>ERZ1674203.9-NODE-9-length-77227-cov-23.010781_pt1 | contig 77227 bp, 59 predicted proteins | sample MGYA00581297_ERZ1674203 | MGnify/ENA primary metagenome ERZ1674203 (study PRJEB41354, sample SAMEA4873349) | human saliva metagenome | biome: human-associated habitat [ENVO:00009003]; feature: mouth environment [ENVO:08000002]; material: saliva material... | reverse complement strand
GAGGTGGTGCTGTACGAGGCGTTGATACCGTCATCGGAGCTGGTCACGTTCACGGTGCCGTCCAGGATGTTGATGTACTGCGCCTCAATACCCTCGTTCGCCCTGGTAATGTTCAGGGTACCGCCGGAGATTTCAAGCACGCGCTCAGCCTTGAAACCGTCATCACCTGCAGAGATGTTCACGGTACCGCCGCTCAGGCGTACCCAGCCGCGGTTGCCGTCGGTGTCGTTAGTTGCCTTGATGCCGTCCTTGGTTGCGGTCACGGTGATGGTGCCGTCCAGGATATCGACGTAGTCCTTACCCTTGATGCCGGTGTTTGCCGCGTTCACTTCCAGGGTGCCGGAGGCAATGACCAGGCCGTCAGAGGTGTGGATACCCTCTTCGTACTTACCTTCAACCTTCAGGGTGCCTTCGCCCGCCAGGGTCAGGTCACTCTTGGAGTAGATAGCTGCATCGGGGCTGCCGCTGGCGGTATCCGAGTAGGAGGAGCCGTCAGAGACGGTGTTGGTGGTACCCGAGGCGGTGTAGATAACGACCTCGTCCGCCTCAACAACGTTGATAGCTGCACCGGTGGAGTTGGTGATTGTCGCGTTGTTCAGGATCAGGCGGACCATGTCACTGTCGGCTGCATCAACCTTAATCTGGCCATCGTAGGTGCCGGTGAGCTTGTAGTTGCCCGTCTTGGTGATGGTGATGACGCCGTCGCTGACGGTCACACCGTCGGTCGCGGTCGGGTTAGAAAGATCGATAGTAACTTCGCTGGAGGAATCCCAGGTCAGATCCTTCGCGGAGTAGTGGGTGTCCTCGGCGAGCTTCGCTCCGCTCTTCACGTCGGTGGAGAAGGAGTCTGCCACCTTCGACGTGGTGCCCGAAGTGCTCGAAGCGGAGGTACTGATTGCACTCGAAGCGCTGGCATTCGATGCCGAGGTTGCCGAGCAGCCGGTCAACGCCAGGGCTGCCAGGAGGGTAATGGAGGTTGCGCTCTTAATCATATTGCTCTTTTTCACGGGTTTTCCTTTGTGTTTGGGTGACCACTCGCGTAGAGCCAGCGCCACAGGGGTAAGACGTATGTGAAATGTGAATATGTGTGAGAGCGGTTATTGCCTGTGTGGGGCGAATAAGGCCGATGTTGTGCTTGGTTCGGGGGTATAGGTTAGGGGGCTGGGGACGCGGGTAAGGTAGGTGCGCTACCCTACCCGCGCATCCAGATTGTTGTTATAGCCAGATTGCCGTTTTAGGCAGCTGCGAAACGCTCGGTCAGCAGCTTCTGGTAGTCCTCTTCGGTCATGTCATCCACGTTCAGGCGGGTGCCCTCAACCGGTTCCAGGTGCATCCAGTTCTTCAGGGTTTCTTCCCACTTGTTGCTTGCCAGCTGCGGGTTCAACGCCGCCATACCGGTTGCAAACTTGGAAATCTTCGCGGGGGTGATGCCCGCATCCCAGAGGTGCTGGTCTGCCACGGAGGGCTCCACGCCGGACTTGGTTTCGATGATGACCGCGTTCGGCAGGCCGTAGGTGGTGCCAACCAGGTTGCCGTGGAAGTTACGGTAGTTCACGCCCGCCATGAGGATGTTCTCGGACAGAGGGGTCCAAGTCAGGTTGGTATCCACCGTCATACGGGAGGCGACCGGGTTCTTCTCGCTCTGCGGCAGGAAGACCGTGGTACGGCGGTAGCCGGTGGTCAGGACCGCCTCCAGCTTGTGCACGGGGCCGGCGAGAATATCGCCGAGTGCTGCGGTGATGTACTCGTGGCCTTCCGCGGTGAGTGTATCGCGGTTCTCGAAGGTGTACGGAATACGCTTCTTGACGGTCATATCCTGCTCACCGTCGGTCTTGACCTCCAGGAAGGTCAGCTTCGAGTCCAGGTAGCTACGGGTACGGATTTTGAAGGTGTCGTCGCGGCTGTAGGCTGCCGAGTGGTAGCTCTGCATCTGCGGGGTATCGAAGTAGACCGAGTCGTAGGCGAAGTCGCGCTGGCCCTTGATTTCCATGACGGAGGCATCTGCGTCGAGCGTGGAGAGTACCTTGGCTGCGGTTTCTGCGTCGACAATGTACTTGCGGTCCACGCGGGTCTGCATGGCTGCCTTCTCGTTCATGGCTTCGAGGCTGATGCTCTTCCACTCTGTGGGGATGATATTTGCGGCTGCGTTAGTCATGGGTCTTCGTCCTTCTGGGGTGCCGTCCCTGCGTGCTGTGCGTTGGGGGCGGCGTGTCGTGGGTATCGGAAATGTTTGTGCAGTTGGAGTGAATCGGAGGCTTTTATACCGGCTGGTCTTACTTGCCCACCAGGGTGCGCTGGAGCGGAACCATCCGGGTGTCCAGGGTGGTGTGCGCCTCGGCGGTGGGAACCTGAGGTGCTGCCGGGTAAGCCGCAGGAGCCTGCGATGCTACCGTCTGAGCGGCTACAGGCTGAGCCGCCTCCACTGCCGCGGGGGTGCCGCCCTCGGTGGTTTCCTTGGGTTGATAGGTGACGGTGGCGCGGGTCAGGTTGTTCACCATGTCCAGCTCGGTGATCTTCGCCGAGGTGACGGTGTAACCCAGGCGAGCGCTCAGGTATGCCTTGAGCTCTTCCTCGTCGCTGATTGCACGATCGGCGGTGACGGTCTGAGTCAGCTCCTTAGAAATCGGGGTGCTGCGCGAGTCGAGGACCGCAATCAGGAGGATGAGAGCCGCCATGAGGCCGAAGGCGATGTACGCCGGGCTAATGTTCACACCTGCGATCATGCCGACCGAGAGGGCTACGAAGTAGTAACCCACCTCGCGCTGGCTCAGGGCGGTGGAACGCAATCGGATAATCGACAGGACACCGAAGAGGCCCATACCCATAGCGGATGCGTTCGATCCGGCGGATACCAGCGCCACCGAGACGGTGAAGATGCCGGCGTTGATGACCGCGTAGGAAATCATCAGTTCGCGGTTGCGGTGCCGCACCATGTAGAGGGTGCAGAGAGCTGCGATGGCTATGGCATCGGCAATCGCCATGGTCAGAATAGTCATTGGGTGCTCCAGATATCGTGTCGTGATGTTCGCTTAGCTCTAGCTGTCTGTTCTTCAGCTCCAAGCTGTGCGTTCTTTGTAGTATCTAGATTCCCGTGCAAGCCTGTGTTTACCCTGTGCTGCCCTTAACTTAGAGATAAGTGTTATATGTCTCTAATAAATACCCTTATCGTGGCGCTATTCAATCGTAATTTTTCTCTTTTCTCGCGTCCTTGACGGAGCATCCCACAGCTTCAAAAAGCACAAAAAATGGGCTCCCTCCGATATGGAGGGAGCCCATAAAAGCAGCTAAAAACATAGCGACTAGGCGTTATTATGCCTTCTTGCGCATGCGGGTTGCCACGATGGTCGCGCCACCAGCACCCAGAGCAATCAGACCCAGACCAGCAGCGGTCATCGCACCGGATGCACCGGTCTTAGCCAGGGAAGAAGAGCTCTTGGAGGATGCGTTCGAGGAACCGGAGTCCAGGTTGTCGCCGGAGCCGGAGCTCAGCGAAACGCTGTCAGACTTCTTGGAGTTCTCGTAGTCAACGGGCTGCTCGCAACCAACGCCGTCGCCGTCAGCGTCGAACTTCTCGCGGAAGTCCGGGTGACCCTTGCGGATCGGTGCTTCGCCTGCAGCCTCAACGTCGGCGCAGTTCTGGAAGCGGAAGCTCTCGGAAGGCTGGGGAGCCGGAGCCGCGTTCTCGTCAGCGGGCTTGGAGGAGTCCTCGGCGGGCTTCTGGTCCTCAGCGGGCTTGGTTTCCTTAGCGTCCTCAACTGCGGGTGCGGAGGTCTCATCAGCAGGCTTGGGAGCCTCGGTGGTCGGAGCCGGGGTCGAGTCCTCGGAGGGAGCCGGAGTCGGGTCCTCGGAGGGAGCCGGGGTGGGCTCTTCGCTAGGTGCGGGAGCGGGCTGCTCTGCAACCTTAATGGTCACGGTAGCTGCCTTACCGCCGCGGGGAACGTCGCCGTCCTTCAAGGAGCCGGACAGCAGGTAAATGTCAACGGAAACGCTACCGTGCAGCTCTGCCTGCCAGGGGATGGTAGCGGAGAAGTTGCCAGCCGCGTCAGCATGGATTTCCAGGTAATCCTGGCCATCGATCTTGACGGCACCCTTGTTCAGCTTCAGCGCCAGAACGGAACCGGAGGTACCATCAGCGGTCTTGAAGCCTTCGCCACCAATGTTCAGACCTTGACCCTCAACCCATACGTCGGGGGCGAAGAACTGTGCAGAGTCTGCGTAGGTGTGGACAACCTGAGGCGCACCTTCAACAGCGAAGGTTGCGGGTACGGAAGTAGCAACGAGGCCACAGCCGATGAGGGCGGTGGCACCAATGCGTGCAATATTGTTTCGAATGTTCATGCCCCCCATTCTAACGAGCGAAGCTTGAGATACCGGCCCCCAAGACATCAATTTGCAATGACCTAACTCACAAATAGGGGTTTTCTTGAAGGTTTCTTGAAGACGTGGTTGAACTATATGAGCCTTTTACACCGCTGTGCACACCCAAACTCTCAACCTGGCATTGAAGAAACTAACAAGTACATACCCCACCCCATCAGCACAACCCAACAGCAAAAACCACCCCGTTAAACGCGAAAATCCCCTCCGCCCGAACGCTCAGAAGCATTCAGGGGAAGGGACCCTCACGTACCACCGCACCGGCGGCGGCAACAGTTCTTAGGAGTTCTTGCGGTTACGCACAGCAGACACGCCAGCAACACCCAGACCCAGAGCTACCAGACCCATACCAGCAATGGTGAAGGCGTTAGAAGCACCGGTGTTAGCCAGGGAAGAGCGCTGAGCACGGCTCGAAGTGTAGCTACTCGAAGAGGAGGAGTCGCCGCCCAGATTATCCAGACCACCAGAGTTGCGAGACGAAGAACCCGAGGAGCTGTTGGAGGAGGAACCGTCGGTCACCTCGCTGTTAATGACCTCGCAGCCCAGGCCGTTACCGTCGTTATCGAACTTCTTGCGGAAGTCCGGGTGGCTCGAGGGCATGGGTGCCAGGCCAGCAGCCGCAACCTCTGCACAGTTCGCGAAGCGAGTACTCTCAGCCGAAGCAGTCACCTGCTCGGTAGCAGAGGTGGAATCACCCAGCTGATCCTTCGCTTCGTTCGCTACAGGTGCGTTCTGCTCAGTAGTGGCCGAAGCGGAAGCCGATGCGGAAGCAGAAGCCGAAGCAGAGGGGGTAGCCACCACAGAAGCAGAAGCCGATGCGGTAGCCGAGGGGCTCACCGAAGCGGAAGCCTTCTCATCGGCGCGGTTCTTAATCTCTGCATCCACGGAGGCAACAACCTCATCAGCGGCGGTAGCCGAAGCAGTCGCGGAAGCAGAGGGGGTTACAGATGCGGAGGGGGTAGCCACCACGGAAGCGGTTGCCGAAGCGCTCGCAGATGCGGTAGCGGAGGGGGTTGCTTCCTGAACGGAGCGAGCCTCAATCTTCACGGTGGCTGCCTTGCCACCGCGAGCGGTGTCGTTGTCCTTCAGGGAACCGGAGAGCAGGTAGACGTCCACGGAGATACGCTCATCCAGGTCATCCTGCCAGGGAATGGAAACGGAGAAGTTGCCCTTCTCATCAGCCTGAACTTCCAGGTAGTCCTTGCCGTCAATCTTGACGGAGCCCTTGTTCAGCTTGATAGCGATGGTGGAGCCGGAGATGCCGTCCTGGGTCAGGAAGCCTTCGCCGGTAATCTTCAGGGTTTCGCCCTTGTACCAAACCTCAGAAATGTGAGAGGTTGCCTTGTCGGAGTAGACGTAGGTGACGGACTCTTCACCGTTCTGAGCGAAAGTTGCGGGAATTGCGGTGACCGCCAGACCGCAACCGATTAGGGCGGTGGCACCGAAGCGAGTGATAGTGTGTCGAATGTCCATCCCATCATTTTATCCCCGCACGATGGGTGTATCCGCCTGTCCAGGGGCTATTTGCAATGACTTGCAACACAAAATAGCACTTTCGTGCACATAATGATGGGTCAGTGCACGCGCGGCAAAATTCGCCAGAGAAACAACATTCGCTGGGGAAACAGCATTCATTGGGGAAACAGCGCCGCCTAGACCCCTGCAGCGACCCCGGCACCCCCCCCCGGCAACCTTAAACGTCAACGGCGTCGAGCATGAGTTCCAGCGCCTCACCCACACCACTGCGCCACAGGTAGGTCGCCTTCGCATCGGCACGACCTGGGCCGCCGTTAATGATTGCGACCGGCTTGCCGGCGCGCAGAGCCTCCAACACAATCTTGTAGCTGCTCATGACCGCCACCGAGGAACCCACCACCAGCAGCGCCGAACATTCAGCGAGCATGGCATCCTTGCGTGCCTTACGTTCGGCGGGCACGGACTCGCCAAAGTACACCACATCCGGCTTGAGGCGGGTCGAACCGCAAGCGATGCAGGGCACCATCTGAAAATCGCGGATATAGCGCTCGTCCAGCTCCACGTCACCATCAGGGTTCACGCGCAGCTCTTCGTCTTCAAGGCGCGCCAGGTAGCCGGGGTTCGCCGCGTCCAGGCGCGCATCCAGGCTTTCGCGGTTCTCATCCTGCCCGCAGTCCAGGCACACAATACGGGAGAGGTCACCGTGCAGCGCCAGCAGGCGGGAGCTTCCAGCGCGGGCGTGCAGCCCATCTACGTTCTGCGTAATCACGCCGCTCACGGCACCCAGCTGCTCCAGCTCGGCGAGCGCATAGTGGGCGCGGTTCGGTTCGGCGCGGCGCATGCGGCGCCAACCCACGTAGGAGCGCGCCCAGTAGCGTTGGCGGGCGGCGTCATCGTAGCGGAATTCCTGGTAGGTCATGGGGCGGTGGTCGTGCAGGGAGCCGCCGGGACCGCGGTAGTCGGGGATGCCGGATTCGGTGCTTACTCCCGCGCCGGTGAGCACGAGAACCTTACCGGCCTTGAGCAGCTCGGCAATACCCGCGGAGGCGTATTCTTCGTCGTGCGGGATGGTGTTCTCAGAGACAACGCGCTGAATCGAGCGGATTGCGGCACGGTGCACGGAGGCGATTTCTTCGCGCTGCTCACCGGCGGCGGCGAAGTTCTGGTGGTCAGTCCAGCGGTCCATTCTTCTCCTCAATGCTCTGTGTACTAGTGCCGTTCAGCGCGGTTCTAACGCGTTAAACGGCTGTGGGGCACCCCCTTTCGAGGGTACCCCACAGCCTATTTCTTATGGTTTCGAATGTGCAAACTCAGCCACAGGCTAAGTCCGCCCAGCCAACCGGTTGAGCTTAGTTCTCAGCCTTCTGCTCACGCTCGGAGGTCACCGACAGGCCGTCGCTGGCAACGTCCGGGTTCACGTCCACGGTCACGGTGTCGCCGTCGTGGATTGCACCGGAGAGGATGCCGCGAGCCAGACGGTCGCCAATCTCGCGCTGAACCAGGCGGCGCAGCGGGCGGGCACCGAATGCCGGGTCGTAGCCGGTCTTGCCCAGCCACTCGAGGGCTGCCTCAGTCACGTTCAGGGTGAGGCGGCGGTCCTCCAGGCGCTTAGCCATGCTCTTGATCTGCAGGCCCACAATCTGGCCCAGGTTCTCAGCCGACAGGGGCTGGAACATGATGATGTCGTCCAGTCGGTTCAGGAACTCGGGGCGGAATGCCTGGTGAACAACCTCCATAGCCTTCTCGGATCGCTCGTCGAAGGGCAGGTCCTGGTTGACCAGGTACTGCGAACCGAGGTTCGAGGTCAGGATCAGGATGACGTTGCGGAAGTCCACGGTGCGGCCCTGACCATCGGTCAGGCGGCCGTCATCGAGTACCTGCAGCAGGATGTCGAAGACCTCGGGGTGTGCCTTCTCGACCTCGTCGAGCAGGACCACCGAGTAGGGGCGACGGCGTACAGCCTCGGTCAGCTGACCGCCCTCTTCGTGGCCGACGTATCCGGGAGGGGCACCGACCAGGCGGGAAACGGTGTGCTTCTCGGAGTACTCGCTCATGTCGATGCGCACCAGGGCACGCTCGTCATCGAACTGGAACTCAGCCAGTGCCTTAGCCAGCTCGGTCTTACCAACACCGGTCGGGCCCAGGAACAGGAAGGAACCAATCGGGCGGTTCGGGTCGGAAATACCGGCGCGGGCGCGGCGCACAGCGTCAGAGACAGCGACCACTGCGGCTTCCTGACCGATGAGGCGGGCACCGATGCGCTTCTCCATTTCGAGCAGCTTCTCGGACTCACCCTGCATCATGCGACCTGCGGGAATGCCGGTCCAGGAGGAGATGACCTCGGCAATATCGTCCGCGGTGACCTCTTCGGAGACCATGGACTCGTTCTTGGCGGTGTCCTCGGCGCGCTGTGCTTCTTCCAGCTCAGCCTGCTTTGCGGGAATCTCACCGTAGAGCAGGCGGGATGCCTCAGCGAGGTTGCCCTCGCGCTGTGCAACCTCTGCGCGGGAACGCAGCTCGTCAATCTGGGTCTTGATGTCGCCCACACGGTTCAGGCTAGCCTTCTCGGCCTCCCAACGAGCGTTGAGGGCGTCGAGCTGTTCCTTCTTGTCAGCCATGTCCTTGCGCAGCGCTTCCAGACGCTCCACAGATGCGGGGTCGGTTTCGCCGGCAAGTGCCAGTTCCTCCATGGTGAGGCGGTCCACAGCGCGGCGCAGCTGGTCGATTTCCTCCGGTGCAGAGTCAATTTCCATGCGCAGGCGGGATGCTGCCTCGTCAATCAGGTCAATTGCCTTGTCCGGCAGCTGACGGGAGGGAATGTAACGGTTAGACAGGGTTGCTGCGGCAACCAGCGCGGAGTCAGCAATCTGCACCTTGTGGTGTGCCTCGTAGCGTTCCTTTAGGCCACGCAGAATACCGATGGTGTCATCTACGCTGGGCTCGCCCACGTACACCTGCTGGAAGCGGCGCTCCAGGGCGGGGTCCTTCTCGATGTTCTCGCGGTACTCGTCCAGGGTGGTCGCACCAATCAGGCGCAACTCGCCACGAGCAAGCATGGGCTTGAGCATATTGCCTGCGTCCATGGAACCTTCGGATGCGCCAGCACCGACGACGGTGTGAATCTCGTCGATGAAGGTCACAATCTGACCCTCGGACTTCTTGATTTCTTCGAGGACTGCCTTCAGGCGCTCCTCGAATTCACCGCGGTACTTTGCGCCTGCGACCATGGAGCCCAGGTCCAGGCTGATGAGGGTCTTGCCGCGCAGGGATTCGGGCACGTCGCCGGAAACCATGCGCTGTGCCAGGCCTTCCACGACGGCGGTCTTACCGACGCCGGGCTCACCAATCAGCACGGGGTTGTTCTTGGTACGGCGGGAAAGCACCTGCACAACGCGGCGAATCTCAGAGTCGCGGCCGATGACCGGGTCAAGCTTGCCCGCGCGGGCAATAGCGGTCAGGTCGGTACCGTACTTTTCGAGCGCCTGGAAGGTGCCTTCGGGGTCGGGGGTGTCCACGGTGCGGTCTCCTCGGACGTTGGGAATGGTCTGTGCGATGAACTCTGCGGTAGCGCCGAGCTTGTGCATTGCGGTTGCGGTGCTATCGGTTCCGCTGGCAATGCCCAGCAGAATCATTTCGGTAGAAACGTAGGTATCTCCGAAGCCCTGGGCACGGGTCTGTGCCGCCTGCAGGGCAGAGAGCGCGGCACGGCTGAGGGAGGCGTTCTGCACGGAGGCACCGGATGCCTTCGGCAGCTTCTTGATTTCAGCGGATGCCGCCTCGGAGATAGCGTCCACATCCAGGCCTGCAGCCTTGAGGACTGCTACGGCGACGCCTTCGCGCTGGTCCATGAGGGCCTTGAGGATGTGTGCGGTTTCAATAGTGGGGTTGCCGGCGGTTTGAGCATTAGTATTTGCCGCCGAGATGACTTCTTGACTCTTGGTGGTGAACTTGTTGTCCATGGTGTTCCTTTCGTATTTCGAGGGGCTTATCCTATGCGCCCCTGCATTACATAACTTGAGTCTACTACACTCAATTATTCTGCGCAAGGGGTTAACCAAGGTTTTTTTGAGATTAAAATTTCCGCAACAGCTAAGGGCTCTTCGCACGAATAAAACGGCAAAAACGCAAACTTCACCCAAAAGCCCTATTGTTATAGTGACCACACTGGGCACTTGCGAGTTCCCGCAACAATCACAGTCACGGATGGGGACCCACATGAAAATACTGGTTCTAGGCGCAACCGGCCGCACCGGTTACTTCTTCACCCGCAAAGCCCTAGAGGACGGGCACACCGTCACCGCCTACGTGCGCAACCCCGACAAGGCACAAACGCTTTTGGGGGCGCACCAAAACCTCACCATCGTTCCCGGGACCCTGAACGATGCCGAACAGCTCGCCGCAGCATCCTCCGGGCAGGACGTCATGGTCAGCATCTTGGGCCAGAAAGCCACGGTGCGAGAGTTTCTCTCCTCCACGTTCATGCAGGAGCGCCTGCCCCTCATCATGGAGGCGGTCACGGGCGCAGGCGTGAAGCATTGCGTTCTGATGAGCGCCTACGGTGTGGGCAATACGGCACGGACCGCATCCCTGCCCATGCGCCTGGTGTGCAAGGTCATCATGCGCGGCATTTTTACCGACAAGGTTAAGGCGGACGCCCTGGTTGCCGAATATCAGCCGTATATTTCGCGTGCGCATCCGGGCAGGCTGACCGATAAGCCCGGTAAGGGCGGGGTGAAGGTATTTGACATGGCGAGCGTCGAGCGAACTCCGGGCATCCCCACGATTGCCCGTGAAGACGTTGCCGATGCGCTGCTCACTATCGCCAAGAACCCCCAGAACGCGGGCACAGATTTTTTGGTGACGACTGGGGACGCTACCCTACGCTCTCCCCAGAAATAAACCGGTAGGCTTAATGACATGACGACTACGAACACCTTCCCCGCCGCCATTCTCTTCGACCACGACGGAACCCTCGTCGATACTGAACCCGTATGGGCTGCCGCAAAGGTTGCTCTCACCGCAGAATTTGGTGGCACCTGGACCGAACAGGACACCCTCGATTGCCTAGGCCTATCCATGCAGTTCACCCTGGATCGTCTGCGCGAGCGCGGCGTGAACCTGCCGGACGAGGAGATTAACGATCGACTGGTGGCGAAGGTGCGCGAGACGCTGGCGCAGCAGCCGGTCGAGTTCCTACCCGGCATTGAGCGCTTCCTCTCGGAGGTTCACGATGCGCAGATTCCGGCCGCCATCGTCACAAACGCCACCACCTCCGTGGCTCGCCGCACCGCGAACGCGGCACCCGAGGGCACGTTCTCAGTGGTTATTGGCAACAATGAGACCACCGACCCCAAGCCGGACCCGCAGCCCTATCTTTTGGCGGCGGAGCGTCTGGGTGTTGATCCGACTCAGTGCGTGGCTCTCGAGGATTCCCCTTCGGGCGTGCGCAGTGCGACCGCGGCGGGTATGCGCGTGATTGTTGTTCCGGGCGAGCTGGAAGTTCCGGCGGAGCTGGGCACCGTGCGTCTCAAGCATGAGGAGCTGACCTTGGAGGCGGTTCGCGCGCTGGCGTAGCCACCCGATTCACACGCGGGAAGCTCTGCAGAAAGGCCGGAAGCTCTGTAGAAAACTGAATACGCTTCACCATAAAGGGTGGGATGCGCGATATGAGATACCGCGTGTCCCACCCTTTGTGCGTGCTTGGGCGGTGAGCCACGCGGGCATTTGGGGCTGACACGTTTAAGCAGCGCCTTTTGAACAGGGGCTTTTAAGTGCGGCGCGACACATAGATGACAATTTATTACGAATTACTCAAAATAACCTTGACAATGGTTCCTTAAAATGATTTACTCATAATAACGATTCGGCGGGGCGACAAATCCCACCGAACCACAAGCATCACAGCATCATGAAGGAGACCATCATGGCATTCGCAAACTACACCGCACCCGGCCTGACCCTCGAAGAAGGCAAGGGCATTTCCGAGGTTCTCCAGGCACGTCTGCACGACCTGAACGACCTGCACCTGCTGCTGAAGCACGCTCACTGGAACGTGACCGGCCCCGGCTTCATCGCCGTTCACGAAATGATTGACCCCCAGGTCGACACCGTCCGCGAGTTCGTCGACGCCATCGCAGAGCGTATGGCAACCCTGGGCGCAACCCCCAATGGCCTGGCTGGCGCACTGGTCGCACAGCGCACCGTCGAGGACTACCCCGTCGGCCGCGCACGCGTTGCTGACCACCTGCACGCTCTGAACGACGTGTACACCCGTGTGATCAAGGATCACCGCAAGGCTATTGCTTTTGCCGGTGAGTCCGACCCCGTCACTGAGGACCTGCTGATTGGTCAGACCGCTGAGCTGGAGAAGTTCCAGTGGTTCATCCGCGCGTTCCTGGAAAACGGCGAAGGCAACATCTAAGCCATCGTTCTAAAGACACGAATTTTTAGAATCACGAAACCGGGCGGATGCGCTCTCCTTTATGGAGGGTGCACCCGCCCGGTTTCTGTGCTGTTTCGGTGCTTTTTCCCGACGTTTCGCCTCGCCCGCGGGGTACTCTAGAGTACGTTGAGGCGAACATTATTATCGGGTTAGGCCGTCCTAGATTTTCTGTTCAGAGTGTTCTAGAGTGGTTCACTGTTCATGACAGAGCACACAGACATGAACGCATCATCAGGCGCAGGGATCCAGCCCTGCACGCACGGCACCCGTGGAAAGGGAACTATGAGCACGCACGCCCAGCACGAGCACGGCGAAGAAACTGAGAAACTTCAGCCGGAAAACACCGCTACCGAGGCTCCGCAGGCCACCCGCCATAGCGCCGTTACCTCCCCCTCCCCCACGCAGATTAAGCGTTGGCGCCGCTACCTTGCCGATGAGGAGTCGGAGGCGCGCATCTACCGCTACCTGGCTCGCCGTGCCGAGGGTACCGACCGTGAGATTTTGCTGCAGGTTGCTGAGGCGGAGAAGCGTCACCAGCAGCATTGGCGTGACATGCTCGGCGAGCACGCGGATGTACACGTGCGCCCGTCCCTGCAATCGCAGCTACTGCAGTTCTTGGCGAAGAACTTCGGTTCGGTGTTTATTCTTGCGATGGCTCAGCGCGCCGAGTCCCGCTCCCCCTACGCTGAGGACCCGGACGCCACCGAGGAAATGGCGGCTGACGAGGCGATTCACGAGGAGATTATTCGCGCCCTGGCGACTAACGGTCGCGAGAAGCTTTCGGGTAATTTCCGTGCGGCGGTCTTTGGCGCTAACGACGGTTTGGTGTCGAATCTGGCGCTGACTATGGGTATTACCGCGTCGGGCGCGTCCAGTTCGATGGTTCTGCTGTCGGGTATTGCGGGTCTGCTGGCGGGTGCGCTGTCGATGGCGGCGGGTGAGTTCGTGTCGGTGCGTTCTCAGCGTGAGCTGCTGGATGCCTCCCAGCCGACCCAGGTGACCCTGCGTGTTGCGCACGATTTGGATTTGGATTCGAACGAGCTGGAGCTCATTTACCGTGCCCGCGGCATGGAGCCGGACGCGGCGCATCACCGTGCGATGGAGCGTTTCGGCTACCTGGATTGTGACTGCGATCCGTCGCTGTCTCACCGCGAGGAAGAGGATCGTGAGGAGAATGTGGCTTTGGGTACCGATATTGGTGCCGCCGCAGCGTCGTTCGCGTTCTTCGCTTCGGGTGCGTTGGTTCCGATTCTGCCGTATATCTTTGGCTTGTCGGGTGTGTTCGCGATGGTGTTGTCCCTGCTGTTTGTGGGTGCGGCGCTGGGCTTCACCGGCGGCGTGGTGGGCCTGCTTTCGGGTGCTTCCCCGCTCAAGCGCGGTGTTCGTCAGATTCTAATTGGCTTTGGCGCTGCATTCGTGACCTACCTGCTGGGTCTGGCGTTCGGCACGACGGTCGGCTAGTTACAACACCCCCAATAAGCTCTCGACAAGTGTATATAGCCGCTCTGGAATTTGTTTTCAAGCGTTTGAGAACTATTCGGATGCAGAAATCCCCCGGTGGATACATTCAGTGTATCCGCCGGGGGTTTTCTATATGTTCTTACCCTGCATGAGGGGTTGATCTATTACGGGTGAATCTCCGCGGTGGTGGCCTGACCGGAAACGCTCTCCGAACCGCTCGCGCCGTTGCCGGAGTAGGTCAGGTTTGCGACCTGCACGCTGGAGGTCTGCTTGTACGAAACCCAGCCGTCGTTTGCCGGGAAGCGCAGCTGCGCCGGCATGAAGTTGGTCTGGCTGTAGTACTTGGTGCCGGACTGCTTCATGGTGTACGCCTTGCTGGTGGTGTAGACGATACGACCCTTGAAGGTGTAGGTGCCGTCAGAGTTTTTGGTGACGGTCGGTACTTCTGCGGTCCAGGTGCCGGCGGTCTGCGCGACGGACAGGTACTTTGCCTGGCCTGCGGAGGCTACCAGTTCGGTGGTCTTACCGGTCAGCTTGCGACCGGAGGGGGCCCATGCCTGACCGTTGATCTTACCGAGCTTAAGGAGCGACTGTGCGCTGGCGGCGACGGTGTACTCAACCTCGGTTACGAAGGTTGCGCCAGCTGCGAGGGTGACGCTGCTGCCGGGGATGTAGCCGGTGCCGGTTGCGGTGTCCTTGGTCGGTACGGACCACCAGAAGCCGCTGGAGGACATGTATGCGCCGTTTGCGCCGGTCTGGGAGTTGGTGACGGGGGTGAACTTACCTTCGCCGTTGACGTAGGTTGCGCTCTTGGGCTTGGAGGTTGCGTCGTCCCAGTTGATGTCGGAGTCGGGGGTGCCGGAGGCAGTGAAGTGTGCCTCGGGGCTTGCCGGGTTGATGGTGCCGGTGTTGTTGGAGGATGCGTAGCCGACGTAGCCGCCGTTGTTCTGCACGCTGACGTACACGCCGTACTGCACGCCGGGGGTTTCCTTGGATGCGGCGTAGGCAGGTACTGCTGCGGAGGCTGCGACGACGGGTGCGGACCAGACGCCTGCCTTTGCGATGGTGCGGCGAGAGATGGGCTGAGTCATGAGTGTAGTGATCTCCTGTGAGTGTTTGGTGTTTCTTAGAGCCGCTCAGAATGGTTCTGACTAGGCTCAATGCACTCCAGTATACAAAGGTTGAGGTTATATCTGCACCTTATGAGGGCGGATGTGCACAATCTTACTTTCCTCCGTAAGTTCTACCGCCCGGTTTCAAACATCTCAAAAGCATCCTCAAATCCCAGCACTATTCGGCAGCTGGAGCGGCTCAACCTTCCTCTTTTCCCCGGTGCATTCCCCTCCAGCACCTCTGGGCGTTCTTCGGCACTGTCTCTGTTGAGTTCCCGGTTAAAGCACAGATGCCGGTAGCCTCATGGACTACCGGCATCTGCCGCAATACTATGCTGTTTACTTCGCTGCGAAGATTTCGCGCATCAGGTTTGCAGCCTCGGAGGGGGTCTTACCGACCTTCACGCCTGCTGCTTCCAGAGCTTCCTTCTTCGCCTGAGCGGTACCGGAGGAACCGGAGACAATAGCGCCTGCGTGGCCCATGGTCTTACCCTCAGGAGCGGTGAAGCCTGCAATGTAACCAACGACGGGCTTGGTCACGTTTGCCTTGATGTACTCTGCAGCACGCTCCTCAGCGTCACCACCGATCTCACCAATCATGACGATTGCTTCGGTCTCGGGGTCAGCTTCGAAAGCTTCCAGAGCGTCGATGTGGGTGGTGCCGATGATGGGGTCGCCACCAATACCGATAGCGGTGGTGAAACCAATGTCGGACAGTTCGTACATCAGCTGGTAGGTCAGGGTACCGGACTTGGAAACCAGACCAATCTTGCCCTTGCCGGTGATGTTCGCCGGGATAATACCAACCAGGCACTCCTCGGGGGAGATGATGCCGGGGCAGTTGGGGCCAATGATACGGGTGATCTGCTTGCCGTTCTCGTCCACGGATGCCTTAGCAGCTGCCCAGAACTCTGCGGAGTCCTGAACCGGAACGCCCTCGGTGATGACGACGACGAGGCCGATCTTAGCCTCGATAGCCTCGAGAACTGCTGCCTTGGTGAAGGCCGGGGGAACGAAGACGATGGAGACGTTCGCGCCGGTCTTCTCCATAGCCTCAGCTACGGAACCGAAGACGTCCAGCTCGATGTCGGAGCCGTCCTTCGCCTTGTGGGTGACGGTGGTACCAGCCTTGCGAGCGTTCACGCCGCCCACAATGTTGGTGCCTGCTGCGAGCATGCGTGCGGTGTGCTTGGTACCCTCGCCACCGGTGATGCCCTGAACGATGACCTTGGAGTCCTTGTTCACAAAGATAGACATATTACTTCCTTGAAATCCTTTGCTGGCGATTACGCCTTGTGAGCGAGCTCTGCTGCCTTGTCGGCGCCGGAGTCCATGGTCTCAGCCAGAACAACCAGCGGGTGGTTCGCCTCGGAGAGGATGCGGCGACCCTCAGCAACGTTGTTGCCGTCCAGGCGCACAACCAGGGGCTTGGTTGCTGCGTCGCCCAGAATCTCCAGAGCCTTCACAATGCCGTCTGCCACTGCGTCACATGCGGTGATGCCGCCGAAGACGTTCACGAAAACGCTCTTGACCTGCTCGTCGCCCAGAATGATTTCCAGACCAGCAGCCATAACCTCAGCGGACGCGCCGCCACCAATATCAAGGAAGTTTGCGGGCTTGACGTTGCCGTGGTTCTCACCAGCGTATGCAACGACGTCCAGGGTGGACATAACCAGACCTGCACCGTTACCAACGATGCCGACCTCGCCGTCCAGCTTCACGTAGTTCAGGTCGAACTGCTTTGCCTTAGCTTCCAGCGGGTTCTCAGCGGACTTGTCCACGAGAGCCTCGTGCTCGGGCTGGCGGAATTCTGCGTTGTCGTCCAGGGAGACCTTGCCGTCCAGGGCGAGGATGGTGCCCTCGGGGGTCAGAACGAGGGGGTTAACCTCAACCAGGGTTGCGTCTTCCTTGGTGTAGACTTCGCCCAGCTTAACGAGAACGGGAACAACCTTCTCCTGCAGTTCTGCGGAGAAACCTGCTGCCTTAGCAATTTCCTCAGCCTTAGCCTGGTCCAGGCCAACCAGCGGGTCAACCTCGATCTTTGCCAGTGCCTCGGGGCGCTCAGCAGCGAGCTGCTCAATTTCCATACCGCCTTCTACCGAGCACATTGCCAGGTAGGAGCGGTTTGCACGGTCCAGCAGGAGGGAGAAGTAGTATTCTTCGGCGATGTCTGCGCCGTCAGCGACCAGCACGCGGTGAACGGTGTGGCCCTTGATGTCCATGCCGAGAATTGCCTTAGCGTGCTCGTAAGCTTCTTCGGGGGACTTTGCGAGCTTAACGCCGCCAGCCTTACCGCGGCCGCCGGTCTTAACCTGAGCCTTAATGACGGTCAGGCCGCCAATTTCCTCAGCTGCTGCCTTTGCTTCTTCAGGGGTGGTCGCAACAATGCCCTTGAGCACGGGTACACCGTGCTTTGCGAAGAGCTCGCGCGCCTGGTATTCGAAAAGGTCCACAGGTGTCCTTCTTCTTCGAAGTGGTGCCGAGTACTGGTGCACTCGGCCTGGTCATTAGAGGAGGTTCCCCCGTGTGGTCAGTACGGTGCGATAGGGGTCTCTCGCACCCGGCGCACACGCATCATTGACGCGGGGAATTTCTCTCGTCTCTACTCTATCGGATTCGGCGTGAGCTCGCACTCACGGAGCCCCAAATCTGAGATTTTAGCGACTCAGCTCACAAATATTTTGGGTACATTCCACCCAAAGGCTGTGCACCGGGTAACTAACCCGAACTAGCACTCCCCCATCCGCCGCGAAATACCGGCGAACACGCCACCTTGACCACCCGGTGCCTAAGAGCCGCCACACCCTTCTCAGCAGGCGGACAACACGCCCGGTACAGCGCACAAAAGAGGGGCGGGCACCCTCAAGTACCCGCCCCTCCATAGGCGTTGTGAGGTTCGCACGCCTGACGCGTTAGCTCACCTTCTCCAGCGGCGCGTAACGCAGCAGCAGACGCTTCTCTTCCGAACCGAACCGGACCTTTGCCACGGTCTTATCGCCGCTACCCTCAACGGCGAGCACGCGACCCTCACCGAACTTGGTGTGGCGCACGGTATCGCCGACCGCCAGAGTCGGGATCTCCTTGCTCTGGTGCACGCGGGAACGGTTCGTCACCTTCGAGGTGGCCGCCGCCAGCCCGTAGCCTGCCGAGCCGTTAATATCCGCGGTGGACGGCTCAGAACGGCGTGCGGGGCGGGACTCGTAGGGATCGTATGAGCCGCGCGAGCCAGCGGAACTGTAACCGCCCGAGCCATAACCACCCGAGTAGCCGCCGGAACCATAGCCGGAACGGGAACCGCCCGAATAGCCGCCACCGTACGAGTTACCGTAGGAGCTGCCGCCATAGGAACCGCCACCGCGAGCGCCGTACGCACCCATGCCGGAGGTGCCAAAGCCCGAGAAACCGGCGGTGCGCTTCCACTCAATCAGCTCCTCCGGGATTTCCTCCAGGAAGGGCGAGGGCGGGTTGAACTGGCTCTTACCCCACATGGTGCGGGTTTCCGAGCGGGTCAGGTACAGGCGCTCCATGGCGCGGGTCAGACCCACGTACGCCAGGCGGCGTTCCTCGCTCATTTCCTTCTCATCGGTCAGGACGCGCTGATGCGGGAACAGACCGTGCTCCATGCCGGTCAGGAACACCACGGGGAACTCCAGGCCCTTGGCGGTGTGCAGGGTCATGAGGGTGACCATGCCCTGCGCCTTCGCCTCAGCGGCTTCGGCGGCAATCTGTGCGGCGGAGGCGTTCTCACCCTCTGCGCTGGCGGGGCGGTTCGGAATCGAGTCGGCATCGGCGACCAGAGCCACGTGTTCGAGGAACTGCTCCAGGTCGGCGCCGGGGTTCTCGGTCTCGAACTCGACCATGGCGTCAAGCAGCTCGGAAAGGTTTTCCACGCGCGACTCGTCCTGAATGTCCTTGGAGGCGCGCAGAGCCGCCAGGTACCCGGTCTGCTCCAGGACCGCTTCCAGGCAGGTTGCGGCGGGTTCGGTGCGGGCGATCTGCGCCAGGTCGTCCATGAGGCGCACGAACTCGGCGTACTTCTTGACTGCGGCGGCCCCCAGGCCGGGGATGTCGGCTGCCTGGCGTGCGGCGGCGTAGAAGGAGATGCGGTTCGCACTCGCGTACTCCGCCACCACGGACTCAGACTTGGCACCGATACCGCGTTTGGGTTCGTTGAGGATGCGGCGCACGTTCACGTCGTCATCGGGGTTGCTCAGGGCGCGTAGGTACGCCAGGGCGTCCTTGATTTCCTTACGCTCGTAGAAGCGGGTACCGCCGACCACGCGGTAGGGCAGGCCGGCACGCATGAGCATGTCCTCGAGGGTTCGGGACTGTGCGTTGGTGCGGTAGAAGATTGCGACGTCACCGGGCTGCACGCCGTGCTCATCGGCAAGGCGGTCAATTTCGCGGGTGATGTAGCGTGCCTCGGCGTGCTCAGACTCGGCGACGTAACCGATGATTTTCGCGCCCGCGCCGGAGGCGGTCCACAGCTTCTTGGGGCGACGGTCGGGGTTGCGTTCAATGACCGCGTTCGCCGCGGAGAGGATGTTCTGCGTGGAACGGTAGTTCTGCTCCAGCAGAATCGTGTGGGCGTTCGGGTAGTCCTTCTCGAAGTCCGTAATATTGCGGATATCAGCGCCGCGGAAGGCGTAGATGGACTGGTCGGAGTCACCCACCACGGTCAGCTCGGCAGGGGGCACGGCGTCCGGGTAGGGGCCGCGGTCAGCCGGCGCCTTCGCGTGGGCGCCTACCAGTTCACGCACCAGCTGGTACTGGGCGTGGTTGGTGTCCTGGTACTCGTCCACGAGGATGTGGCGGAACTTGCGGCGATAGTAATTCGCGATTTCGGGGAACTTCTTGAGCAAGAAGACGGTGCGGCCAATCAGATCGTCAAAGTCGAGGGAGTTGGCGGCGCGCAGACGCTGCGTGTAGACGGTGTAAATCTGCGAGACGGTCTTCTCGTACGGGTTATCGCTCACCACGCGGGATGCGTACGCTTCGGCGCTGACCAGCTCGTTCTTCAGCGCTGAAATGCGGTTGCCCACGGCCTTGGCGGTGAACTTCTTGGTGTCCAGGTTGAGCTCTTTAATAATCAGGCTCAGCAGGCGCTGCGAGTCGGTCGAATCGTAGATGGTGAAGGTGGATTTCAGTCCCAGGGCGGCGGCCTCACGGCGCAGCACGCGCACGCAGAAGCTGTGGAAGGTCGAGATCCACATGTGCTTGGCGCGCGGGCCGACCAGCGCCTCAATACGCTCACGCATTTCGGCGGCAGCCTTGTTGGTGAAGGTGATGGCGAGAATCTGGCCGGGGGTCGCGCGGTGGGTTGCGAGCAGGTAGGCGATGCGGTGGGTGAGCACGCGGGTCTTGCCGGAGCCGGCGCCCGCGACGATGAGCAGGGGCGAGCCGGAGTGCAGCACGGCTTCTTCCTGGCGTTCGTTGAGCCCGGCGGTGAGGGAGGTAGGGTCCACCGCATTGAGGCTGTGGGTGCGTTCGCCGTAGGGGTCGGCGGGGTCGAAGTCATCGCCGTAGCCGCCGACTCGGTAAGCGGGCGGCATGAAGTCGCCGAGCGGGTCTGCGGCGGTGAAGGCTGCGGGCACGCCGGGTTCAGGAACGGGCGCGCTATTAGCAGGGGTACCGTAGGCGGGCATGCCGGTAGGCAGGGCTGCGGGTACGTCCTGTGCGGGCGCTTCCATCACCGGAGCGTCCATCACTGCGGCGTCCATGGGAGGGGCGTAGTAGTCGTCCTCGGCAGGGGGTACGTCGTAGTAGGGATCGAAGGGCGGCTCGTCAGCCGGTGCAAGGTCAGCCGGTGCGGGTGCTGCGGGGGTGACGAGTTCGGCAGCAAAGAGGCCGTCCTGTTCGGTGAAGGGCTGCTTCTGCTGTTCGGGCTTGTCGCTCATCGTCTACCTCGCTGCCTAGAATACACGTTCGATATTCCATGCTACCGCATTTACTCCGCGGCTCCCACCCGTTCGGTCACCCGGCCGCCCATCTCTCACAGGTAGCGGTGCCTCTGTATCCGAGGTTCCCCGTGCTAGGATGACCGCATGACTCAGACCGCAACCCCCACCCTGTCATGCGCCCTGTGGTGCAACGGCACCGCTGATGAAGCCGCGCAATTCTACACCGAGGTTTTCCGCAACGCCTCCATTACCGAGCAGGTTCCCGGGCTCACGGCGACTATCAGCATTCACGGTTTCAAGCTCACGCTCATCAACGGTGACGACCGGTACACCCCGAACCAGTCCATCAGCTGCATTCTGAACTTTGACCCGCTCCTGTTCGGTGGCGAGGAGCAAGCGCGAGCATACCTCGATGAACTCTACGAAAAGCTGAGCAGCGGCGGTGTACTCATGGAATTGGGCGAGTACCCTTTCTCTCCCCGCTACGCCTGGGTCCGTGACCGTTTCGGTATGACCTGGCAGCTGATGCTCACCAACCCCGAGGGCGACCCGCGCCCCTTCGTCATCCCCTCATTCATGTTTGGCGGCACGAATCACGGCAATGCAGAGGAAGCCACCAACCGTTGGATTTCCATGTTTGAGGATGCCCGCCGCGGCACCCTGTACCACTATCCGGAAGGTAGCCCCTTTGAGGCAGATGCGGTCATGTTTACCGACTTCAACCTGCACGGCACCTGGATGGCGGCTGCTGATTCCGGTACTTTCCACGATTTCACATTCACGCCGGGGGTTTCGGTAGTTCTTTCGTGCCGTACTCAGGAGGAGATTGATTACTATTGGGAGCAGCTCTCCGCTATACCTGAGGCGGAGCGTTGCGGCTGGTGTGTAGATCGCTGGGGTATTTCTTGGCAGGTTGTCCCGCACAATATTGCTGAGCTGATGGCGGATAAGGCCGCTCGCGAGAAGATCCTGCTGATGGGCAAGATTGACCTGTCTCAGCTATAACAACGTGTTTTCTTGAGTACTCGTTACGTGCAGAAACAGAGAAACCGCCCGCGCCTGCTAATGCAAGCGACGGGCGGTTTTCTCGTACCGGCATGACTACCGGTTCTGTGTGCCCCCGAGACGATTCGAACGTCCGACACCTTCTTTAGGAGAGAAGTGCTCTATCCCCTGAGCTACGAGGGCGTACCTATCCAGTATAAAGCACCCCGCACCGCGAGTCCGCACAGCCCGCCCAAGCCGCCAGCATCCACCGGTAGTCGCGCCATACCCATCCCCTGCCCCAATCCCTGCCCCAGCCAGTGTTCACCGCCTGAGGACACCCGCACCCGGCGGCATTACCGCTCCTACAATGTACGAATGAGCATCTACATTGACCCGCCCACCTGGCCCGCGCACGGCACCGTCTTCTCGCACCTCATTTCCGATGCATCCCTGGCGGAACTGCACGAGTTCGCCGCAGCGGCGGGCATCAGTGAGCGTGCCTTCGACCGCGACCACTACGATGTTCCGGCGCATCTCTACGATGAGCTGGTTCGGGCGGGCGCGAAGGAACTCAGCGGTGCAGAACTGACTCGCACGCTCATTGCCAGCGGTCTGCGGATTCCCCTGAAGGAACGTCCCGAGAAGATCCGCCCACGTCTGCTTCGCGCCTGGGAGGCGGCATTTGCACCCCGTCTCAAGCGTGTGGAGGCCCCTGCCGTGAGCCAAGCTCAGCTCACGGCGCAGGTAGCGGAACTGGGTGAGAGCCTGCTGCAGGCGTGGGAGCAGCCGCACCGCGCCTACCACCATAGCGGGCACCTTTCGCAGATGCTCACCGACCTGGACCGCCTCTACGCACACCGCACGCAGGGTTCTACTCCCCTGGCATTGGTTCTGGCGGCGTGGTTCCACGACGCGGTGTACGAGGGCGCGCCGGGTGAGGATGAGCGCCGTAGCGAGCAGCTGGCGAGCGCCTCCCTGGAGCCGCTGGTTACCGCGGGCCTGCTCAGTGGTGACGAGCTACAGATGGTGAGCCTTCTGGTGCGTGCCACGGCAACCCACGAGCTGCCCAAGTCTGTCGACCTACCGGCGGGCTATGAGCCGGCGGATATTCAGTTTTTCCTCGATGCCGATATGGCTATCCTGGCGGCTGATTCGGCACGCTACCACCGCTACCTGCGCGGGGTGCGTAGCGAGTACTCCCATTTTGACGATGAGGCGTTCCGCACCGGTCGTACGACCTTCCTGCGTTCGATCCTGGGGCGTAAACGCATCTTCCTCTCCGAGGAGGGTCTACAGCTCTGGGAGGAGCCCGCGCAGACTAATCTGCAGGCAGAGCTCAGCGAGTGGGCGCAGGACCCGCAGGGGCTTCTGCAGGCTCTCGCGTCCTAGCCGCATACACCTAAAACACATACCGCCGAGAATGCGCCCATACTAAGGTGCGTTCTCGGCGGTATTTTCACGGAATCTCTCGGGTACGCAAAAAGCGCCCACCCCGTGCGGGGTAGGCGCCTTTTGAGAAGTATGTTGGGCTAGACCCAGCTCTTATGCGCTAAGGCTTAGAGAGCGGTGTAGTAGCCGTCAACGGACATCCAGGAGGTGGGGTGCACCAGGGTACCGTTGGTGGGGTTCAGAGCGGAGATCATCTTGCCGTCGCCCAGGTAGATACCAACGTGGCTGTAGCCGTTCTGGAAGACGATGTCGCCGGGCTGGGGGTTAGAGGTCGGGCGCAGCTCGTTCTTCATTGCGTAGGTGAAAGCGGTCAGCTTGATGCCGTGCTGAGCGAAAACCCAAGAGGTGAAGCCGGAGCAGTCCCATGCACCGAAGGTCTTGCCGCCCCAAACGTATGCGCCGCCCAGACCGCTCATTGCGGTTGCAACGATTGCGTCGCGGGATGCGTTACCGGTGGAAGCGGAGGAAGCTGCGGGAGCCTCGGTCTGTGCTGCAACGGGTGCAACGTAAGCCTGCTGGGTCTCAGCCTGGGGTGCTACGTAGGTGGTCTCAGCTGCGGGTGCCGGAGCTGCTGCGGGAGCAACGTAGGTCTGCTGTGCCTGAGCCTGGGGTGCAACGTAGGTGGTTGCGGGGGTGTTGTAGCTGGTGTAGTCGAACTCGTAGTTGGTGTAGTCGTAGGACAGATCAGCCGCAGCGGGGATCTGTGCGAATGCGTTCGCGGGAACGGTCGAGCCGAGCAGGATTGCGCCTGCTGCGAGGGTTGCACCTGCGGTACGTACGATCTTCTTAGCCATTGGTAATTCCTCCATTGCCTGACGAGGTGAGCTGTCGGGCTCGAGCATGGATTCGCTCGGCCACCGAAGTGACTTAGCCCCGAGGCTTCTCGATTGAGATGCCGTATCCCAGCTTGGGGATTGGGTCCCCCGCTTCTGCCATATTGGGTAGACGTACATCGAAGCGTTGGCAGAACTCAGCGGAACCGCTTCGACGGTGCCCTCTTACGATGAGGATTTGGGCACAAATCGAGAATACACAGAAAACTCCCAGTTGTCACTTCATTCGGGCTTAAATTTTGGACTTTCACCCTGAGGGGAAAACTTGGCACTCCAGGCATTTGACCCCCTCTCAACGGAACCCTTATCTACCTTTTAAGGCACTTGACTAGGCATTTCACAAGGATGCACATTCGCTTTTAATGCACCAGCACCCCTTAAGGACAGGGTTCAAAACTCTTAAAAATGACCCTTATCTCTTAAATGTCCATTCTCAGAGATTACTCAAGCATCGGCGTTTCCCTCAGTTTCAACCTTAGATTTAAGCGAAAAACCCGAAAAATGCACTCAAGCGCAGTTGCTAAAACTCTGAGAGAGGAGTATATGCGCCCGCGCACATGACCAAACTCTGAAATACCCCACCCACTAGGCACATCAGCTCCCCAAAACCTCCCCGCAAGACCGAGCAGCCCTAACACGCGCACAAAAACGGTGGCACCGCCTCCACAAAGGAAGGCGATACCACCGTTTAGCATGAACTGGGTTAGCAGACTCTCAGAATTAGAGCTTAGAGGTTGCCGCCGCGCTTGACCACAATTGCGTTTGCCACGTCCATATCCAGGGAGAGGGTGTCCTCTTCACCGTCAGCGTGAACAATCACGTCATCGTTCTGACCGGCAACCACGGACACCGAAGCGCCGTAGACAATACCTGCGTCAGCCAGCAGCTTCAGCAACTCAATGTCAGTCTGAATGGACTCAGGGAAACGAGAGATAGTGAAACGGTCCTCGGGACCGGAGTCGCGTGCCGCCAGGGACATGGGCACGGTACGCTCGTCGTTCTTCTCGCTAGTGTGGCCCAGATCCTCCAGGCCGGGGATAGCGTTACCGTACGGGGAGAACTTGGGGTCCTTGAGCATCTCCAGGATGCGCTTCTCCACCTTGTCACTCATGACGTGTTCCCAGCGGCATGCCTCTTCGTGCACGTACTCAAGTTCCAGACCAATAATGTCGGAGAGCAGGCGCTCAGCCAGGCGGTGCTTACGCATCACCTCGACCGCCTTGTGGCGGCCTTCCTCGGTCAGTTCGAGGTGGCGGTCCGGCTCAACGGTGAGCAGGCCGTGCTTCTCCATGCGTGCCACAGTCTGGGAAACGGTCGGGCCGGAGTGCTCGAGTCGTTCAGCGATGCGCGCACGCATGGGGACGATGCCCTCTTCCTCCAGTTCGAGGATGGTGCGCAAATACATCTCTGTGGTATCGATGAGGTCTGTCATATATCTCTCCCAGCTATCACCGCAACAGTACTTAGATAGCACTGCCTAAGTCGTTACTTAATTCAATAATCTATTATGTACTTTTTCAGCGGCTTTTGCCACGGCTTAAGTCATTGAGTCGTCCAATGAAAACTCATTGGACGACTCAAGACACCTTGATATATACGCTTTTGCTAACCCACCCCTTATTAAGAGGAGTAGACGGTAGGCTTATTCTGCGGACTCAGCCTCAGCGGTTTCTTCCACGGCAGATTCGTTCTCTTCCGCTTTGTTCTCTGCGGGCTCAGCAGATTCCTCTGCCTCAGCGGTTTCAGCAGACTCTGCGTTCTCCTGCGCGGTGTTCTCCTCCAGGTCTTCCGGGCGAACGCGGTCAGCCCACGGCACCCAATCCGGCGCAATCAGTGCGTCGTCGCCGGGCAGCAGGCCCACCTCGCAGATCGTTGCCACGCGGGAGCGAGGCGCACGCGAGAGGGTCGCGAACCAGAACCAGCCGCGGTAACCGGGCAGGGTGCACTCGAAAAGGTGAGTGCTCAGACGCTCTTCCTCGGCGCGCACGTGGTGCACCAGGCCGATAGCGTGTGCCGGGGCGATTTCCTGAACGCCCTGCAACGCCACATCCTTGGCGGCGGCAAGAATCTCGTCCACCTTGGAGGTGCGGCGCAGCTTGTGCGGAACACCCAGGGAGGGGGCACCCACCTCTTCATCCAGCGGGGTGAAGGGGTCGGGGGTGGAGTCTTCGTTCTGTGCGGTTTCTTCGGCAGCGGATTCCTCGGAGGCAGATTCCTCAGCGTTCACGGAGGGCTGAGTCTCAGCAGGTACAGCGCTACCCTCGTCGGTGCTCTCAGGCGCGGCAGAAGGCACAACGGACTCTGCGGGCGCGTCAGTAGCGGGCGTAGTTTCGGGGAGCAGTTCAATAACCTGTTCAGACATACCCCTATTAAAGCATCTCGCGTGCGCAAACATTGCGGCGCCCGCCCCAAGCTTCACATACGCTGTGAATTTGGGTCTCAAACCGCTAAATCTGGGGCTTCCCCCATTAACAGCTGTGTGTGAGCTGATACGGTTAAATTTATGAGTAATGAACCCGTACAGGACACGCGCAGTACCGCAGACCAGGCGCCCGCGCCCCTTCCCTATGCCGGAGCTATCCGTTGGCTCGGCGCGGCAGGTGCGCTTCTCGCCCTGATTTGCCTGCTCACCGGAGTCGCCATGCTCGTGATGAAGTGGGTTGGGGCAGCGCCGCCCGCCCTCATGAGCCAGATTCCGCTGGTCCTCCTCCCCGTCGCCTTTATCGCACTCATGGCCGCACTCATCCTGTCGGTCATGCGCCGCAACAAGGCATAAAGATTTGAGCCGCAAGCTCACACACATCATTCACTTATCAAGTACAGCCTGCCATTCAGAGAGAAAGATAGAGTATGTCTGCTGAAGCAAAACTCCTAGTCGTCGATGACGAGTTCAACATTCTTGAATTGCTCGCCACCTCCCTGCGTTTCGCCGGTTTTGAAGTAGTTACCGCCGGCAACGGCCGCGAAGCCCTCGAAAAGGCACACGCCGAAAATCCCGACCTCATCGTCCTGGACGTCATGATGCCCGGCATGGACGGCTTCGAGGTGACCCGCCGCCTGCGCGAAAACGGCACCACCACCCCCGTGCTGTTCCTGACCGCAAAGGACGCCACCGAAGACAAGGTGACCGGTCTGGGTGCCGGTGGTGACGACTACGTCACCAAGCCCTTCTCCCTCGACGAGGTGATCGCCCGCATCCGCGCCATTCTGCGCCGTAGCCGCAGCGTCCAGGAAGAGGACGACGCCGTACTGCGCGTTGACGCCCTCACCCTGAACGTGGACACCCACGAAGTGTTCCTCGGTGACGAAGAGATTGACCTCTCCCCCACCGAGTTCAACCTGCTGCACTACCTGATGCTCAACGCCAACCGCGTGCTGTCCAAGGCGCAGATTCTCGACCACGTGTGGGAGTACGACTTCAACGGCGACTCCTCCATCGTTGAGTCCTACATTTCGTACCTGCGCCGCAAGATCGACAACAACCGTGAAAACCACGAGCCGCTCATCCACACCAAGCGCGGTGTGGGCTACATGATTCGCGGTTCTCGAGGCTAACGTGGCGCTCAAACCCCTCGACCGGATCCCCCAGTCTCTTTCCCTTCGCACCCAGCTGGTGCTCATCACCTCCATGCTCATCGCCCTCTCCATTGCGGTGACGAGCCTGGTGGCGATTTCCGCTCTGCGCGCCCAGATGGTGCACCAGCTGGATGAAGAGATGAAGAACAGCGCCCCCTCACTCGTGCAGCTGGCGACCGTGCGCCCCTCCGGCAATCAGGAACAATCCCTGAGCACCTACCGCCTGTACCTGCTCGACAAGGACGGCAACGTACTGTACTCGCTCAAGTCCGAGGACAGCGAACAGTTCAGCGAGCCGGCACTGCAAGGCTGGACCGAAGAGAAGGTTCGCAAGCAAAACGAAGAGGCGGTCACCGTCAATTCGGTGGGCAGCTCCTCCGATTGGCGCGTGCTCGCCGTACCCATTGAATCGAAAGATTCTTCTGGGCTGACGGAGGCGGCATCCATGGTTATTGCCATGCCGCTGAAACAAACGAACCAGGTGGTCGCCCTCGTAGGTGTGCTGACCTTCGCGTTTGGTTTGGCGACTCTCGCCTCCGCAATTGCGATGACCTGGGTGATTGTGACCCGCACCTTCGAGCCGCTGGCTCGCGTGGAGCAGACCGCCGCCAAGATCGCTGCCGGTGACCTCTCTCAGCGTATTGAGGACTACAACCCCAGCAACGAGATCGGTAACCTCGCGGTTTCGCTGAACACGATGCTCACCCAGATTGAAATGCTCTTCAAAGCCCGCGAGAAGAGCGAGGCGAAAATGCGCCGCTTCGTGGGTGACGCTTCGCATGAGCTGCGCACCCCGCTGGTCAGTATTCGAGGCTACTCAGAGCTGTACCGTCAGGGCGCGCTACCGACCGACGAGGCTGTCGCTACCGCGATGAGCCGCATCGAATCGGAGTCCAAGCGTATGGGTCAGCTCGTGGAAGACCTGCTGACCCTGGCGCGTATTGATGAGCGCCGCGAATCCAAGCTGGCGCCCTTCGACCTGTTCAACCTGGCGGTAGACGCTAGTAACGACGCCTACGCTACGGCACCCGATCGTGCGGTGTCCCTGGTGGGTCTGAACGAAGAGGTGGCGCCGACCTCCGCAACCGTGCTCGGCGACGAATCACGCCTGCGTCAGGTCGTGGCGAACCTGCTGACCAACGCCATGCGCTACACCCCCGACGGCTCTCCCCTAGAGATTGCGGTGGGCGTGCGCGAAGAGGTTCCCGGCTTCCCGCTGTCCGTGCTGGAGGTGCGCGACCACGGCCCCGGTATTCACGGCGAAGACCGCGAGCGCGTCTTCGAGCGTTTCTACCGCACCGATGCTTCACGTTCGCGTGAAACCGGCGGTACGGGTCTGGGTCTGTCCATTGTGGCTGCGATTATTGAACAGCATGAGGGCAGGATTCACATTGAAGAGACCGATGGTGGCGGCGCTACCTTCGTGATTTCTTTGCCGTTCTACCCGCCGCCCGTCTCGGATGATCAGCTGATGAAGTAGCACTGATGCATAAACCCCCGGATTGTGGAACTTGAGTGTTCTACGGTTCGGGGGTTTTGCTGTGCGCCGGAGGCGGGATGATAACTCGCGGCGGTGCGAGTGAGGAGAGCACGAGTAAGAAGGAGCGGCGCGGCTAAAGAACAGCGGGAGTAGCCGAGCGCGCGTCATGGCGGCGTCATTTTCGGGAGGGTTTTCGATTTTTTCGAGATGCTGGAGTGAATCTGGCGGGTTTATCCACAGATTTATTTAATAATTATTTTTCGGCTCATTTGATGCATTTTGAAAGATATAGTGATAACAAGCTTCCGGTCAGGAACTCAACCCTTCCAGAGATCCACACCCCAAGCGCCACCACGGGGCAACCACCCCACCTATCTCACATATCTCAAAGGAGAAAACCATGGCACAGTTCAATGTCGATTCCGAAGTCATCGCAGCCAAGAGCGCACAGGCACGATCCTACGTCGCATCCATCACCGCAGACGTCAACGGCATGACCGCATCCCTGCACGACCTGCAGAGCTCCTGGACCGGCTCCGCATCCGCCAACTTCCAGGGCGTACTGGACCAGTGGCACGCAACCCAGCGCCAGGTCGAAGCATCCATCACCCAGATCAACGAGGCACTCACCCGCGCAGGCGTGAACTACGCAGACACCGAGCAGGCTAACGCCTCCATGTTCGTCGGCTAAGGGGTCCGGGCTACAGATTCTAAGGCCCACCCGCAGGCAGGCGGCAGACCGGGCAGCTAAAAGGTCCCGGACGCACAGCACACCGCCCGCTAGATTCGCCAGAAGGCGGCGAACATCTATTGAGAAACCCCCGCCACATCCTCGAAAGTGAGGATGCGGCGGGGTTTTAATGTACAGAAATCTTTGGGCCCAAGAGCCCATTCCTTAGGAGCAGAGCCTTAGGAGCTGAGCTTTAGGAAGCAGGGGTCTCCTGACGGAAACGCAGACGCCACAGGCCGCGCTCAGCGTCGTAATGCCAGATGCTCGAACGGCTCACGCGACCACGCGCGGTCGCAACCGCCGCCATGACCAGCACGCTGGAAGAATCCAGTACCTGCACACCCTGCTTGAGCGGGGCACCCTGCTGAGTGAAGGCGCGTTCGCGGTACTGCAGCACCGAGGAGCGGGACACCGACTTGCCGGTAGCGGTCACCCACACCAGACGCTCGTGCAGCATGGACTCCAGCTGCGCCGCCTCCATGACGGAGCCGCGGCTTTCGAGTAGTTGTTCTGCGGCGGCGGCTTCCTCGGGGTTCAGAGCGGGTGCCGCAGGTGCCGCAGGAGCAGACGGTGCGGGCTCAGCGGGCTGGGAAGGAGCAGGCTGAGCGGGAGCATCCTGAACGGGCTCCGCGGCCGGATCTACCGCCTGCTCTTCTGCATGTCCTTCGGTCTCACCCAGCAGTTCCGCCGGGTCAACATCGTTCGGATCCATGCCGGCGAACTCTTCCAGACCGGTCAGGTCATCCTCTTCTTCCGCCTGCGCGGCGTTGGATGCCTGCTGAGCGGTCTCCTGCTGGCGAGCCAGCACCTTTGCGTCACGCTCGGCGGCACGCTCCGCCGCGAGCGCCAGCTGCTCCTTGCGGGTGCGAACCACCTCCGGATCGGGGGCGTTCACCGCGGAGGCGGGGCGCAGCAGACCGGACAGGCGCAGGCTCTCCACGCCGCGCTGGGCGTTCTCAATCTCGGCTGCGGTGAATTCCTGTACGGGCAGGTGGGCATCCGCGGAAGACTCGGAGGGCGCCGGCTCAGAGAGCGCAACCTCAGGGAGGGCAGCGTCCAAGAGGGCAGGTTCTGCAGCCGGAGCGTTCACAATCGGCACTTCAACAGCCGGAGCCTCCACAGGCTCCACAGCCGCAGCCGCAGGTTCAGCAGACGCGCCGAAGCCGGGGCCGTGCGCGGGCTCGCGGCCCTCCTGGTAGGCGCGCGCGGCACCATTCGCCAGGGAATCCGCCTTCTCATTGAGCGCGTGACCCGCGTGGCCCTTCACCCATATAAACTCGTAGTCGCGGCCGGTCAGCGCCTGGTCCAGCGCCTCCAGCAGGTCGCGGTTGAGCACGGGCTTACCGTCGGATTTCTTCCAGCCCTTCTTCTTCCAGCCGGGCATCCACTTGGTCAGCGAGTTAATGACGTACTGGCTATCGCAGTACACGCGCAACTTCGCCTCCGGGCGGGATGCGGTCGCCTCGAACAGGTCCAGGACAGCCTTGAGCTCACCCATATTGTTGGTGCCGTGCGCCCAGCCGCCGCTCGCCCAGTGGTCGTCGTCGATATACCATGCCCAGCCCGCCGGTCCGGGGTTGCCCAGCGCCGAGCCGTCTGCGGCGGCAATGATCTCTTGCGTGCTGTTCACGGTACCTTCTTTCTGCGCCGCCGCTCTATCGTGCGGGCGGCTGTCCGTAATGATGTCTGTGATGACTTTACCGCACCGGCGGCAAGGGTGCGTAGCGCGCGGTCACGGCTGTGGACAACCTATAGGAGCCCACCATAGCCGGGCGGGTACACTAAACCTATGAGCTATTCTGCCACCGAAACACCCAGCGCACAGCACCCGGAGCACCCTACCGCCCGTCCGAGCGAGCGCGTGCAGATTTTCGCTCTTCCCACCCGCACCATGTACGGTTCCCTGCGTTTTAGCTGGTTGAGCTACCTGGGTCTTGCCGAGCAGCAGCATGCGGCGCAGTTGCCGACCTCCACGGCGGCGGTCAGCTACCTGAGCACTCAGGCGCTCATGCGCGCCATGGCGGCGGCTCGTCTGGATGTGCCGTCCAGTGCCGCTTCTGAGATTGAGGTGGATCGTTCCTGCGCCCTGTGCACCAGCGGTAAGAAGCACGGCAAGCCGCGTATTGCGGGCGTGAATTTCAATATGTCGCAGGTGAATCCGCTGGTGGTGGGTGCGTTTAGCCGTAATTCTTCGGCGGTGCTCGGCGTGGATGTTGAGACCCTGGATGCGCGCTTGTTCTCTGGTTTTGCGCGCCTAGCGCTCTCCAATGAAGAACGCTCGTTCTATGAGCGGGCGGCGCAGGAACGCCCCGCGCCCGTACTGCACCTGCTCTCGGTGGCACTGTGGACCGCTAAGGAGGCGGTGCTCAAGGCGACCGGCCACGGTCTGAGCGTGGTGCCGTCCCTGGTTCGGGTGCAGCTCACCGATGCACTGCTGGATGCGCTCGAACTTGCCATGAACGAGGAGGTCCCGGGGGACCTTCTGGGCAGCGGCACTCCCGAGCCGACCGCCCTACGTGTACTGACTCAGGACAGCTTGACCGCGCGTGCTACCTTTAGCGCACCCACACCTCAGGGCGGCGGCGAGGCTATCGAGCGAAGCTTTAGCCTGCAGTGGGTACCCGTGGCACTGCCCGACGCGGAGAACCCCGAGCATGCGCAGAAGATGCTCATCGCCCTAGCCGTGGAGAACCCGACCGAGGGTGAGCCCGCGCAGATTGAGGCTCAGCTTCTGCCGGTGGCTACTCCCCTGGAGCTCAAGCGCCTGCTCACCGATTAGTCGCGCTCAATCCCCTAACACCTGATACAACGACGGAACGCGCCCGCCATGCCAGCGAGCGCGTTCCGTCGTTGTATTCAGCCGTTGTATTCTGCCTCGTCAAGGCGTTCGTGGCAGAACCTAAGGGGTATCTTCGCCCAGGGTATCCACGCCCAGGGCGCGACCAAAGCTACCGAGCTTCGTGCCGGTCTCCGTGTGCTCCAGCTCCGGGTCGGACTCAGCCACAATACCCGCACCCGCGTACAGCACCGCCTCATCCGGGCTGACCTGGGCACAACGCAGGACCAGCGCCCACTCGCCATTACCCTCGGCGTCCATGTAGCCAACCAGGCCGCCAAAGTAGCGGCGCTCGAAAGACTCCAGCTGGCGAATCAGTTCCAGCGCCTTCTCAGTGGGGGCACCGCAAATCGCGGGGGTCGGGTGGATCGCGCGGGCACCGTCCAGGCAGGTCAGCCCCTCCTTCAGCACGCCGTCGATGGGGGTCGCCAGGTGCCACAGCTGCGGGGTTTGCAGCAGCGAGGGCACCTGCGGTACGTTCAGCTCCTCGGCAATGGGGGCCAGGCGCTTGGCAATGTCGTTAATGACGTAGGCGTGCTCGTGGCGGTCCTTCGGCGAGGCGAACAGGCGGTCACGAATCGCCTCGTCCTCGGCGCTACCGGGCTCGGCAATGCGCGGGGCGCTACCGGCAAGCGGGTGGGTCTTGAAGGCGCGGCCCTCGGTGCGGAACACCAGCTCCGGGGAGGCGCCCATCAGGTAGCTTCCGCTCATGCCGCGCTCACCGTCGGGCAGGCGCACCGCAAAGTTGAATGCGGAACGCTGCTGGGCGCGCAGGTTGTTGTACAGCGCCTCCAGGTTGAGAGCGCCGGGTGCGTAGCGGGCGGTGAGCACACGCGAAAGCACGATCTTGCTCAGCTCACCCGCCTTCATGCGCTCCACGGCGGTCGCAACGGCGGCACGGAACCGGTCGTTCTGCCGGCCGGTGACCGATACCGGCTCGGCAAGCGCCACGGTCTGCTCGGGGACCGGCACCTGCTGCTCCTCCAGGCGTTCGGGCACGAAGAGGTAGGCGGGCATATCGGGGTCAAAAGGAATCAGACCCACGACGGCGCTACCGGTACGTTTCGCCTCGTCCAGGGCATTATCGAAGGTTACAGGGGTCATCGCACCGGATGCGCGCAGAACGCGGGTGCCGGTGGCAAAGATAAAGTCGGGAAGGTTCGTCATCGTACTTCTATCAGTGGTGTGTGGGTTCGCGCCGGGCATCTAAACGCCGGACGCGGGGTGCCGTTAGAGGGTCGCGCCGCCGTCAGCGACAATCTCCTGCATGGTGATGTGGCGTGCTGCCTCCGAAATGAGGAAAGCGTTGACCGCTGCAATATCTGCCGGGTCGGCAATACGACGCAGCGGAATGCCCAGGCGGAACGTTTCCGGGTTACCGGCAACCGGCAGGGCGGAGCGGTCCTCACCCTCCCAGGCGTCAGTCACCATGGGGGTTCGGGTGGTGCCGGGGCAGACCGAGTTCACGCGAATACCGTGCGCGGCAAGCTGCAGACCGAAGCTGGAACTCACGCGCGCCGCCGAGGCCTTCGATGCACCGTAGGCACCAAACTCCGCGCGGGGCACACGTGCCGCGTTGGAGGCGACCGTCACCAGGGAGCGGCTGTTCGCCGGGTCGGTCTCCTGCTGGTCAATCATGATGCGCGCGAATTCGCGCAGGCACAGGAACACGCCGTCGGAGTTGACCGCGTGCAGGCGCTTCCAGGTCGCGAAACTGGTTTCCAGCAGCGGCTGGCTGTGGGCGATGCCCGCGGCGAGCACTGCGCCGGTGATGGGTTCGTCGAGTGCCGCTACAGCGTTGGCGAGGGCGGTGACGGACTCTTCGCTCGTAACGTCTACGGCGCGGTAGCGGAAGATCGCGTCCCCGTAGGTACCGAAGGAAGCAATGGGCTGCTCCGCAAGGTCAGCCGCAAACACCGAATAACCGTTCTTGATGAGCTGGTGGACGGTTGCCTCACCAATACCGCCGTTCGCGCCGGTCACAATGACCCAGCTCATGCGCGCGCCTCCTCAGCAGTCTCAGCCTTCTCAGCACCTTCTGCAGCATGCAGGTCGGCGAGTACATCGGCGGTGTTCAGCACGCGGGCGCAACGACCCGAAGCGTACTCGCACGCTATGCGGTGCTCCTCCTCCGAGAAGTCGGCGAGCGCATCCGCAACCATGAACGGCTGAATGTCACGCATGAACGCCTCCAGGGCGGTGGTCAGGCAGCCAATGTGCGCGTACACGCCGCCGATAATGAGCTGATCGCGGCCAGACTCCTTGAGCAGGTCCTCGAAGGGGCTGCGCACGAACGCGGAGTAGCGCCACTTGGTCAGCACGGTGTCGCGGTCGGTGGGTGCCAGTTCGTCGAGCACGCGGGCGGACTCGTCGTTCTGCAGGCCGTCGCCCCAGAAGTCGATGAGCAGGCGGCGGTCTTCGGGGTTCTGGCGCGGCGGCTGCGCGGTGTAGTAGACCGGGATTCCGGCGGTGTGGGCGGCGTCAATGAGGCGGCGCAGGTTCCGAATGGCGATGTTGATCTGGGCGTCCGGGTTGTCGTTACCCTCACCCAGGTTGGCCCCTTCGAAAGCCTGGACGAAGTGTACCTGCATGTCGTGCACGAGCAGTACAGCGCGGGAGGGGTCCACGGGCCAGCTCACTCGGTTGCTGTGTTCACGGTCGACGTAGGTGTAGGGCTTGATTTTGGGCAGTGCCATGATTCTCCCGGTTCGTGCCTTTGGTTTTCGGTTGTATGCGCGGCGCAGGCGATGCGCTGTGGTGGGTGTAGCAGCGAGTGGGTGTCTCCTCCGAGCCCTCTCGCGCTGACCACCCAATCGGTGAGCTTGCGCTTATCTCATAACCATCTTAGGGCATGCTTAGCGACTAGGTATATATGAGCCTTAACAAAAATGCTTCCCCACCCGCACCCCCGTTGACAGCACAACGGGCGGAACGGGCAGGGAAGCACTCAGACAAGCAGAAACGCTATACGAACCGCGAATCCAGACGCGATTCTAGTTCAACTAGTTCACGGGCGCCGTGACGGCAAGAACCTCATTCAGACCCTCAGTGATCGAGGGGTGAGTGTAAATCTCATCGCGCAGCTGCGAAGCAGTAATGCCGTGGCGCATCGCCAGAGCCACCAGGTTAATAACCTCCATGGACTCGATTACCAGCAGCTGGGCACCCAGAATCTGGTCGGTCTGCGCGTCAATCACGAACTTCATGATGCCGCGCGGGTTCTCCTGGGTCTTCGCGCGCGGCATCGCGGCAACCGCGGCAACCGGCTTCGAAGCGACCTTCACCTTGTGGCCAGCCTCAATCGCCTCACGCTCAGTCAGACCAACCGAAGACAGCGGCGGGTTCATGTAAATGGTCGAAGCCACTGCCTTGCGGTCCTTGGTGGAGCGGGAACCGTCACCGACCAGCTGGGAGAGCACCACGCGGTAGTCATCCATGGAGATGTAGGTGAACTGCGGGCCGCCGTTCACGTCACCGAGTGCGAAAATGTTCGGCACGGTGCTACGCAGGTGCTCATCCACGACAATTGCGCCGCGGTCGTTGGTTTCGATGCTGGTATTCTCCAGACCCAGACCCTCGGTGGCGGGCTTGCGGCCGGTCGCAACCATCACGTAGTCCACCTCCAGCTCCCGGGTAGCGCCCTCGGAGTCGAGGTAGGTCACGGTCACCGAGTCAGCGCCGTCCTTGAAGGACTGCACGCGCACGCCGGTATGAGCGGTAATGTCCTGATCTGCGATAATCTCGCGGGCAACCTGGGCAACGTCCTCATCGTAGCGTCCGAAGAGGGCGGGGGCACCGTCCAGAATGGTTACCTCAGTGCCGTAGGAGGAGAAAATACCGGCAAACTCAACACCGATGGGGCCGCCACCGATGATGCCCAGGCGCTTGGGGCGCGGGGTGAGCTTCTGCAGCTCGGTGGAGGTGAGCACACGCTCAGATTCGCGGATACCCTCAATCGGCGGGATCACCGACACGGCACCGGTGTTGATGATGAAGTAGTCGGCGGTAACGCGCAGGGTGTCCTCGCCCGCGGTGACCTCAACCTCGGTGTCGGAGATGAAGCGTGCGTGACCGTCAATGAGCTTGGCAGTCTCGTTGGACAGCAGGATTTCGCGGTTCTTGGCGCGCATCATGCCGGTCAGCTTGTCACGGAAAACCACGGCGGATTCGTAGGCGGCGTTTGCCTCTTCAAGGGTGCGCTCGCCGCTGGCACGGAACTCGTCGGCGCGGTGAACCAGCGCCTTGGTGGGCACGCAACCGATGTTGATGCAGGTGCCGCCGTACATGCCGGTGGACTGTTCGATGAGGGCAACGTTCTTGCCGGTCTTGGCGTATGCACCGGCGAGGGTCTTGCCGCCCTTGCCGAAGCCGATGACGACCATGTCAAAGTGCAACTGAGCGGGGGTGGTCATAATATTCTCCTGTGAAATTTAGATAATGATGTCTTCACAGAGTTCAACGGGAAGAAATGAGTATTATTCCCGTGCGCCACATTTTTCTTGGCCCCAGCCGCCCCTCAGCCCGTGCGGGCGTAGACTGAAACTACCCGGCTCCCTACGAGAAGCCAGCCTACGAGCAGCCAACATTTTCAGGAGGACTTTATGAAAACCCACGATATTCTGCGTGACGCCGCCAGCCGCCCCGGCATCGAGGCCGCCGTAGCCGTCAAAGGGCTATCAGCGGAGGCGCTCAACGCCCACCCGTGCGGGCACCCGAACTCTATCGCCTGGCTGCTCTGGCACGCCGGACGACAGATGGACATGCAGCTTTCTGCTCTGAACGGTCAGCCGCAGGTCTGGGAGGCTCAGGGCTTCAGGGAACGTTTCAACCTGGGCGAGCTTGGCGACACCATAGGTTACGGCCACACCCCCGAGCAGGCACGCTCCATCGTGGTTGCAGATTCTGCCCTGCTGGTGGAGTACCTTGTGGCAACCGGCGAGGCGCTCGCGGCCTACGCGCAGACGCTGAGCGAGGCTGATTTGAGCGAGGTTATTGACCGTTCGTGGACTCCGGCGGTGACTCGCGGTGTGCGCCTGGTCAGCCTGATTGACGACGCAGCCCAGCACGTAGGCCAGGCGGCGTACGCGGCGGGTATTCTCGCGGCACAGGATTTCGCGGCGCAGGGATAGAATTTCACGCCCGCTAGAGGGGAACGAAAAAGCGGTGGCGCCTCGGACACAACCAGCCCGAGACGCCACCGCCCGGTTGCGGGCAACCCCGATAACACCGCGAGCAGATAATATTTCGGCGAGAAGATAACGGACTGTTATCTGCTCGCGCATCTTGTGTCTTGTTTCGCCTCGGTTACAGCGTTCTTACCCGTGATAGAATCCACAGTATTATGAGACGCACCACAGACCCTTCGCCTGAGCACCCTGAATCACCTGCGTCGCGCATTCCAACAAACACACCAGACGCGACCGCAAAACCCACATCAGCAACGCCGCTGAACGCACGCGGGCAGCTCACGCTCCTGACCGCGCAGGTTTCTGATGCTCTTGCGTCCAGTATCCAAGCTATCGCCATGCCCCTGCTGACCTACGGCGCCACCGGCGACCTCGCCCACTCCGCTATCGTCATGGTCGTCGAGGCAGTCCCCGTCATCCTCTTCGCACCATTCGCAGGCGCTATCGCCGACAAATTCAACCGCAAAACCCTCACCGTCAGCTTCAGGCTCGCCAGCGCCGCCCTACTCATCGCATCCCCAGCCCTCTACGCCGCCGCAGGACTACCCGCCTTCCTCACCATCGCATTCCTCGTCTCAACCTTCGGCACCTTCTCATCCCCCGCAGCCTCCGCCGCCATGCCCTCCCTGCTCGGCGACGACTACCAAAAATACATGGCACGCCGCGGCAGCCTCATCTTCCTCGCCCAAACCCTCGGCCCCACCATCGCAGCCGCCGTCGCATCCTTCACCACCCCAGCCCTCGCCGTCGGATTCGCAGGCACCCTCAACCTGCTCGCTGCCCTCACCGTCGCCACCATACGCAACTACGACCTCACCCACGCCGAACGCACCGCCACCGTGCAGGAACACCACACCGGCAGACTCCTGCGCGAAGGCGCCGCCTACACCGCACACAACCCCATCGTGCGCGGTATGCTCACCTTCTGGTTCCTCTCCATCGCCGCCGTACCCATCACCACCCTGCCCATGCTCGAATACCTCACCCGCGGCCTCGGGCACGACTACACCGCCTTCGGAATCGCAACTTCCGTCTACGCCGCCGGATGCGTGATCAGCTCCTGGCTTTCAGCCAAACTCGGCGTCGGTACAGGCGCCGGGCGGGTGCGTATGACCAAACGCGGGTGGATGTGCATCTCCGGACTCGGCTACGGCGCCGTTTGTCTGAGTATGGGACTACACCCGGCGCTGTGGGCGGTACTCGTGCTCTGGTTCATCTGGGGCATGTTCTACGGACCCGAAGAAGTGCTCGGGCAAGTCCTCTTCGCAGACGCTATCGACGAACACATGCGCGGGCGCGTCTACAGCTTCATGGGTGTGGTTTTCTCCCTAGCGGGTATGGTCGGGTACCTCATCACCGGATGGGCGGTACCAGCGTTCGGCGCGATCAACACCATTGTTACCGGAGGGGCACTCTTCATCATCGCCACCGTATTCACGTTCATTCTCGGCCCGACTGCGCGAGCGATACGGGCGCAGGAATCGCGGAATGAGGCAAAGAGCCGTGCGGGTGCATGACTGTGCTCTGTATATCGCCTCGGGGCATCATCGCCTCACCTCCGCCACGTTGCGGGCAACCCTGATAACACCGCGAGCAGGTGATTTTTGGCCGAGCATGCAGGAAAAATACTACCTGCTCGGCCAAAAATCACCTGCTCGCGCCCTAGTGTTATGTATCTGCTCGCGGACTTGGGATAGGAATGAGCGCTTGACCCGAGAAACCTACCCGCGCTTCAGCAACGTCATAACCTCATAGTGGTCCGTATGCGGGAACATGTCCAGCACACGGCCCTGCACCGGCGCATACGAGGGCATACGCTCCAGATCCTTCGCCAAAGTCACCGCGTTACAGCTCGAATACACCACACGGTCAATACCCGAACCCTCAATCCACGCACACAAGCTCTCACCAATACCGCGGCGCGGCGGATTCACCACCAGCATCTGCGGCACCGCGCCCGAAGACACCGCGAACTCCGGCGCATCCTGAGCCGAAAAGTCCACGCCCTCCAGACCGTACTCAGCGACCGTGCGCTGTGCCGAAGCAACCGCCTCCGCACTAATCTCAATGCCCGTCACCGAGCCGCCGCCCATCACCGAAGCGGCATGCAGAGCAAAACCACCCACGCCACAGTACAGGTCCCACAGCGAGCGTGGAGCCACCTCACGCACCCACTCGCGGCCCTGCGCGTACATCGCCTCAGCAACCTTCGTGTTCGTCTGGAAGAAGCTCTGCGGACGCAGATGCAGAGTCAGGTCATTCACCTGCATCGGCAGGGTCTGACGCTCCGAAAGGATAATCTCCTCATCACCCTCAACACGCGCCACCGGTTCACGCAGCAGGTTTACCGACAGCACCGCCAGATTCGGCAGCCGCTCCTGTAGCCAGCCCATCTGGCGGCGAATCGGCACCAGCAGCTTCTTCGAACGCAACACGAAACGCACCATCAGCTCACCCGCCGCCGAAGCAGTCACCAGAATATTCTTCAGCTCACCGCGACGATTCGGAATGTCATAAGGGGTCAGGTCCGCGCGCTGAATCAGCTCACGCAGCACCGGTATAGCCGCCTGAATCGGCTCCATATAGAGCGGGCATTCGCCAAGATCAGTGGAGGCACCCGTGCGGTAATCCACGATGCCGAGGGTCGGGTTCTTCGCCGAACCGCCCACCACGAGCTTCGCCTTATTGCGGAAGCCCGCCTCCGCGCTGGTCACCGGATCCAGCCACTGTAGCTGCGGGTAGTTAGCGAGCAGGGCGCGGGCATGCTCCTGCTTCGCCTGCACCTGCGCGGTGTAGGCGGTCTCAATGCTGGGGCAGGAGGAGCAGAGGTCATCACGAAAATAGGCGCATTCCATAAGGAGCCATTCTACCGCCTCCACCGGCGGGACAGGACGCATGGGCACACAAAAGCGGGGGCAGCCACCCTTCATGGGTAGCCGCCCCCGCCTCATACGGATACGGTGGGATTATGCCGGGTTAGCTTCCAGCGGCATCTCACCACCGAAGGTCACTTCGTGCCCTTCGGATTCCATAACTTTTTGCCCCATCAGGGACAAAAAGTTATTACATCATGCCTGCCATGCCGTCCGCACCGGGAGCAGCCGCACCAGCGGGCTCCGGCTTGTTGGCAACAACAGCCTCAGTGGTCAGGAACAGACCAGCAATAGACGCAGCGTTCTGCAGAGCCGAACGGGTCACCTTCACCGGGTCAGCAATACCAGCAGCCATCAGGTCCTCGTACTCGCCGGTCGCAGCGTTCAGGCCGGTACCAGCAGGCAGGGAACGAACGCGGTCAACCACAACGCCCGGCTCCAGGCCAGCGTTAGCAGCAATCTGCTTCAGCGGTGCGTCAATAGCCACGCGCACAATGTTCGCGCCGGTAGCCTCGTCACCGGTCAGCTCCAGCTTGTCGAAGACCTTCACGCCAGCCTGAATCAGAGCAACGCCACCACCGGGGACGATACCCTCCTCAACAGCAGCCTTAGCGTTACGCACAGCATCCTCAATGCGGTGCTTACGTTCCTTCAGCTCAACCTCAGTTGCGGCACCAGCCTTCAGCACAGCAACGCCACCGGCGAGCTTAGCCAGGCGCTCCTGCAGCTTCTCACGGTCGTAGTCAGAGTCGGAGTTAGCGATCTCTGCGCGAATCTGAGCAACGCGACCCTCGATAGCCGCTGCGTCGCCTGCACCCTCAATGATGGTGGTCTCGTCCTTGGTCACAACGACCTTGCGAGCGGAACCGAGCATATCCAGGGTTGCTGCGTCCAGGGACAGGCCAACCTCTTCGGTAATGACCTGGCCACCGGTCAAGATAGCGATATCAGCCATCTGAGCCTTACGGCGGTCACCGAAGCCCGGAGCCTTCACAGCAACAGACTTGATGGAGCCGCGCATCTTGTTCAGCACCAGCAGAGCCAGAGCCTCACCCTCAACGTCCTCAGCAACAATCAGCAGCGGCTTGCCGGACTGCATGACCTTCTCCAGAACGGGGACGAGGTCCTTAACGTTCGAAATCTTCTGGTTCACAACCAGGATGTAGGGGTCCTCCAGGACTGCTTCCTGACGCTCCGGGTCGGTCACAAAGTAACCGGACAGGAAGCCCTTGTCGAAGCGCATACCCTCAGTCAGTTCGAGGTGCAGACCGAAAGTGTTGGAGTCCTCAACGGTGATGACGCCTTCCTTGCCGACCTTCTCCATTGCCTCAGCAATGAGCTTGCCGATCTCAGCGTCGCCAGCGGAAATAGACGCGGTTGCAGCAATCTCTTCCTCAGTCTCAACTTCCTTCGCGGAGGAGAGCAGAGCCTCGGTCACAGCCTCAACAGCCTTCTCAATGCCGCGCTTGAGGCTCAGCGGGTCAGCGCCAGCAGCCACGTTGCGCAGGCCCTCGCGGACCAGTGCCTGAGCCAGAACGGTAGCGGTGGTGGTACCGTCACCTGCGATGTCGTCAGTCTTCTTAGCAACTTCCTTGACGAGCTCCGCACCAATCTTCTCGTACGGATCCTCCAGCTCGATTTCCTTCGCGATCGAGACACCGTCGTTGGTGATGGTGGGGGCGCCCCACGCCTTCTCCAGCACAACGTTGCGGCCGCGGGGGCCGAGGGTCACCTTCACTGCATCGGCGAGGGTGTTCAAACCGCGCTCAAGGCCGCGGCGTGCCTCTTCGTCAAAAGCAATGAGCTTTGCCATAAGTGTCCTCCTGGACGATCGGATTTTTTCCTTCACCCTTGCGGGTGCGGTACATCTAAAATCGGGTGGCTGCCCCTCCACAACACCCCCGTTACGGAGGCGCGGGCAGAGCAGGGCATAAAGTACCCGAACGCTACATCAATTGTGGCACCCGCACCGGCATGGAGCAAACGTTTAAGCCCAAGGTTGAAGGGTTAATCGCCCAGTGCTTAATCTGCGCTCATCAACCCCGTCAAAAGGGGCGTTACCGGTGTGCCCGCCGGGAGTGCGGGAGGGGTGTTAAAAGCATCAACCCCGCCCTGTGCATCGGTGGGATCGCACGGGTGGGGTTGATGAAAGTTTGTAATTACAAAGCGGCGGATGCCGGGGCCTAGCCGGTGTAATCGGAAGCCAGCACCACAATCACCTCGTGGTTGCCCATCTGCACATCGGAAGTTGCCTGACGCACCTGCGAAATGTCCAGCTTCGAGGCGATGCTCTGCGCCTGCGACTGGTAGCCCTCAGCGTAGTAGACCACGCTGGTTGCCGGTGCCGCACCCGTGTAGTTTGCCGTCTCGTTGATGGTGTAGCCGGTCAGCAGAGCCGCCGCACGAGATGCACTACCCGCCGGAGCCGCCGCATTGTAGACCGCCACAGAGATGGACTCAGCCAGACCGGTCTTCGTAGCACTTGCCGAGGCGGAAGCCTTAGCCGGCGCAGAGGACGCAGAGGCGCTTGCGGGGGCGGAGCTACTCTTCGCGGTGGACGCCGAATACTGCGGGGAGGCGGTGCGCGGCGCGTACACGTACATTGCGCCGCCGATGAGCAGACCAACTACGCCTGCAGCTACCAGGGGGATAGCGCCCTTGGGGCTCTTTGCCGGGTCAGCGTTGACCGCGCGGTAGGTTCCGCGGCGGGCGGTGTTTTCGTCTACCTCGTCAAATTCGTCGCGGGGGTAGCTCATTTATCCTCATTTCACGGGTCTCTGTTTACCGGCTGGTACCGTACCGCCCTACCGGGCGCGCGGGCGCGGCTGCGGAAGGTGCGGTCTTGGTGTTCTAGTACCTAGAGTACCGTCTCAACTAGCGAGAACCAACGTGAACGCCCCGCAACCGGCTGTGAAAGAGACGGACACCGCACAGTGTTCAATCTCTGGTTGAACTTGAGGTGCGCAGGGCTAAAAGCAGGAGTTGGAAAGCTCGCACGGCTCTCCCAGTTTGAGCCCCTAGTCAGTGTCTCGGCGGGCGCGCAGAACGTCGATTATCTGCGGCGCTGCGGCGCGTACCCGCTCATCGTCCAGCATCACGTTCAGGCGCTGGTAGTAGGCAATGGGCGTGAATCCGGCGGCGATAATCGCCTTCTCTTTGGAGCCCTGGTGCTTGAAGCGGCGGCGCTCCACCTCAAGGATGCGGCGCTCCACCGGGGTCAGGCCACCGGGTTGGCTCCCTACTTCCGGCTGGTTCTGTGCTTCCGGCTGGTTCTGTGCTTCCGGCTGGGTCTGCTGTTCCGGCTGGGTCTGCGCGGTTTCAGCTCGTTCCCGTTCTGACACGTTCCCTCCTGTCTGCAGCTCGCCTGCCGCGGCTGGCGTCTCCTAGCGCGTGTATCCGTCATCCCCTAGTCTAGAAGAGAAACTCAGTCTAGAGGAGAAACGTTCATCCCGCGCCCGGTTCCGTCACCGTCCGGGTCGCATCAGCATCAGGAGATTCCCGAGGAGATTCATGAACCAGCCCCTCAGCAGCATTATGAGCGAGGATTGGGCGGCAGCACTCGCCCCCGTCGAAGAGCAGATTCACGCCATGGGCGCTTTCCTGCGTGAAGAGCACGCGGCGGGGTACCGTACTTTCCCGCCTGCCGCCGATATTTTCAATGCGTTCCGCCGCCCGATGAGCCAGGTGAAGGTCCTCATTATTGGCCAGGACCCCTACCCTACTCCGGGCAATGCGATGGGTCTGTCGTTCTCGGTGCACCGCGGTATGCCGTTGCCTCGTTCGCTGAACAATATTTACACGGAACTGCAGGACGATTTGGGTATTGCCCCGGCTGATCACGGCGACCTGTCCTGTTGGGCTGATGAGGGCGTCATGCTGCTCAACAGGGTTTTGACGGTGCGCGAGTCTGATGCGGGTTCGCACCGCGGCAAGGGTTGGGAGGAGATCACCGAGTGCGCTATCCGTGCACTGGTGGCGCGTAACCAGCCGCTGGTGGGTCTGCTGTGGGGTGCGGATGCACGCAAGTGCGCACCCATGTTGCAACCGTACCCGAGCGTGGAGTCAGCGCATCCTTCGCCGCTGTCTGCTCGTCGTGGTTTCTTTGGTTCGCGCCCGTTCTCGACCGTGAATTCCCTGCTGGTGCAACAGGGCGCGGAGCCGGTGGACTGGACGGTTCGCTAGGCGCAACATAAGAGCCAGTGTACGAGCTGGCGCAATAGGCATAGTGAAGGGGCGGCGGCTACGAGTTCACCTCACAAGCCACCGCCCCTTTTGCATCACAAGTATATGCAATATTGGCTATATACCCTTGAAAAAGGGCTAAGAATCCGCCGGTTCCACGTTTCGCGGAGTCGTAAAACGCTGTAGCGCATACTGCATCGTGTAATTACCCAACGCAACACCCGAAGCCATCGCCACCACAATCGAAACCGCCGTAATCATATTCTGCATACCCAGAATCACGTCCGTCTCAACCGTCAACAGATACATGCCGCGGAAGAACGACAGACCCGGCAGCAAGAACGTAATCGCAGGAATCGAGAAGATCGCCTGAGGCACATGCAGACGGTACGCAAAATACGTGCTCAACGCACCAATCACAACCGCCGCACACGCCGTCGGACCGCGGCCCGTACTCGGGCCAGCCAGCAACTCATAACCGTAATACGCCGCCAGACCGCAGCCCGTAATGACCATCAGCCACCCGACCTTCACCAGCTTCGTCTGCAAGGTAATCGCAAAGGTCGCAATCGCCACCAGGAAGAAGAACGACGCCACCAGCGGGGTCGTCGGCTCAAAACGCAGCTGCTCAATATCCAGGGTCGGGCCGTTGAAAATATTGATCGCACTCACCGCGGTCGCAATGCCAACCACCAGACCCAAGAAGCTCATGCCCGTAGACACGAAACGACCCGCAGCCGTCACCGGGAAGCCATTAATCGCGTCCTGCACGGCACCCACCAGGCGCGGAGTCGGCAAGAACATAATCATGCCCGCAGCCACCACCAGAGGCGCCGAAATCGCCTCCCCCTGACGCTGCAACACCGAAAGAATGGATCCCTCACCGCCCAGCCAAATCGCCAAGAAGGTCATCAGACCCGCACTAGCAGCCATACGGAAGAACGCCGGAATACCAATTGAACTCAACCACTGAATCAGCAGGTACACCGGAATAAAAATAATCGCCGCACTCAACGCCGTCGCAAAACTTGCACCCAGCGCCGCCGTCAGGGTTCCGGCACACGCCAGGTTCGCCAACCACACCACCAGAGGCGGGAACGGCTTGGGTCGGTGCGTAATCTGGTTCAGCTTCAAATCGGCGATTTCCAGGGTCATACCGCCCCGAGTGATCTTGTAGATCAGGCCGTACACTTCAGAAAGCGCCTCGTAGTTCTCCGTGGAGGAACGCACCACACGCACCAGGGTATGGGTAAAGCGCTCCTCAGCGTTCGCATTGCGCTTGGCGATGCGGGATTCCATGTAAATATCGGGGTCCGAAGTGTAGTTGATGGTCACCGACTGGTTCGTAATGTCGACTTCCACCGAGTCCAGCCCGTACGCCGAAGACACCGCAATAATCGCCGAGTCCACATCCATTGCGTCCGCGCCGTAGTGGAACATCGCCTCCGCCAGGCGCAGGGTGAAGTTCAGGGTATCGCGTGCGTACTCCTTCTCACGGCGGAACGCCTCACGACGCTCATGCTCGTCAGACCGGATAGTCGGCACGAACTGGCGCTGCGCAATGCGCTGGGCACCGCGCGGGGCGGCGGGTGCCGCCTCCTCAGTGCGCACGAAGGAGCGGAAGCGACGTGAACCCCAGCGACCACCGCTACCGCGCCCAAATAGGCCGCGAGAGCCGCCCTCAACCAGCGGTACGGAGGTGGTGGGCATCGAGACGGGCCCGGTCTTCGGCATTGCGGTAGGATCCGCACCGTAGCGTCGGGCTGCGTGAGAGTTGGGCACCTGCGGGATCATGCCGGTCATGGGCACTGGCTGGGAGGGGCGGGTCAGCGCCGCCTCAGTTACCAGGTTGCTGGATGTGACGGGGTTAGAGTCCTCACGGTACGCATCCAGGTCGTCATCAGGCACGAGGGAGGGGTCAATGACGGTGCGCGCCCCATGATCGTGCTCGTGGGGGCACAGTTCCGGGTCACAGTCGGGCTCTGCGGTCTCCTGCGGGGTAATGCCCATGTCGGCAGCAGCTTCCTGGAGCACCTCACTCACTGCTTCTGCCTTAACGGTGCCCTCGGGGTTCTTCGAGGAGGCGGCATGCTGAGCCAGCACGCGGCGCAATTTCTCGTCGGTAACCTGGTCTAGTGAAACCAGGGGAAAACCGCGTTTACCGGCGATGTAGCCCGCGGTGGTATTCTGCTCGCTTCCTTCCGTTGCGGCAGTGTTTGCTTCGCCTGCATGCGAAGCTTCCCGCGATGTGGGGGTCGCGGGGGTGTTCCTCGATTCTGCCAATGTCCCTCCCAGATAGACAGTGCCTTTTTAGTCTAACAAGGGCACGATTCTGCGGTAGCACTGAAGAGCAGAAATATCACTTTTCTGACCGGTGATTTTGTGAGCAAAAGCGCTCTGCGGAACTTACGGCAGAAAGGTTCATAGATATGAAGAGAAATCCAGGTCATTACTGCACAGAAGATATTTTGGGAGATATTTCTGGAGCTATTTTCGAGGAAAAATAAAGGTTATATATACATTAAGATTTGCAGAGAAATATCCCCCACCTACCCCCACTCGCACCTCAATAAGAAATGAATTATTCATAACAAAAAATATCCCGCCACCGAAGTGACGGGATATTCACGCTTTAAGGCTGTAGCCTTCACAGCATCTGAAGCGTACCGCTCGGGGTCACCTCAGAGGCGAAAGTCAATTACTCAGCGTCGTGGTCGGTCTCGAGGATCTTAACCAGCGAGTCCAGAGCCTCTTCAGCACCTTCGCCCTCAGCGCGCAGGACAACAACGTCGCCGTGCTTTGCACCCAGGGACATCAGGGACAGAATCGATGCAGCGTCCATAGCCTCATCTGCGGGCTCACCCTTAGCAGCGATGGTCACCTCAACGGGGAGGTCGCCAGCTGCCTCAGCGAAGATAGCTGCCGGACGTGCGTGCAGGCCAACACGGCTTGCAATAGTGGCTTCGCGCTCTGCCATTATGTTTCTCCTTTGATCAAGGAACCGAAATATATCAGTACCTATTCTAAATGAACGGGGCGCTTCAGGACCCGCCCTTACTCTATAAATTGTACCGTTCAGCCATACGCTAACAAGTACCAAAAATGCCGGATGCAGAAATAAAACTCTACACCCGGCATTTTCATGGACTCAGGCACCACCCAGCACACCCCACCAAGGAGCGGCAGGCAACCCCGAAATCGTTTTAAGGCTTAGAGGCCCAGCTCGTCCAGAATCGGCAGAGCCTTGCGTGCGCTCTCCTTCGCCTCAGCAGAAGAAATCTGCTGCAGAGCGATAGCCGCAATCTGCTGTGCCTTCTCCTTGGTCACGGACTTCAGAACCGCAGCCACAGCGGGAATAGCGCCAGCGTTCATGGACAGGGTGTCAACGCCCAGACCAATCAGAACAACAGCCAGAGCCGGATCAGCAGCGGCCTCACCACAGACGCTCACGTACTTCTTCTTACCCGCGGTGACCGATGCACGCTGAGCACCCTCAACGGTCATCTTGATCATCTTCAGCACTGCAGGCTGCCAGGGGTTGTTCAGGTGTGCCAGGTCGCCCAGCAGGCGGTCAGCCGCCATGGTGTACTGGGTCAGGTCGTTGGTGCCGATGGACACGAAGTCGACCTCGCCCAGGATAGCCTCAGCGTTCATCACAGCTGCGGGGGTCTCAACCATCACACCGTGAACGGGCAGGCCAATCTCCTTGAGCATGTTCGCGAAGTTGCGAGCCTCGGAGGTGGTCGAAATCATCGGAGCCATAACCCAGATGTCAGCGTCGGAGTCCTCCGAAGCAGCCTTGATAGCCTCCAGCTGGCGGGTCAGAACGCCCGGAACGGTCCAGTCGGTACGGAAACCGCGAACACCCAGTGCGGGGTTCTCTTCGGGGTTCACGTTCAGGAACGGCAGGGGCTTGTCAGCACCAGCGTCCAGGGTACGAACCACAATGTGCTTGCCGGGGAATGCGTCAAACACGGACTTGTAGGTCTTAGCCTGAGTCTCGATAGAAGGCTCAGCGTCGTGGCCCAGGAAGCCGAACTCGGTGCGGAGCAGGCCAACACCCTCAGCCTTCAGGCTTGCAGCCTTCTCAGCGGACTTGCCGTCACCAACGTTTGCGTACAGCTCAACGCGGGTGCCGTCAGCCAGCACGCCCTGACCGTCGAAGTCAGCGACGGGCTTGCGGTTTGCGTACTTGATTGCTGCTTCGCGGTCAGCGTCGGTGGGCTCGGTGTCAACGATGCCTTCGTTGGAGTCCACGTAGACGATGGTGCCGTCAGCAATGTCGGTCACGCCCTTAGCCGCCACAATAGCGGGCAGGCCCAGGCCGCGAGCCAGAATAGCGGTGTGTGCCTGGGGGCCACCGTCAGAGGTGATCAGGGCGATAACCTTCTCGGGGTCCAGGGTCGCGGTATCAGCCGGTGCCAGGTCAATAGCAGCCAGGATGAACGGCTCATCAGAAACGGGGATGCCGGGAGCCTGCTGGCCGGTCAGCTCAGCGACGATACGGGCCCGCACGTCGTGGATGTCGGTGACGCGCTCAGCCATGTAGCCACCCAGGGCAGCCATCTGGTCAGCGAAGGAGGTTGCAGCCTCCCAAATTGCGCGCTCGGGAGCCATCTCCTGGCTCTCAACCAGCTTGATAGCACTCTTGATGAGTGCACGGTCGGTAGCCATCTGAGAGGTGGACTTCAGAACAGCCTTACCGTCGCGGCTTGCGTTCTCTGCGCGAGCCAGCAGGTCTTCCTTGACGCGGACCGATGCGTCCTTAATGCGCTGCGCTGCAGCCTCAGCGGTCTCGCCGCTCAGACGCAGACCATCCTTGGGTTCCTCGATGGGCTTAGGCATCTGAAGAACGGGGCCAATAACGCGGCCGGCGTATACGCCGACGCCCTTGTAGGTAGTCATAAATTCATGTCCTATCTGTGGTTTGTCTACAGTGTAACGTGTTTTTTCACGCTCACGCCTGCAAACAGACGATCAAATGAAGGTGAGGTTATACGGCCTTTACGCGGATGCCTTAGAGCGGGCACCCAGGGACTTCAGCACCACGTACAGTAGCGCCGAAACAACGGTACCGGCAACAACAGCCGCCAGGAACATCAGCGGGTTCTGCGCCAGACCAATAATCCAAATACCACCGTGCGGAGCCGGGGAAGCCACGTGCGCACCCATGGAGATTGCACCGGCAATAGCGCCACCAACAATGGTCGAAGGAATCACGCGAGCCGGGTCAGCCGAAGCGAAGGGAATAGCACCCTCAGAGATGAAGGAAACACCCAGCAGCCACGCAGCCTTACCGTTCTCACGCTCGTTCTCGTTGAACAGCTTGGGACGCAGGGTGGTTGCCAGAGCCATAGCCAGCGGCGGAACCATACCTGAAATAATGACGGCAGCCATGATTTCCTGGTTCACGGTCGCACCCGAGGACAGGCCAGCGGTTGCGAAGAGGTAAGCAGCCTTGTTGATGGGGCCACCCAGGTCAGAAGCCATCATGGCGCCCAGGATCAGACCCAGCAGCAGAGCGGAACCACCAGACATGGAGGTCAGCCAATCCTGCAGGGTGGTCATAACCCAAGCCAGGGGCGCACCGAGCAGCAGGTACATTGCCAGGCCGGCAACCAGAGAAGTCACCAGCGGGGTGATGACCACGGGCATCATCGAGCCAAGCCAGCGGGGCAGCTTCAGGGTGCCCAGAGCGTACGCAATCAGACCGGCGAGAATACCGCCAACAATACCGCCAAGGAAGCCCGCGTTCACGGCAAGAGCCACCGAACCGGCGATGAAACCCGGAGCAATACCGGGACGCTGAGCCAAACCGTACGCAATGTACGCGGCAAGAGCCGGAACCATCAGGCTCAGACCGAAACCACCGATGGTCTGCAGAACAGCACCCAGGTACAGGGTCCAGTGCACATCACCGAGGTTGAACAGGGTTGCCGAGTCAAGAATCGCCTTGGTGTTCACATCACCAAGGTTCGGCACCGTAATTGCCTCGAAAACGAAGCCCAGGGCGACCAGAATACCGCCGGCAGCAACGAACGGAATCATGTAGGAGATACCGGTCATCACGGCCTTGTAGATGCGCGAGCCCCAAGCGCCTTCGGTAGCGCCTGCGCTGTCCTCACCGCTGGATGCGGCAGCGGCAACGCGTGCACCGTTGGGGTTCTCGGCCTCAGCCAGAGCCTCCGCAATCATTTCCTTAGGCTCGTCAATACCGCGCTTGACGGGAGACTCAACGAAGGGCTTACCCGCGAAGCGGTTACGCTCACGCACGTTCACGGACACCGCGAAAATCACGGCGTCTGCGGCGTCAATATCAGCCTGAGTCAGCTTCTCATTACCCGAGGAGCCCTGAGTTTCAACCTTCAGGTCGTAGCCGAGCTCTTCAGCAGCGTACTTGAGGGCGTCCGCAGCCATGTAGGTGTGAGCGATACCGGTGGGGCATGCGGTCACAGCAACAATCTTCTTCACCGGAACCGAAGCGGCGGGTGCTTCCTTCTCAGCGGCAGGTGCGGCGGGCGCAGCCTCGGCGGGCTTGGCCTCTGCCTTCTTCTCGCCCACGCCGAGCGCACCGTTGACCAGCTCAACGATCTCTTCAGCCGAGGAGGCTTCGCGCAGGGACGCGGTGAAGCTCTTCTTCATCAGGGAGCGTGCCAGAGTGGACAGCAGCTTCAGGTGAGCCTGGTCAGCACCATCGGGTGCAGCGATGAAGAAAATCAGGTCGGCGGGGCCGTCCTTTGCACCGAAGGAAACTGCCGGGTTGGGGCGTGCCATTGCCAGGGTCGGCTCGGTGACGGCGGCGCTACGGCAGTGCGGAATCGCAATACCGCCGGGGATACCGGTGTCGGTCTTGGATTCGCGTGCCTCGGCAGCCGCGTAGAGCTGCTCGAAGTCGGTAGCGCGTCCAGCATTTACGACTGTCTGGGCGAGCTTGGCAATTACGTCGAATCGGGTCTCGCCGAGGTTCTCGTCCAGCAGGACGAGATCTGCGGTGATCAGATCAGACATATTCCCTCCTCGGGTATGTGTTGGGGCGGGGATTCGCTCAGCGGTGCCGGGCTTCTCCCCTATATGAGTTCAAAGTGTGCGCAGTGTGTGTTTGTATGTGCAGCGTGCGTATATGTGTGACATATGCGCACAGCACCCCAGCTTATATTCCCTTCTGAGAATAAAAGCTGGAGGTGCGAAAACAGCCCGAATTAGAGCTGCAGCTGACGAACAGTGACCTTCTCAGGAGTGGTCTGCTCCAGCGAAGGCATGCGAGTACCGGGCAGAGCAGCAGCAGCCGAACCGTGAGCTACCGCCTGAACCAGGCAACCGGGGGCATCCTCACCACGGGTGTGAGCAATCAAGAAACCAGACAGCGACGAGTCACCGGCACCCACAGTGCTACGAACCTGAATCGGCTCATGCACAGCATGCCAGATACCCTGCTCAGTGACCAGCACTGCACCGCCGCCGCCGAGGGTGGCAAGCACGTACTCGATGCCGTCGCCGAGCAGCTTCTGGGCGGTGCGGGCGGTCAGCTCGGGGCTAGCCTCCAGCTCCTCCCAGTTATCGCTACCGGTCAGCTGAGCCAGCTCCTCCGAGTTGGGCTTAATCAGGGTGGGCTTGTGCTCACCGGCGACGGTCGCAATCAGCGGCGCCTCAGAGGTATCAATAGCAATCTTGCCCTCGTAGCCGGAGGCGCGCAGTGCCGCCACCAGCTCGGAGTAGTAGGTTGGTTCCAGACCCGGAGGCAGCGAACCAGCCAAAACCACCCAGTCGGCACCTTTGGAACGCTCAACCACCAGCTCGTCCAGCTTCTGACGCAGTTCGGCATCAAAAACGGTGCCGGGGGCGTTCAGCTTAGTGGTGGTGCCGTCCGGGTCAACCACGGTGATGTTCGAACGAATCGGCTCACCGGTGGGCAGGTTAGCGAACTCGACGTCCACAGCCTGCAGAGCAGTCAGCACTGGGTCGGTTGCTTCACCGGGCACAATGGCGAGGGTCGGCACACCGGAAACCTGCAGGGCACGCGAAATATTCACGCCCTTGCCGCCGGGATCCTGTACGGCACCGACAGCACGCTGCACGGCACCGTGAGCCAAAGGCGCACCCAGTTCAATGGTGCGGTCCAGGCTGGGGTTTGCAGTCAGAGTAATAATCATTAGGCAATCACAATCTCAACGTTTGCGGCCTCAAGTGCCTGACGGAGGGCACCTTCGGGCTCGCGATCGGTAATGAGGGTGTCAATATCCTCGAATCCAGCGAAGCGGACCAGAGATTCCTGACCGAACTTCGCGGAGTCACAGAGCAAGACCACGCGACGAGCAGATTTGCAGATTGCGGTCTTGACGATGGCTTCGTTCATGCCGGGGGTGGAGATGCCGAAGTGGGCTTCAATACCGTTGGCACCAATGAAAGCAATATCGGGGCGCATGGTGCCGAAGTGCTCTGCGGCGCGTGCACCAACAGCAGCCCAGGTCATCTTGCGCAGCTGACCGCCAACCAGCTCAAGGGTCACGCCTTCGGCTTCGGCGAGCTTGACTGCAATGTGCAGTGCATGGGTGATGACGATGCGGTCATTGCCGGTCTTGAGGCTGAAGTTCTCAGCGCCGATGTGGTCGGCGAGAATCTCGATGGTGGAGCCTGCGTCCAGGACGATGGAGCCTGCCTCGGAGTCGCGCAGCATCTGGTATGCCTTGGTGGCGATACGGCGCTTCTCGGGGGTGTTCATGCCCTGTCGGGAGGAGATGGAGGACTCCAGGGAGGTGGACTGCTCAATGGTGACAGCACCACCGTGAACACGGCGGAGCTTACCTGCCTCTTCCAGTGCGGCGAGGTCACGACGCACGGTCTCCATGGTCACATCGTAACGGCGCGCAAGGTCAGCGCCGTTGACACGACGTGCGGAGGCAACAAGCTTTGCAATTTCGGCACGGCGTTCTTCTGCGAACATAAATCTGGTGTTCCTTTGGGCTAGTGGGAGGAAATCTGTGCGTTCTTTTCTGCGTTCTGCTCGGCTTTCAGGACCGTGAGAGACATGGTTTCAGCGAACCGACAGAACGCTTTAGGGTAATACTTGATTTTATGTGGGTTTTTGTGGGCAAGTCAATATAAAACGCTGTATTTGCCGGAATATTACCCGAATGTTCCCTACCGAAACCACACCATATCGGAGGTCACTGCCTGTTTATGTCTGTTTGACCTAATGAACTGTTGGGTTTTCCCACTCCCCCACCATCCGCACAGTGTCAAACACCTACACAGCGCCCTAACACGGCAAAAAGTGGAGGCGCCGGCCCCGAGAACCCTCGCCGAGAACCCTCGAAACCAGCGCCTCCACCGGGCACAGAACCTTATTTACCTTGACGTTCACGACGCACGCGACGCCAACGATGTACACCCAAAGCACCCGCCGCACCCAGCAGTGCACCCGAACCGTTCATCAGCACATCCACCGGATCGCCGGTACGATCAGGCATGAAACTCTGGATTGTCTCAATGCAGGCGCTGACCAAAAATCCCGAGTACAGCACGTGCGGGCGAGCCTTCGGTTTGAGTAGCAGGGCGAAAAGAAAACCGCCCGGAATGAACATGATGACGTTCGAAAGCTGCTCAATGCTCGAATAGGTGATGAACGCAGGCAGCCACCCCTCGGCGTGGCCGGTATCCAGTAGCTGCGCCAGGCGGCCGCCCATCTCGTTATCGTCCACGTGCACGGGGGCGAACACGATACTCGCCACCACCGCGCAGTACAGCGCCGTGACGGGCCAGAGAATCAGCCGCCACACGCGAGCGCCAGACCATTCTTTACCAGACAAGGCGACCCACCTCGTCGAACTGCTTGGTCGAGTCCCACGCGAACAGGCCCGGCACGTCAATCGTGAGCGGTTCGGCGTTCGGCACGGTCACGGTCCACTCTTCACCGGCTGCGGCGGAGAGGGCGCGGCGAATGAAGCTGCCGTGGCTGACGGCAATAATCTTCTGGTCGCCCGAGGCTTCAGAGAGTTCACGCACGATATTGCGCAGGGTACGCACCGCACGAATGTACACGTCACGTTCGGATTCCACGTTCGGGTAGTAGCGTTCCGGGGCGCGGCGTTCGGGGGCGGGAATGTCCAGGCCCTCGCCGGCACCGTAGGCGCGTTCCACCAGGTCGGGGTAGGTCTTGTGCACCTGCAGGTCGAAGTGCTCACCGACCAGCTGCGCGGTCTCGTGGGCGCGGGAGAGTGGCGAGGACACCAGCACGGTGAACTCCAGGCCCATGTCGGCGAGCTTCTTGCCGGTGGTGCGTGCCTGTTCGCGGCCGGTGTCATTGAGCGGAATGTCGGTGATGCCCTGCATGAGGTTCGCCTTGTTCCAGTCGGTCTGGCCGTGACGGATCAGGGTGAGGGTCGTGTTCTCGGCACCCGCCGGGACCTCTTCGGGGCTCAGCTCGGGCTCTAGGTGCTGCACAACCAGGCGGTCGATCGCGTCGTCCAGGTACTGCAGGGGCACCTCGGTGAGGGAAGCGTTCACGGGGATCGGGTAGATGCCGTCCTCGTTGAGCAGTTCGGGGTGGCGTTCAGCGACCAGGGCGGTCATGGTCATGGCAATCAGCATGCCGTGCGCGGCGACCACAACAGTCTGACCCTCGTATTCGCGGCGGACGCGGTTCAGCGCCGCGAGGGAGCGGGCGAGGAAGTCCTTCTTCGGTTCCACATTGAAAGCATTATTGGACTGGCGAGAGGCGAGGATCAGCTCGCGGGTAGCGATCTGGCCTTCCAGATCGCCAAAGGAACGTTCCTGGAAGCCGTCAACGGCACCGCGGTAGGGTACGCCCAGGCCTTCGGCTACGATTTCGGCGCTTTCTACGGCGCGGGAAAGGGGTGAGGAGACGATAGCGTCCACGGTGGTGCCCTCAGCTGCTGCCTGTTGCAGGGCGCCGATAGCGGTGCGGACCTGCTCCCTGCCGGTGTCATTGAGGGGGATGTCGGTGCCGCCCTGGAAACGGTGGTCAATGTTCCAGTCGGTCTGGCCATGGCGCAGGAAGATGATGCGGGTTCCTGCCTCGGGGTCGGCTACAGGAGTGATGATGGGGGTGTTCTGTGCGTCGGTCATCCTTCTAGTATGGCACTGCCTCCATGCAGTTCAAGGCCGCCGCGCAGTTCAAAGCCTCAGTGCAGTTCAAGGGGTGTGCGGCTTACTTATCCCTTCTGCTGAGGCGTACTCATACCGCGGTATGAGCTGCGGGGTGGTTGAGCACCCGGTCGGGCGAATTTTTTCAGGGTTTTCCCATATTTTTCAGCCCCCAGACGGAGGGGTGAGCCGCCAAGAAGCTGAGATGATAGAAGTGTACTTCCGTTAGTTCATACCCAATGAAGGTTGTCATGACGCAGAATCCTCAATCCCAGAACCATCCTCAAACCCAGAACCCGCAGTTCCAGGCTCAGAACCCGTACTCAATGACCCCTCCGCAGGCGGCGCAGCCTGCCGGTCAGTATTCCGCTCAGCAAGGTCAGTCCGGTCAGCCCGGTCAGCCTAACCAGCAGAGTCAGGCAGGCTACTATCAGGGCCAGCAGGGCTACCCGGCTCAGGCACCTCAGCAGATGCAACAGGCGCCCTTCGCGCGCGGTGCGATTATTTCTGCCCGTAACCTGCACAAGTCGTACGGTAATAACCCGGTGCTGCGTAACGTGAGCCTGGATATTTTCCCCGGCGAGTCCGTGGCGATTATGGGTCCTTCCGGTTCCGGTAAGACCACCCTGTTGCACGCGCTCTCGGGCATTATCAAGCTCGATGCCGGTTCCGTGCTGTTCAATGGCCCGACCGGTCAGGTGGCGGTGGAGTCTCTCAGCGAGCGTGAGCGCACCTCCCTGCGCGCTAACTCGTTTGGTTTCGTGTTCCAGCAGGGTCTGCTGGTTCCCGAGCTGACCGCGGAGGAGAACGTCTCCCTCGCCGCGATGATTGCCGGTGTGCCGCGCCAGCAGGCGCGTTCCATTTCGGCTGATCTGCTGAACCGTCTGGGTTTGGGTCAGATGCTGGACCGCCGTATGGGCGAGATGTCCGGTGGTCAGGCTCAGCGTGTGGCTATTGCCCGCTCGCAGGTGAACGGTGCCCCTGTGACTTTTGCGGATGAGCCGACCGGCGCGCTGGATTCGAAGACCGCGCGTGAGGTGATGGCTCTGCTGCTGACCATGATTCCGCAGCAGGGTAAGACTCTGCTGGTGGTTACTCACGACCCGAACGTGGCGGCGGCGTGCTCCCGTGTGGTGTACCTGCAGGACGGTCAGATTGTGAGCGATCAGCGCAATGGCCAGGGCGGCGTGCCCGTTCAGAACCCCGGTGCTCAGAACCTCGGCGCTCAGTCTCAGGCAGGTGCATAATGCAAATCTATGCTCTACTCGCCAAGCGAACCCTATGGAGTTCGCAGGCGATTCTTCCCGTGCTGGCTTTTGCCGCCTCCTCGGCGCTGTTTTTGACGGTTGCCGGTGGTGTTCAGGCACTGAGCACGTGGCTTGACCACGCCAATGTTGACCACGACATGGTGAACCTGTTAGGTGTTCAGAAGCTCTACATGGGTTTGTCGTGGGTTGCCGCTCTGGTGCTGGTTGTTCCGCTCTTTACCCTGGGCGCTTCGGCTGCTCGTTTGAGTGCCCGCCGCCGTGATGAGCGTCTTGCGTCCCTGCGCCTGATTGGTGCTTCTACGACCCTGATTGTGGGTTTGTCGGTTGCGGATGCGCTGGTGTACTCCATCGTGGGTTTCATCATCGGTCTGTTGCTTTACCTGGTGCTGATTTTCCCGTTTGGTGCCATGCACTTCATGAACGTTCCGCTGGGTGCTGAGAATCTGCTCCTGCCGGTGAGCGTGATTTTCTACTGCTTCCTGGGCTGTATGGTCCTGGCGGCTCTGAGCTCCCTGTTCGGTTTGGCGAAGGTCAGCATCAGCCCGCTGGGTGTGCGTACCCGCGCGAAGGCTGGTTCCGCCGGTTACATTGCTTTGGGTATTGGTGTTGTTCTGGTCATTGCCGTGATGATTCTGGCTTCGACCTCGAAGGGTTTTAGCATGTTCTCACCCTTCCAGGACGGCGGTGCCGATAGCGCGATTAAGAACCTAGCGATTTTCATTGCTCTGCCGGGTCTGCTGATGATGGTTGCTATCGACCTGATTGGTACCTTCCTGGTGTGGGCGTACGCAAAGATTCGTGTGCGCATGACCCAGAAGGCGTCGGTTCTGCTGGGGTACCGTGCGGTGCTGGAGTCCCCGCGCGGGGCGTGGCGTCAGGTTTCGGGTGTGGCACTGTCGACCTTCTTGGTGACCTTCTTCGGCCCCATCCTGATTCTGGCGGGTGAGATGAACAAAACGGCGAAGGAGGTAGGCCCCGCCGCCGGCCCCTTCATGACCATCATGTCGGACATGTTCCAGGGCATGCTGCTCATGCTGTTCTTCTCGTACCTGCTGATCACTCTCTCCGCAGTGTTGAACCAGAGCGCCGCCATTTACGAGCGTGGTTCGCTGTACTCTTCGCTGAATATGATGGGTACCCCCACGAGGATGTTGCAGGCTTCGCGCCTTACCGTGGTTTTCGGTCCGCTGGTGCTCATTAGCGTGGTTTCTGCGCTGCTGGGTCTGCCGCTGACGGCGTTGATTGCGGCGCAGGGTCTTTCCGGTGAGATTCTGACGAAGATGTTCGGTATGACCTTCGGCGCTATTGCACTGGGTCTGGCGCTGGTCTATGTGGGCCTGTTGGCGACCATTCCGTTTATGCGTCAGGTGACTCATAAGCCGGTGTCCGCTCTCTAAGCTGTACGGCTGCTACCCTCCCGTTGCGTTCTCAGTGGATGCGGCGGGAGGGTTTCTTCATGTCCAACGTTTGTGTTGCGTGCTTTTGTGCCCTCGCCCGGTTTGCGCCCTGCATGTTTTCTCACGCACCGGGCCACCGCTTCCATAGCCTAAAGCCCTGTGAGAGACTGACATTATGTTTGAACACACAGTACCCCCCGAATGGTTCCCCCGCTGCGCAATCTTCGACTGCGACGGCATCCTCCTCGACTCCGAGACCGTCTGGAACGATGTGCAGCGTGAGCTTTTCGCCCGCTGGTCTGTTCCCTTCACCGAAGAGGTGGAGCACCGCCTCACCGGCCTGGCGGCAGCCGACGTCGCGCAGGAGCTTGCCCTGCTCTCCTACGAGGCGCAGAACGGTCAGAAGCCGGACACCGCCTCCGCAGAGTACGCCGAGCACCATGAACGCGTGATGAAGGATCTGCTCACCACCGAGCACGAGGTCATCAGCTCCGGCGTGGACCTGATTGAGGGTGCGCAACAGTTCCTGGGCTTCCTGAGCGAGCACATGCCGGTTGCGGTGGCGTCGAACTCCACCGCGAACATTCTGACCCTGAAGATGGAAAGCTACGGTTACGCCCCGCTGGTGCGCACCTGGGTCAGCAGCAACGACGTTCCGGCCGGTAAGCCCGCCCCGGACATGTACCTGGAGGCGGCACGTCGCCTCGGCTTTGAAGGTCACGAGGCGCTGGCGTTCGAGGACTCCCCCGCGGGCGCGCAGGCGGCACGTGACGCCAGTACAAAGGTCATGATTTACGTTCCGGAAGGCACCGACCCGGCAAAGGCACCGGCCGGTTTTGGGCGCTTCGATTCGTTCAATGACCCGCAGCTCTGGGAGGCGGCACGCACCTGGATCGCCAAGCTTGAGGCGGCACAGCAGTCTGAGGTATAGCAGTCTATGGCGGCGCAGGGCTAAGCAGCAGGGCTAAGCACCTACCGTAGACACCTCACCGCCTCACCGCGCCACCGCCTCACCTGGCAGGCGGCATCAAGAAAGACCCCCGGCCCGCTCTTCAAGAGCAGACCGGGGGTCTTCTATGCTTTATCAGCTGTGCCCATGGGGGCATGAGCCTATCGGCGCATAACCTTCTTCGCCAGGAAGTTACCGATGAACTGAACCAGCTGAACCAGGACGATAATAATCGCCACAACAGCCCAGGTGATCTCATCGTTAAAGCGCTGGTAGCCGTCCACAATCGCGATCTTACCCAGACCGCCAGCACCCACGTAACCGGCCATAGCGGACATATCCACCACGCCAATGACGAGGAAGGTGTAACCGAGGATCAGCGGGCCAAGCGCCTCCGGAATCATCACGGTGAACAGGATGGTCAGCTTTGAAGCGCCCATCGCACGCGCCGCCTCAATCACGCCCGGGTCAATGGAGACCATGTTCTGCTCCACGATACGGGCAATAGCGAATGCAGCACCGAAGCTCATCGCGAAGACCGCCGCATTCACGCCCAGGCGGGTACCCACCACGGCGCTCGTCAGCGGGCCCAAAGCCGCAATCAAAATAATGAACGGAATCGGGCGAATCACGTTCACCAGAATGTTCAGGATCGTGTACACGAAACGGTTCTGGAAGATGTTGCCCTCACGGGTGGTGTACAGCAGAGCACCCACAATCAGGCCAACCAGACCGGCGCACACCATGGTGATAGTCACCATGTAGAACGTATCGCCGATAGCCGGGAGCAGTTTCTCGGGCAGGAACTCGGACCAGTCCGTCTTAGACGCAGCCAGCGGAAGAGTAGTAGCAAACATTTAGCGCACCTCCTGCACGCGGGCAACGGTCTTCAGTTCAGCAACGGCGGCATCAATGCTGGTGATTTCGCCAAGGAGTTCCAGGGTGAGGGTGCCGTATGCCTTGCCCTGCAGGGTCTCAATACCGCCGCCCACAATGTTGAAGCGGACGTTACGGGCGCCCAGGTAGGACAGCACCTTACCGAGCTCCTGGTTACCCTCCACGATTTCAACGTTGATGAGGTAACCCTTGTGGTTTGCGCGCAGCTCAGCCGCTTCCTTGCCGGTGGGGGCGAGCTTGACGGTGGTCGCAACAAACAGCTTTGCCACGTCGGTCTGCGGGTTGGAGAAGACGTCGTAGACGTTGCCCTGCTCCACCACGCGGCCGGACTCCATGACTGCCACACGGTCAGCGATGCTGGAGACCACGTCCATCTCGTGGGTAATCACCACGACGGTCACACCCAGTTCACGGTTCACACGCTTAAGGAGCGCAAGAACTTCATGAGTGGTTTCCGGGTCCAGTGCGCTGGTGGACTCATCAGCCAGTAGCAGGGCAGGGTTGGTCGCAAGCGCACGAGCAATACCCACGCGCTGCTTCTGACCACCCGAAAGCTGGTTCGGGTAATGACCTGCACGGTCGGCAAGACCCACGAACTCAAGCATTTCCAGGGCGCGTTCGCGGCGGTCCTTCTTAGACCAGCCGGCAATCTTCAGCGGGAACTCGACGTTACCGAGCACGGTGCGGGAGTTCATCAGGTTGAACTGCTGGAAGATCATGCCGATATTGGTGCGTGCTTCACGCAGTTCGGAGTCGCGCTTACCGGAAATCTCGAAGCCGCCAACGGTCAGGGTGCCGCTGGTGGTGGTTTCCAGGCCGTTAATGAGGCGGACCAGGGTGGACTTACCGGCGCCAGAGTAGCCGATAATTGCAAAGATTTCACCGCGGTTAATGGTGAGGGAGACGTTGTCCACAGCAACTACCGCCTTGGGGCCGTTGCCGAAGACCTTGGAGACTCCGTCCAGAACCACCATGGGCAAGGTGCTGTCGCCGAAGCTCTGTGCCAGTTCACTCATAAATATGTATCCGTAAATGTCGTGGTTGGGGCGCTAAAGGGCATTAACGCCGTTACGCAAAGGACGGTAAGCCTGTCGTGACCCGCATCGGGTGCTTAGACTTACCGCCTTTGCGTATGCCTAGAGGAGGCGTGTATTTAGAAGATTACTTCTTGGCGCGCAGCTTGGCTTCTTCGTTAGCCAGGGACTGACGCAGCTCGTCGGTGCTCACGTTGACCTCAACAGCGGTGCCGCGGGTCTCTTCCTGAACAACATCCATGACGGGCTTGGTGTGGAAGATTTCAACGATCTTCTTGTAGGTCTCGTCGTCAGCCTTGTCCTTCTGAGCAACGAAGAGGTTCACGTACTTGATAGCGGAGGGGTCGGTCTTGGGGTCGTCCTGAGCCAGTGCGTCTGCGGGCTTCAGACCTGCATCCTTGAGGAAGTCGTTGTTGACGACCGCGCCGTCAGCGGACTCCATGCCAACCACGGTCTGGGTTGCGTCGACGGGGGTGACCTTCACCTTGGAGTTAGCGGTGTCCACGTCGTCGATGGTGGGTGCGTCAACATCAGCGTTCTTGAAGGTAACCAGACCGTTGGTCTTCAGCAGCTTCAGCGCGCGTGCTTCGTTCACGGTGTCGTTCGGGATAACGATCTCGCCGCCCTGGGGGATGTCAGCCAACTTGGAGTGCTTCTTGGAGAACAGAGCCATCGGGTAGATGACGGTCGGGCCAACAATCTGCAGGTCCTTCTTAGCGCTCACGTTGTAGTTGGACAGGTACGCGATGTGCTGGAAGCGGTTCATATCGATGTCACCGGCGTCCAGTGCGGGGTTCGGCTCGGTGTACGCGCTGAACTCCTTGAACTCAATGTCGATACCCTGCTTCTTAGCTTCTTCCTTCAGGGTCTTGTTGAACTTCTCAGAGCCAACCACACCGATGGTGACCTTCTTGGATGCGGAAGAGGAGGAAGAGGAGGAGTTGGTGGAACCGCAGGCTGCCAGGCCAAAGACCATGGGGACAACTGCGAGTGCAGCAGCAAACTTCTTCACGGCTATGAATCTTTCTGTTGAATGATGATGCGTTCCGCCGGGTGCTCACGTTGGTACTAGCACATCCGATGGGAATGATGATGGGACAATTACAGCACGCACAAGGGCGGGTGTGGAAGTTAATGGCTATTCATGAGACACAGAACGTCAAGGTCGTCATATTTTGTCACAATTCGTCATGCGGTGATTATTTGCCAGGTCACAAAGCGTCATTGACGGTGTATTCAGGCGCACACAAAACGCCGGCCCGGGGTACAAAAACCCAAGCCGGCGTCCATAGTGCCACCCGTTACGGGCGGTGGGGAATCAACCTACTGATCGAACTCGCCCGAAGCAATCAGCTGCTCACGCACCTTACGGCGCAGAACCTTACCCAGCATCGAACGGGGCAGATCATCCACCACCACGATGCGGCGCGGAACCTTATAACGAGTCACCTTCGAATAGCAGTGCTCACGCAGAGTATGCTCCTGCACCACCCGGCCCGGGGCGGGAACTACAGCGGCGACCACCATCTCGCCACCGGCGGGCAACGGAATACCGACTACCGCCGCATCCGCGACCATATCGTGCTGCTTGAGGGCGACCTCAACCTCCGTCGGGGAGACGTTGAAACCGCCGGTAATAATGACTTCCTTAATGCGGTCGACAATCTGAATGAAGTAGTCCTCGTCCAGGCGCACAATATCGCCGGTACGCAACCAACCCTCGGGGGTGATGGTCTTCGCCGTCTCGTCCTCACGCTTCCAGTAGCCGGCAAAACGCTGAGGGCCCTTCACCCACAGCTCGCCCTCTTCACCATCAGGCACGTCCTCGCCGGTCTCCGGGTCCACCACACGAATATCGGTGGAGGGGAACGGAACACCAATAAAACCGGCACGGCGAGTGTCATTGAGCGGGTTGCAGGACACCAGCGGCGCGCACTCGGTCAGGCCGTAGCCTTCCACCATGAAACCGCCGGAGGCTTCCTCCCACTCGGCAACCAGCTCAGGCGGCAGGTTCATCGCACCAGAGACCGCATAACGGATACCCTCCAGGGACACGCCGCGCTTCTTCGCCTCATCCATCAGGCGGCGATACACCGGCGGAACCGCAGGAAGAATGGTCGGGCGGGTCTTCTTCATCGCCTTCAAAATCAGGTCCATGTCCACGGTCGGGAACAGCACCAGGCGGGCACGGCACAGCGACGCAATCGTCACGCCCAGGGTCATACCGTACGCGTGGAACAGCGGCAGAACCGAGTAAATCACCTCGTCATCGCCCGGGTTAATCCATGCCTCACCCATGCGACCGTTAGACTCCAGGTTGCGGTGCGTGAGCATCACGCCCTTCGGCAGGCCGGTCGTACCCGAGGTGTACTGCAGCAGCGCAATATCGTGCGCGGTCGGGCGGCGATGCGACGGGTCAATACGCTCGCTCTTCACCAGCTGAGTCCACGGCACCGTACCCGGCGCAGGACCGGTCAGCTTCTCACGCGAAGCACGCGCACTCTTCAACGGCAGCTTCAGCGCGGTACGCATCAGCGCGGGCATCGCCGAAATCATGTTCACCGAATAAATATGGTTCGGGCGGATATCCGCCGGAAGACCCGTAATATGCGAGGCGATCTTATCCCACACAATCGCGACCTTCGCGCCGTGGTCCTCAAACATGTGACGCAACTCCGCGCCCGTGTACAGAGGGTTATGCTCCACCACAATCGCGCCCAGACGCAGAATCGCGTAAAACGCCGCAATATGCTGAGGACAGTTCGGCAAAATCAGCGCCACACGGTCACCCGCCTGCACACCAGCCACGCGCAGACCCTCCGCAGCACGCTCAATCTGGTCCCCCAACTCGGCGTAGGTCGTGGTCGCGCCAAAGAACTCCAGCGCCACCTTGTGGGGTACGGTGCGGACCGCCTCGTCAATGAGGTGGCTCAGCGAGGTTTCGGGTAGCTCAATATCGCGGGCAGTCCACGGAGCATAATTCTTCAACCAGGGGCGATGCGCCAATGGATGCGCACCAGCCGATACGCCAGCGGGGGATGCAGGTGCCGCCGCATCCTGCAGGTTCGTGTTCTTCTGAGCCTCAGTCATGCATTGATTGTGCCTTCCCACACCCTCACGCTTCAACTCAGCAGCGCTTCTTTCCACGCTGAAAATCACACGGTACACCCGCCCCAGATACCGCAATAAACGCCGAAACACTAAGGTAAACCCAAGCAACTCTGGGATACTTAAAGCATGAGTAAACGACAGCAAGACATCACTGACGAACAGTTCAAGAAGCTCCTCCGCGAAATTTCCAAACGATTCGCCATCGCCGGAGGAGTCGTCATCCTGTTCGGAATGGCCATCATCGCACTTGCTTACCTTCTGGGAGGAGCCCACTAATGCACACCCCGCAGCGCCCCAACGGCGACATCTTCAACCGCATGGTCTCCGGCGCCGCCTACCTGCCCGACGCCGAATGCGCCGCGCAGACTAAGCGCATCCACGCTGCAACCGTCCTCGCCGAAGAACACTACGCACGCGGCGAGCAGGCACAGGCAATGCACGTCTACCGTGAACACCTCGGCCACCTGGGCGAGCACTCACACATCCGCCCCGGCGCACGCTTCGACTACGGCGTGAACACCTATATTGGTGACGGCTCCTTCTTCAACTTTGGCTGCGTCTTCCTGGACGTCTGCCCGATCCGCATCGGCTCCACCGTGCTCGTCGGCAACAACGTACAGTTCCTCACCCCCACCCACCCGCTCAACCCGGTCGACCGCGCCGCATACTGGGAAGGTGGCGAGCCCATCACCATTGAAGACAACGTCTGGATCGGTGGCGGCGCCATCATCTTGGGCGGTGTGACCATCGGCAAGAACTCCGTGATTGGCGCGGGCACCGTCGTCACCAAGGACGTCCCGGCTAACTCCCTCGTGGTCGGCAACCCCGGCCGCGTCATCCGCACCCTGGACGAGAACGAACGCCCGGCATACCCGCACACCTACTCCGCAGAAGCCCTGGAAGAAGCACGCGCCTTCTACGCTGACCGCAACCGCTAAATCAGCACCCAGGACTAGAATCCAAAGGATTTAATGAACGCACAGAACAACACCCCGCAGCAGCGTCCGGCTACCGCGGCGTCCACCCCCACCGAAAGTGACCTGTGGGAGGCGGCATTCTCCTCCGACGACCCCACCGTGGTTCTGACCGATGAGGACCTGAACGCCGCACGCCGCGCCCACGAAAAGGCGCGCGAGTCGGCCTCTTCGGCTCAGTCCTCCGCGCAGTCCTCGCAGGATGCGACCCGCCCCCTCACCGAGGCGGCTACCGCAACCCAGCCGCTCCTCTCCGCAAACAGCGCCGCTCAAAGTGCAGACTCCGGTGCTGACTTGGGCAAACCCGCTACCGACAACCTCAGCTGGCTCGACAAGCCCGCAGCCCCCAGCACGGACAACGTACGCGGCGGCGCAACCCCTGCCCCCGCTACCGCGCCTACCGCTGCGGCAAGCTACGAGGTGCCCGCACCCGGTAACGCCCATGCGGCATCGAACGCCCCGCAGGCTAATCCGGCGGATGATGACCACTTCGTCATCCCCACCCCCGCAGGTGATGCCGCTGGCTCGGAACCCATCCTCACCGCCGCAACAGCGCTGTCCATGCAGAAGAGCCGCTACTCCCGCATGCACCTGCTGCCCGGCCTGCTCGGCTGGCTAATCACCATCTCCCTCATGGACGGTGGCCTGTGGGCTATCCAGTCGTGGCTGACCCTGACCGGTCAGAGCGAGTCCATCGAATACGCCTCGGTGGTCTCCCGACTCTTCAGCGGCGCGTCGAACGCCGTGCCGGTCGCGGTGGCGTTGAGTGTGCTCATTTTCTTCGCCTACCTGGTGGGCGGTTACGCGGCGGGACGCATGGCACGATTCGCCGGCGCGAAGCAGGGCATTGCCGTGTGGCTCTGGCAGATTATGGCGCTCATCCTCGGATCCCTGGCGACCTTCCTCATGCCTCAGCTGTTCCAGAATAGTGTCGCGTCCCTGTCGTTGCAGAAGCTGATTGCGGGCGATTTCGCGAACGGCCTGCTCGCGGTTCTGCTGGTTCTGGCGTTGAGCTTCCTCGGCGCTATCCTCGGCGGTCTATTGGGACGCCTGTACCACCGCCGCGTGGACAAGTACCCGAGCGACCAGGTGGCACGCGAGGACGCCTAGTCTTCTAAGCACCCGCGCCTCGTTGCGATAGGGATAAAACGTGCAGAAAACCTCCGGTACCTTACGAAAGGTACCGGAGGTTTTCTGTATCTAAGTATCTGTATCCTAAACGGCCTTAGCTACCCAGCAATACGGCGCTGACTAGCCAAAATGTTCCGCTTAGTGGTCCAGCAGCAGTGCAGGCTCCTCAAGAATCGCAGCCACATCAGCCATGAAACGAGCTGACAGGTCGCCGTCCACCACACGGTGATCGAAGGAGCCACCCAGGGTCGTCACCCAGCGAGGAATAACCTCACCATCAACCACCCACGGCTTCTGCTTGATCGTACCGAAGGCAACAATCGCCACCTCACCGGGGTTAATAATCGGGGTACCCGTATCAATACCCAGCGAACCGATGTTCGTAATGGTCAGGGTACCGTTCGCCATCTCAGCGGGCTGAGTCTTACCCTCACGGGCGCGAGTGGTCAGGTTGTTCAGCGCAATAGCCAGCTCACGCAGGGACAGCTCCTGAGCGTCCTTAATGTTCGGAACCATCAGACCGCGCGGGGTCGCCGCAGCAATACCCAGGTTCATGAAGTGCTTAATCTGGATTTCGCTATCGGTCCAGGTCGCGTTGACCTGCGGGTTACGCTCAGCAGCCCAAATGACCGCGGCGGCAAGCACCAGCAGCGGGGTGACCTTCACGCCCTCAAAGTGGCGGGACTTCTTCAAGCGCTTCACGAACTCCATGGTGCGGGAGGCATCAACATCCACGAAGATGGACACGTGCGGGGCGCTAAACGCCGAAGCAACCATAGCCTTCGCGGTAGCCTTACGCACACCACGCACCGGAATGCGCTCAATGCGGTCACCGGGGGTGACTGCGGGCTGCCAGAACGGCTGGCGGGCGCCGCTATGCTGCACATCGCTCAGGTGCGCCACATAGTTCATGAGGTCCTGCTTGGTCACCTGGCCACGCGCACCGGTAGCAGTCACGTTCGCCAGGTCAACACCCAGCTCCTTTGCGGCAAGGCGCACCGGAGGCGGCGCGAGGGTCGGGCGGTGCGGAACCTGCTCGGGAGCCAAAGTCGGCGCGGGAGCCGCTGCGGGCTCGGGTGCCAGACGCTGCACCACCGAGTTCAGCGGGGTGTTCTCCACAAAGCGGGAGGCGCGCTCAGCCAGCTCGCTCAGCAGGCCCTGGTTGCGGTTCACCGAGTCGGCGGGGGTGTGCGCCACGGGCGCCTGAACAGTCGGTGCGACCGGTGCCGTAGCAGCCTGTGCGGGCTGGGATGCGGAGGCGGGGCGCTTGCGGGCGCGGCGCTTCACAGCGTCCGCCTTGGGGCCGGAGCCGACCAGTGCGGTGCCGGACTCAGCCTCTGCCGCGGCGGGTGCCGCCGGGGTTGCGGGTGCGTTGTCGCCGCCGGAGATACTGATGATTGGGGTGCCCACCTCAACGGTTTCGCCTTCGGCAACGAGCAGCGCCTCGACGGTGCCAGCGAAGGGCGAGGGAAGTTCTACGACGCTCTTCGCGGTTTCAATTTCAACGAGGACGTCGTTGATGGCGACCTCGGTGCCGACGGCAACCTTCCAGCTGAGGATTTCTGCTTCGGTCAGGCCTTCACCCACGTCAGGGAGCGGGAAAATCTGGGACATTTTTACCTCTCACTAGGGCATATACCCTATACGGAATATTCTGTGCGGGCTTGCAACCCGCCATAGCGCAACACGCTGATACGTCAGATCAGGGAATGCCTAGTAGTCAAAAGCGCGGTCAACCGCCTCAAGAATACGGTCAATATCGGGCACGTACTCTTCCTCAACGCGGGAAATCGGGTACGGCATGTAGTAGCCGCCCACACGAATCACCGGCGCCTGCAGGCTATAGAAGCAACGCTCCGTAATCGCCGCAGCCAACTCACCACCCATACCGCCAAAGGTCGGTGCCTCATGCGCGACAATCAGGCGGCCAGTCTTCGCCACCGAAGCAGCAACGGTCGGCACATCCAGCGGCGAAATCGAGCGCAGGTCAATAACCTCAATCGAGCGACCATCCTCCACGGCAGCCTCTGCCGCAGCCAAAGCAACCGGCACCAGCGGACCGTACGCAACAATGGTCGCGTCGGTACCCTCACGCACCACCTGGGCGCTAAACGGATCAAAGGAAGTGTCGCTAAAGTCCACTTCACCCTTGAGCCAGTAGCGGCGCTTCGGCTCAAAAATAATGACCGGGTCGGGGCACTCAATCGCCTTGCGGGTCATCCAGTACGCCTCGTGCGGGGTCGAAGGGGTCACAATACGCAGACCCGCGGTGTGGGCGAACAGCGCCTCCGGGGACTCGGAGTGGTGCTCCACCGAACCAATCACGCCACCGTACGGAATGCGGATAGTCACCGGCACCGTGTACTGCTTATCGGTGCGGTTGTGGATCTTCGCCAGCTGGCTCGTGATCTGGTTGTAGGCGGGGAACACGAAGCCGTCGAACTGAATCTCCGGCACGGGGCGGTAGCCACGCAGGGCCATACCGATGGAGGTGCCGATAATACCGGACTCACCCAGGGGCGCATCCATGACGCGGCGGTTGCCGAAGCGCGACTGCAGGCCCTCGGTCACACGGTACACGCCGCCGAGCTTGCCGATATCCTCACCGAGCATGACGACGGTGCGGTCGGCTTCCATGGCGTCTTCCAGGCCGCGGGTAATCGCCTTGGCGAGGGTCAAACGTTCAATTTTCTCGCTCATGCTTACTCCTCTTCAAAGCCTGCAACGTAGTTACGGTAGAACTCGCGGTCGTCTTCCACCTGCTGGTGTTCCTGCACGTAGACGCGGTCGAAGAAATACTCAAAGTCGGCAACCTCGGAGTTCAGCACTGCCTCACGCACGCCGTTCGCGACCTGCTGTGCGGATTCTGCAACCTCTTCAAAGAAAGCATCGTCGGCGTAGCCCTGCTCGCGCAGGTACTTCTCAAGACGCAGCATGGGGTCGCGGCGCAGGGGACCTTCCAGGTCGGCATCGGTGCGGTACTTGGTGGGGTCATCCGCGGTGGTGTGCGGGCCGAGGCGGTAGGTTTCAGCTTCAATCAGCACGGGGCCTTCACCGGCGCGGATCTTCTCCATGGCGTAGCGGGTTGCGGCGAGCACGGCGAGAACGTCGTTGCCGTCCACGCGAATACCCTCGAAGCCGTAGCCTGCGGCGCGGGTGGACACCGGAACGCGGGACTGCACCTCGAAGGGCACCGAGATAGCCCAGCGGTTGTTCTGCACGAAGAAGAGCACCGGCGCGTTATAGGAGGCGGCAAAAACCATGGACTCGTGCGCATCACCCTCGGTGGAGGAGCCGTCACCGAAGTAGACCGCCACGGCGGGCTTCTGGGTGTCCTCGGCGGGGTCGGTTGCCTGGCCCTGACCGGTGCGGCGGGTGCCGGTTTCAGCCTCGATGTCGGCGTCGAAGTTCAGACCCATGGCGTAGCCGACTGCGTGCAGGGTCTGGGCCGCAAGCACCTTGGTGTAGGTGTGGAAGTTGTGTGCTTTCATGTCCCAGCCGTGGGTGGTGGAGCCGCGGAAGATGGTGATCAGGTCGCGGAAGTCCACGCCACGCGTCAAGGCGACGGCGTGCTCGCGGTAGGAGGGGAAGATGTAGTCGTTGGGTGCGTAGGCGAGTGCGGAGCCGACCTGTGCGGCTTCCTGGCCTCGGCTGGGCACCCAGAGGGCGAGCTGGCCCTGGCGCTGCAGGGCGGTTGCCTCGTCGTCGAATCGGCGGGTGGTGTACATGAGGCGGTATGCCTCACGCAGGGTGTCTGCGTTGACGTCTTCGATGTACCGGCTATAGGTGGGGTGTTCGTGTACGGTGCCGTTTTCATCCATGAGCTGGATGCGTTCAGGCACTCCGGGGTACTTGTCGTTCTCGTGCATCTAACCTCCACACGTGACGAGGGCTTGGCCCTCAGCGGCTTGGGTTTTAGTCTCAACTTTCACCTGATGGTGCAGGGTTTGAGGTGTTCCGGCAAGCCCGTGAGGGTCTGGGCATATATAGTTACCAGTCTACTCTTTTCGGCTTTATCTCGCGGCAGTTACGCTGATAACGCAGTGTATTATGCCCTGTCATTCACTATTTGAACATCATTAAATTAAACCTCCCATATATTCTTTTTCAAGAATATATGGGAGGTTTAATTTAACTACTGAGAGCTTTTTCGGGCCATCAGTTTTCCCGCGCGAGAACCATTTGAAAAGCCCAAACAAACCTCGACAAGGGAAAATAGTACATTGTTCAATTAGGGCCGAGTGGGTACCCCCACCCCTTCACAAGGCGCTCTAGAGCCCCTTCGCGAAGACCTCACAGAGCGAGAGGAAACGGTCATTCGCCTCCACCTCACCAATGCTCACGCGAACACCCTCGGTACCGAACGCACGAACCGACAGCGCATGCTCAGACATCAGCTGCACAAACTCACCCGTGCGCTCCCCCAGGGGCAGCCACACAAAGTTCGCGTAAGTGCTCGGGAAATCGTAGCCCAGCTCCCGCAGTCGAGCGGTCACGCGCTCACGCTCAGCGACCAGGTGGCTCACACGCTCCATCACCGCATCCTCATGTTCGATGGAGGCGATAGCCGCCGCCTCAGCCAGCGCCGTCACGGCGAACGGGGTTGCCGCCACGCGCAGGTGCTGCGTAATCTGCGGATGCGAAATCGAGTAGCCCACGCGCAGACCCGCCAGGCCCTGCGCCTTGGAAAAGGTGCGCAGAATAATGACGTTCTCGTAGTCGCGGTAGATATCCATGCCGTTCAGCGGGGCTTCTTCACCTTCCGGCACGGTGGAGGCGGCGCAGAACTCGAAGTACGCCTCATCAATAACCACGGGGATGTGGGCGGGCACCTTCGCCAGGAACGCACGGATCTGGCGTTCGGTGACGGCAGGGCCGGTCGGGTTGTTGGGGGTGCAGACCAGGATCAGGCGGGTGCGGTCGGTGATGGCTGCCGCCATGGCGTCCAGGTCGTGTGAGCCGTCGGGCAGGTTCGGCACCTGCACGCTGCGAGCGCCCATAATGCCGACGAGGATCGGGTATGCCTCGAAGGAGCGCCAGGCGTAGATGACCTCGTCCTGCACGCCGTCGGCGTTTACACCGGCGAAGGTTTTGAGGATTTGGTTGAGCGCGCCGAGGCTTCCGGCACCGGTAACGATGTCGTCAGCGTCCACGCCCAGTCGGGCGGAGAGCTTGTGACGCAGGGCGGTGGAGAGCGGGTCGGGGTAGCGATGCGCGGTCGCAAATTCTGCGAGGACGCGCGCGACCTCGGGTACGGGGCCCAGCGGGTTCTCGTTCGAGGAGAGCTTGTACTGGGTGAGGCCTTCAACGGGTGCGGGCGGCTTGCCTGCCGCGTAGCTGGGCAGGGTGTTGAAGACGGGGCGGACCGGGATGTTGGCGTGTTCAGCTGACTGGCTCATGGTTCCAGTATGTGCCTGCGGGCGGCTCGGAGGCTAACGCTTCTCACCTGGAGAGCAGGTCGCGAGCAAGCTGTAGCTGTGCAGGCAGCAGATACTGGCCGCGAGCGCTGTACACAAAGGCTGCATGCATAAGCTGTACGCAAAGATGGAGGGGCGCCGCCGGGGTTGTTCCCGGTGGCGCCCCTCCTTTTCTCTTCTCTACTCTACTCGTCCCCTCCACCCTCCACCGAGCCGTTGAGATTGGGCTTTTAGACCATCAGGGGTTCACTCTCCTCGAGGGGAGTCAGGTCCTCGGGAGGGCCTGGTGCGCGGAACCCGGGGTCAATGCTCTTGGGCGGGAGCATAGGCGCCGGCTTCTGGCCTGGCAGGATGGGAATGAGCGACTCAACGCCGTCGTAGTCTCCGCCTTGCCGAGGTCCGAAGATTGGAGGATTCTTGAGCACAGAACCCGCGTTAGGGAGTTGCAGCTGATCGATGATTGGCTGAGTAACAACCTTTTCGATGTGCGTATGCAAATCTGCAGGTTTGGGCAGAATGTCCGGCGGGATCAGACTTGCAGGGGGTAGCTGCCCCTCTGTTTCGATTCGAGCGGGCATCTTGATGGGCGTAGGCTCGGGGCGGCTCAGGTCGCCCGGCATATTGATGGCGGGCGGAATATTCTGCGGGTTGTATCCCTGCAGGAGGGGCACCTTGGGCATCTGCGGCACAGGGGTTTCGGGCCATGCAGGCTGCGGGTTCTGAGATTCCTGCGGAGTCGGCTCGGGGTGAGGGATGGTCTTTTGGACACCCTCGATGACAGCGGGGATTTGCTTAGCAAGCGCCCAGGCGGCTTCTCCAGCTTCTCGCTGAAGACCCTCCGCCTTCTGCTTGGCGATTTCCATGCCCTGCTGGACATCTGAGACGGTATCTTCAACATTCTGCCGAGTATTCTCAAGACCGTCTCGCACTTTACGCTTTGCCTTAGCCAGGTTCCCACCTGTCAGCTGGTCGAGCCCTTCAACTATGCCCAAGCCACCAGGCACAGTTCCTGATACAAGGGCCGCAACAGCATAGCTCTCGGTACGTCCAGCTGTTATACCGATTCGTACAATGGGCGGCAGACCATCCGGCAAGGCTGATGCAGAGGTAACCTTCTGCTCCCCCAGCACATACTCTTTGCCGTCCATTGCGGCGCGCATGCCGCCGGGCACCTTGCTGCTATGCCCTTCACGTTGTAGAGCTTCGTGGTAATTTATCGCATGATGCTCGTAGTTATCAACGGTGATTATCGTATCGCGTTCATCAGGATGCCACGTTTCTCCAAAAATCTGCGGAAAGGGAACCTTCCCTGCCAAATCGGGAACCGCATCGCCTTCTCCTTCCACGTAATCCACGGCAAAGTCACGTTGTTTGGCTGACATACCTCGTATCGGGGCGGCTTGAGCGTAGACACCCACAATATTGATTTCTTTGGCGACTTCAGCACTATTCGCCATGTTGTAGGCAATCATGGCTCCCTGACTGAAGCCCTCCATATACACACGAGCGCCCTTGGGAGCACCAGCATCACGCAGAGCCTGCAGAATCATCATGTATGCAGAGTTCATCTGGTCTGAACTGGGCGCCTCACGAAGAGTCCCAGAGCCATCTATGATAGATCCGCCCCAGGACCCAAAGATAGTACCCGGAATGCTCACCACATATAGGGCATGGGCTGGGTCGCCTTCGTGTCCTGCTTCATACATGACGGTGACGAGTACGGCACTGCGTTCAGCGGTCAAAGGATCCTGTCGCGAACGCTCGAGTTCCAGGTCCTGTACCTTACCAGCAGTCAGCAGACGATCCGAACTAGCACCTACAGAGAGCTGGCTTTTCTCGCCACGATGCGTAGCAACACCGTATTCTTCAGCAGCGGCTGTACGGACGTTGTAAACCACGTTTCCACCGATAGCTACCTTGATGAGGTTAGATAGACCACCTCCCAGTGCCTTTCGAGCAAGTCCTCGCGGAATGCCAAACATGCTTGCAAGGCGGTCAAATGCTCGCTGACGCGCAATCTCGGGGTTCCATTTGGCATCCATGTAGGCAGTGAAGCCGAAGATAATGGCTGCCGCTACAGGTGAATGAGGCAATATCCAATAGGCCGAGAAGTACCCAAGCTCGGGAATGGTGAGCTTCAAGAGGTAGTTAGCTTCGCCGGGTTCTCCGGCGATGAGTCCGCGCAGGTGGTCTCGGGTGCTGCGTCCGTCGGGTAGCTTGCCGTCCTTTGCGATGCCCATGGAGTCGAACCAGCCTGCGACGATATTTTCGGTCTGCAGGTAGGAGCTGTGGGCGGCGCGGACGGCGGCTGCGGTGGCGCCGAACTTTGCGGCACTCATACCGAGGTCTGCAGCGAGGCCGGTACAGAGGCCAGCAGCCTGCTGGGCGCGTCCGTTGATGCCGAGGAAGAGCCGAGTCTCGGTGGCGATGCCGAGAATGGGCATGGTGCGGTCGGCGCAGGTGCGGCTGACGGTGTCGAGGCCGTCGGCGATGGCGGGCATTTCTTCGAGGGTAACGCTGATGGTACCCCCAGTAAGCACTCCAGGCCCAGTGGGGTCTACGGGCCCGGCGAGGTCACCGATGGGTGCAACGGTGGGGCCGGTAATCATGGTGTCTCCTAGGGTGAGGTTAGTGGGTTCGGATGAGCGAGCTCAGCCCGTCGGGCAGATTCACGTGCATGAGTGAATCGAGCGTTGACTGGGCTTTTTGCACGCCTGAGCGGGCGATGATTTCGCCGGGGTTGAGTTTTTCGAGGGCGTCGGCGGCGCCGTCGGCGAGTTTGCCGAGTAGGTTATCTACGGCGGAGGCGGCGGCTTTGATTACCTGTGCTTTGGCGGTGAGGTCGTTGGCGAGTTCTTCACCGGCGGCGGCGATCATGGCGGCGGTGCCTTCGGCTTGTTCGGCTTGGTTGCGGATTTTTTCGCGATGTTCTTCGAGTTGTCGCCGATAGGCGCGTCCGGCTTCGGATGCCCAGCGGTCGCCGTTGAGTTCGTTGGCGCGTTGGTGTGCGGTGCGGATTTCTTGGGCTTCGGTGCGCATCCTGTGGGCGAGTTCTGCCCCTTTGGCGCGGGCGAGGGTGGCAGCCGCCATGAGCTGTTCGGCGAGGGCGTGGCCGGCGGCGGTGCCGATGCCCATGTGTCCTGCTGCGCGGAGGATATCGGTTGGTTCGATTCTGGGCAGTTGGGGTGCGTGAGGTGGTGCGGTGTCGACGATTGTGTTCACGGGGCGTCCTTTCGGTGGTTGGACTGGTTGTTTGTGCGCCTGTTTCTGTCCTGTGTTTGGGTTTGTTTTAGGCTAAATCTGCCGCGGTGACCGTGCAGGTGGAGTGCGCCAACCTGTGGATAACTCAGGCTTGTTTCGAAAAATTCGCACGTTTTGACCCCTCAAAACCCAAAAAATGCCCCCTCCGCATCCCCTCGTTTTGTCATATTTCTGTAACTAACCAAGCCGCCCGTCACGTCCATATGCTCTTCCCGCCTCTTTTTTTCAGCGAATTCATGCAAAAATAGAGCTATGTCTCACACCAATAACACCTTCTTGCCTTCTGGCCGTATTGACCTGGGCACCGGCGAACTTGCGCTGGGCCCCCTCGACGGACGCTACGCTTCCGTGACCGCACCCCTGACCAACTACCTCTCTGAGGCGGCGCTGAACCGCGACCGCATCCACGTTGAGGTTGAGTGGTTCATTTACCTGTGCGAGCACGAGGTGCTGCCGGGTCTGTCCCCGCTGAGCGAGGAGCAGAAGAAGGGCCTGCGCGCCATTGTGACCGATTTCAACGCTGATTCTGTCGCTGAGCTGGCAGAGATTGAGGCAGTCACCGTTCACGATGTGAAGGCGGTCGAGTACTACATTGGCCGCCGTCTGGAGGGTCTGGGCCTGGGTCACCTGGTGCCGCTGGTTCACTTCGGTTGCACCTCCGAGGACATTAACAACCTCGCCTACGCGCTGGGCATCAAGGACGCCGTTGAGAACGTGTGGATTCCTGCCGCTGAGAACCTGATTGAGGTTCTGCTGAAGCTGGCTGAGGAAGGCCGCGACGTGCCGATGCTGTGCCGTACTCACGGTCAGCCTGCAACTCCCTCCACCCTGGGTAAGGAGCTGGGCGTGCTCGCGTACCGCCTGAAGCGCCAGGTGAAGCACGTTGCTGCTGCTGAGTTCTTGGGCAAGATTAATGGTGCAACCGGCACCTACGCTGCTCACTATGCGTCGGTTCCTGACGCTGATTGGCAGGATGTTTCTCGCGGTTTTGTGGAGCACCTGGGCCTGACCTGGAACCCGCTGACCACTCAGATCGAGTCGCACGACTGGCAGGCTGAGCTGTACTCGGATATCGCTCATTTCAACCGCGTGCTGCACAACCTCTGCACCGATGTGTGGAGCTACATTTCGATTGGTTTCTTCCGTCAGATTCCGGTGGCTGGTGCGACCGGTTCGTCCACTATGCCGCACAAGGTGAACCCGATTCGCTTTGAGAATGCGGAGGCTAACCTGGAGCTCTCTAACGCTCTGCTGGATTCGCTGGGTTCGACTCTGGTGACTTCTCGTTGGCAGCGTGACCTGACTGACTCCTCGGCGCAGCGCAATATTGGTGTGGCGTTTGGTCACTCGGTGCTGGCTATCTCCAATGTGGTGAAGGGTCTTGAGCGTCTGGATATTGCGACCGAGGTTATTTCCGCTGACCTGGATGCGAACTGGGAGGTTCTGGCTGAGGCGATCCAGATGGTGATGCGTGCTGAGGCTATTGCGGGTGTTCCCGGCATGGAGAACCCGTACGAGCGTCTGAAGGAGCTGACTCGCGGTCACCGCGTGGATGCCGCTCGCTTGAAGGAGTTCGTGGCTACTCTGGGCCTCTCCCCCGAGGCTGAGGCGCGTCTGTCGGCTCTGACTCCGCACACCTATAACGGTATTGCGGCTCAGCTGCTGGACCATGCGAAGAACGCTTAGTCCGTAGCAAAGATATAAACAAAAGACCCCGGGTCCCTGCATTCTGAACTGCCTCCCGTTTCTTGGACAACGAAAATAAAGTCCAAGAAACAGGAGGCT
>ERZ1674203.8-NODE-8-length-79973-cov-14.356228_pt1 | contig 79973 bp, 55 predicted proteins | sample MGYA00581297_ERZ1674203 | MGnify/ENA primary metagenome ERZ1674203 (study PRJEB41354, sample SAMEA4873349) | human saliva metagenome | biome: human-associated habitat [ENVO:00009003]; feature: mouth environment [ENVO:08000002]; material: saliva material... | reverse complement strand
AAAATCTTGCAAAATCCTGTGCGCTAAGTAAGTATTACCTAGAAGGTAAGTTAAAGGTTGCCTTACTTAATACTGTGTGAAGACTAGTTTCCTTCCTCGTGGGCCCATGAAACCCACACCAAAGAGCAGGAAAAACGCGGCGCCTCACCACCCATCGGTGGGGGAGAGACGCACCTTCACACACCACCCACGAAAAAGGACATACATATGAACCTCGCTTCAAGCAAGGCATTCAAGGGCCTCGCCGTTGGATCGCTGGCACTGGCAATTTCCGGCGTTGCCACCATCCCCGCATCGTTCGCGGCAGACTCCACCCCGGCGGCAAGCCAGAGCACTGACGCTCGCACCATCACCGACAAGGCGATGGCAAAGATCACCCAGGGCCTGCCCGGTCAGTTCCAGGTCGCATACTCCAAGAAGACCAACAAGATTTGGGTTGCGGGCACCGCTGACCGCGACAAGCACGTTTCTACTATCGCTCGTATTGACGCGAACTCCCTGAAGATTGAGGCAGTCGCCGAGCTGCCCATCGTCAAGAACGACAAGGGCTACCAGTACGACGCAGCTTACGGCATCACCGTTGACGATGTAGACGGTACCGTCTGGGTTACCAACACCACCGACAACTCCGTGTCCGTGTACGATCAGGCAACGATGCAGCAGGTCTGGACCACCGCGGGTATCGCAGAGACCGACCCGAACTGGATTGAGCACCCCCGCTCCGTTCTGGTTGACCACGAGTCCGGCAAGGCGTTCGTGACCGGCCGCTTCTTCGTATCCGCTATCGACCTGAAGACCAAGCAGGTTGAGAAGATCCAGCTCGAAGGCGCACCCGACGGCGGCACCCGCTACATCAGCATGAACATCCTGGTTGATGGCGGTAAGCTGTACGTTCCCGAGCGTACCGGCGGCAAGATTTTCGTCATCGACACCAAGACCTTCAAGGTAGAGAGCAGCTTCGACACCAAGGGCAACGCTGAGGGTGAGGTTCGCCCCTCCGACATCGCGATTGACCACTCCCAGAACGAAATTTACGTCTCCTCCCAGGGCGTGAAGGGAGCGAACTCCGGCGTGTCCATCTACGACGCGACCACCCACGAGTTCAAGAAGTTCATCCCGGTCGGCACCCAGGCGCTCTCGCTCGATAACGATGAGGCCAACGACCTGGTGTACGTGACCGACTTCGGCACCGGCAAGGTGGGCGTGATTGACGGCGGCGCAGCAGACAAGCTGATCGCTGAGGTCGCCATGAACGGCGGCAAGGCAAACGACCTGGTCGTACTGCCCAACGGCTCCGTTGTCGCTGTGGACAAGCAGGCTGGCGCAACCGCAACTGTGCCCTACGTCCTCGACGGCACCACCGGCACCGTCAGCACCTCAGATAAGGTCACCAGCAAGCCTTCTAAGGACAAGCAGGGCAACGAGGTTCCCGCCAAGACCTCCGAGATTCAGGCGAACTCCATCCTGAAGTTCAAGGTCACCGCAACCGCAGGCGACAACTCCGAGGTCAAGCAGGTCACCCCCGAAACCCGCGAGTTCCAGGGCTACCCGGCAACCGCCACCAAGACCAAGGCGGCCGACAACAACGCCACCACCCCCTCCACCGAGGCACACCGCACCGTGGACGCAAACGGTAGCGTTGCGAACATCATTCAGGGTCTGCCCGGCCAGTTCCAGGTTGGCTACTCCAAGAAGAACCACAAGCTGTTCGTGCCCACCGTGGGTGCACGCGGCGGCCTCGCTTCCTCCCTGGCACGCGTGGATGCAGACACCCTGCAGACCGAGGCTTTCGCCGAGCTGCCCGTGAAGAAGAACGACAAGGGCCAGTACGGTTACACCTCCGCGTACGGTGTGACCGTTGATGACGTGGACGGCACCGTCTGGGTTACCAACACCACCGACAACTCCGTGGCAGTGTACGACCAGCAGACTCTCAAGCTCATCTGGAGCAACGAGGGCGTGAAGAAGGACGACCCGAACTGGATTGAGCACCCCCGCTCCGTTTTGGTTGACCACGAGTCCGGTAAGGCGTTCGTGACCGGCCGTTACTTTGTCTCTGCTATTGACCTGAAGACTAAGCAGGTTGAGAAGATTCAGCTTGAGGGCGCACCCGACGGTGGCACCCGCTACATCAGCATGAACCTGTTCCTCGATGGCGGCAAGCTGTACGTGCCCGAGCGCACCGGCGGCAAGCTCTTCGTCGTGGACACCAAGACCTTCAAGGTTGAGAAGACCATCCAGACTCAGGGTGAGGATTCCACCGTTGAGGTTCGCCCCTCCGACGTTGCTGTGGACCACTCGCTGAATGAGATTTACGTATCTTCCCAGGGTGTGAAGGGCGTCAACTCCGGTATCTCCGTGTACGACCTGACCACCGGCGAGTTCAAGAAGTTCGTCAAGTTCGGCACCCAGGCGCTCGCCCTGGAGCACGATGAGGACCGCGACCTGGTGTACGTAACCGACTTCGGTACCGGTAAGGTGGCTGTCTTCGACGGCCGCGCTGACGAGGTCATCGGCGAGGTTGAGATGAACGGCGCAGCCGCGAACGACGTGACCTTGCTCAAGGACGGCTCCGTACTGGTCCTCGACAAGAAGGACCGCGACGAGAAGGTGACCCTGCCCTACGTGCTCAACGGCACCACCGGCGAAATCACCACCGCCAGCGAGTACACCTCCCTGCCTTATAAGGACCGCCAGGGTAACGACGTTCCCGCATCGGTTCAGCAGCTGAAGGCTAACTCGATTCTGAAGTTCAAGGTTGGTCTGAAGGACACCGACGCGAGCGCAGCTCCGGTGGGTATCACCCCGACTTCGCTGGACTTTGCGGGTTACCCGACGGTGACCGGTGTGAAGGCTGAGGAGTCGAAGCCGGCTGACCCGAAGGCTGAGGACAAGAAGCCTGAGGACAAGAAGCCTGAGGACAAGAAGTCTGAGGACAAGAAGTCTGACGCTAAGTCTGAGAACACCGCAGAGGCTAAGGATCAGACCTCCAAGGATCAGGCATCTCAGTCTGATTCGAAGTCTGACGCTAAGACCGGTGCACAGGACTCCAAGTCTGACTCCAAGCCTGCTCCGGATGCTGTGAAGGCTGATAAGTCCGGTTCGGCTGTGAAGAACGGTGGTTCCTCCGCAGGTGGTTCCGATAATTTGGGCGGTGGCTCCTCGGTAGCTAAGAGCGACGCAGGTTCCTCGCAGGCTGGTTCTTCGCGTAGCGCTCTGGCTAACACCGGTGCTAACGCTGTGATGCCGCTGGTTGCTTTCGCTTCTGTGGCTCTGATTGCGGGTGCTGCTCTGGTGGTGCGCCGCCGCAAGGCATAGCGTGTAACGTTTAGCTCTCGGGCTTAAAAGCTCGATATAACGCGTGAAAAGGCGGGTATTTTCTCTTTCGGATTCTTCGAATCTGGGGGAGGGGTACCCGCCTTTTGTGTGCCCGCTTGGGCTAATGCTGGGTAGGTGGTTTTAGTACATATTTATATATGTGCACTTGCCTGTAAAAATATAGGTTTTGAATGTCGAGAAAATGTTTAACCCGTGGTGAATCTCGCTGGCGCGCCTCACCTAAACATTTACATTAATGTGTAAATATAAAAGCATCACAATACCCCTCGTGACCTGGGTTTTTGCCCGCAAGAGCAAGGAAAAACCCGGGGGAGCACATCAACCTTCACGTGATACTGAAGGTGAATTTGGGGGTCACTCATAAAAACACAAAACACACCCACGTCGCTGCTTGTATTTTACGAGGAAAACACTGAGGATTAGAAGGTAAGTAAATTTATGCGTTACCTACACTTCTGCTTTTCGTGCCGTCGAATATGTCACCGCATATTCACGGGTGTCTCGTTAGCATTCGCATGCGGCATGTGAGCACTTCCGTTACACATTTGAAGGACACACATTGAACCTCACTCCCTCCTCGGGCAAAGCACTGAAGGGGCTCGCCGTCGGCTCCCTCGCGCTCGCAATCTCCGGCGCAGCCATGATTCCTGCCTCCTTCGCAGCACCGAACACCGCAAACCAGACCGCGACCCCCAGCGCATCGGCTCCTTCCACCGCATCGCTGAGCCGCGTTGTTGACACCTCCGCGTCCGTCGCGCAGATTACCCAGGGTCTGCCCGGCCAGTACCAGGTTGCATACTCTAAGGCGACCAACAAGATCTGGATGGTCGGTGTGGGTGCCCGCGGCGACCTCGCCTCCACCATTGCTCGTGTCAACGCAGACACTCTTCAGATTGAAGAAGTGGCGGCGCTTCCCTTCGAGCTGGATAAGAACGGCGAATTTGGCTACATTTCCGCGTACGGCATCACTGTTGATGACGTGTCCGGCACCGTGTGGGTTACTAACACCACCGATAACTCCCTGTCCGTGTTCGACCAGAACACCATGGAACAGATTTGGACTAACCACGGTATCGCTGAGAGCGACCCGAACTGGATTGAGCACCCCCGCTCTGTGCTGGTGGACCACAACTCCGGCAAGGTGTTCGTGACCGGCCGCTACTATGTGTCCGCAATCGACATGAAGACCTTCGAGGTCACCAAGCTGCAGCTGGAGGGCGCCCCCAACGGCGGTACCCGCTACATCGGCATGAACATGACCATTGATGGAGACAAGCTGTACGTGCCCGAGCGCACCGGCGGCAAGGTCTTCGTCATCAACACCAAGACCTTCAAGACCGAGCAGGTTATTCAGACCCGCGGCGAGAACTCCTCCGTTGAGGTTCGCCCCTCGGATGTCACTATTGACCACTCCGAGAACGAGCTTTACGTCTCCTCCCAGGGTGTGGACGGCGTGAACTCCGGTATCTCTGTCTACGACCTGAGCACCGGCGCGTTCAAGAAGTTCGTTAAGTTCGGTACCCAGGCGCTGTCCATGGAGAACGATGAGGGCCGCGATCTGGTGTACGTGACCGACTTCGGCACCGGCAAGATCGCCATCTTCGATGCTAAGACTGACCGCGTGATCGGTGAGGTTGAGATGAACGGCGGTAAGGCTAACGACCTGACCGTCACCGAGGATGGCTCCGTCATCGCAGTGGATAAGCAGGACATCGCTAACACCACCGCGGCAGTACCCTACGTGCTGAACTCGAAGACCGGTGACGGCTCCATGACTGACACCTACACTTCCAAGGCGACCGTTGACCGCAACGGCAAGGCTGTTCCCTCCTCGCAGCAGAAGCTGGTTCCGAACTCCATCGTGAAGTTCTACGCTGAGGTTTCCGAGGGCGAGTTCACCTCCACCGCGACCATTAACCCCGCTAAGGTTCCTTTCCAGGGCTACCCGAAGCAGGCTACCGCAGTGCTGATTGACCCCACCCTGAACTTCGCTGAGGGCACTGTCGACATTACTCGCCCCTATACCTTCCATGTGTCCGGCTATGACTTTGAGAAGCCCCCGGCTGAAGGTATTCGCCTGTTCCTGGTCAAGGAAGGCGAATGGTCGATGGGTTTCGACAAGCTGACCGATAGCGAACTGGCAAGCATTCAGAAGGTCTCGACCGTCGTTCCGGCGAGCGCGTTCGTCTACAACGCACGCACCGGCAAGTACTCCTTCGACGCGACCCTGCGTGTTCCCGCGAACACCATGCAGTACAGCCAGGGCTACATGCTCGGTACCGTCACCGCTGGTTCTGACGTGGCAACCAACCGCAATTACGATTCGGCTGTTTCGCTGATCGTCAACGACGCGAAGGATGCCGGCAACGCAGATAACCGCGATGAGGCTGACGAGCCGGCATTCCCCGCTAACGCCTCGGCATCACCCTCCGCATCTGCTGCAGTTGCAGAGAAACCGGCGGCTGATCAGCCCAAGGGTGAGCAACCGAAGGCTGAGGAAGCTAACGACCAGCTGGGAACCACCGCGAAGACCGCGCCGCTGAAGAACTCTTCTTCGGTGAAGTCTGACTCCCAGCCTAAGGGCTCTAACTCCGATGCTCAGGTGAGCGCTTCGGCTACCAAGTCTGCGCCTCAGAGCAAGGGCTCGCTGGCTAAGACCGGTGCTCAGAACGTTCTGAGCCTGGCTGCTGTCGGTGCGTTCGCGCTGATTGCCGGTGCCGCTGTGATGGTGCTTCGCCGCCGTAAGGCATAGTTTCTTGCTCTAGTTTGAGCGGATGCGCCCCGTACACTGTGCGGGGCGCATTTTTGTGTCTATCTGCGGGGGGGGGGGCCTGGTGCAGCTGTAAAAGAGCCGGTGCTGAGGGTCTTGCACTCGGTGTAAAATATGTGACTCAATTCACCGCTTTTCGATTTGGTTGTTTCTGGGAACCTCGGTATAGTTATATGTGTTGCCAGGGGGACCTGGTAAAAGAGATGCAAATCTCACGGCCCCATCGTATAGCGGCCTAGTACTCCGCCCTCTCACGGCGGCAACACCGGTTCAAATCCGGTTGGGGTCACACTAGGAAAAAAGCCTTGATTCTTCGGAATCAAGGCTTTTTTGTTTATATCTGTCTTTTTCAAGAAAGATTAAAAGCGAGAAGCCACATGTGTTTGAAACACATGTGGCTTCTCAGCGGTATATGGGACCCGGAATCTACTGTGCCGACGCCTCAGCAGAAGCAGTAGTAGCCTCAGCGGAACCTGCAGCGGTCGCCTCCGCAGACGCAGTACCCTCAGCGGAAGCGCTCGGGCTCAGCGACGGAACCGGCGAAGCAGAAGCAGTACCCGGAGCGCGACGCACCATACGCCAAGTGCCGTCCTGGTAATGTGCCACAATCTGACCAGCCACCGGCTTACCGGGGTACTTGAACACCTCAGTCAGCGGCTGCACACGATCATTAGTCTTGCTGTACACGCCAGCACCCTCAGCACCATCAATCACCATCTCGGTTGCCCAAGTGTAGTAGCCGGTGCGGGTATCCTTAGTCGGGCGGTCAGCAGTCAACGACAGAACCATCGGACGCTCCGAACCAATCACCCAGCCGGTCTCCGAAGCGTACATGCTCTGGAAGAACTCAGCCACAGTTGAGTAATCGCCGGTGTGGTCAATGTTCGTGAAGCGTGCACCGTCACCGGTCAGCAGCAGGTAGTTCAGGGTAGCCTGCCAGTACGCAATGAACGCGTGCAGACCCTCAACACTGTTCTCACGCAGCTTCGCCGGCTCAACCGGGATCGCAACGTTCACTGCCTTGTGCTCCTTGGTGCCGGGCTCAAAAGTGCCGGTGGAGGAGTAGTCGGCAAGAACGACCTCACCCTTCATGCTGGGGCCGGGCTCAACGGTGGTGGTTGCCTCCGCGGTGGGGGAGACGGATGCGGTAGCGCTCGCGGATGCCGAAGGTTCGGGTGCGGATGCGCTCGCGGTTGCTGAAGATTCGGAGGACTTTGAGGAACATGCGGCAAGAAGCGCGGCGGTGCCCAGACCCAGTGCGGTCAGGGCGGTGCGGCGGGTGTACATGGTAGACATGGGGCTCTTTCTGAGGTGAATAACGTATGTGCCGGTATTGAACTAATTCCAGAATATCGCAGGGGAGCGGCCAGCCCAATGTTGTGTGCGCCTCCAACGCCGTAAAAGCGGCGGTAGATGACGAAAAACACGGGACCCAGAGATTCTCGCACGACTACGATATGGCCGGGGTTCTAGACGGGGGCGCCGGAGCTGCTCGCGCTTGAGTTGGGTGAGCTTGTTGTAAGTTTGGCTGGTTCATTCCGAACCGTCCAGGCGCCATCCTGATACTCCAAGATAAAGAAGAACTCATAATCACCGGGGCCGCTGCTCAATGAGGCCATGGTGAGTTCCCTGCCATCTGTGTAGTGAATCTTTGCTTCCTTGTTATATCGGCCAACACCCAGCCAGCGGTACTGTTGTTCGTCAACCCTCTGCGGAGCGTCCTCGGTCAGTTCTGCTGAGAACGGCGCATCAGTACCGTACACCCAGCCAGTGTTCTTCTCATAAAATTCGACGAAAGGTTCGGCCTTGTAGATATCGTTTCGGTTTATATCCACAGCCTTAAAGGGCTCAATGTCGCCGGTAATCATAAGGTAATTGAAAGAAGCCAACCAGTAGTTTATGGCGGCGTACATGCCCTCCGTCGTTTTGGCTTTCATCTCTGCAGGAGGGACAGGCTTGGGCGGATTCTCCGCCTTTTTCGAGCTGGTTGCGGGAATGTAGGTGCCGCGTGATTCGTAGCCGTTAAACTTCAGCTCGCCCTTGTAGGAGCGCTGTGTATCGGGCGTGCTCTGGTCGCTGAGCGGGCGAATATCGCTGGCGCAGGCGGTCAAGGAGGCGAGCGCGGCGGTGGTGGCGATGCCAAGGGCGGCGCGTCGGGTCACGAAGGTGAGCATAAGGTACCCTTCAATAGATTATCGGTGTATCTATTTCAGGGTACCTTAGTGTATTTGGATATGTTTATGATTTTTTGGGTATTAAACCTGGGAAAATACTGCAAAAACTGCGTTAGCTAACGAAAAGTGCTGTTTGTTAGGCGTACGTGGTGTCGGTGTCTATGCCACTGCATCCTAAACGTTGAGGCCAGAATTGCTTCCGCCTGAGGAGTCGGGGGTAGCTGTCGAAGAGCTTTTCGTCTCAATGGTGACCATCCACGTATTGTTCCGATAATTCAACACAAAAGTGACCTCATCATTAGCAGAGCTGCCGCTCGTATCTGCAATGTGAATATCCCTGTCCTCCGGTACGTAATGGAGAACGGCGGCCTTATGGTTACGGCCAATACCCTTCCAACGGTACTGCTCATCGTCAACCTTCTGTGGAGTCTCTTCGATCAGCTCAGCCAAGAGCGGCGTATCGGTGCCGTACATCCACCCCTCATCCTTCGCGTACAAGTCTACGTATATCTTCATCTTCTGTACGTAGATACCGTCTAGGTCCACGTCCTTGAACGGGGCAGCGTCGCCGGTAACCGTCAGATAGTTCAGGGCTGCGAGCCAGTAGCCCAGCGCCGCATACATGCCCGAGATCGTCTTCGACTTTATGTTCTCGGGAGGAACGGGCATGGGCGGGTTCTCCGCCTTCTTCGTGGTGCTTGCGGGGCGGTAGGTTCCGGTGGACTTGTAGCTATTGAATTTCAAGTCACCCTTGTAGGGGCGCATCGGGTCAACTACGCTCGGGTCCTCCAGCGGGCGAATATCATTTGCGCAGGCAGTCAGGGAAGCGAGGGCGGCAGCGGTAGCAACGCCCAGGGCGGTGCGGCGAGTAACGAAAGTAGGCATGAGAACCCCTAAACGGTTTGTCAGTGTACTTTTAAGCGTACCCGAAGGAACTGACGCATGTTCAAAGTCCGCTCATGAACGCATAAGGGAACATCGCCACCGCACGTAGGTAAAGAGGAAGCCCCCGCATGCAATCTCAACTGCATACGGGAGCTTCCCTCACTTTTAGAACCAGCCGCTTAGAGGCGGGTTTTAGGCGCTAGCGCTGCTCTTCTCGGAAGAGGATGCATCAGCATCCTCATCACTGAGCATGTACCACGCGCCGTCCTTGTAGTCCGCCGCGAAGTTGGTTGCCTCGCTCTTAGTGGATCCATCGACTAGGGGAGCGGGGTCCTGACCCTCAATGTGGATCTTCGCGTTGGGGTCATAGATGATGCGTCCGAGCCAATCGTAGCGGTTGGGTCCGCCCGCGACCTTCTTCGGGGCGTCGGTCAGAAGCTGAACGGTAACCGGCGCATCCGTGTCGTATACCCAGCCCCTGCCGGAAGAGTAGATGATAACAGCATTGCTGCCCTCGTTCGCATAGTGGGAGTACGGGTCAGCCTTCTTGAGCGGCTCGTAATCGCCCGTCATAAACATGTAATTAAAGCTCGCCAGCCAGTAGCTGAGGAACTGGTACATGCCTTCAACGGTTGCCTCGTTCATCTTCTCCGGAACAACAGGCTTCGGCACGTTCTGTGCCTTCTTTTCAGCCGTGGCAGGAACGTACTCGCCGTTCTTCTCGTACTTGTCGAGCTTCACCGTGCCCTTATACGACTTCTTGCCGGAATCAGCGGCAGACGCTGAAGCGGATGCGCTCGCAGATTCAGAAGCACTTGCCGAAGGTGAAGCCTCACCGGAAGGAGAAGAAGAGCTATCAGCCAGCGGGCGGATATCGCTAGCGCAGGCAGTCAGCGCTACAGCCGCACCGGCACCGGTAGCAGCCGCTAGTGCGGCACGTCGAGAAAGAAAAGTTGCCATGAAAAATCCTTAAGTAGTGCGTAGGGTCATGGGCCTAAGCCATAAATCTTATGCGCCTGTAAGCGAGGTGAATCCCCGCCCCTAAGACGGACTCAGCAAAGATGCTCTAGGCATTCTTAGCGTTAGCCTCATCGGATGCTTTGGTGCTCGGGCTCGCAGAGCCTTGTCCATGTACCTTGGTGGGGTAAGTGAACCACTTGCCGTCCTGATACGACAATTTCAGGTCGGAAAGCTCAGGCTCCATGGAAGTGTTCTGGTACATAGGCCTGTTTCCCTTACCCTCAACATGCATCATCGCCTTAGAGTCCTTGGACAGCGTGATACGCCAGTAGTAGAGGGAGCCGCTACCCGATACCTTCTCAGGTTGCGGGGTCATCATCTCAGCCTGAAGCGCATGCTCCGAACCGTAAAACCACCCCTCATTGGACTCATAAAAAGTCACGTAATCATGGAAAGACTTCACATCCCTGCCGGAGGGGTCAGCCTGCTTCAACGGCTCATCGTCACCGGTGAGCACCAGATAGTTGACGCTGGCAAGCCAAAAACTAAAGGCAGAGTATGCGCCATCAATGGTTTTCTCATGCATATTCGCCGGAGGGAGGGGCTTGGGTACATTCTGCGCCTTGTGCGTCTCATCCGCGGGGACGTACTCACCCTTCTTCTCATAGTTATCGAACTTTACCGGCCCCAGATAAGACTTCTCAGAAGAACCATCCGCAGAGGATGAGCTAGCAGAAGCGGAGGGGCTAGCAGAGGCGCTAGAACTTGCTGAAGAGGAAGCCTCCCCAGAAGCAGACGGGGAGCTATCAGCCAACGGACGAATATCGCTGGAGCAGGCACTCAGCATCGTAATAGCGCCCGCACCGGCAGCTAGTAGGGCTGCACGCCGAGAAAGGAAAGTCGTCATCAGAAATCCTTAAGTAGTGAGTATCAGAAGGAGAGGAATTTAACTGTTGTTGTCCAAGAGCATGCGCCACATGCCTTCTTTGTACTCCATGATGAACTTCGTCGTGCGAGGAATCGTCTTTTCCTCCTCAACGATAGTCGCATCAGGCTCACCCTCAATGTGGTACTTAGCGGCAGGATCATAAGCAACAGTCACAAGCCATTCATAACGGTCCTGCTTATTAGCAACCGGCTGAAGCTCATTCTCCGCAATCTCAATCTTGTACGGCTGATCCGAACCGTAAATCCAACCCAGACCCGACTCGTAGAGCTTAATCATGGTCCTAGAGTTCCTCAAAAAAGCCTTCGCAGGATCCGCCTTCATCAGCGGCTCAACATCGCCGGTCAGAATCAGATAATTCTGGGAAGCAAGCCAATAACCCATCAGAGCGTAAGCACCCTCGGGGCTGTTCTCCTTCATCTTCTCCGGGATAAGAGGCTTCGGCACGTTCTGCGCCGGCGCCTCCGCACTCGCCGGAATGTAGGTGCCGCTCCGCTCGTAGTTATTGAACTTAATCGGGCCCACGTATGAGCCGGGCGTGTGATCATCGGTAGGAGAAGGCGACGCAGAGGCGCTCGCAGAAGAGGAAGCCGCACCAGAAGCTGAACCAGAGGAACCACCCGAGCCCTGCGACAGCGGACGAATATCAGTAGTGCACGCAGTCAGCGCTGCAAGAATACCGGTCGCACCCACGCCCAGGAGAGTACGTCGAGTGAAGAAGGTAGTCATCGGAAGCCCTTCGTTGGAACCAATACAGAACAGATAAAAACACCGTGCGCCAGAGCAGGCGTAGACGCCCTGTAAAGACCTATCAGTACGTCAATGTATACACCTTTAAGGTTACCCGAGAGCCACCAAATAGCCCCGTGACCACTTCGAATGTTCAGAAAATTAAGACCCCACACCCAGCGTTTTACCAGGTGCGGAGTCTTATCACATAAGAAATCACTACGAGAGCGAACCCTCTGCAAGGCGGCAACTACGCGGCGCTAGACAGCTCCCACTTGCCGTCCTTGTACTCAAGGCGGAACCTCGCCACCCTCTTCTTCGACTCATCAGCGCTCGTTGCCTTCTCAGGCTGATTCCTATAATGCCGCATCATCTTCGGGTCCATGTAGGAATAGCCTTCCCAAATAAAGCGGGTATTGTCGCTACCCGGCACCTCACGAGGAGCATCCGTCAGCAGCTCAACAATATACGGAGTTTCCGTACCGTACACCCAACCAGCACCCGACGCATACAGCTTGATCGTGCTCTGATACTTCTCCCAACCGTAGCCGTTGTAGTAGATATGTTCAATCGGGGCCGGGTTACCCGTCATCATCAAATAGTTCAAGCTAGCAAGCCAGAAACTCAAGAAAGCATACGCACCATCAACGCTGTGCTCCTTCATATTCGCCGGAGGAACAGGCTTCGGCATATTCTCAGCCGGATTCGTAGCGCTCGCCGGAACGTACTCGCCGGTCTTCTCGTAGCTATCGAACTTCATCGGACCCTTATAGGACTTACCCGAAGACGGAAGACCCGAAGCAACCGAAGCACTCGCAGACGCAGAAGGAGAAGCCGAAGCACTCGCAGACGCAGTTTCGGAGGCGGTCTCGGAGGCGGTCGCCGCCTCCGACGGAGAAGCCGAGCCAGTGCCGCCAGCTAGCGGGCGAATATCGCTAGCGCACGCAGTCAACGCAGAAAGCGCGCCAGCAGCAGCAACACCCAGGGCGGTACGTCGAGTGAAGAAAGTAGTCATCGGAAGTCCTTCGTCGGATCCTTCACCCCCAAAGCCGTCAGCGCGAAGCTCACAACCTGCAGGTAAAGACCACATGTAGTACGTCAATGTATATACGTTAAGCGTACCCGAGCGCCCCTCCTCCGACCCCGAACATCCGCTGGGTTTTCCCCTGGGTGTTCCCTGGGTTTCCTACCCTGGGGTTCCGCAGAGTTACGGCAGAATTTTCGCAGAGTTTCGGCACAAAGAAACCCCGCCCACGGTGCATTACCGCAGGCGGGGGAGAAGCCTACCTCAAACCGTTAGACCGGAACCGATATGGTGGGGCCTAGACAGAAGAAGAGCTAGAGGAAGAAGCGGAAGCCGACGAAGAAGAGCCTTCATCGCCGGTGAGCATAATCCACTTACCGTCCTTGTATTCCACGGCAACCTTCGCCAGCTTGCCATTCGGGCTAGAAGCGGTCTTAAAGGGCTGGTCAGACTTGCCCTCAATGTGAATCTTCGCATCGGCGCTGTAGTTCATGTATGCCGGCCAGTCGTAACGGGTACCCTTACCGGACGCCTTCTTCGGTGAACCACTAGTCAGCTCAAGAGTAACCGGGGTATCCGTACCGTACATCCAGCCCAGATCGTTCTCGTACATGATCGTAAGTTCCTGCAGACTCTTCGCATACACATCTGCAGGGTCAGCCTTCTTCATCGGCTCAGTATCACCGGTCATTAGCGCATAGTTAAAGCTTGCCAGCCAGTAGCCAATGAACGCATACATGCCATCAACGTTATCTTCGTTCATGTTCGCCGGGGCTAGGGGCTTGGGCACATTCTGCGCCTTCTTCTCGGCAGTGGCAGGAACGTATTCGCCGTTCTTCTCGAAGTTATCGAACTTCACAAAGCCCTTATAGGACTTGTCCGAAGAAGCAGATGCGGAAGCAGCGGCCGAGGCGCTTTCAGAAGCGGAGCTAGACGCCGAACCTTCAGCCGTCGGGCGAATATTGCTAGCGCACGCAGTCAATGCAGCCAGTACGCCGACGCCGGTCGCACCCAGCGCCACGCGGCGGGACATACCAGCAGAAATGGGGGAAGGGCTCGTCATAATCAGCCTTTCATAGGAAGTCAACAAAGGAAATTGAGTGAGTTGACAACCCCATCATACCGGCAAATACACAGATACCCATCAGCGGTCGTCATTTAGCGCCGATGACAAAGCAACCTAATACCACTGCAAAGCATAACCAAGTCTTGACATAAAGAACCCCCGCCCACGGTGCATTACCGCAGGCGGGGGAGAAGTCTATCTTAAGCCGTTAGACCTTACCTATAGGGTAGGTGCTTAGACAGAAGAAGAACTCGAAGAAGAATCGGAAGCCGCCGAAGAAGAGCCATCCTCACTGGTGACCATACTCCACTTACCATCCTTGTACTCCACACCAACCCTCGTCAGTTCCCGCGAGCTATCCTCCATAAAGGGTTCATCAGGGCCCTGACCTTCAGCGTGAATCTTCATGTCCGCGCTGTAACTCATGTATCCCAACCAGTCATAGCGAATTCGGCTACCGGAAATTTTCTGCGGTGAATCAGAAAGCAACTCAAGAGTCATAGGGCTATCCGCACCGTAGAGCCAGCCCGCATTATTTTCATAAGCAACCGTCAAATTCCGGTAATTCTCCAGCGCATCCGCAGATTCAACCTTCTGCAACGGCTCAGTATCGCCGGTCATCAGCAGATAGTTGGAACTCGCCAACCAATAACCAACGAACGCGTAAATACCGTCAACGTTCTGCTCGTTCATGTTCGCCGGAACGAGAGGCTTGGGCACGTTCTGCGCCTTATGAGTGGCGGTTGCCGGAACGTACTCGCCGTTCTTCTCGAAGTTATCAAACTTCACGAGGCCCTTATAATGCTTGCCGGAAGAAGCAGAAGGCGAAGCGCTAGCCGAGGCACTGGGTGAGGCACTAGCTGAAGCGCTCGCGGATGCACTAGCAGAACCGGAAGTAGAGTTAGACGCCGAGCCATCAGCCAATGGGCGAATATCGCTGGCACAAGCGGTCAACGCGGCAAGTGCACCAGCGGCGGTCGCACCCAGCGCCACGCGGCGGCTCACACGGGTAGATATGGGGGAAGGGCTCGTCATAATCAGCCTTTCGAAAGAAGTCAACAAAAGAAATAGAGTGAGTTGACAACCCCATCATACCCTAAAGTGTGCAAATAGGTATCAAACGTTTCTACTTGTATCCTTTTGTGAAGAAAGGTCTAAAAAGCTGCAATTAGTGCACTAGGATGCCGAGGGGCTCGCAGAATCCGCGCCCTTATCAGCGTCCTTATCCTCCTGAGTGCTCATAAACCAAGCACCCTCCTTATACTCCACAACGATCCTCATCGCCTGACCCTGAGAATCTTCTGCCCTAGCCAGCGACTTATCGCGGTTGTCCCCCTCCGTCAGATGCCTCTTCGCATTCTGATCAACCAGAGAACGAGCACGCCAGAAATAACGAATACGGTCACCCTCAATCTGCGTGGGGGTATCCGTCAGCAGGTACACAGACATCGGCTCACTCGTGTCATAAATCCAGCCGCGCCCCGTCTCATAGAGCTTAATCATCGGCTCAAGCTCCTTGGTGTAGTCAGTGCTAAGATCCGTCTTCTTCATCGGCTCAATATCACCCGTCAACGCCAAATAATTAAAGCTAGAAATCCAATAGCCAATCAGCGCATAAATACCGTCAATACTCAGCTCCTGCACCTTCTCCGGCATGATCGGTTTGGGCACGTTCTGCGCCTTCTTCTCAGCCGTGGCAGGCACATACTCGCCGTTCTTCTCAAAGTTATCGAACGTGACCTTACCCTGATACGACTTATTCGCAGACGGCAACGCCGGCGAAACAGACGGGCTCGCGCTCGCTGACTCAGAGGTGGCAGCATCAACCGGCGGATGCACCGTACGCGCACACGCAGACAACACAGCGGCAAGACCAACACCGCCCGCACCCAACACGGCGCGGCGGCTCAAGGCGACGGGCTTAGAAGAGGGGCTAGTCATCAGCAGTCTTTCGGTGAGGTCAACGGACGAGGGGGAGTGAGTCGACACCCCCATCATACCGGGCGCACCTTATAGCAACCGTAAAGCACCGGCGAATAACAAATAGTCGGGCGCATATGAAGACACCCCATAGCTGCCACACAACAAAAGACAGCTACGGGGTGAACAACGTAATACGCCTCGGCTGAACCGGGCCCACCGGCTAGCAGAGTAGTTAACGGAGCAGATGCGCAAAATTACGGCGCGCGTGAGCCACCTTCGGGCTCACCACAAATGCACAATAACCCTGCGCCGGATTTAACGCGTAATAATTCTGGTGATAATCCTCAGCCTCATAGAACACACCCAGAGGCTTAATCTCCGTAACAATGGGGGAGGAGTACAGCTGCTGAGCACGCGCCACCGCACGCTCAAACGCCTCACGCTGCTGCTCATCCGCGTAGAAAAGCACCGAACGGTACTGCGAACCGGTATCCGCACCCTGACGATCCCAGCTAGTCGGGTCGTGGCTCGTGAAGAAAATATCCAGCACCGTATCCAGGTCAATGACCTGCGGGTCGAAGCTGAGCTTCAGCGCCTCCTGATGCCCGGTCGCACCCGAACACACCGAACGATAATCAGGGTCGGGAGTATCGCCGCCCGTGTAGCCGCAGACGCTCGCCTCAACTCCGCGGAACTGGCGGTACACCGCATCCAGGCACCAGAAACAGCCGCCGGCAAGAACAACATCAGTCATGATTCCTCCTTGAACTATAAAACCACACTACCTGAAGAATACCGCCGAGCCGCATAATATTCCTGCGCTACTGCAGGCTTTGGCGTAAACCGCCACCTGCCCCGCCGCGCCACCTGCCACAATAGAGGTATGACTGAAAAACTAGAAACCCCCACCCTCGCAGAAGTCGTCGACGCCTTCCACACGCTCTTCCCTCCGCAGCTCGCCGCCGGATGGGACGCCTCCGGCCTCGTCGCCGGACGTGGCGCCGCTAAAGTAAGCACCGTCCTCTTCGCAGTAGACGCCCTCACCGCCACCGCCGAAGAAGCCGTAGCCGAAGGCGCGCAGCTACTCATCACCCACCACCCGCTGCTGCTCCGCGGCGCAAAGTTCATCCCCGACAGCGACTACAAGGGCAACGTTCTGCACACCCTCATCGAAGGCGGATGCGGCCTGCTCGGCGCGCACACCAACGCAGATGCCGCCGTTGAAGGCGTGAACGAAGCACTCTGTGACGCTATCGGCCTGATTGACCGCGAACCGCTCACCGAAGCGCAAACCCAGGTACTTGACGAGCAGGAACACGCGGTAGGCACCGGTCGCCTCGGCACCCTGCCCGAAGAAATCACCCTCAAGGAGCTCGCAGAACGCCTCGCAGCGGCACTGCCCGCAACCGCCGGTGGCCTGCGCATCGCCGGACGCGCTGACCAGCCGATCCGCCGCGTCGCTCTCTGCGGTGGTGCCGGTGACTCTCTCTTCGACGCGGTGCGCGCCACCGACGCGCAGGTGTACATTACCGCCGACCTGCGCCACCACCCCGCCAGCGAATTCCGCGAAACCGCACGAGTCGACGGCAGTAACATCGCCCTGATTGATTGCTCCCACGCCGCCAGCGAATCCCTCTGGCTGCAGTCGGCGGCAAACCGCCTGCGCGCCCTGCTCGCTGAGCGCGGCTTTGCTATCGAAACGAAGCTGTCCGCACTGAACACCGACCCGTGGGACTTCACCGTCTCCACCGGCGTGGCAACCGGTCATGACGCGCACTCGGCAAGCACGGAACCCGCCGCCGCATGGACCAGCTTGACTGAAAAGTAAACGCTGAAAGTAGCCGCTGCGTAGCTGCCAAGAAGCAAGCTTCAAAAATTTAGGCACAGTAAAGCCCGGCCTGTACGAACCCGACAGGAACCTTTCCCAAGGATCCTCAAGGGAACGTGCAGACCGGGCATTACTTCTGTGGGGCATTACTTCTGCCGGGCATTGCTCTGCAGGGCTTGGGGGCCCAAACGCGGGCGGTCTAAACGACCTTACTTAGCGCGAGCCTGGAACGCCTCAATCAGAGTCTCCAACTCACCGTGAGTCACCATGTGCTGAGCATCGAAAGCGCCGCTAGCGTTCAGCACCACCTTGTTCTGCTGAGCCCACAGAATCTCACGGTAGAACGCCGAACCGGGAGCCACATCGCTGTAGGGGGAGTTGCCCGTCACTGCGGGCGAACCAGCCGCACGGTAGGCGAACGCCGCAACAGTAGCATTCGAAATGCCGGCATCAGCATGGAACTTACCGTCCGACCAGCCAAAAGTAATGCCCTTCTGACGAGCCCACACGTAGGCGGGGAAGTTCGGGTCGTCGGTCTTCACATCCGGCCACGGGGAAGTCTCGGGCAGCTTCACCTCGGGAGTACCCGCCTGGATGTACAGGGCAGCTGCGAGCTCACCGCGAGTTGCGGGGGTCTTCAGCTTCTCATCGGAAGGATCAGGCTTCTGGTTGTCGTCCTTCTTGGGATCCTGAGCGTTGGGCAGGTTTGCATCCTTGTAACCGTTCGTGCCGTTCAAATCCAGGTCCTGCCATGCAAGCAGGGTACCGCGGCCCTCAGTGGACTTGCCCACGACCGGCGCGAGCAGCTCGCCCTTCTCGCTGTAGCCGTCATTAGCCCAGACCTCAATCACGTACTTCTTCGAAGCATCCAGGGTGTTTGCCGGAACATGCACTTTACCGTGCAGGTTGCCGTCACGGTACGCCGAGTACATGGTGGGGTGGTCAAACTCGATAATGTCGCTGGTTGCCAGAACCGGGGTGTTTGAGCCCTTCTCACGGATGGCGAGGTGAACACCCTTAGCAGAGCGGATATCGCCGTGGAAGCCGCCGCCGCTAACATACAAATTCTGCGCCTGCGCGGGATTGCCCAAAGCGTTGTATGCCAAGCTAGGATCGAACGGCTCTGCCCTCTTACCCAGAGTCTGCAAAGCCTGGGTGCTCACCACGTTCTTGCCGGTCCACAGTTCCTGAGCGGTCAGCGGCTTCTGACCCTTCTGCTCAGCAACCACGTGAATCTCGTAGTGGACATCGTACTTGGTGCCGCCGGTCGGATCCTGGGCATAATCATCATCGACGAAGTAGTAGGCGGCAAGGTCGTACGCCTCAACCTTCAGGTCAGCCTCAAAAGTGCCGTCATCGGCAATGGTGAAGTCCTGACCCTCCACAAAGCGCAGCAGCTTCGAAGTCGGAATCTCGTAGCCGGAAGGCGCGTAGTTCGCGGGGGCAATGTACAGTGCCACGGTACCGTGCTGAGCACGCCACTCCTTGGTGTAGCCTGCTCCCTTCACATGGACGGTACCGCCCTCGGTCGTTACGAGGAAGACGTTTACGCCATCGTAGTTGTAGCCATTGGGGAGAGACACATCCAGGGTCGGGGTAGCCGCAGCGACCTGGTGAGCTGCCTGAGGGGTAGCGGCAGCAACAGCGGCATCAGCGGCAGGGGTCGCATTCTGAGCCAGTGCCGGGGTCATCGGCAGAACCATAGCACCAGCCAACGCCAATGCGCCGCAACCCTGAGCAACGCGGAGGAAAGAAGACTTAGAGTTCGGAAGCGAGGACATAACACATCCTTAAAGTTGTTTCTCGCAGGGCTCTGCGGGTTCAACGGCGGGTAGGGAATTCGCCGTTGAATCTGCACACACCCTATGAGAAAAGTGGTTGAAAGCCCCGTCGGTTGCGGGGACATCTTCACCCTATCAAACCCTCAGGTAGATGTCAGAGAACACTCAAGGGAAGCTTGAAGGTTTTGAGGCATTTCACAGGTTAATCAGCCGGTAAAAGCTGAACCCCGCGCACCCGGTGAGAAGAAGACTCTCAGGGTGTACGGGGTGTCGAGGCTAGAGTCAGCCTGGCTTACTTAATCAAGTAGCTCAGGATGAGTAACCTCGGTCAGGAAATAGTACATCATCCATGCCAGCTCAAGGCGATTCACAGTCTGCGATGCCTCAAACATGCCATTGTCGGGATTGATAATACCCTGCTGGGTCGCCCACAGAATCTCGCGGTAGAACGCGGAATCCGGCTTAACATCCGGGAAGGATGAAACACCCTGCACAGCCGGTGAACCAGCCGCGCGGTAGGTCAGCGCAGCGACGGTAGCACGTGAAATACCGGCATCCGCGTGGAACTTACCGTCTGACCAGCCGAAGGTAACGCCCTTTTTACGAGCCCAAATGTAGGCGGCGTAGTTCGGATCGTCCGTCTTCACATCCGGCCAAGGGGAGACCTCAGGAAGGTCCACCTTGGGGCTGTCACTCTTCTCATAGAGGAGGGAAACCAGCTCGCCGCGGGTAGCGGGCTGTTTCTCCTCCTCATCTGTAAGCGAAGGCGAAAAGTACTCGCGTCGTACGTCGTGCGGATTAGCAAGCGTGAACTGGTGAATGCCCTCAAACTTCAAATCCAGACTGCCCAAATAGCCACCGCGGTGCTCCGGTGCCAAACCCACAATCGGGATGAGGAGAGGCCTATCATTCGGCTGGCTGACATAGCCATAGTCGCTCCGAGCTTCAATAACGTACTCCTTGGAGGGATCCAGAGTGTTCGCCGGAATTTTGATGGTGATGAAAGCGAAGCCTCCCTCCAGGAAGTTAGTGTAGTTTTCCTTGTCGTATTGGTAGTACTTCATGTCACTCATGGCCAGGACCGGGGAACCGGTACCCTTTTCACGAATGAGGTACATCATGCCCTTCGCTCCAGGGAGATCCCCATTGAAGCCCACGCCTTGAATCAGCAGCTCCTGATCCTTCGTAGTGTCCTTCAGGGCATCGTATTTAAACATGGGTGAGAACGTACCGGGGCGATAATCTTTAGCGTTCAGATTCTGATGAGCCACAACATTCTTGCGAGCCCAAATATCCTGAATAGTCGACTGCGGCTGACCCTTAGGGTCGGCAAGGATGCCGACCTCGTAACGCACCTTCTCCAGGGTCATATTCGGGGAATACTCCGTGAGAGGGTAGTAACTCTCCAAAATGTCGGGCTTGATCTTCAGGTAAGCCTCAAAGGTGCCGTCATCTTCAATGGTGAAGTCCTTACCCTCTTCAAAACGAAGCATCGAGGTAGAAGGCTCCACGTTACCAGGGCGGTCCTGAGTAGCAGCAATATAGATGACTACGGTGCCGTGCTTCTCGCGCCACTCCTTGGTGAAACCGCTGCCCGACACCTTCATTTCGTTGTACTCACCGGTGTACAGGGCGTCGCTTTCTTTCCTGAAGTAGTCGCGGCCGTCCAGAAGGTCGTACTCCCCATAATCAACGGTGAAAGACGGTTCAGCCGTGACATCTTGAGCTGCAGGGGTATTAGCAGCCGGTGCGTTAGCCACAGGCGCATTTGCGGCGGGTGCCGCATCCTGCGCGAGAACCGGGGTCATTGGCAGGACCATCGCGCCCGCCAGTACCAGTGCACTGCAGTTGCGAGCCGCGTGCAGGAATGAGGGCTTAGAGTTCGGAAGCGAGGACATAAGACATCCTTAAAATCGTTTCTCCCAGAAGGCTGTAGGGGGCTCGCTGGCGGTTATAAAAATCGCTATCGAACCTGTTCTTCCCCAAGGAGAAAGTGGTTGAGTACCCCCCGTCGGTTTCGGGAGTATTATCACCCTATCAAAGGGTTGAACAGCTGTCAGGAAACACTCAAGGAACGCTTTAAGGTTCTGGAAAATCTCACACAGTGAGTAGCTGTTAAACGCTGAACCCCGTGCACCCAAACAGAAAACCTGTCTAGGAACACGGGGTTATGTAGCGCGGAACTAGTCCGTCTTACATAGCGCGGTTCTACCCGGCACCGTTCTACTTGGCGCGGTTCTGGAAATTGAACAGCATCTGCTCCAATTGACCACGATTCACCAGGTCCGTCGCATTAAAAGAGCCGAAATCCGGATTAATGACATACTGCTGAGTGGACCACAGAATCTCACGGTAGAACGCAGAATTCGGCTTCACGTCGGTAAAGGAAGACACGCCCGATACCGCAGGGGAACCCGCTGCACGGTAGGTGAATGCCGCAACTGTAGCGTTCGAGATGCTTGCCTCCGCGTGGAACTTACCATCCGACCAGCCGAAGGTAATACCCTTCTGGCGAGCCCAAATGTAGGCGGCGCAGTTCGGGTCGGTGGTCTTCACATCCGGCCAGGGGGAGGTCTTAGGGAGGTTCACCTTGGGGCTACCAGCCTGAGCGTACAGCGCCGCCGTCAACTCGCCGCGAGTAGCACGCTGCTTCTGCTCCTGGTAGGTGAGCTTCGAAATCAGGCTCTTGTACTCTCCCTTAGGTACGGTAGCATCCGCGAAGTCCTGAACACCCTCAAACTTCAGATCCTGACGGCCCATAAGAACACCGCGGTGCTCCGGCGCCAAACCCACAATCGGGGTGATGAGGGGCCTGTCCTTCTTGGTGAGGTCGTAGTCGTAGTCGCTCCACGCCTCAATGACGTACTGCTTAGACGGATCCAGGGTGTTTGCGGGGAGCTTGATAGTGCGGTAAAGAGTGCCTCCCTCCAGGCGGGTTACGCCATCGGGACCTTCATAGTAGGACTTCATATCGCTCATCGCCAGGACGGGGGTGCCGGTGCCCTTCTCGCGAATCACGTACATGGCACCCTCACGGCCGGGCAGCTCCTCACCAACGAAACCCTCACCCTGAATCAGCAGTTCCTGATCCTTCGTGGTGTCCTTCAGGGCATCATACTTCCACTTAGGTGCCATGACTTCAGGATGGTAGGCGCGGGTGTACATCGGGTGGTGGGCGATAACGTTCTTGCGAGCCCAAATATCCTCAATGCTCGACTGGGGCTGGCCCTTAGCCTCGGTCAAAATACCCGTCTCGTAACGCACCTCATCCAGGGTGATACCCGGGAAATAATCAATGGGAGTGTAGAAGCTCTCCAGAGCCTTAGCCTTGATGGTCAGCTTCGCCTCAAAAGTGCCATCATCGGCAATGGTGAAGTCCTTACCCTCTTCAAAACGGAGCATCGACGTGGAAGGCTCAGCGTTACCGGGGCGGTCCTTCGTAGCAGCAATGTAGAAGACAACGGTGCCGTGCTGCTCACGCCATTCCTTGGTGAAACCGGTACCCTTCAGAGTCACGGTGCCACCCTCGCCGGTGTACAGAATGCCGTCATAATCAGCGGAGTACGTCGGCTGTGCCGCGGCGTCCTGAGCTACCGGCTTGGGGGTCACAGCATTTGCCGCCGGTGCATTAGCAACAGGTGCCGCATCCTGGGCGAGTGCCGGAGTCATCGGCAGAACCATAGCTCCAGCCAGCACCAGTGCGCCGCAACCCTGCGCCGCACGGAGGAAAGAAGACTTAGAGTTCGGAAGCGAGGACATACATCATCCTTACGGGTCGTACCCATCGGGATGATGCGGTTTCATAGGGTTTCTGGGGTGAGAAATCTCCGTTGAATCTGCGCCAACCCAATGAGAAAAGTGGTCGAATATCCCCATCGGTTTCGGGGACATTTTCACCCTATCAAAGGGTTGAACAGATGTCAGGAAACACTCAATGGAGACTTGAAGGTTCTGAGGGTTTTCACAGGTTGACCAGCCACTAAGAACTGAGAACCCAGCACGCTAAACTCAGCAAACTAAACCCCGAAAACAGAACCCCGCGCTCCCGAATAGAAAACCATTCGGGAACACGGGGTTATTCGTGCGACTAGTGTCGACAAGCAGAGCCAGTTTAGCGGGCCAGCTTATCGAGTCTGGAAAGCAGTCAGAACAGCTTCCAGGTGGCCGCGAGTCAGCAACTGCTTAGGAAGGAAATAGTGACCACCGTACACAGTAGGCAAATTCTGGCTCGCCCACAGAATCTCACGGTAGAACGGAGCACCAGGCTTAACATCCGCATAGGGAGAATCGCCCTTCACCGCAGGAGAACCCGCCGCACGGTAAGTGAACGCCGCAACGGTAGCGTTCGAGATACCAGCGTCCGCGTGGAACTTGCCGTCCGACCAGCCGTAGCTGATGCCCTTCTCACGAACCCAAATGTACGCAGCGTAGTTCGGGTCGTCAGTCTTCACATCCGGCCAGGGCGACGTCTCAGGCAGCTTCACCTCGGGCGCGCCAGCCTGAAGGTACAGAGCCACCGCCAGCTCGCCGCGGGTAGCGCGTTCCTTGCGCTGCTCATCGGTCAGACTAGGCTTCTTATCATCAGTGTTGGACGCATCAGAACCCTTAAAATTCAGGTCCTGAGAAGCCAGCAGAGTACCGCGGCTCTCGGGTGCCTTACCCACCACGGGAGCGACAAACTCGCCGTCCTCGTAACCGTTGTTACCCCACACCTCCACGACGTACTTCTTCGCCGGATCCAGAGTGTTCGCCGGGACCTTGACGCTACCGGACAGCTCACCGTTCACGAACTCAAAGGCTCGGTCGTGGTGGTTGTACTCAATAAGGTCACTGGTTGCCAGAACCGGGGTGTTCGAACCCTTCTCACGGATTACATACTGAACACCCTTGGGGGAAGCAATCTCACCGTAGAAGCCGGTACCCGAGAAGTAAATATCCTGATCCGCGGTGGTGTCGCCCAGAGCCTTGTACTCCACCTTGGGAGCAAACTTCTCAGGGCGGTACGCCTGAGTCTGCACCGCAATACGTTGCACCACGTTCTTACCAGCCCACAGGTCCTTAACCGTCAGCTGGGAGTCGCCCTGCTTCTCAGCAACCAGGTCAACCTCGTAACGCACCTCGTAACGCGGGATACCGGGGAAGTAGTTGCGAGGCTCGTAGTAGTTCAGCAGCGCGCCCGGCTTGACGGTCAGCTGAGCATCCAGGGTGCCATCCTCGGCAATGGTGAAGTCCTTACCCTCCTCAAAACGGAGCGGCGTACCATCAGCGGGCAGAAGGCTACCATCGGGAACGCCCTGAGAAGCGGCAATATAAACTGCTACGTTGCCGTGCTTCTCACGCCATTCCTTCGTGAAACCCGAACCCTTCACGTGAACGGCGCCGCCCTCGGAGGTGTACAGCAGCTGAGCCTTGCCGTCGTACAGAACCTCGAACGTCGGGGTAGACTCCTGGGTGGCCTTAGCGCCCGGAACATCCGCAGCCTGCGAACCATCAGAACCATTGAAGTTCAGCGCCTGAGAAGCGAGCAGGGTGCCGCGGCCCTCGGGTGCCTTACCTACGACAGGGGTAATGAACTCGTCGCCCTCGTAGCCGTTGTTGCCCCACACCTCAACGGTGTACTGCTTCGCCGTATCCAGGGTGTTAGCGGGAATCTTAACGTTACCGTTGAGGAGTCCATGCTGGTACTGGGACGAATACTCGGGGTCGTTGTACTCGATAATGTCGCTGATAGCCAGGACGGGGGTGTTCGAGCCCTTCTCACGCACAACAATCTGAACACCCTTCGGGGAGTTAATATCACCCTTAAAACCCCAACCAGAGAAGTTCAGAACCTGATCGTTACCGGTATCCTTCAAAGCGTTGTAGCTCCAATGAGGAGCGAACTCATCAGAAGTAGCAACAGGATTCTCGCGGACGCGATGATCCGGCAGGGAACCAGCAACAGCCGCCGCAGGAGCATCCGCAACAACATTCTGAGCAATCGCAGGAGACATCGGCAGAACCATCGCGCCAGCCAACGCCAATGCACCGCAACCCCGTGCTGCACGGAAGAAGGACGAAGCCTTGAAATTCGGAAGAGCGGACATAATCATTCCTTATCGGTCGAACCCATCGCGCCGATGCAGTTTCTAAAAGGTGGTGAGGAATCTTCGTCGAATCTGCGCCAACCCAATGAGAAATGGTCGAATATCCCCGTCGATTCAGGGGACACTCTCACCCTAGCAAAGGGTTGAACAGATGTCAGGAACACTCAAGAGAGACTTGAAGGTTCTGAGGGTTTTCCCAGGTTGACCAGCCGCTAAGAACCCAGCATGCTGAACTTCGAAAAACAGAACCCCGCACTCCCAAACAAGAGTACGGGGCCGCCAAACACACTAACCAAACGCTAAAGCAAAGCGTCAAAAATACGAAGTGTAAAAACTACGAAGTGCGGAAGTACAGGTACATCATCATCGCAATACGACCACGAGATGTCTGAGCCGTCGGCTCAAAAGCATTACCCTCAGACACCGTCGACACACCATGGCGAGACGCCCACACAATCTGACGGTAGAACGGAGTCGCAGACGAAACATCACTAAACGGGGAAGTACCCGACATCTGAATCTTCTGCGCACCATCAGCACGGTACAGAAGCGCCGCAGCGGAAGCATTCGACAGGCGCGCCTCCGCATGGAACTTACCATCAACCCAACCGGACGTAATACGCTCCTGACGCGCCCACAGGTACGCATCATAGTTCGGGTCAGATTCATCAACATCCGCATACGGCGAATGCTCCGGATGGGTCACCGCCGGCGAACCCGCCAGCTTATAGAACATGGTGATCAACTCGCCACGAGTCACCGGATCCTCAACACCAAAATGGTCCTCAGAAACCGGCTCCATCGTCTGGGTACGAACAGCCCAACGGATACCCGCATAGTACGCAGAATCCTCGGGAGCATCAGCAAAAATAGTGTTCGCATCCGGCGCGGTCACGGACGGACGCAGAATCTTTGGGCCCTGCGTCGAAGAACTCGACACCAAGACAGGTGCAGAAGTCGCCGAAGCGGGCGCCGGCGCAGCAGTATCCGCCGAAGAAAGACGCGCCTCCGACGAATCATAAAAAGAGAAAAGAGGTGAGAACGGCAGATACAAAACACCCGCCAACGCCACAGCGCCAACAGCCAGCTCAATACGGCGGCGCTTACGCTTCTTAGCGGCATCCTGAGAAGAAGTATCGGGGGTACCCTCCGGTGCCAGCAGAGGTGCAGAAGAATTATGGGCAGTATCAGACGACTGCTTAAAATCCTGGGACATAAATCCTCAATGTGGTTGATGTATCGGTGTGTGCTGGGCTCCCTCTAGTTCTACGCACCCAGCCGGATAAGGGTGCGCACCAAGGGGGCGCAACAGTCCTAAGCATAAACCACAGCTTGAAAAATATTAATTTACACTCCATGGAACATTCTTGAAAAAGGGGAGTGGAGCACCCCAAAAATCCACCCAATAGCGGGTACTGCATGAGGCGCGCCCCACATGCGGTACAGCCCACACTAGCGTGGCAACCGGCAAAAATACCCCGAAAAACCGCAGGATAGCAGCGGACAACAGCCCCGTTCACACCCCCTACAGATACCCTGCAGACACCTCATAAACACCCCGCAAGAGCACAGAAAAGCCGGGCCAGCGGCGATGAAACCAACGTTTCATCGCCGCCAGCCCGGCATAATCCCTAGACCCTAGAGGCTAGTCCTAGCGAACCTTATAAAGCCCTATCGGACCTTGTAGTTCATCAAGAAACCAGCCAGCTCACCACGGCTCACCAGCGCAGACGGGTGGTACTCAGAACCCGGGAAAACCTGTAGCTTCTGCTGCTTAGCCCAAGTAATCTCACGGTAGAACGCAGAGCCGACCTTCACATCGGTGTACGGCGCCTCAGTCACAGCAACCGGCTTCTTACCGTCAAAACGGTACAGGAACGCCGCAACAGTAGCATTAGACACAGACGCATTCGCGTGGAACTTACCATCAGACCAGCCGAAAGTAATACCCTTCTGACGAGCCCAAATGTACGCAGCGTAGTTCGGGTCATCAGTCTTCACATCCGCGTACGGGCTAGTCGCCGGCAGATCAACCTTCGGGGAACCAGCCAAACGGTACAGCGCAACGGTCAGGTCGCCGCGGGTCGCGTCATCGTTAACGCCGAACCAATCATTCTCGCGAGAATCAATCAGCTTCTGATCAGCAGCCCACAGAACAGCCTTGTGGTTCGCGTGAGCAGCCGGAACATCAGCGAAACGCTCACGAGCCTTCTTGTTCGCAGACTCACCAGTCAGAGTCAGGTAATCGGCAGCGATGCGCTCGCGCTGACCATCGGCGTAGTTAATGGTTACAAAAATAGCGTAGCGGCTATCCTCATCCAGCTTGGTGCCGTCAACATTAACGGTGGTCTCAAACGCGCCGGTTGCCACGCGGTCAGCGTTCAGAGTGATGCTATCCAGAGCCTCACCGGTCGGGTTGCCGTCAGCCTCAGCCTCAGAGAACAGAACGTTCACGGTAGCGCCAGCCGGAACCTTGAAATCCTTACCCTTCACACGGATAGTGGTCGAAGAGCTCAGATCAACCTTGTCAGTGCTCAGGGACACCGAAGGCGAAGCAGTCTTAACGTTCTCGCCGTTCACCGGAACAAACGCCTGAGTGCTCAGCGCCTGGTTGTTCGCCTCATCGTTATCTTCCGGGACGTTGAACTCGAAAGTCTGCACAACGTAGGAGCTGCCGGACTTCAGGGTGCCTGCCGGGATGTCCAGAACGGTCGAGAAACGGCCGTTGGTGTAGCCCATGTACTGGCCGAAGAAAGCAGAGTAAGAGGTGAACTTAGCCTCCGACTGAGCCAGCGCGGGGCCGGTTGCCTTACCGGTCGCCGGATCAACCGCACGAACCGCCACAATTAGCGACTCGCTACCGTTGTACGAAATGTTCTGGAAACCGGCACCGTTCACGGTGACCTTAGTGTTCTCAGAAGCATTCACCGACGAAGCGTCGTACGACAGGGTCGGGGAATCAACGGTGGGAACATCCGCAACCTTCAGTTCAGTACGAACCTCATCCGCGGGAATCCAGCCGTCTTCAGCGTCATCGCGGTAACCGAGCACAACATCGAAGGACGAGCCATTGGCCTCCAGATAGTTAGCGTCGATCGAAGCGGTCAGGTTCACGGTGCCGTCAGCCGCAAAGGCGGAGGCGGGAACATCCTGAACGTAGAAGGGGTAATCACGCGGGTGGTGCGGCGGGAAAGCAACACTTTCACCCTTCGGAACAACGTACAGGCGGAACGACTTGCCCTTGACGAAGTCCTTAGAGAAACCGGAGCCGCTAACCGTCACGTTGCCGCCCTTGAGAATATCAAAAGTGCCGGAGGTAACCTGCAGACGCTGAGCACCCTGAACCTCGCCCTGCGCAACAGCCTGAGCCGCTACCGGAGCAGCAGGCGCCGCAAACGCGGGGGAGAGGGGCAAGAGCATGGCGCCAGCCAGGGTGATGGCGCAGCCGCTCTTGGCCATGTTTTTGGGTAGCGCAAAGCGCATGTGGTTGGGAAGTGAGGACATTGTAATCCAATCAGTTTTTATCGGTGTCACGCATCGAGTGTGGTGCGCATAAACACCGTAGCAAATAGTTAAGACGTGCTGGAACCTGAAAGGTCATCAGCGCGAAAAATGTCTGTGTGTTTTATCGCATGTCTTAAGATGAAGTATAGCTTTAAAAAGTATGTGCATGACGTGGAAAATATGCCTAAATATTGTGCTGATAAGCACAAACACTGGTCACTGTACAAAAAAGAAAGCACAAAAAACCCACCGCATTCGAAAAATTCGCACCTATGCAACCTCTGCAGGTTGAGAATATTCACAATGCGGTGGGCAAGGCAACATAAAAGTCACCCACAATAAAAGTGGCACATAAACAGAGCCATAAAGTCGCCTATTTGACGAAAGCTACCCAAAATAGCTAACACCACGGCGAGACACTATGTGAGACGGCTGCCGCCGTGCTCCATGCGGTACAGCATCGTAGCGAGTTCCGTGTGCCCAATAAACGACGGCACATACGCCTCATAGGTAGACTGTTCGCTGATATAACCCCAAATGCGCTGATCAATCGCCCACTGGGACTCCTTACGGAACGAGTAATGCCAGCCAAGAACAGTATTCCACCCGCCTTCAGAAAAACCACCCGGCAGACTACTCTTCTTTGACGCCGAAGAAACAGGACGAGGCTTTGCCGCAGGAACCTTACCCTGCGCCCTCTGATACCTATACAGGAACGCCACCGCCGAAGAATTGTAAACCTTCGCATCCGGGTGGAAATTGCCATCCGCCCAACCGAACGTAATGCTTTGCTGACGAGCCCACACAATCGCGGCATAGTCCGGGTCGCTAGGCTGAACATCCGGATACGGGCTGGCCTCCGGAAGCTCAACCTTCGGCGAACCCGCCAACATATAGAGAGCCACCGTCAGATCACGGCGCGTTATATTCTCAGAAGAATAGGACTCTGATTTGGGAAGCTGCTGAGCCTTGTACCACCTCTTCGCAGCCTCACCCTCCTCAAACGCGTTCACCACCAAACCAAGGTCAGTAGAAACAACCTGCTGCACAGAATCCGCGGCACCACCCTGACCGGGAAGAACCTTCTCCACCACTAACTTGTAACCGCCCTGATAATTGAGCGCCTCACCGGGAACAGCGAGGGTCGCCTCCGTGTAACCGCTCTGGATACGGTCAGCCGCAATATCCTGCTCCAGCGCCTTCTGACCCGTCAGATTGCCAGAAGCATCCGTAGCCTGCAGCGAGAAACGGTAATGACCCTCGGTGAGGTTCGGCAGATTCACGGCACGCACCTGCAACGTGTTCTTCTCCCAATAGGGGCTCACCTGCGGTGAATCAGAATAATATTGGTCCCTCTGCTGCGGCTCAACACGCAGAACCGGGGCGGCATCCTTCACCTCGGTGTTCGAGTTGGGTGAGCGCACCGGAATAAACGGGGCAACATCCGTCAGGAGGCTACCGGGGACCTTCTCCTCATCTGGATTCGGGAAGAAGCCGCTGTAGACGCCAATCATGTACGACTTGCCCGGCTGCAGAGTGCCCGCAGGAATTGTCACATCCGCAGAGAAATAGTTGTTGAGGAAACTCCAGCAATAGTATTCGCCGCAATCCGTATAACGAACTGCATGCGTGAAAACGGGTTTGCCCACCATCTTTCCCGTTGCAGGGTCAACCTCATACAGCATCAGATATGCCGGGGCACTCCCCGGCTCAACAAGTTGCTTAGAGAGAATGTGGTAGCCCTCAATCTTCAGTTGCGTATCAACCCAGGGGTTATCGACCGCCGGCATGCTGTACACATAAGTAGTATGATCCGGCTCAGGGTCCTGAGTCAGGCTGAGCGGAGTGCGGGCAGTAAGGCGGGGGTCCTCATACTCATCGGCGTTCGGCTCGCGCTCGCCCGCTGGGTAGTAGGTCAGCACCACGTCAAGGGCAGGCGAAGGGGTAGCCCGGATGGTCTGCTTCTTGACCTCGAAGGTGAAGGTGAGGCTCCCGTCCGGGTTGTCGCGGACAATACCGTCATCTCGAAGATGATCAACCTTGCCGCGGTACAGAGGATATTGGGTTGCCTCGCCGGTACGGGACCACTCGTAACCGGTACCACGGTTCACGAGACCGAACTGGAAGAGCTTGTACTTCTTACGGAACTCGGGGGTCAACGGGGAGGTCGTCACGGACACCGTGCCTCCCTGAGAAATGTTGAGGGTGCCGGTAGTGACCTTCAAATCAATCTTGTCAGCATCGCTAATACCGGTTGCGGCATCCGCCTCAGCGGCGCCGGGGACGGCAGCTACGGGGGTTGCCTGCAACGATGCGGCAGGGGAGACGGGGCTCGCCGGATCCGCTTGAGCAGGCTCCACCTGTGCGGGTTTCGTCTGTGCCGCATCAGCATGCGCAGCAGGGGTGACCGCCAGAGCCGGGGTCATGCCCAGCAGCAGGGAGAGGCTAATTGCCTTCTTACCCCGGGTATTTTGGAGGCGGTTTTTCTGGGCAGGCGTCTTAGCGCCCTGAGCTGTGGTTGGTCGGAAGAAAGAAGACACGGTTATCCCATCTAATGTTCTGCACTGTGCTTTCTATACCGGGCTCTCTACACGGTGGTTTTTGCACACCGGGTTTTCTGCACAGTGGTTTTCTGTACGGTGATTGAAGTGAGTGAGGGAAAAGCTGAGTGAAAGGGGAGAAATGAACGGTGAAAATGAACGAAAAGTTGAGTAAAAGGGGGGGGGCACCAGGGGCCTCAGCGAAAGTGCTGGCGGGCTGAAAAGCCGGGCGAATTAGCCCGAAATTTTCAGCCCGCCATTACCGATTGTAAAGCAACACAACAACATGCCGTGTGGCCGCAGGGGACGACTCTCAAATAGCTACTTCAGGAATAACTATTTCAGGGCAACTACTTGAGGCGGCTGCCGCCGTGCTCCATGCGGTAGAGCATCAGTGAGAACTCCCAAGAGGAAACAGTATCCGAGCTGAAATTCTCACCGTGGCCTCGATAATATTCTGCGTATCCCCAGATAATCTGCTGGGTAGCCCACAATGATTCCCGCCAGAATGCAGTATCCATACGCTCATACTCGGGCCAGTGTACGCGCGAACGTGAATCCCGTGTGGGAGACTCCTCCGGTACATTACTGCTATCTGACGTATCGCTCTTCGGTACAGATGAAGACGGCAAACTGCTCGACTCCGGCGAAGACGCAGGGGCTAGCGCTCGTTGGTACCTGTACAGGAATGCCACCGTCGAGGCAATCGAAAGGTTCGCCTCCGGGTGGAACTTACCATCGACCCAACCGAACGTAATACCCTTCTGACGAGCCCAAATGTACGCGGTATAGTCTGGATCATCCGGGGTTACATCCGCATAAGGACTGGTTGCAGGCAACTCAACATGAGGCGCGCCCGCAAGATGGTACAGCGCCACCGTGACATCGCGGCGACTCAGCACAGCCTTATGCTCATCCAGAAGAACCTGCTGCTTAACCCACTCAACAGCCGCTTCCCGCTCCGCAGTGTAGCTTACAAAGAGCTCAAGGCCCTCAGAAGTGACCTGCTCGACCGCATCCGCGGCACCGTCCTTACCAGGGATTACCTTCTCCAGAACAACCCTGTAAGACCCCTCATAATTCAGCGCGCTACCGGGAATATTCAGCTTCTCATCCGTAGAACCATTCAGAAGGTGTTCAGCAGGGATAACCTGTTCCAGGGCCTTCTCGCCGGTTGGCTCGCCAGAATCATCCGTCGCTTGAACCGAGAAACGGTAATGGCCATCGGTAAGCTTCGGAAGATTCGAGACGCGTGCGGTGAGGGTATTCATCTCCTGGTACGGGCTGATGCGCTTATTCAGAATGTACAAGTCCGGACGCGCTACAGGCTGGTCAGGGTTAGGCTGCGTAGACCGGACGGGAAGGAACTCAGCGACACTGGTCAGCAGGCTACCGCTGTACTCCTCTTCGCCAGGACGAGGCAGATTAGAACCGTAGATACCAATCATGTAGAGCCTGCCCGGCTTCAACGTACCCGCCGGAATCGTCATCTCCGTGCTGAAGTAACGATTATGGAATCCGCCGCAAAGTTGTCCGCAACTTGTCAGCGGAATCATGTCGGAGAAAACAGGGCGTCCCATAATCTTTCCGGTGGCCGGGTCAGCCTCGTAGAGGGTGAGGTGCGCAACCGATTCATGACCACCTACCGCATGAGGATCGAGGATATGGTAGCCCTCAACTGTCAGAGTGGTATCCTGCCACGGCTTATCGATCGCCGAAATGCTGTAGCGGTACGTTGGCTGAACAGGCTCAGGGTCACGCACTACCGGCAGAGAAGCTCGTGCCGTAAGACGGCGGTCTGTCGACTCCCAACGCAAATCCGGCTCAGCTTCATCAGACGGGTAGAACGTCAACACGACATCGAAGAGAGTGCCCTCGGGTACATCAAAGATTTGCTTGCGAACATCAAAGGTGAACGTAATGCTTCCATCAGGGTTTTCATGAACCTTCCCCTGATTTCGAAGGGTAGCGACTCTCTTACCGTACTGGGCTTCAGGTAGCTTACTGCCGTAGCTTGACCACTCGTAGTCCTTCCCTCGCTCCACAATGCCGAACTCGAAGAGCGTGTACTTCTTGCGGAACTCAGCACTCAGCGGTGCAGTCGTCACAGAGACAGTGCCGCCCTCAGAAATATTGAGGGTACCTGAAGTGACCCTCAAACGCACTTCATCAGATGCGGGAGGATTTATCGGGGTCGGAGGAGCAGCCAGCTGCACGGGCGCAGTGACCGTAAAAATGTGACTACCCTTCTGATAAAGAGAATCTGAGAAAGCTACCCTCAGCTCTGCCTCAGAACCAAGGTACACATTCTGCAACTCCTTGATGACTGCAGAGTCAATTTCAAGTTCTACGGTGCGGGTACCGTCAGGGTTACGGACAACAATAATGTCATAATCAAAGTAAGGAATGTCAGTAATTCCGACGATAGTCTTTCGAGCGGTTTTACTATAAATGTCGACGGATTTGACGTAATACCCCAAATCAACTTCCGGAGAAATGTTAGAAATAGTAACTTTATATTTCCCTGCATGGTACGGATCAAGCGTCTGAGGAGACAGTGAAACCTTGGGAAGGGTATTGCGGTACGTATTGCTCTGGTAAGGCATTTTCGCGGGGTTCTTACCCACAGGAATGAAGGGGAAATCGCGCGCTACAGCGTTAATGCCGAAGGGAGAAGAATCAACCCCAGAGGGATAAGATCCAACCACGCTCAGATAATACCCCTTACCAGGCTTTAAAAAACCGGCAGGAATCGTAATCTTACGCTGAAAACGACCGTTAGGAATCAGACCATGAAAAACCCGCTTCAAGTACGGAGAATCTGCAGGAACTAAATCCTCGAAATCTAAATAACGATGATAACTTTCAGGATTATTCGGGTCGATTTCCACAAGAGTAAAACTTAGCTTATTCATCCCGTCAAAACCCGAACCCGTCATATTGATTTCAATCGGTTTTCCGGAATTAATCTGCTCCTCAGAAATAGAATCCACATCATAGGTAATAGAAGGCAAAGCAGACTGCGGGAAATTACTCGTCACGGCGAGTGCTGTGCGAATACGGTCCTCAGTGCTCCACTGATAGGGGTGTGCGTCATCCAGCGGACGGTAGGTCAAGATAACTTCGTACTCCATGCCTGCAGGTATACCGTTGGAGGATACTTCCAAGTCGGCGCTGAAAGTTCCGTCTGCTGAAAGCCTCGGAACATCAAAGCGCGGCCCCTGGTATGTGGGCTCCTGGTAAGGACCGACATAGGTAGAGGAACCCTTGGGCGCAATAATGAGGCTACGCAGCTCATGGTGTGCCAAGAATTCGGGAGTGAATCCAGTACCCTCAACATGCACCGTGCCTCCGGCATAAATTCTTAGTGCTCCGCTAGTGACGCGCAGAGTCGGTAGCGAACTGGTCTGCTCGCCCTGGGCTACAGGATTCTGCTGATTGTCTGCTTGTTTCTGAACCAAAGCTGCAGCGGGGGAGGCTGGGGTCGCCTGCGCCTGCTGCTCAGGTGCCGCCTGGGTCGGTGTTGCGAGTGCCGCCGGGGTGATACCGGCCAGCGGACTCAAACCCAACAGTAGCGACAGGCTGAGCGCGCGGGCGCTCGCCGGGTGGCGCGGGGCGCCTCGTGGCGTGAAGAATGAAGACATCATTATCCCATCTACAAAAAACTGTGCGGTGATTGAAGCGAGCGAGTAGATGAAGCGAGCGAAGAAGTCGAGCGGATAAAACGTGAAAAGAAAACCCCGAACAGGGGAGAAGAAGCCCCGTAAAGCCTGGTGCCGGGCAAAAGAACTCGCAGAAGGCAGGGAAGAAAAATCGGGACGGTACCGGCGGGCTGAAAAGTCGAACTAATCCGAACATTCCAGCCCACCGGTTACCCCTCACCACAACTGGGCGCTACTTGAGATGGCTACCGCCGTGCTCCATGCGGTAGAGCATCAACGCCAAGTCATAGACAGACGTTGTCTCCATGAAAAAGCGTTCGTGTTCCCAACCCCTGGTGTAGCCCCAAATGCGTTGCTGCACAGCCCACCGAGATTCACGCCAAAAAGCACTACCCTCCTCCAAATCCAGAACCCATGGGTTAGCGCTCACCTCAGATTCATCCGACCCCGGCAGGCTACCGTTACGAGACTGCGGTGCGGCAGTCGGCAAGCCGGGAGACATCATACCGCGCGAACGCTGATACCTGTACAGGAACGCCGCCGTCGAATAATTGTGCATGTTCATCTCCGGGTGGAAATTCCCATCCGCCCAACCGAACGTAATGCCCTTCTGACGAGCCCAAATATACGCGGCGTAGTCCGGATCATCCGGAGTGATATCTCCATAAGGACTCGTCGCCGGAAGCTCCACTCTCGGCGAACCCGCAAGACGGTACAGCGCCACCGTCACATCGCGGCGCGTCATATAGCTGTTCCTACCTGAATCAGAAAACTCAGGAAGAACCTGACGGCGCTTAAACCATGCCCAGGCGGCGTTGACCTCCTTATTCTTCGTAAACTGCAGCTGTAGATCCTTCGAAGTAAGCTGCTCAACCGACTCAACCGTACCGTCCTTGCCGGCAGTCACCTTTTCCAAGAAGAGCCTGTACGAGCCGTCATAATTCAGCGGCGCACCGGAGATGGTCAGCTTCTCATCCATCGTGCCGTCATGGATGCTCTCAGCAGCAATCTCCTGCACCAGCGTCTTCTGACCGGTCAGATGTCCCTGCTCATCAACATGTTGTACCGAGAAACGGTAAGAGACCCCAGGCTGCTTCTTCAAACCGACGGCGCGTACCGGCAATATATTTTCCTCATCATAAGGGCTCACCGTCGTAGCCTTCAGAAACATCTCAGGGCTAGCCGATTCCTTATTAAGCGAACGTACCGGAATGAAATCTGCAACATCATTCAGCAACTCACCGGGGTAATTCTCATCCTCCGGACGGTCTTTACCGTAGAAACCAATCTTATAGACCTTACCCGGCTTAAGCGTTCCCCCAGGAATCGTAATAGACGTCTTAAAATGCCAATTCAGGAAATAAACGCGCTCTCCACTACGGGAAGCCGGGTACGGAATCCGAGTGGTGAATTCTGGTTCGCCTACAATCTTTCCGGTCTTCGGGTCGACTTCATAAAAAGCCAGAAGCGCGGGGCCATCCTTGCCCTCTCGACTACCGCTCGTAAGGATATGGAACCCCTCAATCGTCAGAGTCGTATCCTTCCACGGGTCATCAATTGCGGGCACACTGAAAATGTACGTCGTCTCAGTCGGCTTAGGGTCCTGCACAACATTAATAGGTGCACGCGCCACAAAACGGAATTCGGACGGCCAAGAATCCTCCCGGTGGCCCTTCTTGTGGTACGTCAAAATGACGTCGAAAAGAGTGCCTTCATTAGCCTCAATAATGTACGGCCCAATATTGAGAAAGAAGGTGTAGCTCCCGTCTGGGTTTTCTACCATCTGCTTCGGGTTGGGATCACGGTCAAAGAGGTAGCCAAAGTAGGCATATCCGTCAATGCGGGCATACGCGGCTTTGAAGTACGAAGAACCGCGGTCAACCAGAGAAAATTCGTAGAATTCGTAATTCTGGCGGAATTCAGCACTGAGCGGAGGCGTCGTCAGCGTTACTGTGCCGCCTCGAGAAATGTTGAGAGTCTCAGGAGAGACTTTAAACCCTTCCATTTCAGGATGGCGAGATTCATCTACCTTCGGAAGCGAAGACGTGGCTTCGTCAGCATCTTCTTGAGCTGCGGCGGGGGAGGCGGGGGTCGCCTGTTCCGGGTCTGCATGAGCAGGTGCAACCTGTGCCGGTTGTGCCGGGTGTTCGGGAGCCGCCAGCGCCGCCGGGGTGATACCGGCAAGCGGGCTCAAACCCAGCAGCAACGACAGGCTGAGCGCACGGGCGCTTGCCGGATGGCGCGGAGAGGTGGAACAGCGCCGGGCGCCTCGTGGTGTGAAGAATGAAGACATCATTATCCCATCTACAAAATTTATACGGTGATTGAAACGAGTGAGTAGATGAAGTGAGTGAAAAAGTTGAGCGGATAAAGCCTGAAAAGACCCCCCCAAAAAAACAGAGGAGAAGTAGCCCCGTAAAGCCTGGTGCTAGGCAAAAGAACTCGCAGAGGCAGGGAAGAAAAACCGGGGTGGCACCGGCAGGCTGAAAAGTCGAACTACGTCGAGCATCCCAGCCCACCGGTTACCTCACTCACCACGACCCGGCGCTACTTGAGGTGGCTGCCGCCGTGCGCCAAGCGGTACAGCATCAACTTCAAATCACCAGAGGAAACGAAAGACCTATCAAAGTCCTCATAGACGTATTCCCCATCAACGCGGTAACCCCACATGCGGTGATCAACAGCCCACTGAGCCTCACGCCAAAAAGCGCTACCCTGACGAACCTTATGCTGCCAGCCGCTAGCACTCCGAGGCGCATCCTGGTTACCCGGCACAGACAAGCTACGCGGCAACGAGGCAGAGGTCGGCGCCTTCGGCGTGACCTGACCCATCGCCTTCTGGTACCTGTACATGAACGCCACCGTCGACGGGGTCGAAAGCTTCGCCTCCGGGTGGAACTTGCCGTCCGCCCAGCCGAAGGTAATACCCTTCTGACGAGCCCAAATGTACGCGGCGTAGTCCGGGTCGTTCGTTGCCACATCCGCGTACGGGCTAAAAGCAGGCAGCTCAACCTTCGGGGAACCAGCCAATCGGTACAGCGACACCGTCACATCGTGGCGCGTCATACCGCTATGCCAGGACATCGGCGAAGGATTAGGCAAAATATCACGATCAGCAAACCACTGCTCAGCAGCCTGCAACTCACCCTCACGCGTCAGCTTCAGAGGAATATCCTCGAAAGCAAGCTGCTCCACCGACTCGCCGGCACCATCCTTACCGGGGGTGACCTTCTCCAAGACCAGACGATAAGCACCCGAATAGCTCAGCTGCTGAGCGATCGTCAGATTCAGCTCCACCCTGCCATCCTTGATGAGGTCAGCCGGAATCGCCTGCTGGAACACCGTCTGACCGGTCAAACGCCCCTGCTCATCAACATGCTGCACTGAGAGGCGGTACGATCCTTCACCCGGCGCAAAGAGCCCGGTAGCGCGTGCCGTAAACAAGTTCGTCTGCGCGTACGGGTTCAGGCCCACCGACCCAAGGTGCAGTGTGGGCCCCGCGGACTCCTGCTCGGGAGAATGCACCGGAAGGAACTCGGCAACATCATTCAGCATAGAACCCGGAGAATCTTCCATGCCGGGGTAAGGCAACCCGTTCCCATACATACCAATAAAGTAGAGCTTGCCCGGCTTCAACGTACCCGCAGGAATCTTCAGCTCCGCACTGAAATAGTTATTGCGGAACCACCTGGTGTTAACCCCGTAGTACGTGTAGTCATCCCGCTGAGTGAACACAGGCTCACCCACCATCTTTCCCGTTGCAGGGTCAGCCTCATAGATAGCGATGACCGGCCAATCATTACCAACCATTTCACTAGCCTGGGAGAGGATATGGCGTCCCTCAACCCGCAGCGTCGTATCCTTCCACGGGTCATCGATAGCGGATTGACTGAAGGTGTAGGTCCCACGGGTCGGTTGCGCATCCTGAACCACATCAATATGGGCGCGGGCATACAAACGGTTGGACCTACTCGAAGGTTCCGGCTCAGCTTCATCCAACGGGTAGTAGGTCATCACTACATCGAAGAGCTCACCGTCGGCAGCCTCAACGTACTGCGGGGGAACCTTAAACGTGTAGGTGAGGCTACCGTCCGGGTTCTCCCGCACCTGATGATCCAGATCCTTGAGCATCCCGCCGTACTCGTCGAGAGGCGCATAAATATTGTGTTCCGCATACACGTACACCGACCCGCGCTCCACCAGAGCCAGCTCGTGGAAAGTGTACTTCTTACGGAACTCGGCGCTCAACGGGGAAGTCGTCACCGACACCGTGCCACCCTGAGAAATATTGAGGGTTCCCGAATCGACCTTCAACTTAACATTCGCCGGGTTCTCCCAATCAACAGCATCAGCGGCAGGAGGGGCCATCGGAAGCTGCGCGCTCACCGTGAACTTATGGCTACCGTACGAATACTGAGAATCCGAGAACACCACACGCACTTCAGCCATCGAACCGCGAGAAGAAGGCCTATTGTAGGAATCACCGTGAACCTTATACTCAACCTCCACGGTCAGAGTGCCGTCAGCGTTGCGGGTTACCAGCTCGTCACGCTTATAGTATTGACCCGCTACATCATTCCTCGCAAAATATCCCTGCTCACCAGAGGTAGCGTTATAAATCGACACAGAGTCAAGGTAGTACCCCAGGTCAACCTCGGGGGAAATATTAGAAATAGTTACCTTATAGACGCGGTCCTGACCGGGATCAAAATCCTGCGCGGCAACAGATACCTTCGGCAGGGTATTCCTGAACGAATTATCCTGATACGCCATGCGCGCAGGGCTATTACCCACAGGAACGAAGGGGAACTTGCGCGTCAGCTTATTCCACCCGTGGGTTTCTACACCGGAAACACCCAGGGAATACCCCTTACCGGACTTCAAAACTCCCGCGGGGATAGTGACCTTTTTCTGGAAATAGCCGTTAGGAATCAGGCCCTTGAAAATGCGCTGATTCTCTTCCGTATCCGGTGCCTTCAGTTCACCAAGCGAAGCCACATTATCGTTCGTGACCTTTCCCTGCTCATCATGCTCGGACAAGGTGAACTTCACGGAGCTGACATCCTGAAAACCGGTACCCGTCAACGTCACCTCAACCGGCTGACCGGAAGCAATCTGCTCCTCAGAAATAGCCGAAACATCATAGGTGATGGAGGGAAGGACAGCCTTCGGGAGGTTGAACTCCACCGGCAGCGCCGTACGGACGCGGTCCTCAGTGTTCCACGCGTAGGGGTGGGCATCGTCTACGGGGCGGTAGGTCAGAATGACCTCGTACTCCAGGTTCGCCGGCAGGCTATTCGCCGGAACCGTCAGGTCATCGCTGAAACTGCCGTCAGCAGCCGGTTTCGGGGCGTCAAAGATAAGGCCGCGGTGATCGACCTTTTGGTAGGGGTTAGCGTAGGTTGAAGAGCCCTTCGGGGCAATCGTGAGGCTACGTAGCTCATGATGCGCCAAGAACTCGGGGGTCAGCCCGGTACCCTCCACGTGGACGGTGCCGCCGTGGAGAATGTCGAGGGTTCCGCTGGTCACGCGTAGGGTCGGCAGGGGTGCATCCTGCTTATCACCCTGCGCGGGCGCGTTCTGCGCAGGTTCGTTCTGTACGGGTGCGTTCTGCGCGGGGGAGGCGGGCGCCGGCTGAGCCGCCACCGGCGTCAAAGCCAGCAGCGGAGACAAACCCAAAACCAGGGAAGCACCCGCAACTTTTCGGCGCGTGCCACGAGCAGGCTTAAAGAAGGAGGACATCATTATCCAATCTGAATTTTCTGCATGAAAGAGGGCGAATGAGAAAAGAAGTTGAGAGGATAAATGAGTGACAGTCCACCGCACCAAACCCGCACGAATTCACATCGTAGAGGACCCGTAGCAGCGGCATGCTGAAGTGCAATCTCAGCCTACCAACCCGCGTCTTAAACATTCAATGAAAACACGAGAAAAACATGCCGATGAGAGTTATAAGACAAAAAATTCAAAAATTACGCCCATGTTTTATACAAAGCCCAAACCCCCCAAAAAGACCACACATAGAGAAATAAAAACTGGAAACATCACCAGCACTAAAACGGCACCCAGCAGCGCCTGCACCAGCAGCGCCAGTACCAGAAAACGGGCACACAAAAAGGGACGGTGAGAGAAAAACTCTCACCGCCCCTTCTATAGCCACTATCTTCAGCTGCTGTTCTTAGAAGTCAACCCAAGCTAAAACACGCAGGGGCAACCGTACGGTTCAAGGCACCTGCCGAATCCTAATCATCGATATAGGGGCTGTTGGGGATGGTGTCAAGCATGTCGAGCATTGACAGGACACGAGCCAGCTCCTCGCGGGTAGCAGTCTTGGTCGGACGGAAATCCTTGCTCTTATAGTGATATCTCGTATCGATATTCACCGACGAGTGCAGCCACACCGACTCGGTGTAGAACGGGGCACCCGGCTTCATATCCTGCGGGGTAGTGGGACGGAACCAATAAGAACGACGACCGGGGGTAAGCATAAAGTAACGGTAGAAGAACGCAGCCATCGTAGCGCGGCTAGCCACCGCCTCCGGGTGCATCTTACCGTCAGACCAGCCGGAAGTCAGACCGTTCTGATACGCCCAAATATACGCCGGGTAACGCTCATCCTTCGGGGACAAATCCGGGAAAGGAGAACGCGCAGGAAGCTTTACCTTCGGCGAGCGGGCGCCTCGGTAGATTGCATCCATCAGGTCGCCGCGGGTCACCGCACGCTTAGGGTAGAAGCAACGTTCCTTATCGAGCAGCAGAACCTTTGCCTTACATGACCTGTAGATATCGGGGGCGTACTCGCCATCCATATCAATGTCCACAATGAAAGGTGCCCACGCGAACTCCGTGTCAATCTTGGGGCGAACTTCAAGAGTGCGCAGAATGGTGTACTGCTCACGGCGCGGACGAAGAGACAGGCGAACACCAAAGTCTGCATTCGGGCCACCGGTGATCTCAGGATCAATGACGTGATGCCTAATGTAGACATCATTCTCGATGCGCTTCTTCGGCTCAAGAGAGAAGAAATAGAACTGGGTGAAGCCCTTCTCCTTGGTGTAGTAGCCAACCTCAATGTACGGGGTGTACAGACCGGTATCAAGCACAGCCTGCAGGCCGGTAATCTCGTAGCTGAGGTTGAAGCCGCTAATATCAAACGACGCCTCGGTAACCTTGAAGGTCAGCGGAGTAGTCTTAACGTCCAAGGTGGCAGCCTGAGCGCCCTGCTCACCGGCGTGGTGTGCGCCCAACGCGCCGGCGACTGTTAGTGCTGCCGCACCCTTAATGAGGGCGCGACGAGAGGAAAAAGTAGACATAACGTTGTCCCATCGATGTGTTTCTGAGTGGTTACTTCTACGCTAGCAAACCAATAACCATTGGGTAAGCCTCTAGTCGTTTGCTATACGTACGTGGCGTGACGTGTTTCCATGTGTGTTGAGTTGAAAATGTGAATGTTAGTGAGTGAAATACTCGCCACCAATGGCGAGACGTTTAACACTATAAACATTTTTACTCGCAAAAAGAAGGCGGATAGCTAGACACCATCCGCCTTCTCTGCTCATCAAAAGCTACCCCTAAAATGTGGGGAAATGTGGTTTTACAAGGGGTAATACAGATTTAAGCCCCTAGAAAAATAGTTAAAAAATTTTCAATATGATGCAAAAAATAAGCGGAAACAAATAGTTGGGCAACCTACTGCTCATGCACCAGCAGCGTCAAAACACCCGCCTTACGCGCCGTCGGCAGGGTGCACTCCACCGACCAGTCCTCACTGACAGCCTCCAAAAATTCGGCAATACCCGCCGTAGAGTCATCAATAGGACGAGCCGCCAAACCCGACTGAATCAGGTAACGCGCAAACAAGCCACGGTAATGCTTCGCCATGTGCGAGACGACCTTACGCGACCCATCAGCCGCCACACGCTCCACACGAACCGCCAGAGTCTGCGACGGGGGAGTCACCCACGACTTCGCGTAGGCTGCAGAACGGCAATCCAGAATCAGCTGATCCCTCGCGGTCGACTCCAGTGCGGTACCCAACGCGCCCTTCCAGAAGGAGGCGAGCGAACCCACCGAACCCAGCTTCACGCCCATCGACAGACGGTAGGCGGGGATTGCGTCTTCGGGGCGCAGAATACCCCACAGTGCCGAAGAAATCAGTAGCGACCAGTGCGCGGCATCGCGTTCGGCGGGGGAGAAGCTCGCATAATCCAGCGCCTCAAAGAGCACACCCGTGTAGGTGCGGATCGCGGGCTGTGCCGGTTCGGTCAGCAGGCGCGTATTGCGTTCCACCTCTGCTGCGAGGGAAGCACCCACCTTGAGCTCCGCCAGAGCATCGGGGCCCGAACTGACTGCGGTCAGCTCCTCCAGGACGCTCTCACGCTCGGCAGTGAGCTCGGGGAACGAGAGGTCAGCGAAGCATACGGGCGCGTTGCCAGCCGGGGCGGGGGTCTTACCTTCAGACGGGGGAAGAAGAATCAGCATCTCTCCAGTGTACCCGCGAGACGCAGTGTAGCTACGAGGCGCAGTGTAGTTGCGAGGTTCCTGCATATGCCCGCGAGGCTGCTAGTGTGCCTCCTCGTACCCCCGTGTACCCGCGAAGCGAACCCGGGAAATAGCCACATCCAAGGGTGTGCGTATAATGGGTTGGGTGAAACGGGCCGTCTGGGCAATCGCGAGGCACACGTGCTTCGAGGAAAGTCCGGGCTCCACAGCACAGGATGGTGGATAACATCCACTCGGGGTAACCCGCAGGCCAGTGCCACAGAAAGTAAACCGCCGCGGTTCGCCGCGGTAAGGGTGAAAGGGTGGTGTAAGAGACCACCAGCGGGCGCGGTGACGTGCCCGGCTAGGTAAACCCCATTCGGAGCAAGGTCAAACAGAATACGCCATGGTAGGGTAGTGCGCCCGATCCCCGTCAGCTTCCTTTACGGAGGTGGGGTGCGTATTCGGGTAGGCTGCTTGAGACGTGCGGCGACGTACGTTCTAGATAGATGATTGCCTCAAAATGCCCCTTCGGGTGGCGTTTTAGACAGAACCCGGCTCATAGGATGACCCGTTTCACGCTACCGTTAGCTGATGGAAAACATCATCGGCTGATGGAAAACGAAGACCGCGAATGCGTTTTTAGAGTGCATTCGCGGTCTTCGTTTTAAACTTCTTGAAAAGGTCTCTGACCTTTAGAAGAGCTCGTGATTAGTGGCCGAACGGATCCGGGTCCACGCCGGGCGTCCACGAGTTACCGTCGACGGTCCAGCCTTCCTTCTTCACGACCTTCTTCATCTTGCTGGTCCACTTCTTGTTCAGGCGGTTCACGTACAGCTTGCCGTCCAGGTGGTCGGTTTCGTGCTGCATGCAGCGTGCGAACCAGCCGGTCGCCTCAAAGTGGACGGGGTTGCCGTGCTCGTCAAGACCGTTCACGGTCACCCATTCGGCGCGCTTGAGGGGGAAGCCGTAACCGGGGAAGGACAGGCAGCCCTCTTCCTCCTCGTAGGGGTCCGGGTCAGCGGTAGAAATCTTGCCCAGGGTCAGTACCGGGTTGATGATGCAGCCGCGCGGGGGAACGCCGTCCTCATTCTCCATCTTGTAGGTGAAGATGCGCAGGCCCACACCAATCTGCGGTGCCGCCAGGCCCACACCGTTGGATGCGTCCATGGTTTCGTACATGTCAGCCACGAGCTCCTTGAGCTCATCATTAAACTCGGTGACGGGTGCCGCGGGGCGGTGCAGAACGGGGTTGCCGTGAATAACGATGGGGCGAATAGCCACGGAATTATCCTTTGCTTGTGTTGAACGGGAACTGTTGAGTGGGAACTTGCCGGGTACACCGTGTGTGGGTGAACCGGATTGAGGGTAAGCGAAAGGGCCGTTACGGATAACCATAACGACCCTTTCCATCGGGGTGATCGACGGGGGTTGAACCCGCGACCTCCTGGACCACAACCAGGCGCTCTGCCAACTGAGCTACGACCACCATGTGCTTCGCTTGGTTTCCCTTGCGATATGCAACGGATACTACTGTACAGGAGATTCAGAAACCTGCCAAGTTGAAAAGCTATGATGCTCGTTACATTCTGCGCTTACGCCTTGGATGCCTCAGCCTCGCGCTCGGCCGCCTCGCGTGCGGCACGCTCAGCCTCCACCTCACGCGCAATCTGCGCCGAAGCAATCGCATCCGGGCCCTGCTGCACAAAAATAGCGCGACGGTAATACTTCAACTCATCAATCGAGTCCTTGATATCACCCAGTGCGCGGTGGTTACCGGTCTTCGCCGGGGCGCTGTGACGAGCCGCCGGGTACCAGCGCGACGCTAGCTCCTTAATGGTCGACACATCAATCACACGGTAGTGAAGGTGCGCCATGACCTCGGGCATGTAGCGCTCCAAGAAGCGCTTATCCATGCCCACCGAGTTGCCGCCCAGCTGCGCCTTGCCCGCCACCGGAACATACTTCTTGATGTAGCGAAGCACCTGCTCCTGCGCGTAATCCATCGACACACCGTGCTCAATATCGGGCAGTAGACCCGACGCCTCATGCATCGAACGCACAAAGTCATTCATGTTCTCCAGCGCACCGGCAGGAGACTCATCACCGGGCTTAATGACGAACTCAACGCCAGAACCCAGAATGTTCAAATCGGCATCAGTGACCAGAACGCCCACCTCGACGAGAGCGTCGTTCTCCACGTCCAGGCCGGTCATCTCGCAGTCAATCCATACAATACGTTCACTAGAAATACTCACTCTCCCACTCTACCCCCAAACGCTGCCGGCCCGGCGGGCAGCACGTCACAAAAGGGGTACAAGAGGGCGCAAGAAAGGTACGAGCGGATGCGCAAACGGCGGCAGCGGGGGAGAACTGCGCCACTCTGCGTGCCCTTGAGGCGTGTCCACAAGCGTCTTCGCAACAGTGATTCTCGCAAGTGCATCCAAGGGCTCCGGTATGATAAAAACCAGAACGACGATGCAGACAGAAAGGGAGTTATGCGCGCACCAAAGGAGCTAGCACACCGGCTCACCACCCCCGGTGCACACGACGCACCTCTCTCACCCAAACTCTTGGACTACGTCAATAATCACCGTCTGCGCACGCTGATTATCGGCACCATCGGCTCCATCATGGTCACCCTCGGCTCCTACGCCGTCGGCTGGCTCGCCGACAGCTCCAGCTTCTGGCGCTACGACATTATTCGAGCCATCCGATTCGAAGCAGCATGGGTCATCACCGGCATTATTCTGCTCGCCCTCGGCGCTATGATCATGTGCCGTGAATGGCTGCGCATCTACCAGAAAATGGGCGACTGGAACGAACCCAACGCCATGCGGTGGATGATTGCCGTCACCGCCAGCTGGTCCCTGCCGCAGATTTTCGCGTTCACCATCTACAGCCGCGACATGTTCTCCTACTACGGTCAGGGCATGGTCATGGCGCACGGCCTCAACCCGTACAAGCACGGTGTCTCCGAAATCTCGAACTTCATGCAGAACGGTGCGGACCCCATGTGGGCGGAATCCCCGCCCCCGTACGGACCTGTCTCCCTCAAGCTCGAAGAGTGGATTGTGCGCCTGGCGGGGGAGAACATCGACCTCTCCCTCTTCTACTTCCGCCTGCTCTCCGTGTTCGCGGTCATCGGCATTCTCTTCTACGTGGCAAAACTCGCCCAGGCGCACGGCTTCAACCAGGTCCGCGCTCTCTGGCAGATTGGCCCGAACCCGCTGTTCATCGCATCGTTCATCGCCAGCGGCCACAACGACTCGCTCATGACCATGTTCATGCTCGGCGGCCTCTACTACGCCAAGCGCTACCGTGACACCTGGTGGGGCGGACCCCTTGGCGTGACCTTCGTAGCCCTCGGTGTTGCCGTCAAGCCGCTCGCCCTCGTGGTGCTGCCCTTCGTGGGTCTGCTCTGGGCGGGTAAGAACGCCTCCTGGCCGCGCAAGTTCATCTTCTGGGCTCTCTCCGGCGTGCTGCTGCTCGCCGAAATGGCGCTCATGGGCTGGGTAACCGGACTGGAATTCGGCTGGATCAAGGCACTGTCCACCACCGGCGGCCAGTACATCTGGTACACCCCCTTCGGCCTGCTCATCGGCGCCGCCTCCCTGTTCGTTCAAGGTGAGGCCTTCGAGGTCATCCGCAAGCTCATCGAGACCGTCGGCAAGGGCATCGGCATGCTCGGCGCAGTAGCCATGGCATTCGTTGGACGCGACCGCAACATCGTGCGCCACGCCGGCCTCGCGATCCTGTTCATGCTCCTGTGCAGCCCCATGATTCAGCCCTGGTACCTGCTCTGGGCAATCCCGATGCTCGCCGCAACCGGCCTGCGCTCGCACTTCCAGCTCATGTGGTACTTCATCACCACGCTGTTCTTCATGGCGTACGGTGTGAGCGACCAGCTGAACGTGTCGCCCTACCTGCGCGATTTCAACCAGGACATGGGCCGACTCATCGCGACCGTCATCTGCCTGGGCTACATCATCTACCTGGTCGCCCTCGACCCGGCAACCCGCCGCCTGGTGTACGTGAGCCTGCACCCCACGCAGATTCGCCGCACCACCATCCGTCTGTGGTGGCAGCTGTTCCCCGGTGCATCAAGCCGCCGTGCACGCCGCCGCGAGGTGAAGAAAGCAGAACGGGAAGCCGCCAAGGTAGGCTCCTAGCGCGAACTCCTAGTTCGCCAGCCTGGCTGGGTAGCTCAGTGGAACAGCCCCCCGCGTGAGATGTGCTGTGCATGAGAAGCATAAATTCTCATGTACCCTAGAGGAAGGCCTCAGTAGCTCAGAGGATAGAGCAGGAGCCTTCTAATCTCTTGGTCGGGGGTTCGATTCCCTCCTGGGGCGCCACATGTAAAAACCGCCCCGCACCCTAAACTCAGGGTGCGGGGCGGTTTTCTTTATGCTTTTTGCGTGCGTGCCGGGAAGCTACTTCTTGGTCGGGGCTACTTCTTAGTGGGGTTCGTGTCCTTGCAAGAGTTGAGGACGCGCTCCATAACCTTCTTCTCATCCGCGGTGACCCACAGCATGTACTTCGCCTTCACGTGCACCTGGCGTGCCACGTAGGTGCAGCGGTAGGCGGTGTTGCTCGGCAGCCAGTCGGCGGCGTCCGCATCGGACTTCTGCTGGTTTGCCGGGCCGTCTGCAGCGAGCAGGTTCTCCGGGTCGTTCGCCAGCTGACGGCGCTGCTCTGCGGTCAAATCCTGCGCGCCGGTCTGCCATGCGTTCGACAGAGCCACCACGTGGTCAATCTGCACAGCCGAGGAGGTCTTCTTGCCGCGCTTGAACTCGATGGTCTTGCCGGTGTACGGGTCATCCAGAGTACCGCTGATGACGGTGCATGCGTGGGTCCTGACCTTGAAACGAACATTGGTCAGGTCGCGGCGCAGAATGTCGTCGCGAGTGTTGCACTTGTTGCCGTCAACGTCATCCCAGGCGGGACCGAACTGATCACGAGAGTAGCCGGCCTTCGACGCGCGTTCCTTCACCTGCAGGGACGCCAGCTCGCTCTTCGCGGTTGCCAGATCCGGTGCGAGCGCGGTCGCCGGGTCAACCGCCTTGTACGGGTTCTTGACCTCGGCGAGGGTTTCAGTTTGAACGTTGGTCTCTTCATCATCGGTGGTAGAAGAGGTGCTCTTATCGGTGCCGAGCAGCCCGTCCACGCCGTTCTTACTCACGTAGACCAGACCAATGATCAGCACGATCACGGCAAACACAGCGAGCAGACCGTAAATGAGGCGCTTCTTCTGCGGGTCCATCGAATCGGGCAGCTTGGGCAGGTTGCGCTGTAGCTGCTGAAGTTCCTGCAGGGAGGGCAGGTTGTTGTTCGCGGGCTTTTTGCTCACGGGTTCTCCAAGGCGGGTAGACGGGATGCGGCTGAGTGCACCGCATCATCAAGGATAGAGTGCGCCGGATAGAAATAGTTAACTTGAGGGTAAAAATAGCCGCCCCGACGCTGAGATACCTATCACGATGCCGGATGGGGCGTAGTCGTCATATTTCTGAAGGGAATGCGTTGCCCGCGGGCGATTTTTGAAAAAACGGGGTGAAAAGTTCAAAAATCCTATCCACAGGCGGTGCTTAAAACCGTAAAACGCGAAGTTATCCACAGGAGCGGTAACCGCCGGATGCGGGAGCGGGTCAGCCCTGGCAAGGTGAAGGAACCCACCCACTAGTTTCTAAGGAGAAACCATGAGCGACACCATCCTGATCCGCGGATTCACCGCCTCCGACCCGGCACTGAGCACCCTGCCCAACGGGGTGCCCGTCGTGAACTTTCGCCTCGCCAGTACCCCTCGCTGGCAGGATGCTACCGGCACCTGGAAAGAAGGCACCACCAACTGGTACACCGTGAAAGCCTACCGTCGCCTCGCCCAGAACATTGCCACCTCCATTGAGAAGGGGCAGCCGCTGGTCGTGAGTGGCCGCCAGCGCATTAGCCGCTGGAACCGCGAAGACGGCACGCAGGGCACCACGGTAGAAGTGGATGCCTTCGGCATCGGTCACGACCTGAACTACGGTACGAGCACCTTCGCCCGCACCGTGGAGAAGCGCACGGTCAACGAAGGCTCCCTGCAGGGCGCACCTCAGCAGGGTATGCCGGGTGCGCCGTTGCAGGAGGCGCCACAACCGGGCATGTCTCAGTACACGCAGCACTATGCCCCGCCGCACGCACCCCAGCAGAACGCGGAGGCGTCGGGTGTGGCCGCTCCGGGTGCTCCTGCACAGAACGGGGGAGTGCAGAATAGCGCATCCCAGGGCGGGGGAGCGCAGAGTGACGAACCCCCCTTCTAAAAGTGCTCCCCGGATGCTTGCATAAACGCGGGTGCATTGGGATAATGGAGCATTGTGTTGACATCGGGCACGCCCCTGCCGCAGGGGGAAGAGCGACCAACGATGTCAACCTTCGGGCACCAATCCTGTCCGAAGCATGAAGTTTTCTGTCCCGCAGTGGGGCAGAGCAATCTGAGTCTATTTGACCTGCGGCAGATGACTCTGGAGATCTACAACTATGCAGACTCTTGACTTCCTCGATAAGAAGTCCCTCCGTGACGACGTCCCCGCATTCGGCCCCGGTGACACCCTGAACGTTCACGTTAAGATCGTTGAAGGTAAGAACCACCGTATCCAGGTCTTCAAGGGCTTCGTCGTTGGCCGCCAGGGTGCAGGCGTTCGCGAGACCTTCACCGTCCGCAAGGTTTCCTTCGGCGTTGGTGTTGAGCGTACCTTCCCGGTTCACTCTCCCTCCATCGAGAAGATCGAGCTGGTAACCCGCGGTGATGTCCGTCGTGCAAAGCTGTACTACATGCGCGACCGCCACGGTAAGGCTGCTCGTATCCGCGAGAAGCGCGAGTTCTAATCTTTATAGATACAGAATTCTGTTGCAAACCGCTCCCCAACCGCATTCCGCGGGCAAGGAGCGGTTTTTGCATATTCTGAGACCCCGCTTTGACCCCGCTTTCTGAGAACCTTGCCGCTCTCAGAAAATAAAAGCCCAAGAGCGTAAACACTCTCGATACAATAGCTAGGTACCGTTTCACCCGAGCTAGGTATCTCTCAAACGAAAGGCTCACTCCAGCATGGCAGACGACAAGAACACTGCGAACACCAGCCCCTTCCCTGAGGGATACCAGCCTCAAAGCCGCCGCGAGCGCCGCGAAATGGAAGAATACTTCGCGCGCCTCGCCGCCGAAAAGGCAGCAGCTGAGAAGGCTGCTGCCGAGCAGAGTGTCGCAGAGAATGCGGGCACAGAGAAGGCGGCCCCCTGGGTGGCATCCGCGGGCGCTACTGAGGCGACCGAAAGCGATACCAAGGGTGCATCTGAGCGTGATCACGAGGTGGTAGCTAGTGCCGAGGCGAGCGCCGCCTCCGCAGATGCCGCCGTTGCGACTTCTTCCGCCGCGAAGAACACTAAGCGCGAAGAAACCGCAAACGAGGAGACTATCGCAGATGAGGAGAGTGCCGCAGGCGTGGAAACCACCAAGGACTTCTCCGAAATGACCCCCAAGGAACGCCGCAAGGCAAAGCGCGCCGAACAGGCAGAGCTGACCTACTCCCAGGCACAGGAAGAAGGCCGCCTCGGCGAATGGCTCTGGGTGCAGGCACGCGAGGGCGGTACCGTCATCCTCTACGCGCTGGTCATCGCATTCCTGGTCAAGACTTTCCTGCTGCGCGGCTTCTACATTCCTTCCGGCTCCATGGAGCAGACCCTGCAGGTCAACGACCGTGTGTTCATTAACGTGGCGGGCTCTTACTTTAGCGAGCCTAAGCGCGGCGACGTCATCGTCTTCAAGGACTCTCAGGGCTGGATTCCTTCCACCCAGAAGACCAGCAGCCCGCTCAAGGACGCCCTGTCCTTCGCGGGTATTCTGCCGGATACTTCCTCGAACTTCCTGGTCAAGCGCGTTATCGGTACTCCCGGTGACGTGGTCGAAAGCGACGGCAACGGCAAAATCAAGGTCAACGGTGTAGAAATTACCGAACCGTACCTGTACCCGGGCAACCCGCCCTCGGAGATGCCCTTCAAGGTGACCGTGCCCGCCGGCAAGTACTTCGTCATGGGTGACCACCGCAGCAACTCCGCCGACTCCCGCTACCACATTAGCGACGGCACCGCGTTCATCTCCAAGGATGACGTGCAGGGTAACGTTTTCGTTGTGGCGTGGCCGCTGAACCACTTCGGTCTGCTGCAGGATCAGAGCTCGGTGTTCTCCTCGATTCCCGCACCGACCTCCACCCCGAGCGAATAAGCGAGCGTGGCAATGATGGTGAGCGCCCAGAAGAGCACAACGAAACCCACTCAAGCTAAGCCCGCGAAGACAACCCCGCCCGCCGCCGACCTCGAGTACGAGCAACAGCTCTTCGCCTCCGGCGCCCGCACAGTTGCCGGAATCGACGAGGTAGGCCGCGGCTCCATGGCGGGCCCGGTCACCGTGGGCGTCGCAATCCTCACCCCGGACGCCACCCTCGAGGTGGGCGGGCTGATCGACTCCAAGGCGCTCTCACCGGCACGCCGCGAATCCATGGTTCCCGAAATCCGCCAGTGGTGCGCCGTGGCGGTCGGGCACGTGGAACCGGCAGATATTGACCGGCTCGGCATGACCCTCTCGCTGAGGCTTGCCGCCCAGCGTGCGCTCGCCGAGCTGGCGCGCCGCGGATACCGTGCCGACGCCGCCCTGCTGGACGGTAAGCACGACTGGTTCACCCCTTCGCAGGAGGACCTGTTCAGCGCGCTGGTACCGGACCCGGCGCAGGCACACTACAACGCACTGCTCGCCCAGGCCTGGGAAGGTGCAGGCGGTGCAGGTGAGCCCGCGCAGATGCCGGTGACTATGGTCATTAAGGGCGACTACAAGTGCGCCTCCATCGCCGCCGCATCGGTGGTTGCGAAGGTGGAACGTGACGAGCTGATGGTTCAGCTGGATACCCACTACCCGGGGTATGGCTGGGCAAAGAACAAGGGCTACGGATCCGCTGCTCACCGCGAGGCGATTAGCGTGCAGGGCCCCAGCCCGCAGCATCGACTCTCATGGTCGCTTCCGGCGACCGCCGAGCAGATTGAGGCTGCTGCGGCACAGCGCGGCTAGAGCGCGCGGTGTTCCTGAAAACCGCGCCTCGGAAGCCTGCGAAAGCCCAACGTGCCACCGCTGAATCAGTACTACAAAAGCCCAGGAAAGGAAGAGTAGTGAGCGCAGAAGACCTCGAAAACTACGAGACCGACGCCCAAATGGCGCTCTACCGCGAATACAAAGACGTCATGTCGCTCTTTAGCTACGCGGTAGAAACCGACCGACGCTTCTACCTGGCAAACCAGGTGGACGTCACCCCGCACGTGCAGGACGGCACCCTCTACTTTGAGGTGAGCATGAGCGACGTGTGGGTGTGGGATGTATTCCGCTCCAACCGCTTTGTGAAGAAGGTGCACGCCTACTCGGTACGTGACGTGAACGTGGAGGAGCGCCTGCCCAACCAGGAGTTCACCGTGCCGGAAATGCCTGACTTTAACGCCTAACGCACGTCCGATTTACCGCCTTGCCGGGGGTAAGCACGGGGCTGCCGAGCTGCCGGGCGGTAGCCGAGTTGCCGGGCGGTAGAGCTGGGTGTTGAAACCGCGTGATGAAGCTGCGTGATGAACTTGCGCGAATATGACGCGTCGAATCGGCATCCGAGCGGCGTTTTTGAAAAATATGCCCCAAAATTTCAAATAAATGGCTGTGGATAACCTCTAATTCCTTCTGGAAGCCGAGGTTATCCACAGTTTTTCGTTAATCGCGTTCGGGCACGCGCGCGGCGGGCACAGTAGAAGCACTACCGCTACCTACCGGGGGAGAGACCCATGACAACAGCCCGAATAACAGCCCGCGCCGCAACCCGAAGCGCACCCAACAGACCTCTGCTCGGCAGAACCCCGCCCCGCGCCCACAGCGTCGGCAGGTGGGGCGAGGAGCTGACCGCCCGCATCCTGGAAGCGAACGGCTACCGCATCCTGGAGAGGAATTGGCGACCGCCCGCCGGGCTGGAACACGAACAGATCCGCGGCGAGCTCGACCTGATTGCCATTGACCCCGAGGACGAACTGGTTTTCGTTGAGGTCAAGACCCGCAGCAGCGAAGACTTTGGGCACCCGTTCGCGTCCATTGACCGCGATAAGGCGCGCCGCACGCGCTCGCTGGCGATTCTCTGGTGCAGGCTACGCGAGAACCTGGATTTTCCGCGCTTTCGCATTGACGCAATTGCGGTAACCGGAACCTGCGAAACCTTCACTTTCGAGCATCTGAAGGCGGTGGCGTAATGGGATTCGCACGCACCTATTCCGTGGCGCTCGTTGGCCTGCGCGGACACATTGTTGACGTCGAGGCTGACATCTCGCAGGGCCTGCCCGGCTTCGTGCTGCTGGGCCTGCCCGATACCGCCCTCAACGAGTCGAAAGAGCGTGTGCGCTCCGCGGCGAAGAACACCGGCATCACCCTCACTCAGCACCGGCTCACCGTGAACCTGACCCCCGCGACCCTGCCCAAACGAGGCTCGGCGTTCGACCTAGCCATTGTGGTTGCGGCGTTGCAGGCGGAGAAGAAACTGCATCCCAGCGGCGATAGCGTCTTCCTGGGCGAGCTGGGACTAGACGGAACGCTACGCCCCGTGCCAGGCATCCTGCCCGCGGTCAAAGCCGCTGTGGACGCCGGACACCACCGCGTGATTGTGCCCGCCGAAAATGCTGAGGAGGCGGCACTGATTCCCGGTGCGCAGGTGAGCGGTTTCCGCTGCCTGGCGGAGGTTTTTGCCGCTCTCGGTGCCGAGAGTCAGAAGCTGACATACCCGCCCGCCCCGCAGACGGAGGCGAGCGCGCCGGCGGCGAAACCGGCTGAAATCCCTTCGGATATGAGCGATGTTGCCGGTCAGTCGCAGGGGCGTTTCGCCCTGGAAATTGCCGCCGCGGGCGGCCACCACATGCTGTTGACCGGCCCGCCCGGTTCGGGCAAAACCATGCTGGCGGAGCGCCTGCCGAGCATCCTGCCGACCCTCGACAATGACGCCGCGATGGAGGTGACCGCGATTCGTTCCCTCTGCTCGGCGGGGGAGCACCTGAGCGAGCTGGTGCGTCAGCCGCCGTTTGAGGCGCCGCATCATAGCGCCTCCGCGCCGGCGATTCTGGGTGGCGGCAGCGGCATTCCCCGCCCCGGCTGTGTGTCTAAAGCGCACCGCGGCGTGCTCTTTCTGGACGAGGCACCCGAGTTCAAACGCACTGTGCTGGATTCGCTGCGCCAGCCCCTGGAGTCGGGGACCGTGACCCTGGATCGTTCAAGTGCGTCGGCGACCTATCCGGCGCGTTTTCAGCTGATTCTGGCGGCGAACCCGTGCCCCTGCGGCATGAATGTGGGCACCGGTACGGAGTGCACGTGTGCCCCGCGGGAGCGTCGCGCCTATTTTGGGCGGCTGTCCGGCCCGCTGGTGGACCGTATTGATGTGAATGTGACGGTTCCGAAGGTGTCGTCCACGGAGCTTGCGGGCGGTCAGGTGAACGAGAGCTCCGCGCAGATTCGCGAGCGCGTCATGGCGGCGCGGCAGGCTCAGCGGGTGCGCCTGGAGCCGTACGGGTTGAAGACGAATGCGGAGATGAACGGCAAGATTCTGCGCGGCCCGCTACGTTTGGATGCGAAGCTCACCGGCGAGCTGAACGCCGCCGTGGACCGCGGAACGCTGACGGCGCGCGGCTACGACCGAGTGTTGCGTATCGCCTGGACCCTCGCCGATTTGGAGGGCGCCGCCTACCCGAGCCGGGAGCACCTGGATGTGGCGCTTTTTCTGCGGCAGCAGGGGCAGCTGACATAGCGTGCCGGTTTATAGAAGGAATCACTCACGAGAGGAGAAGAACATCATGGGTGAGAAGAAGCTCAGAAAACGAGCTGAAGAGGCCGAATTGAAAGAAAATGGGCTGAGAGAAACAGCGCCGGAAGAGCATGTGCCGGAAGAGCGCGCGGCGGAGGATTTTGTTCAGGAGGAACTGCAGATTCGCCTGCCAGGCCGCACCCTGGATGCGCACGCCCTGGTGCGTGAGAGGGTGGCGCATATTCTGTCGCTGGGGCAGGAACCCTCGCCGAGCCCCTATAATGCGGCGCGGTTGCCGGGGTTCCTCGCTTCCTACCTGAACCCGGTGTACTTAGAAGAGATGAGCCGGGAAGAACAGCCGAGGGAGGAACAGCCGGGGGAGGAGCTACAGGGTGAGCACCCCGACCCCGCGGCGGGCACATCCTCCAGCAGTTCTGACCCCGCACCCCTGTTCAATCCCGCCCTCAGCGCGGAGCAGCTTGAGGCGGCGTGCCGCGAGTACATCCGCTGCTGCACCGCCCAGCTGATGCGCTACGCCGAACCCGCAGATGAGCTCGTGGTCGAATCCCTCACCACCCTGGGAGCGCCGCTGACCCTGCACTACCTGCTGACCGGGCACATCCCGGATGAGCACACCTGGGAGCACGGCGAACCGGATACGCAGCTCAGCGATTTTCTGCACTCGGTGGGTGCGCCCGCGGCGGGGGAGTCCGCCCTGTTTTCCAGTGCGAATGGCTACTACACGCCGGGTGAGCATCAGATGAGCCGCGATAAGTTCAGCAAGGGGCTCGCAACCCGCCGCCTGCGCTGGAACCGCCGCATGGAACGCACCCTGAACGCGGAGGCGCACATGGCGGCAACCTGCGGGGCGTGGCTGGTCACTCCCGCCGATCCGCTGTGGCCGCCGCAGCTGAACGATTTGGGGCCTGCTCGACCGTACGGGCTGTGGTGCCGAGGCGATTCGCGGCACCTGCTGGATGTGGCGTCTGCCCCGAGCGTGGCGCTGGTTGGTTCGCGTGACCCGAGCATCTACGGTACAGAGGCGACGACCCACCTTGCCGCCGAGCTGGCGCGCCGCGGGTACACTGTGATTTCTGGCGGTGCGATGGGTATTGATATTGCGGCGCATCGGGCGGCGCTGACCCAGCAGGGTAGTGACCTGCCGACCATCGCCTTCATGGCGGGTGGGCTGGACCGGCTGTACCCGGCGCAGAACTCGGATGCGCTGAACATGATTGTTGACCGCGGGCTCATCATGAGCGAGGTGAGCGTGGGCAACACCCCGACGCGTTGGCGTTTTCTGGAGCGTAACCGCCTGATTGCGGCGTTGGCGCGGCACACCATTGTGGTGGAGGCGCGCTGGCGTTCCGGTGCCCTGAACACGGCTCGTCACGCGATGGAGATTGGGCGTACCCTCTGGGCGGTTCCGGGGCAGATTAATTCGCCGAACTCGGTGGGCACGAACCGTCTGCTACGCGATGGACTAGCGCAAACACTCACCGAGGCCGCCGACATCCTCGAGTACGATGCCGCCGCCGGGTTCGAGCTGGGTACCGAGCACGAGAGTGAGTGGGATCAGGCTGCCTCCTCCAGCGCGCTGGATGAGCTGACCGAACGACAGGGCAGGGTCTGGGACGATTTGAGCCCGCGCTCCTACCGCGGCGTGGACGAGATTGCCGCAGCTCTCGGGTTGAGCGCTCGCGACGTGATGGCTGACCTGTTCCACCTGGGTCGTTGTGGTCTGGCGGAGAGTAGCGGAACAAGCTGGAGAAAGGTCCGCCCGGCTGTCGCTGCGTAGAAGAGCCCCCGCTGAACGCCCGTGCTGACCCCCGCTGAGCACCCCGGCTGAACGCCCGTAGTGAACATCCCGGCAGTAGCGGGTTACTGCGGTCGGTCATGACGGGCGGCACGTGGAGAGCGTGGAACCTCTCTACAATTGGGGTAGGCTTGCGCGTACTGGCGTGGAGCCTACCCGCCGCCACGCTATCAGCAGATACGCTGGGGGCAGAAATACAACGTCGAGAAGCATCAACGCCGCCAGAGCCAGGAACCAGAAACCCGAAAGGAGGGACGCATGACCGCCGCCCGCCAGCCCGAAAACCGGGCTGAAAACCAGGCAGAAAACCGGAGTGAGAACCGTGAGGAGTACCGGGATGAGGCTCCCTCCACGACCCTGCCGGTGACCTACACCCGCACGCTTGCGCCGGAGCAAGTAGAGAGCTCTGCTCTACCTGATTCTGCACTGGGTGTTTCCGGTGAGGTGTTCCGCCCCGTCCTGGACCGTTTTGAGCGTTTTTTGCGCTATGAGAAGCACCGTTCCGAAGAGACGATCCGCTCGTATATCTCCGATTTGGAGGGCTTCTTCGGCTACATGGCGCGCCGCGGCGTGCGGCATCTGGACAGCATTGATGCGTCCCTGATTCGTGAGTGGTTGGGTTCGTTGCATCTGCGGCAGGCGGCTCGTTCTACGGTGGCGCGCCGCGGTTCGACCCTGCGCACGTTCTTCACCTGGGCTCAGGAAGAGGAACTGGTGCACGCTAACCCGACCCGCGGTATGCGCGCTCCCAAGCGGGAGAATCACCTGCCGCCGGTGCTGAGCCGTGAGCAGATGAACCAGCTGCTGACTACCCTGCAGGAGCGTCGGGCGCAGGATCCTCGTGATGCGCGTCTGCTGCGCCTGGAAGCTGTGGTTGAGGTTCTGTACGCTTCGGGCATGCGTATTTCTGAGCTGACCGGCCTGGATTTGCAGAGCGTGGACCGGGCGAATAAGACGGTGCGCGTGCTGGGTAAGGGCAATAAGGAGCGCGTGGTGCCGCTGGGCACCCCGGCGCTTAAGGCGTTGAATCGTTGGGTGTCCTATGGTCGTCCGCAGTGGATTCCGGAGGGCGCGCAGGGTGTGACGGCGCTGTTTATTGGCCCTCGGGGTGGGCGTGCGAATGCCCGTCAGATTCGTGAGGACCTGACCCGCCTGTTGCGCACGGTGGAGAATACTCAGGCGTCGGGTGCGCACGTTTTGCGTCATTCGGCGGCGACTCACCTGGTGGATGGTGGCGCCGATATTCGTTCGGTGCAGGAGCTGCTGGGGCATTCGTCGTTGGCGACCACGCAGATTTACACGCACGTGTCGATGAGGCGTCTGGCGGAGACGTACGCGCGGGCGCATCCGCGAGCATAGGGACGGCAACCCGAAAGTTAGCTGTCTCTCTATTTGAACCTTGCCCGTTCGGGTTGTACGAATGGGTGAATTCAATCTAAGCTATACACTGTTCAATGTCTGCCTAAATATCCCGCGCAGCCCAAAGTTTCTGCACAGCGATGTTTATACAAAGCGGATGAACAAGGTAGCATAGGTAACAGACTAACCATGGTCTCCGTCTCTATAACGGCACCGCGTACGAGTACTAAAAACCAGAAAGGTCGCACCGCATGCGCGCACTCGTTTGCCCCGGACAGGGCTCCCAGAAGAAGGGCTTCCTGAGCCCCTGGCTCGAGATTGAAGGTGTGCGTGAGCACCTGGAACGACTCTCCGAAGCGGCAGGCATCGACCTGATTCACTACGGCACCGAAGCCGAAGAAGAAACCATCAAGGACACCGCAATCGCCCAGCCCCTCATCGTGGCTGCAGGCATCGTCACCGGCCGCCTCGCACTGCGCGAACTCGACGGTGAAGAACTCATCTTCGCGGGCCACTCCGTCGGCGAAATCACCGCAGCAGCCCTCGCGGGCGTACTCAGTGACGAAGACGCAATGCGTTTCGTGCGCGTGCGCGCCAACGGCATGGCGGAGGCGGCAGCCGCCTCCCCGACCGGCATGGCTGCAGTACTCGGCGGCGTTGAAGAAAACGTCCGCGAAGCCATCGACGCAGCAGGCCTCGTCGCAGCAAACTCCAACGGCGGCGGCCAGATCGTAGCCGCAGGCCCCATCCCCGCCATCGAAGCATTCGCCGCGAACCCGCCCGCACGCGCTCGCGTCATCCCTCTGAAGGTCGCTGGCGCATTCCACACCGAGGCAATGGCACCCGCCGTGCCCGCCCTGGAAGAGTTCGCCGCATCCCTGCAGGTCTCCGACCCGACCTCCGCACTGCTGACCAACCGCGACGGTTCCGCCGTGGCATCCGGTGAAGAGTTCGTCAAGACCCTCGTCTCCCAGGTCACCAGCCCCGTCCGCTGGGACCTGTGCATGGCAACCCTGCTCGAGCGTGAGGTCGCCGGCATTATCGAGGTCGCCCCCGCAGGCACCCTGGTCGGCCTGGCAAAGCGCGCGATGCGCGGCGTGCCCGGCACCTCCATCAACACCCCCGAGGACCTCGCCTCGCTGAAGGGTTAAACGCCGGGGGAGAGCACCCCGCCCTCCCCGCACTGGGAACCCTTCACACTAGACATGCACTTTAGACCTGCAAGGCACACAGTGTCTTGCGAGCATCAGCACTAAGGATTGAATACGTGACTACCCTCAAGCAGTACGAAATCAACCGCTACTCCCGCATCCTCGGTTACGGCGCAGCCCGCGGCGAGGTCATCGTCCCCAACGACGACATCGTTGAGGCAATCGACTCCTCCGACGAGTGGATCAAGCAGCGCACCGGCATCGCAACCCGCCACCGCGCCAGCGAAAACCAGTCGGTAACCGACCTTGCCATCGGCGCCGCCAAGGACGCCCTCGAAGCGTCCGGTGTAACCGGTGAGGACATTGAGGCGGTCATCATCTCGACCATCTCGCACCCCTACGCAACCCCCTCCCTGGCAACCCTGGTCGCCGACGCAATCGGCTCCAAGTGCCCCGCATATGACATCTCCGCAGCGTGTGCAGGTTTCTGCTACGGCATCGCCCAGGCAGACGCCCTCGTCCGCGCCGGCACCGCAAAGCATGTGCTGGTCATCGGCGTTGAGAAGCTTTCCGACTTCATCGACAACACCGAACGCACCATCTCCTTCCTGCTCGGCGACGGCGCAGGCGCAGCAGTCGTAGGCGTATCCGACGAGCCGGGCATCGCCCCGACCGTATGGGGTTCGGACGGCTCCCGCTGGGGCACCGTCGGCATGACCCACTCCCTGCTGGACATCCGCAACCGCGACTTCGTCGCAAACCCCGTGCAGGAGGGCGAAAAGATTTGGCCCACCCTGCGTCAGGACGGCCCCTCCGTCTTCCGCTGGGCAGTATGGGAAATGGCGAAGGTCGCCAAGCAGGCACTCGAAACCGCCGGTATCACCCCCGACGAGCTCGGCGCGCTCATCCCGCACCAGGCAAACGCCCGCATCATTGACCAGATGGTCAAGACCCTCAAGCTTCCCGACACGGTGGCAGTGGCACGCGACATCGTCGATGCCGGTAACACCTCCGCCGCATCGGTCCCGCTGGCCGCACACCGCCTGCTCAAGGAGAACCCGGAACTCTCCGGCAAGTTCGCCCTGCAGATCGGTTTCGGTGCCGGCCTGGCATTCGCAGCTCAGGTAGTCGTCCTTCCCTAAGGAAACCCCGGAGCCCGATGCTCCCCGCTCCTCACGACCGGTACAGCGCCGGTGTGCGAGAAAGAAAATAAAGCGGGAAAGCATCCCCACAAACTCCGAGTTGACGCATGCGTACACCACGCAGACACGATAAACTCGGTAATGCACGCGTACCCCCACCCGGCGGGTGCGATGACCATCGAAAAAACAAAGGAGCCCCTGAATGGCTAACAAGGAAGAGATCCTCGCAGGTCTGGCAGAAATCGTTAACGAAGAGACCGGCGTTGAGGTTGAGGACGTTCAGCTGGACAAGTCCTTCACCGAGGACCTGGACATCGACTCCATCTCGATGATGACCATCGTCGTGAACGCTGAGGAGAAGTTCGAGGTGACCATCCCGGACGAAGAGGTCAAGAACCTCAAGACCGTTGGCGACGCAGTCGAGTTCATCGCGAACGCTGCCTAAGCTATAACCAATAACGAGGCGGCGCGGGCTCTCACCGGCCCGCGCCGCATCGCTATTCACTCAGCTTTCAATCCAACACACCCCGGGCACACGCAGGGTGCGATGACTGCACTCTCCACGGCGTGAAAACGCCCACTGTAAACCCCGGGCCCTACAGGTTTTTATCCACACACCACCGGATAAACCACCAAATCGACCACCGAAGAGAAAGTGCCACAATGTCTCGAAAAGTGCTGGTGACCGGCCTCGGCGCGACCACCCCCATTGGCGGCGACGTCCCCACCACCTGGGAAAACGCAACCAAGGGCGTATCTGGTGTATCCACCCTCGACCACCCCTGGGTCAAGGAATACGACCTGCCCGTATACATTGCAGGCCAGCTCGCCGTGCCCGCCCTCGAATCCGGCCGCCTCACCAAGGTAGAAGCAAAGCGCCTGGATCCCTCGGGCCAGCTCGCCCTCATCGCCGCACGCGAAGCATGGGAAGACGCAGGATTCTCCGGCCCCGACGCCGACTCCGCAGAAGAAGTCGACCCCGAACGCACCGGCGTAGCCTTCGGCACCGGTATCGGCGGCGTGTGGACCCTCCTCGACGCATGGGACACCCTCCGTGAAAAGGGCCCCCGCCGCGTCCTCCCCATGACCGTTCCCATGCTCATGCCCAACGGCAACGCAGCAGCCGTCTCCATGAACCTCAAGGCACGCGCCGCAGCACAGACCGTCGTCTCCGCATGCGCATCCTCCACCGAAGCCATGCAGCTCGGTGCTGAAATGATCCGCAGTGGCAAGGCGGACGTCGTCATCGTCGGCGGTGCCGAAGCGGCAATCCACCCGCTTCCCATGGCAGCATTCGCCAAGATGCAGGCACTCTCCTCCCGCAACGACGAACCCGAAAAGGCATCCCGCCCCTACGACGTCGACCGCGACGGCTTCGTCATGGGTGAAGGCGCAGCAGCGCTCATCCTCGAATCCGAAGAGCACGCCAAGGCACGCGGCGCACGCGTCTACGCGGAACTGGCAGGCACCGGCGTATCCGCCGACTCCTACCACATCACCGCACCGGACCCTGCAGCACTCGGCGCAACCCGCGCACTGCGCGAAGCCCTCGAAGACGGCAACATCGACCCGAAGACCGTCGTGCACATCAACGCGCACGCCACCAGCACCCCCGCCGGTGACCTGCCCGAAGCAACCGCAATGCACGAAACCTTCGGCGAGCACACCAAGAACATCGCCGTCTCCGCAACCAAGTCCATGACCGGCCACCTGCTCGGCGGCGCGGGCGCCCTCGAGGCTGTGCTGACCGTCCTGGCTCTGCACCACCGCACCGCACCCTGCACCATCAACCTGGACAACAAGGACCCCCAGATTGACTTGGACGTGGTGACTGAGGCGCGCGAGCTGCCCGCCGGTGAGATCGTGGCACTGTCGAACTCCTTCGGTTTCGGCGGCCACAACGCGGTTGTAGCATTCCGCTCCGTAGAGGGCTAATCCCTCAGGGCTTCTAGCCTTATATAGATATAACGCTCCCTCAACTACCGTGTGTAGCTGGGGGAGCGTTACGTTTTCTGAATGCGTTTACGAGAGAGTGGCATACCGGACACCGCTCGCGGGGGAGTGCCCCCTCTTCAGCGCCTGGGGGCGCTTCGAGGACGGAGCCCCCGCTTCGCGTGTCCGGTACGACCTCTAGGTCGCCTATCCCTCGGGTTGGTTGAGATGAGGGTTGGTAGGTGGGTACCTTCTCGGGGCAGTTTGCCTCAGTCTGGGGTTCCCCTGTTTTAGACGTTAAAAACGGGTGGCGTATCCGCTCCGGCACTGCGAATACGCCACCCAAACACACCACACTCCACAAGACAATGCAGAGCGCGCGGGATCAACCATCCCGCAAGGTTCCCGTAACCTCCATCGCGCACCACGGTAGGCGACGACAGAAGAACGGGAGCTTATGACCGTTTGACACGCACAACGCCCCCTCGTACAGGTATACAAAGGCGCACGTCATGCGATCTTCCGGAAGTTTATTCGGAAGAGCTCCCACGCCGGTTCCGTTGAGAAAACAATTCGGTGTGGTTGCCTCCCGATGGTGAAGCACATCAACATCGTGTGCCGCAATACTGCGCAATCCAGTACGCGCAGATGTTGCGTGAAAACCATCCTCAGGAATGCAGTCCGCAGGCCAGTTTTCCAGCTTCAAATGGCAGAAGCTTAAGGGTTTGATGTGAGTGCTCGGATGGTCCGAATCATGTTGCTCTCAACGGAACCGGTTTATCGGTGATGGGAGCTCCTGTAGATAAGAATAACCTTAAATCACCCCTGGAGTAAACCTTAAACCAATAATTTAACCTTATTGTTATAATTCCTTGTCATAAAGGTATTGACGGGTGTTCAATGTGCTCTGAGTAGCCCCCTGGAGGCCCTCATAACTCTTTGGTCTGTTTGGCGCTCTCCACCGTTATGAAACCGTGATAAATCATTCCCGAAAATTGAAGAATCGGGTTCCAAAACGGTCCCGCAAGTGGCTGCCGCGAGGCTTGTTGAGAGGGTCTTGAAGACGCACTGAGAGTACAGTCATAAAACGTCATCTTGTCATGGAAGTTATCCCATAGAAAACAAATTAAACCCCCGGCGTGCGCTGTGGCATAATCAGTATCGACATCGTGCTCCGGGGTCGGTGAAATTCCGAACCGGCGGTCACAGCCCGCGAACCGCTCTCGCAGGCAGGCAAAAAATCGTACGAATCTTCGCATCCGCGCAGGATGCAAAGACTCCGCTAGAGAAGCCCGCCCGCAAGAGAGGCCGAACCGGTGAAAATCCGGTGCCGACAGTACAGTCTGGATGGAAGGTAGCACGAGCAGAAAAAGGCAGGAGCGCACTCCGCCGCACCTCCCGAGGCCCCTCGGGGCAGCGTGCAGGGTGCATCGACGCGGTTGCTTACGAAAACTGTTACTCGAGAGCACCGCGGTTTTCTGCGAGACGGCTTTCTATAAGACAGAGGAGAGGCGCCTTTCGTAGGTGCCGGTACGTTATTCCCCTCGACCGCAGCCGCTGATTTCAGCTGTGGTTTTCAGCCACGGTTGACTGATTCGCCGCTCCCGCCTCACCACGGATACCGGGCGCCCCATAAGATGCCCGCGGTAGCCGCCCTTTTCTGTTCCTCTCCCCGGAGCCGCCGCAGATGCGCACACAGCGCATCCGACACACGGTCCAACTCAGAGAGGAAAGAAACATGGACATTTTGCGGTGGCTCTTCGACGCACAAATTCACGTGGGGGACCAGTCCCTCCTCGTGCGCGAAGTTCTCGGAAACGCATTCGGCCTAGCATCGGCGCTCGGCGGCATGCGACGCAAAGTATGGGCGTGGCCCGTCGGCATTCTCGGCAACCTGCTGCTCCTCACCGTCTTCCTGGGCGCCCTCGTTGGCAGCCCGCACCCCGTGACCATGCTCGGCCAGGCAGGCCGCCAAATCATGTTCATCGCTGTTTCTATCTGGGGCTGGCACCGTTGGCGCGCCACCCGCGCCGCCGGTGGTGACGCCTCCGAAGGTGCCGCGGTGATCCCCAAGTGGGCTACTAACACTGAACGCGCAGGTCTGGTTGTCGCCATGGTTGCAGGCACCCTGCTGCTCACCCCCATCTTCCGTGCCCTCGGCTCCTACGAACCGGTCTGGTCCGACGCCTGGATCTTTACCGGCTCGCTGCTCGCCACCTACGGCATGGCGCGCGGCTGGGTTGAATTCTGGCTCATCTGGGTTGCCGTCGACCTGGTCGGCGTGCCGCTGCTGTGGAGCGCAGGCTACTACGCAACCTCGCTCATGTACGTGTTCTACGGATGCTTCACCCTGGTCGGCTTCTTCGTCTGGTGGCGCACCCGCAACCTGGAGGCGCAGAAGACTCGGGTACAGACCCAGTTCCCCGACGTGACCGTTGAGGTAACCGACGTGAAGAAGGGTCGTGCATAAATGCCGCAGAACCCCTCGCTGCAGGTGCTGGCGAGCGCGCACCTGCCCGCAACCGTCGCCCCGAGCGTATCTTCGCCGCGCAACGATGTGGACTACTCCGCCGCGGAGTACGGTCACCTCGCCGGTCTGCCCGCCGCACGCACCCTCCAGCTGCCCGACCCCGAGCAGGAGCTCAGCCACGCAGAGGCCATGACCCTGGCGCTGCAGGCGGCACTCCAGGGTATCCGCGGCGCGAACCCCCTCGTCGGCGCCGTCATCACTGACGCGCACGGGCACCTGCTACATGTGGGCTACCACCGAGGCGCAGGCACCCCGCACGCCGAAGCCGACGCCCTCGCCGCCGCCCGAGCCGCGGGAACCGACCTCACCGGCGCCCGCATGTACGTGAGCCTCGAGCCCTGCAACCATACCGGACGCACCGGCCCCTGCTCCCACGCCGTCGCCGAGGCGGGCATCAGCGAACTCTACTACGCCTACAGCGACGACACCGAAAACGCAGCCGGAGGCGCCGCCTACCTGCGCTCGCAGGGCGTCACCGTGCACGCCATGGAGGAGTTCGCGAACGCATCCTACCTGCTGAACGAGCGCTGGTTCATTGCCGCCGCCGAACGCCGCCCCTTCATTACCGCAAAGAGCGCCTCCACCCTGGACGGGTTCATTGCGGCTGCTGATGGCACGAGCAAGTGGATTACCGGCCCCGCCGCGCGCGTTGACGGGCACCTGATTCGTCACCGCGCCGACGCCGTCATGATTGGCACCCGCACCACCCTCATGGACGACCCGACCCTGGACGCGCGCGACGCCAACGGGGAACGCTTCGAGAAGCAGCCGCTGCGCGTGGTCATGGGCAAAACCGAGATTACCGAGAACTACCGCGTGTGCGGCCTCAACCCGCCCGAAGGTGTGGAGGCGGATCCGCAGAACTTCCTGCAGGTCTTCACCCACAACCCGCGTGAACTGCTCGATGAGCTGTACGCCCGCGGGGTGCGGCACCTCATGATTGAGGGCGGCCCCGGCATGGTCGGCCTCTTCGCCGGTGAAGACCTCATCGACGAGATGGTCTGGTACCGCGCCCCCATGATCATGGGGCAGGGCAAGAGCGCCGTGTACCGTCTGCTCGTGGACACCCTCGCGCAGGCACCGCGCCTGCAACTGGACGATCTGGGCATGTTCCCGGCGGTGCGCGTGCTCGGTAATGACACCGCAACGCACCTGGTGCCGGCACCTCGCGGAACGGCGCAGGAACCGGGTGAGCGGCGTACCCTGCCGAAGCTGGACGCCTGCCACGCGCCCGAACCGAGATTAGATTAGCTGCGGCTGGACTAGTCGCGGCTGGACTAGCCTCCGCTTGGGCTAGTCTCCCTTCGGCTGAGCGCGGGCGGGGGAGTAGCACCTCAAGGAACCCCCCCCGCCGGCGCCCGGCTAGTTTGTGTCGGCTGGTTCGCATGCTGGCACAAAAGCTCCCCGTCACGGGGAATATTCGAAAAATACGTATAGTTATACCGACGAACAAACCATCGCCGCCCGTCGCCCTCAACGACGACGCCCCGGCGGACACGGCGAGAAAAGGAAAAGCACACATGTTTACCGGAATCATTGGCGCCCTCGGCACCGTAGAATCCATCACCCCCATCGAAGGTAGCGACGCAGCCTACCTGACCCTCAACGCCGGAGACATCGTCGCCGACCTCGAACACGGTGGCTCCCTCGCCGTCAACGGTGTATGCCTCACTGCTATCGACCTCGACCAGCTGCAGCCCGGCCAGTTCCGCGCTTACGCGATGGGTGAGACTCTGCGCCGCACCAACCTCGGCAACCTGAACCCCGGCGACACCGTCAATCTGGAGCGCTGCCTGCCCGCCGGTGGCCGCCTCGACGGTCACGTCGTGCAGGGCCACGTGGATGCGGTGGGCACCCTCGCATCCGTCACCGCCCACGAGGCGTGGAGCACCCTGCGTTTCAACCTGCCCACCGAACTGGCACCCCTGCTCGCTGAGAAGGGCTCCATCGCTGTTTCTGGCGTGTCCCTGACCGTCACCGCCGTTTCTGAGGCCGGCGAAACCCCCGCATGGTTCGAGGTCGGCCTGATCCCCGAAACCCTGAAGGCAACCAACCTTGGCGCCCTCAAGGTCGGCGACAGCGTGAACCTTGAGACCGATGCGCTCGCTAAGTACGTGCAGCGTCTGACCGCGTTCGCAGGCGTGCCCCAGACTGACTCTGCGCACTCCGGTGAGCAGGTTGCGCCGCGTCGCGCCGACGCCGCAAGCGTCCTCGATAGCGTGCAGACCGCAGTGGACGCTATCGCAGCAGGTCGCGCCGTGGTCGTCGTTGACGATGAAGACCGCGAAAACGAAGGCGACATCATCTTCGCCGCCGAGCACGCAACCCCCGAGCTGATGGGCTTCATGATCCGCTACACCTCCGGCGTGGTCTGCGCACCCCTGAGCAACAAGCGTGCCGACGAGATGAACCTGCCGCCCATGGTCACCAACAACGAGGACCCCAAGGGCACCGCATACACCGTCTCCTGCGATGCGGCATCCGGCGTGAGCACCGGCATTTCTGCTGCGGACCGCGCACGCACCGTGCAGATCCTCGCGGATGCATCCTCGACCCCGGCGGACATCACCCGCCCCGGCCACATCTTCCCGCTGCGCGCCGTTGACGGCGGCGTGGCGGAACGCCCCGGCCACACCGAAGCCGCAGTGGAACTTTCCCGCGCGGCGGGCCTGTCCGGCGTGGGCGTTATCGCCGAGGTTGTGCACGACGACGGCTCCATGATGCGTTTCGACGCACTGCGCGCCTTCGCAACCGAGCACGACCTGCCCATGATCTCTATCGAAGACCTCATCACGTACGTAGCTAAGGCGTAGGAGAACGCATGAGCGAAACCCCTAACACCCAAGCAACGCCAGGCACTCCCGCAGAGCTGAGCACCCCCGCGGCTGTCACCTTGGCAGAGCCGGGCACCCCGGTCGAGCCGGTTGAGGCGCAGGCTGAAGAGCTCAGTGCCGAATCCCTGCGCATCGCCTCCCAGCTTGCTGAAGGCTACCGAGTCAGCCCCCTCGACATGGTGCCCAACCCCAGCCCGCTGCTGGTAGAAAGCACCGAAGAGGTCGCCGTACCCACCCCGCAGGGCCTGTTCGGTTTGCGCGCCTGGCGATTTGCGGACGGTGCCGAGCACATCAGCGCCCGCGCCCTCGACCGTGACGGCACCCCCGTACCCGCCGAGGATGGGGGAGCGCCCGCGGTACGCATCCACTCCGAATGCGCCACCGGCGACATTTTCGGTTCCTTCCGATGCGATTGCGGCCCCCAGCTGGAGAACGGCCTGCGCATCATTGGCCGCACCGGCGGGTACCTCATCTACGTGCGCAACCATGAAGGACGCGGTATCGGCCTGGTCAACAAGCTCCGCGCCTACGCGCTGCAGGATGCCGGGCTCGACACCCTCGACGCGAACCTGGCGCTCGGCCTGGACGGTGACATGCGCGACTACTCGCAGGCCGCGCTAATCCTGCAGGAACTCGGTGTGAACGAGCTGAGGCTCGTGACCAACAACCCCGCCAAGCAGGAGGCGCTCGAAAGCCTCGGCCTGCAGGTTACCGAGCTCATCCCGGACGAAATTCCCGCCCGAGTTGAGAACGCACACTACCTGCAGACCAAGCGTGAGCGTATGCGCCACGTGCTCAAAAGCGCGTAGCGGCACCCCTGCAAACCCCTAATTTTTCAAAAACCCAAAATCCACAAGGAGAACACAATGAGCGGCGTAGGCGCAGCAGACACCACCCTCAACCCCGAAGACTACAAGGGCTTCAAGCTCGCAATCGTAGCGGCAAGCTGGCACACCCAGGTCATGGACGGCCTCATCGACGGTGCGCAGCGTGCAGCACGCGACGCAGGCATCGAGCCGACCCTCGTGCGCGTTCCCGGCACCTTCGAACTGCCCGTCGCAGCAACCCGCCTCGCTGAGAAGTTCGACGCAATCGTCGCGCTCGGCGTGGTCATCCGCGGCGGCACCCCCCACTTCGACTACGTCTGCCAGGGCGCAACCAACGGCCTGACCGACGTGTCCGTGCTGACCGGCCGCCCCATCGGCTTCGGCGTGCTCACCTGCGACAACGAGCAGCAGGCACTCGACCGTGCAGGCCTGGAAGGCTCCAACGAAGACAAGGGCTACGAGGCGACCGCAGCGGCACTGCAGACCGCAGCAACCCTCAAGCAGTTCAGCAACTAACACGGCTGAACGGTACGCGGCTCAGTTCCACGAAGAGAACTATTGGATCTTCACCGTGGAACTGGGCCGCAGTACCGGTTAAACTGAAACAACGCGCGGCACTAGAGCCTCAGTATGCTGAGCCGCAGCGCCACAGCGCGCTCAGGTGATAGCGCACCGACGCGCTCCCAACCCAACACCAAGGAGTACAGCAATGCAGGATTTGGGCACCATCACCCCCAGCCTCGAAGAATTCCGCGCCCGCGCAGCCGGCACCCGCGTCATTCCCGTACACATCAAAATCCTCGCCGACTCACTCACCCCCATCGGCATCTACCGATCCCTCGTACTCCAAAACGACCAGGGCGAACCCGTCGAAGCAGCCCACGGCACCTTCCTGCTCGAATCCGCCAAAATCTCCGCAGAAGGCGAATCCGCAGCCTGGGACCGCTACTCCTTCATCGGCGCATCCTCCCGCTCGACCCTCACCACCGTTGACGGCGCAGTCCACTGGCAGGGACGCACCCCCGCCGGCGCACCCGTCGACGGCGATCCCGTAGAGGCCATCGCAAAGACCCTGCAGATGCTCTACACCGAACCCGACCCGACCCTGCCGCCGCTCACCTCCGGCCTGGTCGGATACCTCGGCTGGGACGTCGTACGCCACTGGGAGCACCTGCCCTTCCCGCCCGCCGACGACGTGAACCTGCCCGAATTCGCGCTCAACATGGTCTCCGACATGGCAATCCACGACAACAAGGACGGCACCGTCCTGCTCGTCGCCAACGCCATCAACTTCAACGGCACTAGCGAAAACGTTGACGGCGCCTACGAGGACGCCGTCGCGCGTTTGCACAGCATGCTCCGCCGCCTGCAGCGCGGCGCCACCGCAACCACCTCCACTCTCTCCGGCGTGGCGGACATTGACCGTAAGGTCCGCGAAGACGTCACCCTCACCTGGAGCGAACAGGGCTTCAAGGACGCCATCGACCGTTCCAAGAAGAACATCATCGACGGCGACGTCTTCCAGATTGTGCTCTCACGCCGATTCGAAGCCGAAACCAACGCCAAGGCACTCGACGTGTACCGTGTACTGCGCCAGTCCAACCCCTCGCCGTACATGTACCTCTTCAACTTTGAAGACAGCAACGGCACCCCCTTCCACATCGTCGGCTCCTCCCCGGAGGCGCTCGTCACCCTCAAGGACGGCATCGCCAGCACCCACCCCATCGCCGGTTCCCGCCCGCGCGGCGCAACCCGCGAAGAAGACCTCGCACTCGCCGAGGAACTGCTCGCCGACGAAAAGGAACGCTCCGAACACCTCATGCTCGTCGACCTGGCACGCAACGACCTCTCACGCATCGCCAAGCCCGGCACCGTGTCTGTCGACCAGTTCATGATCATTGAGCGTTTCAGCCACATCATGCACATTTCCTCCGCCGTCAGCGCCGAACTCGACCCGCAGTTCAGCGCCTACGACGTGCTACGCGTCGCCTTCCCGGCAGGCACCCTCTCCGGCGCGCCCAAGCCGCGCGCCATGCAGCTCATCGACGAATACGAACCCACCCGCCGCGGCGTCTACGGCGGCGTATGCGGCTACTTCGACTTCGCCGGCAACATGGACATGGCAATCGCCATCCGCACCGCCGTACTCAAGGAAGGCACCGCCTACGTACAGGCAGGTGCGGGCCTCGTCATGGACTCCAACCCGGACTCCGAAACCCTCGAAACCGTCAACAAGTCCGCCGCCCCGCTGCGCGCTGTGCTGACCGCCTCCGGCCTGGCACCCCTGGACGCAGACGCAGCCGTCAACTCCACCAAGTAACCCAAGGAGACACCATGAGCACCGTTCTCGATGAGATCATCGTCGGCGTCCGCGAAGACCTCGCCGCCCGCGTACAGCAGGTTCCCCTCGAAGAAATGAAGAAGCGCGCCCTCGCAGCCGCCCCCGCCCGTGATGCGCTCGCCTCCCTACGCGGTGAAGTACCCGGCGGCGGCAACGGCACGACCGCACGCATCATCTCCGAGGTGAAGCGCTCCTCACCCTCCAAGGGTGCCCTCGGCGAAATCCCCGACCCCGCCGCGCTCGCCGCACGCTACGAAGCAGGCGGCGCCGCAGCAATCTCGGTACTCACCGAACAGCGCCGCTTCAACGGCTCCCTCGCCGACCTCGACGCAGTCCGCGCCGCCGTGAACATCCCCGTACTCCGCAAGGACTTCACCGTCGACGAATACCAGATCTGGGAGGCACGCGCACACGGCGCCGACCTGGTGCTACTGATTGTTGCAGCCCTCGACGAGCAGACCCTCCGCGAGTTCCTCGAACTCACCGAATCGCTCGGCATGAACGCCCTCGTCGAAACCCACACCCCCGAAGAAATCGAGGTCGCCCAGCGTATCGGCGCCAAGATTGTCGGCATCAACGTGCGTAACCTCAAGACCCTCGAAGTCAACAACGAGCACTACGCATCCCTGGCCGCGCACCTGCCCAACTCGGTCATCAAGGTTGCCGAATCCGGTGTCGCCAGCATCGAAGACGTACGCGCCTACGCCGGTGCCGGTGCCGATGCGGTACTCATCGGTGAAGCACTGGTACGCTCCGGCGACCCCGAAGGTACCGTGCGTGAATTCTCCAAGGTGCCTGTGACCCGATAGGGGTCGCTAAGAGATGGCGTGCCGGACGCCGATCGCGGGGGAGTGAGGCTTCCGTGGGTTAGTTGTTTGAGAAGGCATAACCGGACGCCGCTCGCGGGGGAGTGAGGCTTCCGTGGGTTAGTTGTTTGAGATGGCGTACCGGACGCCGCTCGCGGGGGAGTGCCCCCTCTGCGGCGCTGGGGCGCCTTGAGGACGGAGCCCCCGCTTCGCGTGTCCGGTACGCCCTCTAGGTCGCCTATCCCACCGGAGGAAGATATAGATGGGTTGGTCTGGGGGTTGGGTGTTGCTGTTAGCTCACCTGGCTCTGGGGTTCCATGTTGTTGGCTTGTTCTGTCAGCTTACCTCTCACACACATAAAGCCGGTGTCTGCTCCCTCGCAGGCACCGGCTTCACTCATCTCTTTCGTCATAATTAGCAGGAATAGCGCGTTCACATTGAGGCGCAGTCAGTTCGTTGATAGTCTACACATGGATATTTCACCAAACTGCACCACCCGCTTTGGATTGGGCAGCACTCGCCGTATCTAATAGACATGATTCAATCGATACGGCGCCAGAATGTCCATCATGCGTCCACACTACACTCGCGAGAATACTTATGGCTCAATCCCCAGGAAAACCTGTGTCCTTCATCGAACGCGACCTCTCATCCGGCTCCTCTACCGGTCCCGTGCCTGCCCTCAAAGCGCAGCGCCCCTCCACAAAAACTAAGATGAGTAATACCGAACCCGCCGCCAACCCCCAGAAACTGGCCGCTTGGCGCACCTGGGTCCCCGCCCTCATCATCTGGGCGCTAGCCTGCGCAACCCACCTCGGCACCTTCGCCTACTCGCTCGCCGAAGACCAGCGAAACCCCCTCAGCCACGAAAACAAAAACCACAACGGCTTCCTCTCCTACCTCAACATCTGGGACGCCGGCTGGTACCAGGGCATCTACAAAGAGTGGTACCCCACCGAACTGCCCCTGCGCGCCGACGGGTCCGTATCCTTCAACTCCTGGGCCTTCATGCCCCTCCACTCAATGATCAGCGGTAAAGTCGCTGACATTTTCGGTATTGAGTACCGCCTCGCCGCGGTCGGAGTCAGCCTCGCCGCCGGCCTCGCCCTGGCTGTTGTGCTCTACCGTCTCTTCATCGGTAGCCTGAACTGGCGTGACCGCGGCACCTTCGACACCCGCGCACTCGTTGGCGACGAATCCCGAAACCGCATCGCCCTGTGGGCGCTCGCCGTGTACGCATTCAGCCCCGCGAGCCCCATCTTCGTCACCGGTTACGCCGAGGCTCTTTCCACTCTGCTCCTTGCCTTGAGTGTGTGGTGTGTGGTGCGTGGCCGCTACATCCTGCTTCTGCCCGTGGCACTTCTGACGGCGCTGTCCCGCCCGCTGGGTGTACCACTCGGCGCGTTCGTAGGCCTCTGGTGGTTCTGGTGCACCGTTTCTGACTATCTTGCCCGCCGCTCCGATGACTCCTCGCAGTCTGTCCTGTCGGATGCGTGGGCTGCGTTCCGTGGACGCCTCGGTCAGCTCCTCGGCGCGCTACTGGTCTGCAGTTTCGCATTCGTGCACCCCCTGCACGCGGCTCTGCGTACCGGACGTCCCGACGCGTACCTCGCCACGGAACTCGGCTGGAGCTTCCGCAAGGTCGAAGACGGTCACCAGTACTTCGCCCAGTGGGTCCACCAATTCAACCTCTACTATGTGGGCTCCGTACCCGCCATCATCATGTGGGCCGCCCTGGTGCTCCTCATCCTGAGCTTCTACTGGTGGATGTCGCAGAAATTCACCCGCACCCTACTGCACCCCGCCCTGTGGCTGTGGACCGCCTGCTACGCCGGATACCTGTTCATCTTCTGGCTCCCGACATCTTCTACCTTCCGTATTCTGCTGCCGCTGTTCCCCCTGTCGCTGCTGGTCGCCGCCTACCTGCCGAAGAGCCGCATGTACCGCCTCCTGCTGGTGCTGATGGGCTTGCTCGGCTCCGCCCTGTGGATGCGCCTACTCTGGGGCGGCCCGGACGTGATTGGCCCCGTCTGGCTGCTGCCCTAAAAGTGGGTTAGCTTGTTCTGCTGGCTTGCCTCTCGCACATATAAAGCCGGTGCCTGTTCCCTCGCAGGTACCGGCTTTTCTGTAGTCTTTTAACAAGCCACCAGGTGCCCTGTGATATAAATCTATGGGTAGATTACAGGTGGAGAGTTTGTTATACGTGTCTGGTGGGTTAATAACTGATAATCTATGGAGGACATTTCACTAAAATGCACTGCATATCCGGCTGTATAGTGCATGCTGTCCGTCGTGGCGGAGAGCTGAAATGGTTGAGATGCCGATTATCACTCACACTGACACATTGAGAATACTTATGACTAAACATCTTGGATGGATTGCTCCGTCCTCCGTCTTTTCTAAGCTCTTTTCTGGTTTTCTGACTGGTCCTGTGCCTGTTCTTGATGACCGGGGTGCTAAGTCTTCTGGAGCTGACACTTCTTCTGAGCAAAGGTTGTTACCTGCTCGCCGTACGTGGGTTTCTGCACTGCTGATTTGGGCAGCTGCCTGTGTTTTTCATCTTGCCATTTTTCTTGTTGCACATGAGCAACACAAAAATAACCACCTCGTTGGTGCAAGCCGGCGCGGTGATCTCCTCGGGTTCCTGAGTAAATGGGATGCCGACCTCTACGAGCGTATTTATACCAATTGGTATCCTCAGCATTTGCCCATGCGTCCAGATGGCACGGTGGACAACAATACCTGGGCCTTCATGCCATTACAGCCCCTCATTGCTGGTGGTGTTGCCGATACGTTCGGTATCGGATACCGTGTAGCAGCGCTTGCTTTGACCATCGTGGCAGGTTTTACCCTGGCTTATGTTCTGCACCGCCTTTTCATCGGCTGCCTCAACTGGCGTGACCGCGGCATCTTCGACACCCGCGCCCTCGTAGGGGACGAGTCCCGCAACCGCCTCGCACTATGGGCCGTCGCAGTGTACGCCTTCAGCATGGCCAGCCCCGTCTTCATCACCGGCTACGCGGAAGCACTATCCGTCCTACTGATTGCACTGAGCGTATGGTGCGTACTCCGCGGCCGATACCTCATGCTGCTCCCAGTAGCGCTCCTCGCCGCACTATCCCGCCCGGTCGGCGTACCCCTCGGTGCCTTTGTTGGTCTGTGGTGGCTGTGGTGTACGGTGAACGACTACCGTCGCCGTCGTATCGAGGATGCATCGCACTCTGCACTGTCAGATGCGTGGGGCTCCTTCCGGGGCAGGTTCGGGCAGCTTATAAGCGCGTTGTTCGTCTGTTTCTTCGCGTTCGTACACCCTCTACATGCTGCTCTGCGAACAGGGCGTATGGACGCATATTTTGCGACGGAGCTGGGATGGAGTAACCGCAAACCCGGCGAAGGCCACCAGTTCTTCATTCAGTGGATTCTGCGCATCTACTACTACCTTGGTGGTGTGCTTCCCAAGATTGTTGTTGCAATAATCGTTATTATGGCAGTGGTGGGTTTCTATTACTGGATTTCCCGTAAGTTTAGTCGTTCCCTAATCCACCCCGCTCTGTGGCTGTGGACCGGATGCTACATGGGGTATCTTTTTATCTTCTGGCTCCCGATTTCCTCTACCATCCGCATTCTGCTGCCGCTGTTTCCGCTGGCGCTGCTGGTATCGGCATACCTGCCGAAGAGCCGCTGGTACCGTCCCGTGCTGGTTGCATTAGGCATGGCGCTGTCTATTCCCTGGATTTTGATTCTCTGGGGTGATCAGATAATGGCTGGCATCATTGTACTCGTTCCCTAAATCTCATATAGATTAAAAGCTGGTGTCCGGTTCCTGTCACGCAACAGGAACCGGACACCGGCTTTTCACATGTTATAGAGTGCTTAGCGGCCCGTATAGTCCGCGTCCGCAATATCCTTTGGCCAGCGCGCTTTACGGAACGGCGCCCACGTAAACGCCGCCGCCACCAACAACAAACCACTGATAATGAACGCCGGAACAAAACCCCACGCATCCGCAATCATGCCAGCCACCAGCGGGCCCAGGATCATACCAAAATCACTAAACATCTGATACACCGCCAACACCTGGCCACCACTGCGGCGAGTACCAATCACATCAGACACCGCAGCCTGAATCGACGGACCCATAAACGCCGCACCAATACCCAGGCACGCCGTCAACGACACAAACACCCACGCCACCGGCGCGAAACCCATAAACGTCACCGCAGAACCCGCCAACAGCAGACCCGAAAACGCCATCACACGGCGACCAAAACGATCCGAAAAACGACCCGAGAACGTCTGCGTCAACGCATTACCAAACGAGTTCGTCGCCATCGCCAAAGACGCCAACAAAGTACCCGCAACCGAATTCGACATATCGCCACCAGTCGCCAAATACGCCGCCGCCAACGGAATAATCGACGACTGTACACCAAACACCGACCAGCCAATCGCCCAATTCGAAACCAGCGCAGAACGGTAATTCGTAAACTTCAACGCGTCACGAACCGTCATCGCAGGCAGGTCGCTCTTACCCGTAGCGCCGCCGGATGCAGCAGGCTTAGCCGCCTTGCCGGATGCGCCAGCCTGAGTGTTAGCAGGGGAAGGCGCCGCCGACGGCAGCACCCCGGTGCCCTTACCCTCAGCCAGTGCCGCCGCCTCCATAATCGCGTCACGCTCAGCCTCCAGCGCAGCCTGCGACGGCATCAAGAACCACACAATCAGGCCCGCCGCCAGCAGCGAAAAACCATACACAATGAACGGCGCGCGCATACCAAACGGCGCCAGCGCGCTCGCAATCACCGGGCCCAGCAGGTTACCCAGCAGGAACGCCGTCGCATAATAGCCCGAAATGCGGCCACGCATATGTGCCGGGGACAAGCGCACCAGCAGGCCCATCGCAGAGACCGTGAACATGACCGAGCCGATACCCGCCACCGCACGCGAACCCAGCAGAACCCAATAATCCCAGGCAAACGCAATCATGAACGACGTCACCGACACAATCAGCATGCCAATCGTGTACACCGGACGCTCACCCCAGCGGGTAATCAGCTGACCCGCCGACGGCGCAAAAATCAGGCGCGTAATCGCCAACGCAGAAACCACCATCGTCGCCATCGTGACAGTGGCATTAAAGTTCTGCGCATAGTTCGGTAGCACCGGCGCCACCAAACCAAAACCCACCGCAATCATGAACGACGCAGCAATCAGAACCTTCAAACCGGTCGGCACACGGTTCGGATCAATCGTGCGCGGGTCAAAAACAGGCGGTGTTTTGGCAGGGTTCCTCATGCTCATCCTCGAAATCGTGCGGTGCCGTGCGGCAGGCGCGGGCCCCACCCGCAACCGCCGGCAATATGTTCGGCTAGAAAACTTTAATAGTTTCCAGTCTACTCTGCCGACAGCCGGGCATGCGCGTAACCTCGACCAGCCAAACCGCCCAAACCGGTAAGCTAGTAGTGTGAACGAAACGATGATGATAATTTGCGCAATCGTGCTGGGTGTACTGGTTATCGCCGGTGTACTTTTCGCCGTTCTGCGCCGACCCAAGAAGACCGCGGACCTGCAGTCTTTGCGTCAGGAGGCGGCTAAGGCCTCCGGCGGATCGGCGGAACAACCCGAAAGCTCGGCACCTCGCGCTATTGAACTTGATATGCCCGACCCGTCCGCGGGTCGCCTGGTGCGCCTGCGCGCCCGCCTGGCACGCTCCAACAACATGCTCGGCAAGGGCCTGCTGGCTCTGCTCTCCCGCGACCGCATCGACCAGGACGTCTGGGACGAGGTTGAGGAGACCCTGCTGCTCGCTGACCTCGGTTCCGAGCCGACTACCCGCCTGGTGGAGGCGCTGCAGCAGCGCGTGCGCGTTGAGGGTACGAGTAACCCCGCCGCCGTGAAGAAGATGCTCCGCGAAGAGCTCGTGAAGATTGTTCGCCCCGACATGGACCGCGAACTGAAGACCGCCGGTAGCGACGGCAACCCCGGCGTGGTGCTGGTCGTTGGCGTGAACGGCGTCGGTAAGACCACGACCGTCGGTAAGATTGCCCGCGTGATGGTTGCTGACGGTCAGACCCTGCTCCTGGGTGCCGCGGATACGTTCCGTGCGGCCGCCTCCGAGCAGCTGACCACCTGGGGTGACCGCGTGGGCGTGAAGACCGTGCGTTCCGAGAAGGAAGGCGCCGACCCCGCATCCGTCGCGTTTGATGCCGTGAAGGCTGGCAAGGAGCAGGGCGTCGACACCGTGCTCGTGGACACTGCTGGCCGCCTGCAGAACAAGTCCGGTCTGATGGATCAGCTCGGCAAGATCAAGCGCGTGATTGAGAAGGAAGCGCCGGTCACCGAGGTTCTGCTCGTGATTGACGCGACCACCGGCCAGAACGGTATGGTTCAGGCGAAGGTCTTCGGCGATATCGTGGACGTCACCGGTATCGTGCTCACCAAGCTTGACGGCACCGCAAAGGGCGGCATCGTGGTCGCTATCCAGGAGGAGCTCGGCGTTCCCGTCAAGCTCATCGGCCTGGGTGAAGGCCCGGACGACCTGGCGCCGTTCGACCCGGAAGCATTCGTGGACGCGCTGCTGGACTAACATCCTTTATCTCTCCGCCGAGAAGCCACATGTGTTTCGAGAAGCCACCAAAGACGTGGCTTTTCGAAACACATGTGGCTTTTCGCGGTTAAGTTTGGGGCACTCCAGCAGCACGCAGCACCTGCAAGGCCCGCCTCGGACGGTAAATAGCATCCTTAGCAGAAACACGGACGACAGCATACCCCGCGTGGAGTAGCCGATCCTGTCGATTCTTCTCCCGAACCAGGTCCTCTTTGGCGTTGTATTTGATGTTTCCATCTACCTCCAGAATGACGGGCCTGCCGTGGAGGCTAGTGGCATGTAGCAGAAAGTCCACTCGATAGGCATGACCTTCGCAGATGATGGTTTCTTGCTGCTTGTATCGGATTCCCTGGTCATCGAGAAGTAACCGCATGCAGGTTTCAGCAACGGATTCTGAGTGTGGGCTGAGTTCATGTCCGACGAGGCGGGCGGTTCGGCACCCGCGGCCAGATGCAGATGAGAGCTCTTTCTTGAGCTCCCCGTAGGTGAGCATATCCGGTTCCCGCGCGAAGCGCTGAAGGGCGCTTTCGGCCAGAACGAGCCCTTCGCGAAAGGGGAGCGTTTTCACGCAGGTGGTGATAGCTGTTAGTGGTGTGACGGTGGGGATCCCTTCGGGCGTGTACACGATGGGGCTGTCCGCGGTGAGTGTGTCTTGGATGCGCTGGATGTTTTCTCTGCGGCCGCCTCCGGTTCCTCGTACTTGAACGTGACGTGGTGGGCTGAGGGAGGAGATACCCCAGGCGATGGCGGCGCTTTGAGCGGCGAGGATGTTGGCGGGGTATTCGTTGAGGTGGGCGAGGATGCACACGTAGTGCTGGTCGTTGGGGTGTAGGTTGTTCCAGGTTTGGGTGGGGAGAAGGTGCCCTTTTGAGATGCGGGTGAGTTCGCCGCGGTTGAGGGCGTGGCTCAGGGTGATTCGTGTGTGGGTGGCTGAGGTGATGAGTTCGGTGCGGGTGCTTATCATCGTTGATAGTTCTTCTCTAGTAATCATGCTTTAATTGCATCAAATGAGAGTATTTGTGTTCAAGTGTTACGTTGAGTTATTACGCCGAAAAGCCACATGTGTTTCGAAAAGCCACGTTTTTGGTGGCTTTTCGAAACA
>ERZ1674203.7-NODE-7-length-82958-cov-18.279182_pt1 | contig 82958 bp, 65 predicted proteins | sample MGYA00581297_ERZ1674203 | MGnify/ENA primary metagenome ERZ1674203 (study PRJEB41354, sample SAMEA4873349) | human saliva metagenome | biome: human-associated habitat [ENVO:00009003]; feature: mouth environment [ENVO:08000002]; material: saliva material... | reverse complement strand
ATCAGGGTGCCCGAAGCGAAGCGAGGGCGGGTGCCCCTGTAGGAACGAGGACGAACACCGCCCCTCCAGCCGTATCCCGATTGAGAAACATACGGCGCGCCATCCCCACCAGCGGGGCGAGGATAAACACCGTCCCCCTTGCCTCCCCCCCCCCGGCGCATAGTAGGCTAGTGTTCAAAATATGTTCTCTCTAGGGCAAACAACGAAGAGCCCCCTGAACGAGTGGACAAAGATGCAGCTATATTTCACGAGGAAGTGCCCCTATGCGTCGACAGAACACCCTACGAACCCTCGCCGGGGCTCTACTCCCGCTGACCCTGCTGCTTAGCTCCTGCGCATCCGGGCAGCCCAGTGCCGACTCCTCGGCGTCCGCTAACGCTGAGAAGGCGTATAGCGCCTCCAAGAACCCTGATAGTCAAGCTATCGAAAAAGTAGAGAACCTCGCCTCACTTTCTGACAACGTTGTTCGTGCCTACCAGCGTTCCCTGAGCCAGTGCATGGCTGAACGAGGATTCCCGAACTACAAGGTTCCTGCCGGAGAAACTGAAATCCCGCTACTTCTGAGCGTTGGTTTCGAGCCTCTCACCGTTGCGGATGCCCGCGCTCGCGGATACAAAGAGCGCTGGTCTTTGGTAACTGCTGAGCTGGAAGAGCAGAGCCGCACTATGAGCGACGCTGAAATGCAGGCTCTTAACGGTACTGAAGGAAAGGGCGGTTGCCAGCAAGAAGCCACCCGCGTAGTCTTCGGTTCAGAAGAATCCCGTGCGATCATAAAAAAGGTCAACGTCACTGCGGTTCACTACCTTAACAACGACGCAATCTTCAAAGATCTTGGGCCTGCCACCGAGAAGTGGGCACAGTGCATGAAGGAACGCTTCGGAGGCGACTACACGTCTCCGGATATGGCTCGTGAACAGTACCGCCAGAACAACCAAGACACCCACGAACTGGCGATCAACGATGCGACCTGCCGCGAAGCAACCGGGCTAGATGCAGAACAGCGAAAGATGGCTATCGCTTACCTGAGTTCCTTCCTCGAAAAGGAGCAGGGCCTCATCGAGCAGGTGACCACGATCAAGAAAACTGCTGAAGAAAACGCCCGAAAGATTCTGAGCTAATCCTCCGGACTAATCAGACCGGGCTATCCAGACCGGACTAACTAGAGCAGACGTACAGAGTAGCCATGGAGGCTACACCTCGTCACAGCGTATTGTGCCCGGCACGTATCCCCGTGCCGGGCACAAACTAACCCCACACGGCACCGCCGCTTAAGCCCAAACGGCACAGACAATAGCGTTCCCACACGCGCACCCAAAGAAGGGACCCCATGAGCGCCACCCCCACCCGCCAGAAGAAAACCCTCTGGCTCTACGGCATTATCGCCCTGCTCCTCATCATCACCGTCGGCACGCTCATCAGCGCCCAAAACATCAAAACCACCGCCCAAAAAGACGCAGAAGCGGCACCCCCGGACCCCTCCACCATCACCGCCACAGTCACCCGCGAGAAACTGCGCACCACCGTGCCGCTGACCTGCACCGCCAACTATGCCACCTCAACCCCGCTACGCTACAGCGGCGAAGGACAGTACACCGCAATCACCATCAAACACGGTGACACCGTCGGCAACGGCACCCTCATCGCAGAAGTCAACGGTGAACCGCTCATCACCCTCACCGGCGGCTTCGCGCTCTACCGCGACCTCAAACTCGACGACAGCGGCCCCGACGCCGCACTCCTCAACGAGGCACTAACCGCCATGGGACGCCAGGGCCCGCAGCCCGCGCGCATCACCGAAGACACCTACGAGGCTCTCAACAACCTCCTCGACAGCCTCGGCTACGCGCACGTCAAGACTGACCAGCCCATTCCCGCCCGCTACTTCCTCATCATCAACCGTGCCGGAGTCGTCACCGGCAACCCCCGCGCAACCGGCGCTATCGCAGACGGTCCCGTAGCCACCATCGCAGAAGGTAGCAAGACCCTCAGCTGCACCGGAACCACCGGCAGGCTCACCCCCGAAGCTCGTAGCGGCCAGAAGGTAATCGTGCCCTCCCTCGGTGATACTGAGTACGTCGCAACCCTCGGATACAAGAACACCACCGAAGCTGCCGGCGCCGCAGGCAACAGCCAGGCCGGTCGCCAGGCCAATGGTGCAGAAGGCGCGGCTGGCTCCAACCTCAAGGGCGCAGCCGGCGCGGCTGGAAGCACCGAAGGGGAACGTATCCTCACTCTCGACGTAGGGGATAAGGCGGACAGCCTCCGAGGCGCCGTCAACGCGGAACTCACCCTCGAAGAAACCCCCGAAGCGCACCTGGTCGTACCCTCATCGGCGCTCTACACCCGTGACGGACAGACCCGAGTCATCGTGCTCGGCCCCGAAAGCTCCAACGGATCGAAGGCACGTGAAGAACGCGAGGTAACCGTTACCGTCATCAGCAACGCCAACGGCAAGAACGCCGTCACCGGTGACCTGCACGAAGGCGACAGCGTCAAAATCATGCGCGAGAAAAAGTAGGGAGTAGCCATGACTGACTCCCGCGCCGCTCACGCGCACCCACCAACCTATAGCGTCGATATTCAGGGAGTGTCCCAGCACTTTATGCAGGGTGACACTCGAATTGACGTGCTCAAAAATATTGACCTGAAAGTCCGCTACGGAGAAGTCGTCGCAATCCTGGGGCCGTCCGGCAGTGGCAAATCAACCCTGCTGAACATCCTCGGTCTGCTCAGCACGCCCGCCTCCGGCAGCTACCTGCTGGACGGTACAGACACCGCAACCTTCACCGCGGCACAGCGAGCTGAAGCGCGCCTAGACAACATCGGTTTCGTCTTCCAGGCGTTCCACCTCATCGAGCATAAGAACGTGTACCGCAACGTTGAGCTACCGCTCATTTACCGTGGTGTGCCCAAAGCGGAGCGAGCGCAACGTGTTGCGGATACTCTCGCCCTGCTGGGGTTGAGCCACCGGACGGATGCGCCCATCACCACTCTCTCCGGTGGCGAGAAGCAGCGTGTAGCTATTGCGCGTGCGCTCATCGGGGAACCGGCGTTGCTGCTCTGTGACGAGCCGACCGGCTCGCTGGATGAAGAGCTCACCCGTGAAGTGATTGACCTGCTCCGTGAATGCACGGGTAATCAGCAAAGCACGATTGTGATTACCCACGACCCGCTCGTGGCGGAGCACTGCGACCGGGGGCTGCGCATGCACGAGGGGCAGCTCATCGAGCAGAAGGCGCCGCGGCAGGAGGAAACGACCGCTCGTGCGTCTTTGAACCTGCCTAGCTTTACTGAGGAACAAGCCTCTAAGCCGCAGGGGAGCGGGCGTGCACCCTGGGCGCTCGCCTCCCTCAAAGAAGCCTGGGACGCTACCGTTCACCGGGTGAGGCGTAATATCTTCACCATGCTTGGTGTGGTTCTGGGTATCGCTTCGCTTGTGCTGACCGTTGGTCTGACCGCCACCATTTCTGGGCAGCTGGCGGACAGCTTCGACATTTTTAGGGCTAAGCACCTGACGATTAGCTCTACCCGAACCGAAGCTATGAGCCGTACTGAACTCTTGAGCCTGGCGGCGAGCGAGAACTACCGGCGTGTTAGCCAGCTGAACGGAGTGACCGGTACCGCACTGGTGGATCAGCTGGATGAATCCACCGATATTCAGCGCGGCCCCGACAACTTCGGTGAGCGCGGTGCTAACGTGACGGCGTCCGTTCTGGCGGCAACGCCCAGTATCTTTAGCGTGCAGGGTCACGAGCTGGTGTGGGGTCGTACCTTCGATGAGGGGCACGTGGAGCGTAACGATAAGGTCGTGGTGCTCAGCGAAAGCGTGATGCGCCAGCTCGCGCTGCCCTATAGCCCCGGGGTCACGGTTTATATTCACGATGAGCCGTACACCGTTATCGGTGTGGTGCGGGAGAATCCCTCGCTGACTCTGTCGTATGGTTCGGTCTACCTGCCTCTGGGCGCGAAGCCTGGTGCCGATGCTGAAGAAGCACAGCCCGCCGCCGGTGGTGGTGCTGCTGCGGCGCAGACCGGTAAGCGTTCCACTCAGATTGTGGTGAGCACTGTTGCCGGTGCCGCAAACCAGATTGCGGAGGAAGCACCGTACGCGCTCTCGCCGGAACGCCCCGCGCTGTATAGCGTGAGTGTTCCGCCGGAGCCGAAGACCCTGCGTGAAGCCGTCGACCAGCAGCAACGCACCATGCTTCTAGCCATGAGCGTTATTACCCTCGTAATTGGTGCGATGGGCATTATGAACACGTTCCTGGTTGCGGTGATGGAGCGTCGCCGTGAGGTGGGTTTGCGTCTGGCTATTGGTATGCGCCCTTCGGGTATTCTGCTGCAGTTCTCGGCGGAGGCGCTACTGACCGGCATCTTGGGCGCGGTGGCTGGTATTGTGCTGGCGGTTAACGGCATTTCGATTGTGTCTTTGCTGAACCGTTGGACGCCGATTATTAGCGCTGACACTATTCTGCTGGGCCTGGGCGCTGGCGCACTGGTTGGTGTGTTGGCTGGTCTGTACCCGGCGGCGAAGGCATCGCGTATTGACCCGGCACAGACCTTGGCGGCAGGCTAGTCGCGCTGAGCAGGGTTTGGAGGGGCGGTGTCGTCCGTAATGACATCAGGGTGCCCGAAGCGAAGCGAGGGCGGGTGCCCCTGTAGGAACGAGGACGAGCACCGCCCCTCCCCAACGGCGTCCCAAACAAGCCCAAAAGAAAGCAGGAGAGGGCGCCTTCACAGGCTGAGCGAGTATCCTAGAAGCTTCGTATCCCCAAACCGAAACGAGAAGAAGCGTGGAAATCCTGCTGTACGCTGTGGGCATTATCCTCATGGCAATTGCTATTGCCGTCTCGATTGCCCTGCACGAGGTGGGGCATCTGGTGCCCGCGAAGCTGTTCAATGTGCGCGTCCCGCAGTACATGATTGGCTTCGGTAAGACCGTGTTCTCTTTCCGCCGTGGCGAGACTGAGTACGGTTTCAAGGCGATCCCGCTGGGTGGTTACATTTCGATGATTGGCATGTACCCGCCGAGCCCTGCTGAGGTGAAGGACCACCATACTGAGGGCCATTCGGGGAGTACGAGCCCGTTCGCGTCCTTGGCTGAGGAGGCGCGTGCGGCGGATGCTGAGCGTCTGAAGCCGGGCGATGAGGACCGCCTGTTCTATAAGCTGCCGGTGCTCAAGCGCATGGTGATTATGCTGGGTGGCCCGACGATGAACCTGCTGATTGGTGTGGTCTGCACGGCTATTTTGGTGTGCGGTTTTGGTACGGCGCAGGTGACGAATAAGGTGTCGGCGGTGTCTGAGTGCGTGCCGAGCGTGAGCGTGACCCATGATTCGATTAGCTATGGCGAGTGTACGGATAAGTCCACTCCGTCGCCTGCGAAGGCTGCGGGTGTGCAGGTGGGTGACCGTGTGGTTGCTGTGAATGGTGCGTCGACGGGGTCGTGGGAGGCTGTGTCTTCGGCGATTCGTGCGGCGGGTTCTCACCCGAGCACTTTGACGGTGGAGCGTAATGGTCAGCGCCTGGACCTGTCGGTGACTCCGGTTGAGATGATCCGCCCGGTTTCTGATGGTAAGGGCCAGTATGCGCGTGCTGCGGATGGTTCGATTGCGACGACTCGTGGCGGTTTTGTGGGTGTTTCGCCGTCGAGTGAGTTGGTGCCTGGTTCTATTACTGAGGTGCCTGCGATGGTGGGCGATACGCTCTCTCGTGTGGGTTCGTCGATGCTTTCGTTGCCGCAGCGTGTGTGGGAGTTGACGGTGACTTTGGTGACTGGTGGTGAGCGTAGTGTTGAGTCGCCGGTGTCTGTGGTTGGTGTGAGTCGTATTGCCGGTGAGGTGACGGCTACTGACCGTATTGATGTGAAGGCGAAGGCTGCGATGTTGGTCTCGCTGGTGGCGAATATGAATTTGATGCTTTTTGCGTTTAATTTGATTCCGCTTCTGCCTCTGGATGGTGGCCATGTGTTGGGTGCGCTCTGGGAGGGTGTGCGTCGTTTCTTTGCGCGTTTGACTGGGCGTAAGGATCCGGGTCCGTTTGATCCGGTGAAGTTGTTGCCGTTGACGTATGTGGTGGCGGGCGCGTTCATTGTGATGTCGGTCATTCTGATTGTGGCGGATATTGTTAAGCCCATCACCCTGTTTTAGTGTGTTGTTGCGCGCGGTAAGGGTACCCGTATTAGTGGTTTCTTTCGCGTCAGTGGCACAATAAAAAGTTGAACGAAGGATGCGTCGTACGTCCTTCATAACCCATGTATGGAGGAAAACCTTGTCGGTCAGCCTTGGTATGCCGAAGCCCGCTCCCGCGGTTCTGTCCCCGCGTCGTAAGACTCGCCAGTTTAAGGTGGGTTCTGTCGGTGTTGGTTCTGAATCTCCGATTTCGGTGCAGTCGATGACGACCACTAAGACCCACGACATTGGTGCGACTCTGCAGCAGATTGCTGAGTTGACCGCTGCCGGTTGCGATATTGTGCGTGTGGCGTGCCCGACTGATAAGGATGCGGAGGCTCTGCCCATTATTGCGAAGCAGTCCCGTATTCCGGTGATTGCTGATATTCACTTCCAGCCGAAGTACGTGTATGCGGCTATTCAGGCTGGTTGCGGTGCTGTGCGCGTGAACCCGGGTAATATCCGTAAGTTCGATGACCAGGTGAAGGAAATCGCTCAGATGGCTTCGGACCACGGCGTTTCTCTGCGTATTGGTGTGAATGCTGGTTCGCTGGATAAGCGTCTGTTGGAGAAGTACGGTAAGGCTACTCCGGAGGCTCTGGTTGAGTCTGCTGTGTGGGAGGCTTCGCTCTTTGAGGAGCATGGTTTCCGTGATTTCAAGATTTCTGTGAAGCACAATGACCCTGTGGTGATGGTGGAGGCGTACCGTCAGCTGGCTGAGCGCGGTGACTGGCCCCTGCACTTGGGTGTGACTGAGGCTGGTCCGGCGTTCCAGGGCACTATTAAGAGCTCTGTGGCGTTCGGTACTCTGCTGTCTCAGGGTATTGGCGATACTATTCGCGTGTCGCTGTCTGCTCCTCCGGTTGAGGAGGTGAAGGTGGGCACCAAGATCCTGGAGTCGCTGAACCTTCGCCCCCGTAAGCTGGATATTGTTTCTTGCCCGTCGTGTGGTCGTGCGCAGGTGAACGTGTGGGAGCTTGCTGAGAACGTGACTAAGGGCCTGGAGCACATGAAGGTTCCGCTGCGTGTTGCCGTGATGGGTTGCGTGGTGAACGGCCCGGGTGAGGCTCGTGAGGCTGACCTGGGTGTGGCGTCCGGTAACGGTAAGGGCCAGATTTTCGTGAAGGGTGAGGTCATTAAGACTGTGCCTGAGGATCAGATTGTTGAGACTCTGATTGAAGAGGCGACCCGTATTGCTGCTGAGATGGAGGCTTCGGGCGAGTATGTTCCCGAGGGTTCCCCGGCTGTTTCGGTGAGCTAGTTAGCTTTTGTGCGCGGAGGCGCCCTGGTGAGGGCGCCTCCGCGCTTTTCCGGTTATGTCCGGTTATGGTGGTGGCATGCTCGGTGCTTGCCGCTGCCGGTTGTGGCCGCAGGATCCGGCTACCTTTTCGGGGGTGCGTCCCCGTGTTTTCACTTATTTTTTGTCGCTCATTCTCTATCACTCAACAGGTCATGTTCACTCTTTTTTCTCGCCGCCGTAAGGCTAATCGTGCCCGGCGTGCTGCTGTTTCGTCTGCTGCTGTTTCGTCGATGGATTCTTCCCCTATGCCTGATCGCGTGAAGGAACACGTTTTTGCTCTGGATGCTCGGTGGTGCGATGAGCTGGAGGAGGTCCTGTTCAGTGACCCGGTCCCGAATCTGTACTCCATTGAGCATTATTTGGCGTGCCCTCTTCCGGTGAGGTCCCCGCGTATTCCGTTGCATTACTATCAGGGTTTTGTGGGTTGTGAGCGTGACGGGCAGTTGTGCTGTGTGCTGCTGTTGGGTTCGAATGTGGTGCCGGTGCGGTTGTGCGGTGCCGCAGTTGAACACGCTGAGCACGATGTGGATTCTCCCGTTGCTGAAGCGGCGGATGCCCCCGTCCCGGACACTCCCGCCTTGGACACTGCGGCGCTGGATGCTACGGCGCTCGCACATCGTGACGCGCTGGCTCAGCTGCTGCTGCAGGTGGGTTCTCGCCTGGATTCCATGTTCGGTGAGAGCGTCTTCGTGATGCCCCTGTGGACGCGCATGCAGGAGCTGTGCGAGCAGACTCGCGGCGATAAGAGCCCGCTACTGCAGATGCTGCAGCCAAGCCTGGGTGACGGTTGCGATCACCGTGCGCGGGTTCTGTCGGAGCGTCCCAATCAGCCGCTACTGTATCTGCCGCCGGAGAAGGACCTCGCCCGCTTCTACGAGGCGGAGCTTCCTGAGCTGCCGGTGCACCTGCCCGCGCCCTTCAAACCTGCCGAAGCCCCCACCGGTGCTTCCCAACTCGGCGGTGAGGCTGCCGGGTATGCACGCCTTGCCACCTCCGCGGACCTGGGGGAGCTTCTGCCCGCCGCGGCCGCCATGTTCGCCGAGGAGGTCGGCTTCGACCCGATTGCTCGCTACGGTGACGGCTATGCGGCGCGCCTGCGCACGCTCATTGCCGGTCAGCGCAGCGCCATTGTCACCGACGTGAACGGTCGCGTCATCTTCAAAGCGGATGCGGGCATCGTGAACCTGGACGCCGCGCAGGTGCAGGGCGTATGGCTGCATCCGGACTACCGCGGCTACGGTCTGGCTAAGCCGTTCTTTGCCGCCGCCGCGCAGGTTCTGCAGCGCCGCTACCCGCACTTGAGCCTGTACGTGAACGACTACAACGCCCGCGCTCTTGCCATGTACCGGGGGACCGGTTGGGAGCAGATTGGGCAGTTCTCGACCATCATTTTTGAGCGCTAAACACGCCGAATCCTAAAACGCTATAAAATTAAAGACGACTGTGCCTTTTTCGTGGCTTACCCTGCGGACTTGGGCACCCCACCTAAACCTATCGACCCTTCAAGGAGAATCGTGGTACTTCGCCTTTCCAACCTCTTCGTGCGCACTCTGCGCGAGGACCCCGTAGACGCTGAGGTCGCCAGCCACAAGCTGCTGGTCCGCGCCGGTTACATCCGCCGCGCAGCCCCCGGCGTGTACACCTGGCTGCCCCTGGGTCTGAAGGTACTGCGCAAGGTCGAGAGCATCATTCGTGAAGAGATGGACGCCATCGGCGCGCAGGAAGTTCACTTCCCCGCACTGCTGCCCCGCGAACCCTACGAGGCAACCAACCGCTGGGACGAGTACGGCGACAACCTCTTCCGCCTCAAGGACCGCAAGGGTGCAGACATGCTGCTGGCACCCACCCACGAGGAAATGTTCACCCTGCTGGTCAAGGACCTGTACTCCTCCTACAAGGATTTGCCGGTTTACCTGTACCAGATTCAGACCAAGTACCGCGATGAGGCGCGCCCCCGCGCGGGTCTGCTGCGCGGCCGCGAGTTCGTCATGAAGGACTCCTACTCCTTCAACATTGACGATGAGGGCCTGAACGAGGCGTACATGGCGCACCGTGCCGCCTACCAGCGCATCTTCGAGCGCCTGGGCCTGGAGATTGTCATTGTGACCGCACAGTCCGGCGCGATGGGCGGCTCCCGCAGCGAAGAGTTCCTGCACCCGACCCCCATCGGTGAAGACACCTTCGTGCGTTCCGCGGGCGGCTACGCGGCAAACGTTGAGGCCGTCACCACCGTGGTTCCCGAGGAAATCGAAATCACCGAGGACACCCCGGCGGCACTCGTCGTGGACACCCCCGATTCCGCCACCATTGAGACCCTGGTGGAGCGCATGAACGAACTGCACTCCGAGGTTACCGGCGGCACCCTGGATGCTTCGCAGACCCTCAAGTGCTTCCTGGGCACCGTCATCACCCCCTCCGGCGAGCGCAAGGTCTTCGCCGTGGGCGTTCCCGGCGACCGTGCCGTGGACCTGGGCCGCGTTGAGGTCAACATCGGCGCCCTGCTGGGCATCGGCGGCGAGGTTGAGGTTGAAGCAGCCAGCGAAGAGGACCTGAAGGCATACCCGCAGCTGGTCAAGGGCTACATTGGCCCCGGCCTGAGCCTGGATGCGCCCCTGTTCGGTGCGCACACCGAGGACGAGGATGCGGTAGCTTCCGCAACCGGCATTCCCTTCTTCGTTGACCCCCGCGTGGTGCGCGGTACCCGCTGGGTGACCGGCGCAAACGAAGAGGACAAGCACGTGGCGAACCTGGTCTTCGGCCGCGACTTCACCGCCGACGGCGTCATTGAGGCGTGCGAGGTGCGCGAAGGCGACCCGGCACCGGATGGCTCCGGCGAGCTGGTGGCAGCCCGCGGCATCGAGATGGGCCACATCTTCGCCCTGGGCCGCAAGTACGCTGAGGCACTGGGCCTGAAGGTTCTGGACCAGAATGGCAAGCTGCAGACCGTGACCATGGGCTCCTACGGCGTGGGTGTGACCCGCGCACTGGCTGCTATCGCCGAGGGCAACCACGACGAGAAGGGCCTGATCTGGCCGCGTAACCTGGCACCGGCAGATGTGCACATCGTTATCACCGGCAAGGACGCAGCATCCCACGAGTACGCTGAAGAGCTCAGCGCATCCCTGGAATCCGCCGGCCTGCAGGTCATGCTGGATGACCGCCCGAAGACCAGCCCCGGCGTGAAGTTCGGCGACGCCGAGCTGCTGGGCGTGCCCACCATCCTGGTGATTGGTCGCGGCTTCAAGGACGGCGTGCTGGAGCTGAAGGACCGCCGCAGCGGTGAAGCTCGCGAGGTGTCCGTCGAGAACGCGGTGGCTGAGGTCATCGCTGAGGTGCGCGGCGCCTAAGGCACGCCACTAGCCCGCAAAGACGTAAAACCGTCGCCACCTGCCCTACCTCCCAAGAGGTGGGGCAGGGTAGCGGCGGAAGAATGAAAGAAGAGAACTATGGCATACAAGCCGAAGCGTTCTGGCTCTAAGAAGAGCGCCCCGAATGCGCGCGCTCGCCGTGCCGCATCCCGCGTGGCGAATGGTGTGAACACTCCCCGCACTCGCGTTGAGAGTGAGCCCGTGGTGGAGGCGCCGGTGCGCGTGGGTACCCGCGCGATCCGTGAGGAAGAGGTTGCCGAGGCGATTGCCCCGGTTATCTCCGAGTTCTCGCTGGTGCTGGAGGGCCTGAAGATTTCGGGCCCGGCGGCGAACCGCACCGTGAAGATTACGGTGGACTACACCGCTGAGCGTACCGATTCGCTGTCGCTGGATTCCCTCGCGGAGATTTCCGGTGCGATTTCGGGCGCCCTGGACCGTGCGGATGAGAACGACGAGTTCTTCCCCTACGAGCTGGAGGTGTCCTCGCCCGGCGCTACCCGTGCCCTGACCGAGCGCCGCCACTGGGAACGTGCCCGTACCCGCCTGATCGCGGTCACCGCACCCGACGGCACCGAGTATCTGGCACGTCTGCACGAGGTGCAGGATGAGGGTCCGGTGCTGGCTCGTAAGAAGAACACGAAGAAGGGCCAGAAGGAGTCGTACCACGAGCCGAGCTTGCTTCCGTGGGAAAATATTGCTTCTGCTCACGTCGAGATTGACTTCAATTCGCCCGCTGAGCCGGTAGAATAGAGTTATTAAAGCTTCAGGCACGGGGTGCTCCGTGCCAGGTATATACCGTTCGGGAGCCGGGGCGCACTAAGCGTCCCGGCGCCGTGCTAACTGGGAAAGGCTGAAAAGCGTGGAGGATATTAAAACTATTGACCTGGGCGCACTGCGCGCATTGGCGAAGCAGCGCTCTCTCGTCATGGAGGAGCTCTTCACCCTGGTTGAGAACGCCCTGCTGCTCGCGTACATGAAGCAGCCCGGCGCTATTAAGGGCTCTCGTGCCGTCATCGACCACACCACCGGCGAGTTCGTCATTCTGGCTCCTGAGCTTGATGAGGACAACCAGAAGATTGACGAGTTCGACGATACCCCGAACAACTTTGGCCGTATCGCTGCCGCAACCGTCCGTCAGGTGCTCTCGCAGCGTCTGCGTGACGCTGAGGACGCATCCGTTCTGGGCGAGTTCAAGGACCGTGAGGGCACCCTGGTGTCCGGCGTGATTCAGCAGGGCAACAACCCGCGTATGGTTCAGGTTGACCTGGGCACCGTTGAGGCTGTCCTGCCCAGCAACGAGCAGGTTCCGGGCGAGAAGTACCCGCACGGCTCCCGCCTGCGCGCTTACCTGGTTGAGGCTCGCCGCGGCCCGAAGGGCCCCTCGATTGTGGTTTCTCGTTCGCACCCGAACCTGGTTCTGCGCCTGTTTGAGCACGAGGTTCCCGAAATCTCTGAGGGCCTGGTTTCCATTAACTCCATCGCACGTGAAGCTGGTCACCGCTCCAAGATTGCTGTGTCCGCGAAGAACCCGACCATTAACGCTAAGGGTGCGTGCATCGGCGATATGGGTGCCCGCGTGCGTGCGGTTGCTGCCGAGCTGAACGACGAGAAGATTGACATTGTCGACTACTCGACCGATCCGGCAACCTTCATCGCTGCGGCACTGTCCCCGGCGAAGGTCACCGAGGTCATTATCGCGAACCCGCGTGAGTACTCCGCTCGTGCCGTGGTTCCGGATGACCAGCTGTCCCTGGCTATCGGCCGTGAGGGTCAGAACGCACGTCTGGCAGCGAAGCTGACCGGCTGGCGTATCGATATTCTCTCCGAGTCTAAGTACGCTCAGGTTCGTGCCGAGGAAGAGGTTGCAGCTCGCGTGGCTCGTAGCCTGGCTGAAGAAGCTTCCGCTGAGAAGGCAATTGAAGAAGCAACAGAAGAGTCCGCACAGGACGCTGAATAAGCATTAGCCCCGGTGAGGGGCGTATCCCGCAGCATATCCTTTTGATGCAGGCGCAAGAGATCGGGCAGTAACGTGCCCGGTGTTCTTGCGCCTGCGTCACAGTTTTGCCCATGATTCTTAAAAACGGGATACACTATTAAGATGTACCGGTGCGTAACCGGGCGCTTTAACGCGCCCTCGCACGCACCGGATGGAGCATCACGAATGTACTGCGAACGCGGTTCTACACACGCTAGAGAGGGGAGAGGACCATGAGCGATCACGACCTCACCGCAACCTCCGAAGCGTTTGAAGGACCGGTCCGCACCTGCATCGGATGCCGTGCCCGCGATGAACAGCGCAACCTGCTGCGCATCGCCCGCACACCCGTCACGTCTGCTACCGAGCAGGCGGACACCCCGCCCTATCAGCCCGATACGGCGGGAACTATGCCCGGGCGAGGCGCTTGGATCCATCCGAGCGAAAAGTGCGTAGCCGCTCTGCAGAAAAAGAACGGTCTGGCGCGCGCCTTCAAAAAAGCGGTCCCTGCAGCCCAGTTGCAGGCGTGCTGTGAGCAGATTCGAGCCGTTATTGCCGACTCGACCCCCTCATAGACGCTTTTCGGGTATATGCCCTCTGTAAGTCAACGAGTTTGACGACTTCTTATCTGAAAGCGAGTCAGAAAACTGATGGATATCTAATGAGTGCCGCGAAATGAGTACCCTTTCGTGCTCACCCACCGGCAATTTCACGAATTGGCGCGCCTTCGGGCGTGCACCCCGTAAACATTAGTGTCCGCACCATTCCCGGTGCGGACCGGGAATGGAGAAAATTTGGCTCAGCCTCGAGTACACGAGTTTGCTAAAGAAGTAGGCGTACCTTCCAAGGAAGTTATTGCCAAGCTCAAGGATATGGGCGAGTTCGTTAAGAGCTCCTCTTCCACCCTGAACCCCATGGTTCTGAAGAAGCTGCGCGCGGAATTCCCCGCCGCAGCCGCTAAGCCTGCCGCAAAGGCAGCACCCGCAAAGGCAGCAGCGGAGTCGGCAGCTAAGCCGGCACCCAAGCCCGCAGCGGCTAAGCCCGCCGCTAAGCCTGCGGCAACCCCCAAGCCCGCAGCGGCAAAGCCTGCCGCTAAGCCGGCACCCAAGCCTGCAGCTAAGCCCGCAGCAGCTGAGAGCGCAGCTCCCAAGCCCGCAGCAGCTAAGCCCGCCGCAAAGCCGGCAGCAGCACCCAAGCCCGGCGGCCCCCGCCCGGGTAACAACCCCTTCGCATCCCAGCAGGGCATGGCACGCCCCGAGGCTGCACCGAAGCCGGCAGCACCCAAGCCTGCCGCTCCGAAGCCCGGCCCCAAGCCCGGTCCTCGCCCCGGTAACAACCCCTTCGCATCCCAGCAGGGTATGAAGCGTGGCGGCGGCGACTCGCAGCGTTCCGGCGGTCCCCGTCCGGCACGTAACGGTCGTCCCGGTGGCAATGGTGGCGCACGCCCCGGCGGTAATGGCGGTCCCCGCCCCGCAGGTGGCGCACGTCCCGGTGGTAACGGTGGCCCCCGTCCGGCAGCTGGCCCCCGTCCGGCAGCTGGCGCACGTCCCGGTGCACCCCGTCCGGCTGGTGGCGGCGGCGCACGTCCGAACCCCTCGATGATGCCCAAGGTTTCCAACGTTGGTGGCGGCGCGTCCGGCTCCAACAACGGTGGCGGTAACGGTGGCGGCGGCGCACGTCGCGGCGGCGGTTCCGGCGGCGGCTTCAACCGCGGCCCGGGTCGTCCCGGCCCCGGCGGTCGCGGCAACGCACAGGGCGCATTCGGTCGCGGTGGCTCCAAGCGTAAGGGCCGCAAGTCCAAGGCAGCTCGCCGCCATGAGCAGGAGCAGCTGAACGCACCGGCACCCGGTGGCGTGGTTGTTCCTCGCGGCGACGGCTCGACCGAGATTCGTCTGCGCCGCGGCGCGTCCATCATGGACTTCGCTGAGAAGATTGGCGCAAACCCGGCATCGCTGATTACGGTTCTCTTCCACCTGGGTGAGATGGCTACCCAGACTCAGTCCCTGGACGAGGAGACCTTCGAGCTGCTGGGTGCCGAACTGGGTTACGTCATCAAGATTGTTTCCCCGGAGGATGAGGAGCGCGAGCTGCTCGAGTCCTTCGACATCGACCTCGAAGCCGAAGCAGAAGCTGAGGGCGATGACGTTCTGGAGGTTCGTCCCCCGGTTGTTACCGTCATGGGTCACGTTGACCACGGTAAGACCCGCCTGCTGGACGCTATTCGTAACACCAACGTCATTGAGGGTGAGGCCGGCGGCATTACCCAGCACATTGGTGCATACCAGGTCCACACCACCGTTGAGGGTGAAGACCGCGCGATTACCTTCATCGATACCCCCGGTCACGAGGCGTTCACCGCTATGCGTGCCCGCGGTGCGAAGGTCACCGACGTGGCAATCCTCGTGGTCGCAGCGGATGACGGCGTTATGCCCCAGACCGTTGAGGCGCTGAACCACGCACAGGCAGCTAACGTGCCGATTGTGGTTGCTGTGAACAAGATCGATAAGGAAGGCGCGTCCCCGGACAAGATCCGTGGCCAGCTCACCGAGTACGGTCTGATCCCCGAAGAGTACGGTGGCGACACCATGTTTGTGGACGTCTCCGCTCGCAACGGCACCAACATCGACGAGCTGCTTGAAGCTGTCACCCTGACCGCTGACGTGCTCGAACTGACCGCTAACCCGAACAAGGAAGCACGCGGCGTTGCTATTGAAGCAAACCTGGATAAGGGCCGCGGTGCGGTTTCCACCGTCCTGGTTCAGTCCGGTACCCTGCGCGTCGGTGACGCTATCGTTGCCGGTGTTGCTCACGGTCGCGTTCGTGCAATGTTCGATGAGAACGGTCAGGCTGTGAAGGAAGCTGGCCCGTCCCGCCCCGTTCAGGTGCTGGGTCTGTCCACCGTTCCTCGTGCAGGCGACACCTTCCTCTCCACCGAGGAAGAGCGCACCGCTCGTCAGATCGCTGAGAAGCGTGAGGCTGCTGATCGTAACGCTCAGCTGGCTAAGCGTCGTAAGCGCGTGACCCTCGAGTCCTTCGACGCCGCTGTGGCTGAGGGCAAGATGGACACCCTGAACCTGATCATTAAGGGTGACGTCTCCGGTGCTGTTGAAGCACTGGAAGAGTCCCTGATGAAGATCGACGCCGGTGGCGACGAGGTTCAGCTGCGCGTCATCCACCGCGGTGTGGGTGCTATTACCCAGAACGACGTGAACCTGGCTACCGTGGACAACGCGGTCATCATCGGCTTCAACGTCCGCCCGGCAGAGCGCGTTGCAGAACTTGCCGACCGCGAAGGCGTCGAGATGAAGTTCTACTCGGTCATCTACCGTGCGATTGAGGAAATTGAGCAGGCCGTCAAGGGTATGCTCAAGCCCGAGTACGAGGAAGTGGAGCTCGGCTCCGCAGAGATCCGCGAGGTCTTCCGCTCCTCCAAGTGGGGCAACATCGCAGGTTCGATCGTCAAGAACGGCATCATCAAGCGCAACGCCAAGGCACGCCTGGTGCGCGACGGTTCCGTGGTGGCAGACAACCTCACCATCGAGTCGCTGCGTCGTTTCAAGGACGACGCTACCGAGGTTCGCGAAGGTTTCGAGTGTGGTATTGGCCTCGGCTCCTTCAACGACATCAAGGAAGGCGACATTATCGAGACTTGGGAGATGCGCGAAAAACCGCGCGTCTAAGGCTCACACGCTGATGCGCCCGTCACCCGCTAGTGTTCCCGCACCCGCAGGCTTCTAGAGAATAGAGCCTGAGGGGCGGATGCTGGCGGGGCGGGCGCTTCCGCATTACCTGGAACGCCTCCGTAGCACCCCGAGTGTTCGCGGAAGGCGCCACGATATTTCACCACGACATTTCAAGGAGAAACACATGGCTGATGCAGCCCGCGCGGCACGACTTGCCGACCGCATCAAGGTAATTGTGGCGAAGGCGCTGGAGCGTCGTGTTAAGGATCCCCGCCTCGGTTTTGTGACCATTACCGATGCCCGCGTGACCAACGACCTGCAGCACGCAACCCTGTACTACACCGTGTTCGGCTCCGAAGAGGACGCCGCAAACACCAAGAAGGCGCTGGAATCCGCTAAGGGTATTCTGCGCGCCGAGGTGGGTAAGAACATCACTGCCCGCCTGACCCCCACCCTGACTTTCGTCGCTGACGAGGTTCCCGAGAACGCCTTCCACATTGAGGCGCTTCTGCGTGAGACTCGCGAGCGCGACGCCGCCCTGGCTGCTGCAGCTGAGGGTGCCGAGTACGCTGGTGAGGCTGACCCCTACAAGAAGGACGAGCCTGCCGAGGGTGAGGACGCCTAAGTGGCGAAGAAGCAACCGCAGGGCCCGTCCGGCCTGATGGTCATTGATAAGCCCGCCGGGATGAGCAGCCACGACGCAGTCTCTCAGATGCGTCGTATTGCTGGCACCCGGCGGGTTGGTCACGCCGGTACGCTGGATCCCGCCGCGACCGGCGTGCTGATTTTGGGCATCAATAAGGCGACGAAGCTGCTGACCTACCTGGTCGGTCAGGATAAAACCTATGACGCGACGATTCGCCTGGGCATTGAGACGCTGACTGAGGACGCCGAGGGTGAGCACACCGCCGCGCATCCGGATGCCGTTGAGGCGCTGACCGGTTTGGACGCTGAGCAGATGCGTGCGCGCATCCTGGAGTCTGTGGCGCAGCTAAGTGGCGATATTCTGCAGGTTCCTTCTGCGGTGTCCGCTATTAAGATCAACGGTGTTCGTTCGTATGCGCGTGTGCGTAGCGGTGAGCAGGTTGAGTTGGCGGCGCGTCCGGTGACGATTAGCGAGTTCACGGTGCATTCCATCAACCCCGGCTTTGCCGAGTACGTGATTGAGGACCCCGAGAACGAGGGCGAATACGCGGCAACTTCGGTTCCCGTGATTGACTGCAAGGTGACGGTTTCGTGCTCTTCGGGAACCTATATTCGTGCCCTGGCGCGTGATCTGGGCAAGATTCTGGGCACCGGTGGACACCTGACGGCTCTTCGCCGTACCCGTGTGGGTGCAGTGGTGCTTGAGGATGCCGCCGATTTGGCGCAGTTGAAGCAGCGCCGTGAAGAGTCGGAAGCACCGCTGGAAGATTTGCCGCTGCTTCCCCTGGAGGATGCGGCACGCCGCATCTTTGGTGCGCGTGAGCTCTCTGCCGCGGAGGCGAGCGATATTTCTTACGGTCGTCGTATTAGCCCCAGCGGTGACGGTTCCGTGGTGAAGCGTTCCGTGCACGCGAGCGCGGATGAGTCCGGTGCGGTGCAGCATGCCAGCGTTGAGGGTATTGTGGCGGGCTTCGCCCCGGATGGTACCTTGGTTGCCCTCCTGGAGAATAAGAAGCAGCGCGGGAAGGTGCAGGCCGCCCCGGTGCTGGTTTTTGAGGCGAATCGTTCCTTCAACTAGGCGTTGAAGGCTTATGATGGGCGAAGAGGGTTCGGTGTTTGCGCCTACCCAAAGCTGATTTGCCCAAAACTGAATCCTTCAAGCCTGATTGATTCAGCGCCTTTTGAATGCGCGCCCCTATTCATTCAACACGCTAACGTAAACAACCCCTGAACACACATGACTACTCGTGCGGGTGCCGCCCGGCCCTGCTGAAGGAGAGAAGATGAGCGAGAACCAGAGCTCTGCTAAGAAGGCGAGTGAGCCTCGTACCGCGCCGGTACCCCGCGTGGAGTCTGCACAGGCTGAAGCCGCTGCAACCACTGCTGCGGCGCAGGCTGGTGCCGCGAAGGCTACCGGCGCTAAGAGCGCTGAGCCTATTTCTGCGGCGAAGGCACCCGAGGGTGTTCGAGTAGCCGCACCGGCGTCCGGCGATAAGGCGTCGCAGAAGGCAGATAAGAAGGCTGAGAAGAAGGCAACCCGCGAGGCGTTTGCCCGCCCCAAGAGCATTGAGGAGGCGGCTAAGCCTCAGAACCGTGCAGCGTTCCGCGCGGCGGTGGCGCTGTACGGTCTGTTCATGATTGCGTACGGTGTGTGGCAGGTTCTGGGCGGTATCCGCGTCATTCCGGATGCGCCTGCAGATTTTGCGAACCCCTCGGTGCAGTCGAACTACGTGTTCTTCGCGGCAACCTATGTGGGTGTGGGCCTGTCCTTCGTGTTCATTGCCGTGAAGTTCAAGTGGGTGAACATGCTCGCGTTCTCCTGCCTGGTGGTTTTCCTGGGTGGTGTGGGTCGTATCCTGTCGTGGGCGTTCTTCGGCACCCCGCACTGGTCGCTGATTGTGCTGATGGTGACTGAGCTTGTGATTCCTCCGTGCCTGCTGGTGTGGTACGGCTGGATTAACAAGTCCAATAAGATTCGCGAGGAGATGCTGAAGGCTTCTCGTAACCAGGCTCGTAAGTAGTCGTAACGCCCGGGAAGGTTCCTGCCGCACGGTGGGGTGCCTGCCCGGGCTTTCTTCTGGGCGGGTGCTGCGCATGGATTTTCCAGGTGCGGAGGCTGCACAGTTGCGTGCCAGATACCCCGCCGCATCCGCAAAGGTAGGGGAGAAGGCACCGCCTGCGAGGGGCGCCGTTCCATTCCCTGTTGATTCCCGTTTTGAATTCTGCATCCTGCCGCCTGTGGTCTAGGATGGTTAGGTACATTTATCTTTTTCAGGAGAGCCCGTGACCCTCTACACCGCTTTGAGCGAGGTCCCCGCCGGCTACGGCCCCTCGGTCGTGACCATCGGCAATTTTGACGGCGTGCACCGTGGACATGCCCGCGTGATTTCGCGCGTGGTCTCCCTTGCTGAAGAGCACGGTTTGAGCTCTATCGCGGTCTCTTTTGACCCGCACCCGATGCAGGTGCACCGTCCCGAGGCGGCCCACCACGACATTATGGGTCAGGGTTCGCGACGCTACTTCATGTGCCTGCTGGGTCTGAACGACTACCTGCTGCTGAACTATAACCTGGAGTTCGCTGCGCAGACCCCCGAGGAGTTCGTGAAGTCCACCTTTGTGGATGCGCTGAACGCGCGTTTCGTGGTCATCGGTGACGACGTGCGCTTTGGTAAGAACAACTCCGGCGACCTGAACACCATGCGTGAGCTGGGGGAGAAATACGGCTTTGAGGTGGTTGTCGTTGAGGATCTGATGGTGGATGAGAACACCCGCTGCTCCTCGACCCGCATCCGCCAGCTGTTGCTGGAGGGCGATATGCCCGCGGCAACCGAGCTACTGGGCCGCCACCACATGATGGCTGGTGAGGTCGTACACGGTCTGGCGCGCGGCCGCGAGTTGGGCTTCCCGACCGCGAATCTTGAGCTTGAGGCGCGCGGCCTGATTCCCGCCGACGGCGTGTACGCCGGCTGGCTGGTGGACGAATCCGGTAACCGTCACCCCTCCGCTATTTCGGTGGGTACGAACCCGACCTTTGACGGTATTGAGCACCGCCAGGTTGAGGCGCACGTGATTGACCGCCCGGAAGAGCGCGTGGAGGATTTCAACCTGTACGGTCAGCGTGTGCTGATTGAGTTCGTGAAGCGTCTGCGCCCCATGGTGGCGTACACCGGTGTTGAGGCGCTGATCGAGCAGATTAACGATGACGTGGTGCAGACCCGCGAGGTGCTGGCTGAGGACGCGAAGAACTACTGCCCGCCGGAGTGCCCGGTGCAGGCGGAAGTGAAGCATCCCCACTTCTAAGAGCAACATCCTGCGCTCATAGCTTTTGCCTTTAACGGCTTTGAAGCCCCGACGGTAAGATTTTCGGATCTGCCGCCGGGGCTTTTGCGTACCCGACCGGATGCGCAAAAGCGGGCACCTTCTTCGCACCTGACCGCCCGCGCCTTCCGACGAAACCTCGTGCCCCGCGCACGCCTTGACGTTCTGCGCTGCACGCCTTGATGTCCTGCGCCTTCCGTGAGGCACCCCTGTTTTAGTCGTCCCCGTTTTAAGAGAAGATAGAGTCATGGAAAAAATGAACGTCGAATCCTTCAACCTCGACCACCGCGCCGTAGCAGCACCCTACGTGCGTATCGCAGACCGCAAGGTCCTGCCCGGTGGCGACACCCTCATCAAGTACGATATCCGCTTCACCCAGCCGAACACCGCGCACCTGGAAATGCCGACCGTGCACTCCATCGAGCACCTGAGCGCCGAGCACATGCGCAACCACACCGACCGTCTGATTGACTTCTCCCCGATGGGCTGCCAGACCGGTTTCTACGCGCTGACCCTGGGCCTGGAGCCTGAGGAGTTCTTCCCCATCCTGGAAGCAACCCTCAACGATATCCTCAACGCAACCGAGGTTCCGGCTGCGAACGAGGTGCAGTGCGGTTGGGGCGCCAACCACACCCTCGAAGGTGCGCAGGCTGCGGCTCGCGAGTTCCTCGCGGCACGCGATGAGTGGGCGCAGGTGATGGCATAATGAGCGCACAGATTCCTGACGCTTTCGCATCCGCCTTCAACCCGGTGGACTTTGACCCGAACGCTTTCGACCCGGCTGAGGCATTCAACAGCATGTTTGAGCTGATGGACGGCATGTCTAACGCCATCATCATTCAGGTGGCTATGGACGAGGAGCTCGCGCCCTTCCTGAAGGTGACCGAGGAGCTGCAGCCGTCCTTCACCGAGGGCGCCGCAGTATTCCACCCGCGTTACCTGCAGGTGGGCGAGGACCAGGTTCCGCTGCTGCTGGTTCGCTCCAAGATCGGTCTGGTGAACGCGGCAAGCGCCGTCACCGAGGCGATCAGCTACTCCTCGAACTGCCTGGGCGTCATTAGCGCAGGTACCGCTGGCGGTTTGGCTCGCGGCATTAACGTGGGCGACGTGCTGATTGGCGAGAACTACACCTACACTGACGCCGACGCGACCGCGTTCGGTTACGCGCGCGGCCAGGTTCCGGGCATGCCCGAAAGCTACGACGGCCAGGCGGACGAGTGGCAGGATGCCCTGGAACATGCGCTTGCCGCACTGGAGCCGGTGCGTGAGCAGGCTGAGAGCCCGTGGGAGGTGCGCCGCGGCCAGATGCTGGCGGGTAACTCCTTCGTAACCGCCCACAACGTGAAGGACACCCGCGAGGCATTCGAGGGTGCCATCAGCACCGACATGGAGACCACCGCGATTGCGCAGGTCTGCCACAACTACGAGATTCCGTTTATCGGAGTGCGTTGCGTGTCTGATCTGTGCGGCCCGGAGGCTGACCAGGACTTCCACCTCTCCGTGGATGTGGTGGCTCCTCGTTCGGCTCGTTACGCTCTGCAGCTGGCTGCTGAGCTGTGGACCGAAGCGCAGCTGGAGGCGCTGGAGCTGGCTCTCTAAAGCTCTAAGGCTAAAGCTCTAGAGCATGCGGCACGAAGTGAGCTCGCATGCGGCAAGTGCCGGGGCGTGAACCTGACGGGTTTGCGTCCCGGTCTTTTTATGCCGGTCTTTTTGTACTGGTTTTTGTACCCCAGTCTTTTTCTGATCAGGCACTTTGATGTACCCGGTCCGTAAGAAACGCAGAAATATTAACCGTGGTGAATATACATTCTGTGTGTCGTGGAGTACTATGAATGAGGAAACTATCCGATCTCACAGAGGAGTACGTCGTGAAGTTCTGCCCGACTCTCGCCTCCGTCACCGGTCTGCTCGGTGGCTACAAGGTTGCATCGAGCACCGGCATCCGCCCGCTCGGTGGCGCTGTCCTGGCACTGTGCGGTGCCGTGGCTTACAAGAATTGGAAGCGTAAGGCTGGCGCAGGCCGTGCCACCTTCCTCACCGCTGTCTACCTCGGCGCGTTCGGCGCCGCTCATCCGCTCGCCAAGAAGCTTGGCGCGTGGCCTGCAGTCTACACTGTGACTGCTGCAACCGCTCTGTGCTCTATCGTCATTGGACGTAAGCGACAGAAGTAGTCTTTGACGAAAAGACGGCGGAAAGGCAACGTTGCCTTCCCGCCGTCTTTTGCGTTCCCACCCACCGTACCGGTTGGGTGGGGATGCGCCGGGGCGACGCGCGAAGGCAACACTTTCTGCGCAACGCCCCATCACTCGATGGGGAGTGAATCAACCGGTACCGCTCTCAGTCACCTGCTGAGCTGCGGCACCGCTCGATAAGTTTCCCCGCCACCGGCGGGTACACCCCACGAGGTAAAGGAAAAGAAGAAGATGAATACCACTCCGGACTCATCCCCGGTACAGGAGGGCGTAGCGGCGGCTGCCTCCGAGAGCCCGCAGCTAGCGCGTGGACTCTCCCTGCGCCACATTATGTTCATCGCCCTCGGCTCCGCCATTGGTACGGGCCTGTTCTACGGCTCGGCATCCGCCATCCAGCTGGCGGGCCCCTCCGTGCTGCTTGCCTACGTTATTGGCGGCGCGGCAGTGTTCATGGTGATGCGTGCTATGGGCGAACTCGCCCTGGCACACCCGGTTTCCGGCGCGTTCTCTGAATACGCGACCCGCTACCTCGGACGCTGGGCTGGCTTCGTGACCGGCTGGACCTACGCCCTGGAAATGGCGCTGGTCGCCATCGCGGACGTCACCGCTTTCGCCGTGTACATGAAGTTCTGGTTCCCGAACAGCCCCTCCTGGATTTGGATCGTCTCCGTCCTGCTGATTCTGCTCGCCATTAACCTGGCGAAGGTCAAGGCATTCGGCGAGACCGAATTCTGGTTCACCCTCGTGAAGGTCAGCGCCATTATCGCCATGATTGTTGGCGGCGTGATCCTGCTCTTCGTGGGTGTGCAGGCACACGACTCCGTAGCGCCCTCCGTCACGAACCTCTGGGCTCTTGAAGGCGGCTTCTTCGCGAACGGATTTACCGGTTTCCTCGCCTGCTTTACCGTGGTGATGTTTGCCTTCGGCGGTATCGAGAACATCGGTATTGCCGCCGGTGAGGCGAAGGACCCGCGCACCTCAATCCCCAAGGCGATTCGCACGGTGCCGTTCCGCATCCTCATCTTCTACATTCTGACCCTGTCGGTCATCATGTCCCTGTACCCCTGGTACTCGGTGACGGAGGCGAACTCGCCGTTCGTGCAGATCTTTGAGGGCCTGGGCATTCCGGCCGCCGCGTCAATTCTGAACGTGGTCATCATTACCGCCGCGATCTCTGCGCTGAACGCGGACGTGTACGGTGCCGGCCGCATGATGTACGGCCTGGCGAAGCAGAACCTGGCACCGGCCTCCTTCGCGAAGGTCACCAAGAACGGTGCACCCTGGATGACCACCCTCATCATGGTGCTGGTCATGGCGGTCGGCGTGATCGTGAATGTGCTCTTCGAGAACGCGTTCGAGGTGGTCGCCTCCCTGGCAACCTTCGCAACCGTGTTCGTGTGGGTCATGATTCTGCTGGCGCACATCGCGTTCAAGCGCAGCGGCGCCGATACCGAAGCGCAGCCGGTACGCCAGCCCCTGTGGCTGAGCTACCTGGCGTTGGCGTTCATGATCTTTATCGTGGTGCTCTTCGGCTGCTTCGCCGATACCCAGCTGGCGCTGGTGATGGGCGCAATCTGGTGCCTGTTCCTGCTGGGCTACTACCGCCTCGTGGTGGTCCGCGCTCGCGCTGAAGCGTAAACACCGAATAAACGTAGAGCCCGGTGCAAGAGCCCGGGGTGAGAACTCGGTTGTGAAGCCCGGCGACCGGTAGTGTGATGAGCTACCTGTCGCCGGGCTTCTGCTCACCCTTCCACGAAAGCGCCCCGGTAGCGTAGAATGGGAAGAACGCGTCTGCAGTCCGCAGTAGACGACGTGTATTACAGGGCGTAAGCCCACCACCCGGCGGCAACCGTCCGTACGGGACGTATGCGGTACTAACTCTAGGAGTTAAAAGTGGCACTGGATCCCGCTGTCAAGCAGGCAATCATCAAGGAATACGCAACCCACGAGGGCGACACCGGTTCGCCCGAGGTTCAGATTGCAGTTCTGTCTCGTCGTATCGCCGACCTGACCGAGCACCTGAAGTTCCACAAGCACGATCACCACTCCCGTCGTGGCCTGATGATCCTCGTTGGTCGTCGCCGCAACATGCTCGGCTACCTGAAGAGCGTCGACATCGAGCGTTACCGTTCGCTGATCGAGCGCCTGGGTCTGCGCCGATAAAACAGGAGCGTCTTGACGCTTTTGTGGTGATTAATCGCCTTTAGGCGGTGTGTGCGGACGTGCTGTCAGCACTACCAACCCTCCACCTCGGAGGCGGGTAGCGCCAGCGCGTCCGTACTGCCGCGTTGAGGGGCGCATCTTCCGCTCGCTAGATTCCAACGCCGCGTGAGAAGATGCCGCCTCACCTAAAAGAAAGAACAGAAGGCCGTACCGGCACACACGCCGCGGTCCTCGGTAGCGAATTACGGAACAACACCACCCCCACAACCGCGCCGACACACGTCGAGCACACGAAAAGGCGGGGGAGAGGTGCCGTGGTTTCCTATCGAAGGCCGACTCGTGCGCCGTACGGCCTGCCAAGAAGAAAGAAGGAACCGTGGAAGGTCCCGAAATCAAGTTTGCTGAAGTCGAAATCGACAACGGCATTCACGGTAAGCGCCACGTGCGCTTTGAAACCGGCCGCCTCGCAAAGCAGGCTGCTGGCTCCGTCCTCGTCACCATCGATGACGAGACCACCCTGCTCTCCGCAACCGCAATCGGCAAGTCTCCCCGCGAGGGCTTCGACTTCTTCCCGCTGACCGTGGACGTGGAAGAGCGCATGTACGCAGGCGGCAAGATTCCCGCATCGTACTTCCGCCGCGAAGGCCGCCCCAGCACCGAGGCAATCCTGGCTGCACGCCTGATTGACCGCCCGCTGCGCCCCGCCTTCACCAAGGGCATCCGCAACGAGGTGCAGGTCGTTGTGACCGTCCTGACCTACGAACCGGACGAAATCTACAACACCTTCGCAATCAACGCTGCATCCGCATCGACCTCCCTGTCTGGTGCGCCGTTCAACGGCCCCATCGGTGGCGTGCGCATGGCACTGATCGATGGCCAGTGGGTCTGCTTCCCCAAGTACTCCCAGCTGGAAAACGCTGTGTTCGACATGGCTGTAGCAGGTCGTATCGTCACCAAGGCTGACGGTACCGAAGACGTCGCCATCATGATGGTTGAGGCAGAAGCAACCGACAACTCCTGGAAGCTCATCAAGGAAGACGGCCAGACTGCCCCCACCGAAGAGATCGTCGCAGAGGGCCTGGAAGCAGCTAAGCCCTTCATCGCAGCACTGTGCAAAGCACAGGCTGACCTGGTGGCCCGCGCAGGCAAGCCCGCCCTGGAACTGCCCTTCTTCGGCGGCCACGGCGAAGACGTCGACGCAGCAGTTGAAGCATTCGCAGCAGACCGCCTGGCAGAGGTGTACTCCATCGCTGGCAAGCAGGAACGCGAAGCAGCAGCAGCCGAGCTGCAGGAAGAGCTCATGGAAGCTCTCACCGGCGAAGGTAAGGAATTCGAAGAGCGCTCCAACGAGGTCTCCGTAGCATTCGCTGCCCTGACCAAGCACGTGGTTCGCCAGCGCATCCTCACCGAGCAGGTCCGTATTGACGGCCGCGGCCTGACCGACATCCGCCAGCTCACCGCTGAGGTTGAAATCCTGCCCCGCGTTCACGGTTCCGCTCTCTTCGAGCGCGGCGAAACCCAGATCATGGGTATCACCACCCTGAACATGCTCAAGATGGAGCAGCAGCTGGACTCCCTGCACCCGGTCAAGTCCAAGCGCTACATCCACCACTACAACTTCCCGCCGTACTCCACCGGTGAGACCGGCCGCGTGGGTTCGCCCAAGCGCCGCGAAATCGGCCACGGTGCACTCGCAGAGCGCGCAATCACCCCGGTGCTGCCCTCCCGCGAAGAGTTCCCCTACGCAATCCGTCAGGTCTCTGAGGCTCTGGGCTCCAACGGCTCGACCTCCATGGGCTCGGTCTGCGCATCGACCCTGTCCCTGCTGAACGCCGGTGTGCCGCTGCGCGCACCCGTTGCAGGTATTGCAATGGGCCTGGTCTCTGACGAGGTTGACGGCGAGACCCGCTACGCAGCTCTGACCGACATCCTCGGCGCGGAAGACGCACTGGGCGATATGGACTTCAAGGTGGCAGGTACCTCCGAGTTCGTGACCGCTATCCAGCTGGACACCAAGCTCGACGGTATCCCCGCATCCGTGCTCGCTGGCGCGCTGACCCAGGCACGTGAGGCTCGCCTGCACATCCTCGAGGTGCTCGTCAGCGCGATTGACGCGCCGGACGAGATGAGCGAGTTCGCACCGCGCATTATTTCCGTGAAGATCCCGGTTGCCAAGATCGGTGAGGTCATCGGCCCCAAGGGTAAGATGATCAACCAGATTCAGGAAGACACCGGCGCAGACATCTCCATTGAGGACGACGGCACCGTGTACATTGGCGCAGCTGACGGCCCCTCCGCCGAGGCTGCCCGTGCGGCAGTGAACGCTATCGCTAACCCGCAGGTTCCCGAGGTGGGCGAACGCTACCTGGGTACCGTGGTGAAGGTGACCGACTTCGGTGCGTTCATCTCGCTGACCCCCGGTAAGGATGGCCTGCTGCACATCTCCGAGATGCGTAAGCTCAACGGCGGCAAGCGCGTTGTTGACGCTGAGGACGTTGTCTCCGTGGGCCAGAAGGTCCAGGTGGAGATCACCAAGATTGATGACCGCGGCAAGCTCTCGCTGGCACCGGTCGTTGAGGGTGGCGACGACGAGTAGTCGTAACCCCCGCTAAGTGATGAGGGGCGTTCGGCGCACCCGGTGCGGTTCATTCCCCGCCGGATGCACCGGGCGCCCCTTCGCTGTGCTTGCCCTGCATCTTTTGATGCTCACCCGCTCCACCAACTGTGGGACTGCCTACAGGTAGTGGGGCGGGAATGCTTACCTTCAGACGTACCTGTTGAAAGGTTCTTCTCCCTATGTCTATTTCCCTGCCCGTCGAGCTTGAGGCCATCGCCGAAGAGCTCAACTACGAGCACGGCCGCCTCATCTACGAGGGTGTGGGCGGTAACGAGGTGCGCCGCTCCATCCTGCCCGGTGGCGTACGCGTGATTACCGAAAAAATGCCCGGTACCCGCGGCGTATCCATCGGATTCTGGGTGGGAGTCGGCTCCCGCGACGAAGCCCCCGGAATGCTTGGCTCCACCCACTTCCTGGAGCACCTGCTGTTTAAGGGCACCGGCACCCGCACCGCCCTGGATATCGCATCCTCCTTCGACGCGGTAGGCGGCGAATCCAACGCGCTGACCGCTAAGGAGCACACCTGCTACTACGCGCGCGTGCTCGACGATGACGCACCCATGGCGGTGGACGTCATTACCGACATGGTCACTAACGCCCTGCTGGACCCGGCTCACCTGGAGCAGGAACGCGGCGTGATCCTCGAAGAGATCGCCATGGACCAGGACGACCCGACCGACGTTGCTTTCGAGAACTTCGTGGAGCAGCTCATGGGTGAGAACCCGCTGGGCCGCCCCATCGGCGGTACCCCGCAGGAGATTACCGAGGTGCCGCGTGACGCCGTGTGGGAGCACTACAAGCGCTACTACACCCCGGACCGCCTGGTCATTTCTGCCGCAGGTTCGCTGGAGCACAGCACCATGGTCCGCCTCGTGCTGGAGGCGCTGACCCGCTACGGCTGGAACCTGCAGGAGGGCGTGGCACCGGCACCGCGTCGCGTACGCACCGACAGCGGCATCGTTCCGCTGAGCGAGCTGCGTGAGGTGGAGAAGGGCTTCGAACAGACCAACATTGTGATGGGCTGCCCGAGCATTATCGCCGGCGACGACCGCCGCTACGCCATGAGCGTGCTGACCAGTGCATTCGGTGCGGGTATGTCCTCGCGCCTGTTCCAGGAGATTCGCGAGAAGCGCGGCCTCGCCTACAGCACGTTCGCGTTCTCCGGTGCGTACTCGGATGCCGGCTACTTCGGCATGTATGCGGGCTGCCTGCCCGCCAAGACCGAGCAGGTGTGCGAGGTCATGGGCTACGAGTTCGATAAGCTCGCCACCGCCGGTATTACCGAGGAGGAGCTGACGAAGGTCCGCGGCCAGCTGGCTGGCTCCACCGTGCTCGGCAGCGAAGATTCGGGCTCGCGCATGTCCCGCCTGGGGCGCGCCGAACTGGATTCGGGTCTGTTCACCAGCACCGACGAGCTGCTGGAGAAGATTCGCGCGGTCTCCCTGGAAGAGGTCCGCGACCTGGCGGCGTACCTGGGCGAGCAGCAGATGATTACCACCATCGTGCGCTAACCCCTGAACATTCCTAACGCACAACGCTTATACGGCACAAAAATGCCCGTTCCCACACCCCGCTAAATCGGGGGAGGGAACGGGCATTTTGTATGTATCGGCACCTATCAAAGAGACGATTCCAAGAAGCGCTTCCGGGTGCTCTGCCACCCATGCTCTTGACGCTCAGCATGAGCGGCAGAACCCGAAAAGCTACCTTTGAGAGCTACTACTTCTGTGCCTTGGCAATAGCTTCCATCAGCACCTGGGCGTAGAGCTCCTGACCGGCAGCCTCCGGGTGCACGCCGTCGGAAGCAAGAAGACCACTCTGAGTCTGCAACGCCTGGCGAATCGCAGAGTTCCAATCCGCAATAATCACGCGGTCAGAATGCTGCGCCGCAAACTCGCGAATCTTTCCATTCGAGTAATCAATCCAGGTCAGGTTGCGCGGGCCGTAACCGGTCACCAGCACCAGCTTAGAACCGGCAGGCATAGCCGCTAGAACCTGATCAAGCTGACCGTCCAGAATGGTCGAGTTCGCGGTCACCGACAGCACGAAGGTCTTACGGATCTGGCCGTTGGCACCCATGGACTTAATAATCGGCAGAGCCTTGGCAATGGTGCGCGCTTCCTGAGCATCAATCTGTGCCTCGGGCATCTTGTCGTACAGCTCGGGGGAAACCGCGACCACAATGGAGTCACCCACAACGGTCACCTGCGAAGAGTTCACGGAACCGGTTGCAGCCTTCGCCGCGGAGGGGCTAGCAGAGGCAGAAGCCTTCGCATCCTTATCAGCGGCGGACGCACTCGGGTTAGCTGACGCGCTCGCAGCCTGCGCCTCCTGGCGAGCCTTCAGACGCTCAGCGGCAGCACGCTTGCCGTCCTCAACGGACTGCTGCGCTGCGGTCATAGCGGGAGCGGTGTGCACCGCCAGACCGGTCGAAGCAGCCGCCACGACAACAGCCAGGACCACCGAAATCGGCAGGAACTTGGTGCGCGAGGACTGGAAAGCCGCCACCGCACGGTTAGCGCTACCGCGGAAACCGTAGCGGCGAATCGGGGTCTCAACCCAGCGGAAAGACATCTCTGCAATCGCGAAGGTCGCCACCAGAACACCCACGTTTACCAGCGGGGAGCGGTCAGCGCCCAGGGCGTAGTGCATGACCACGGCGAGCGGCCAGTGCCACAGGTACAGGCCGTAGGAACGTTCGCCCACCCAACGCAGGGGAGCGAAGTTCAGCAGGCGGCGCAGCACCTCGGAAGCGCCAGCAAGCATGTCGGGAAGCATGCCCTGAATCACGCCCAGCGCCAGCAGGGAGGCGCCGAACAGACCCCAGGGAATCGCACCGGGAGCCGATTCAGGAACGAGGATTGCGTAGGGAATCAGCGCGAACAGGGACAGCCAGCTAATCATGACGCGGGCGAAAGCGACCAGGCCAAAGGGCTGAGCCACGCGGTACAGCACGGACTGCTGCAGCGGCGGGTACAGCGACCAGGGGCGCGCAAACGCCAGCAGGGCGCCGAGCAGCAGGCCGTACAGGTGAGTGTCGGTGCCGTAGTAGACGCGGCTAATGGGTGCGCCGGACATCAGAAGAGCGGTAGCAACGCTCAGTGACGCAATAATGCCCAGCACCATAACCACGCTGAAGCGACGCCACGAACGGCGCAACAGCACGCCGGCACCAACAATCAGCAGCGGCCACACCACGTAGAACTGTTCTTCCACAGCCAGGGACCAGAAGTTCGTGAAGAGCTCCGGGGAGGTCTGCGCGAAGTAGTCGTTACCGGCAAAAATGGAAATCCAGTTGGACGAGAAGGTCGCCGCACCGGCGAGCTGTCGGCCGAGGTTCACCTGAATATCGCCGCCAATGAGCAGGCTGACCGGTCCCATGACCAGAATCAGCAGGGTAATGGCGGGAAGCAGTCGGCGGGCACGGCGAATCCAGAAGTTGCCCAGGGCAATTTTGCCGGTGAGAGCACCTTCACGCAGAAGCAGGGAGGTAATCAGGAAACCGGAGATGACGAAGAAGATATCCACGCCAATCATGCCGCCGGGTAGTACGGTGGGCCAGAAATGGTACACCATCACGAGGAGCACAGCGATTGCTCGCAGGCCGTCCAGACCCGGCAGAATATAACGCCGGTTAGCCTCATCTGGACGCACGGAGGAGGTAAAGAGGGACTTCATACTGTCTGTGTACTCCGTAGGACGGAAATTATAGAAATACTTCCTAATTATATGGTTGCTATCTTTAGATGACATATAAATGCCCGTATATGACGCACATAAGATTTCGTTTTTATACTGCTGAGGTTCTGCAGGGTATCTCACCCCGTGTGTGCGATGGCGTGAACTGCGCCCACACGGGGGATAATAGAGGCTGTACGTCACAGCGTCTGCCCCATCGTCGGGGTGCTCATAAGTTACGGAGGAGAGAATCATGACCCGCGAGGGTAACGAAAAAATCTGGAAGGTAGCGGTACTCGGTGCCGCGGGCCGTATGGGTTCCGAGGCGGTGCGCGCCGTCAACACCTCCGCAGACATGGACCTGGTGGCGGCACTGGGCCGCGGCGACGACCTGCAGGAGCTGGTCGATGCCGGCGCAGAGATTGTTATTGACCTGACCGTTCCCGAATCCAGCGAGGCGAACGTTCGCTTCGCGGTGGAGCACGGTATGCACGCGGTGGTTGGTACGACCGGTTGGACCCCTGAGCGCCTGGACTCCCTGCGCGAACTGCTGGCTGAGCACCCCGAGGTGGGTGTGCTCATCGCCCCGAACTTTGCGATTGGTTCGATTCTCGCCACCGAGTTCGCGGCGAAGGCGGCACGCTACTTCGAATCGGTAGAGATTATCGAGATTCACCACCCGAATAAGGTAGACGCCCCCTCCGGTACCGCTGTGCACACCGCCCGCAAGGTGGCAGCCGCCCGCGCGGAGGCTGGCGTGGGCGCAAGCCCGGATGCCACCACCTCCGACCCTTTGGGTTCGCGCGGCGCCGTAATCGACGATATTCACGTACATGCGGTGCGTCTGCGCGGCATGGTGGCGCATCAGGAGATTCTGCTGGGCGATCCCGGTCAGCAGCTCGTGATTCGTCACGATTCCTTTGACCGTGCCTCCTTCATGCCCGGTGTTCTGCTGGGTGTGCGTGAGGTGGCGGCGCATCCGGGTTTGAGCGTGGGCTTGGACGCCTACATGGATTTGTCGTAGGGGAGCGTTATGTCTGAACAGACTTCACCCGACGCCTCGCAGGTATCGTCTGAAGCGCGCGGCCCCTGGTGGACTTCGCTGCGTCTGTGGACTGTCTGCGCCTGCGTGCTGATGGTGCTGACCGTGCTGATTCTGCCACTGCCTTTGGCGGCGCGTGCCTCTATTATGGGTGTGCTGATTTTTAGTGCTGTCTTTGTGACGGTGGATGCTGGCGGATTCGGCAAGACCTTCGCGGCGCTGACCTGCGCGCTGCTGACCCTGTACCTGGTGCATATCGCGCAGCAGGGCTTCGTGATGCTGACGTCCGGTTCTGTGGCTGGCATGGTGCTCGGCGCGGGTATGATTCTGCTGCCGATTCTGGGTGCGTGGGCGCTGGTGCGTGAGGTGCTTTTCGGTGCTCGTATTCAGCGTATGGCTCAGGAGCTGGCGGCGTCGGGCGAACTGGCGGAGGATACCCTGCCTCGCACCCCGAGCGGTAAGGTGGACCGTGAGGCGGCAGCGGTGGAGTTTGAAGGCTTCGCGGCGGCGGTTGAGCAGGACCCCGAGAACTGGAAGGCGTGGTTCAACCTGGCGTGCATGTACGATGCCGGTGGTGAACGCAAGCGTGCCCGTGCGGCGATGCGTAACGCGTGGGCGTTGCGTTCGGGCAGTCAGGCGAAGGGCATGCGTTAGGTGCTAGCGATGCAATCCATCCTCAATGCCGCATTTATTTTCGGTGTGGGGTTGATGGATAGTACCGAGGCTATGTGCCCGGTTTCATAGGCTCTCGTGGAAGTACCGCGGGTTTGAAAGAGTCCGAATTGTAGAACACGCATGAAAACTTATGCGTTCTGTAGCAAAAATCTGCATTTCGGGCGTACTCTGGACATATGTCTGAGAACCTTTCGAACCCCGGTACTTTTGTTGAGCCTGTCTTTGGTCGCCTCCTGACCGCAATGGTGACCCCCTTCGCGAAGGACGGTTCCGTTGATGAAAAGCAGGTCGCAGACCTGGCGAACTACCTTGTGGAGAACGGCCACGACGGCCTGGTGGTCTGCGGTACCACCGGTGAGTACTCCACCATGACCGATGACGAGAACGAGCGCGTCTTCCAGATTGTGAAGGATACCGTCGGTTCTCGTGCGAAGATTATTGCCGGTGTTGGTTCGAACGACACCGCGCACACCATTGAGCTGGCACACCGTGCCGAAAAGGTTGGCGTGGACGGCCTGCTGGTCGTGACCCCCTACTACAACAAGCCGACTCAGCCGGGTGTCTACGCCCATTTTGCGACCGTTGCTCAAGCAACTGAGACCCCCGTCATGCTGTACGACATTCCGGGTCGTGCGGGCATCCCCATCGCACCCGAAACCTACCGCCGCCTTGCAGAAATTGATAGTATTGTAGCGGTGAAAGACGCCAAGGCAGACTTCGGTGCCGCAACCGAGGTCATGGCAACCACCGACCTGCACTACTACAGCGGCGACGACGGACTGACCCTTCCCTGGATGGCAATGGGTGCCGTCGGCCTCGTTTCGGTGACCGCGCACGTGGCACCCGCACTCTTCCGTGCCCTGATTGATGCTGTCGTTGCACAGGACCTGGTGGATGCGCAGCGTCTTCACCTGGAACTGACTCCGATTGTCCGAGCAACCATGGGCCGTGCCCCCGGTTGCGTTGCCGCCAAGGAAATTCTTTCCTGGCAGGGTGTGCTGGATGAGCCCGTTGTTCGCCTGCCGCACGTACTCTCCGAACCGGAGGTTGCCCAGGCTATGCGAGCTGACCTGCTCTCCTCGAGCATCGCTCACACCCTGAAGAACGCCTAAACTTTAACGCAGAACCTGCACAACTTATCGTGCAGAGCGCGTATATATAGAGGACTTCGGCTACCGTCACACCCCACTTTTGGGGGCGCATGTTGTAGCCAACGGATGCGGACTCCACACCTAACACTAGGTGAGGGGTCCGCTCTGGCGTATTGCCGCGGTTTACCGCCCAATGATTCGGCCACCCACTCAGACAGGGGCCCAGCTTAGGTAGAGGCACCCGCGCACTACGCCCCCAAATACTTTTGAATACTTTCGGTGATTTGGACGCACCGGCAGCACCCCACCTCCTCGGCATGTGAGAGCCGAACCGGCGGGAGCGCATGCGGTACGAAGCGTCGCCTACGAATCACAGACATCACAAGAAAACATAGAAGAAAGAGGAGACACACGATGAGCGTCTTTGAAGCGAATCTTCCCCTCCCTCCCCGCCTGAAGAAGGACACCCTGCGCGTGGTGCCCCTGGGCGGTCTGGGCGAAGTCGGTCGTAACATGACCGTGTACGAAATTAACGGCAAGCTGCTGATTGTTGACTGCGGCGTGCTCTTCCCCGAAGAGTCCCAGCCCGGCGTGGACCTGATCCTGCCCGACTTCAGCTACATTGTCGACCGTCTGGACGACGTGGTTGCCATGGTGCTGACCCACGGCCACGAGGACCACATCGGCGCGGTTCCCTACCTGCTGCGCCGCCGCCCCGACATCCCCCTGGTCGGTTCCGAACTGACCCTGGCACTGGTTGAGGCGAAGCTCGCCGAGCACCGCATCAAGCCCTACACCCTCGCGGTGAAGGAGCACCAGGTGGAGCGTTTCGGTCCGTTCGAGTGCGAGTTCGTTGCTGTGAACCACTCGATTCCGGATGCGCTGGCTGTCTACATCCGCACCAAGGCCGGCAAGGTTCTGCACACCGGTGACTTCAAGATGGACCAGCTGCCGCTGGACGGCCGCATCACCGACCTGCGCCACTTCGCTCGCCTGGGCGAGGAGGGCGTGGACCTGTTCCTGCCGGACTCCACCAACGCTGAGGTTCCCGGCTTCACCCCGACCGAGAAGCACATCGGTCCGGTGCTGTCGAACGTTTTCCGTGACGCAAGCGGCCGCATCATTGTGGCGTCCTTCTCCTCGCACGTTCACCGCGTGCAGCAGGTGCTGGACGCAGCCGCTGAGCGTGGCCGCAAGGTCGTGCTCGTGGGCCGCTCCATGGTGCGTAACATGACCATTGCCGAGAAGCTGGGCTACCTGAAGGTTCCCGCCAACGTGCTGGTGGACCTGAAGAAGGTTGACGACTACCGCCCCGACCAGATCGTGATGATGTGCACCGGTTCGCAGGGCGAGCCGATGGCGGCACTGTCGCGCATGGCGAACGGTGACCACAAGATTCAAATTGAGCCCGGTGACACCGTGGTGCTCGCCTCCTCGCTGATTCCCGGTAACGAGACCAGCGTCTTCCGCATCATTAACGCCCTCATGAAGCTGGGCGCTAACGTGGTGCACAAGGGCAACGCGAAGGTTCACGTTTCCGGTCACGCTGCCGCGGGTGAGCTGCTGTACTGCTACAACATCCTCAAGCCGAAGAACGTTATGCCGGTTCACGGTGAGGTTCGCCACCTGATTGCTAGCGGTGACCTGGCGATGGAGACCGGCGTTCCGAAGAAGAACGTGCTGCTCTGCGAGTCCGGCACCGTCGTGGATCTGCGCGATGGCGTGGCGTCCGTGGTGGGCGAGGTTCCCTGCGAGTACCTGTACGTTGACGGCCGCTCCGTCGGTGAGGTCACCGAGAGCGATCTGAAGGACCGCCGCATCCTGGGTGAAGAGGGCTTCGTGTCCATCGTGACCGTGGTGGACCGTGCAACCAAGCGTGTGGTGACCGGCCCGGATATTCACGCTCGCGGTATCGCGGAGGACGACGCGGTATTCGACGAGATTGTTCCGAAGATTACCGCCGCCCTGGAGGATGCTCTGCACCGCGCACCCGAGAAGGTGCACACCGTGCAGCAGCTGCAGCAGATTGTGCGCCGCACCATCGGTGCCTGGATTTCTCGCCGTCTGCGCCGCAAGCCCATGATCGTTCCCGTGGTTGTTGAGAACACCTCGAAGGCCGCGAAGAACTAATACTCTGCGCGAGGCTAGGTGCCCGTCATAGCGAAAAGGCGGGGTCGATACGTTGTGTCGGCCCCGCCTGCTGTGTATCTGCCGAACGGATGGGTGAAAGCTGCGCGAAAGCTGCGCGAAAGCGAACATAGCAGGGGAGAAGCGCCTCATCAGCGCCCTATCAATGCCCTCACAGGCACAGGGCGGGGCACACTTTTTAGCTCACTGATAACGAAAGAATCGGTACATTAACGGGAAGGTTGATACCCTAAAAGGTATGGCTCCACGGACCACGAAGGGTCGTAACACGACCTCTACTAAAGCAAACACTAAGAAGACTACCCGCAAGCGCACCACCTCCCGAGGCGGTGCCCAGCGCGGTGCCAACGCGGCGAACCCTGTAGCGGGTGCTATCTCCTCCGTCTGGCTGAGCATCGCTCACGCTATCGGTGGGCTCTTCCGCTCCATCGGCGCGGTGCGCACCGACCTTGCGCCCGAAGACCGCCGTGACGGCGGCGCGCTCACCATCCTGCTGTTCGGCCTGATTAGCGCCGGAGTGGAGTGGTACAACTGGCGTGCCCACACCTCCCTCGGTTTGTTGCGTGCGCCCCTGGACGCCTGGCACACCATGCTGGGCGGTATTTTCGGTCAGGGCGCCCTGCTGGTCCCGGTGCTCTGCCTCATCATGGCGTGGTGCGTTTTCCGTGGACCCGACCTGATTAAACGTAATAACCGCGTGGCGTTGGGCTCCTTCATCATCCTGGTGGCGACCTCCCTGTTCTTTGCTCGCCATGCGGGTCACCCGACCTTCGCGGATGGTTTTGACGCCGTCTGGGCTGGTGGTGGTGTGGCTGGCGTGCTGCTGGGCACCCCCATTGTGCGTGTGAGCGGCGGTATTGCGTTCGTTGAGATTCTGATTCACCTGCTACTGGGTATTGCCGGTCTGATGGTTCTGACGAATACCCCGATTCGTCAGGTGGTGCCGCGTACTTTGCACCTGGTCGGTCTGGCTCTGGGTGAGAAGCCGAACGGCACGACTCGAACCTCCGTTAAGGACAGCCCTTCGGATGCGACTCAGACCGTGGACCTGAACGCTGAGGAGCATGACCGCAGCTACCTGTACGGTGACGATGAGAAGCCGGCGCGTACGGCTCCGAAGTCTGGCGGCCTGTTCTCTCGTCTGCGCGGTTGGTTGGGCATTGCTCCCGCTGCCTCGACCGATTCTTCCCTGGACGAGTACGCCGGTGATGAAGCATTCGTGAGTGCCGTGGTGGATGAGACTCACCCGGAGACCACGCAGATGCCGGTACAGTCGGAGGACTCTGCACAGGATTCTGCGCAGGGATCCGCTCAGCAGACGCGCCCGGCGGCTAAGCCGAACCGCCTGTCCCGTCTGCCCGGTCGCCTCAACCAGGCACCGGCTGCGCAGGGTGCGTCCGCCCAGGGTGCTTCTGCGCAGAACAGCGCTTATTCGAGCAGCCCTGACCTCTTCGACGTTGAGGCGTCGGATGCGCCCGCAGCCCGCCTGGACCAGGTGCAGCGCGCCGCCGTGGCGAACGGCCGCGTGAACCGTATTCCTGGCGAAGAGCCCCTCTTTGACGTTGAGGCATACGACGGCTTCGGCGCTTCTGAGGAAGCTGCACCGCAGACCAAACCGCACCAGGTGGTGAACCCTGCACAGTCTGCTGCACAGCCCGCCGCCTCGGCTTCTGCATCCCAGGCTCCTGCCGCTCAGCCTCCGATTCCGACCCGCATGCACTCGCCCGGCGCGCACTCGAAGAACGCGGCTCCCGCGGCTTCGCGAGCGCCCGAGGCTGGCGCATCCCGCCCGCTGCAGAACAATACTCAGGTGGCGACCACCGAGCAGGCACGCGGTGAGCAGGTTGTGCAGTCCTCCCGCGGCGCGTACGTGCTGCCCTCGGAGGAGATGCTGGTTTCTGGCCCGCCCGCTAAGGAATCCTCCGAGGTCAACGAGCACGTGGTTGAGGCTCTGACGAACGTGCTGGAGCAGTTCAAGGTGGATGCGCAGGTCACCGGCTTCTCGCGTGGCCCGACCGTGACCCGTTACGAGATTGAGCTGGGTCCCGCCACGAAGGTGGAGCGTGTGACGGCGCTGAGCAAGAACATTGCGTACGCTGTGGCGAGCCCGGATGTTCGTATTCTGTCCCCGATTCCGGGTAAGTCCGCAATCGGTATTGAGATTCCGAATACGGACCGTGAGACCGTTGCCCTGGGTGATGTGCTGCGTTCCCCGCAGGCTCACGCGAACCAGCACCCGATGGTCATGGGTGTGGGTAAGGACGTTGAAGGCGGCTTCGTGCTGGCGAACCTCGCGAAGATGCCGCATATGCTGGTCGCTGGTGCGACCGGTGCCGGTAAGTCTTCGTTCGTGAACTCGATGATCACCTCGATTCTGATGCGTGCAACTCCCGACCAGGTGCGCCTGGTGATGGTTGACCCGAAGCGTGTGGAGCTGACCGCCTATGAGGGTATTCCGCACCTGATTACGCCCATCATTACGAACCCGAAGAAGGCTGCTGAGGCTCTTCAGTGGGTAGTTCGTGAGATGGACGCCCGTTACGACGACCTCGCCCACTACGGCTACAAGCACGTGGACGATTTCAACAAGGCGGTGCGTGAGGGTAAGGTTCAGCCCGATCCCGGTAGCAAGCGCACGGTGCACGAGTACCCGTACCTGCTGGTGATTGTTGACGAGCTCGCCGACCTGATGATGGTCGCTCCGCGTGACGTGGAAGAGGCGATTGTTCGTATTACGCAGCTGGCGCGTGCGGCGGGTATTCACCTGGTGCTGGCGACCCAGCGTCCGTCGGTGGATGTGGTGACCGGTCTGATTAAGGCGAACGTTCCGTCTCGTATGGCGTTTGCGACCTCCTCGGTCACTGACTCTCGCGTGGTGCTGGATCAGCCCGGCGCTGAGAAGCTGATCGGTCAGGGTGACGCGCTCTTCCTGCCGATGGGTGCCTCGAAGCCGATGCGTGTTCAGGGTGCGTGGGTGTCTGAATCTGAGATTCACGCCGTGGTTGAGCACGTGAAGAAGCAGGCGCCGACCATCTACCGTGAGGACGTGATGGTCTCTGCCGCGAAGAAGCAGATTGATGAGGAAATCGGCGATGACCTCGATGATCTGCTACAGGCGGCGGAGATTGTGATTACGACCCAGTTCGGTTCGACCTCGATGTTGCAACGTAAGCTGCGCATGGGCTTCGCGAAGGCTGGCCGCATCATGGACCTGCTGGAGTCGCAGGGCGTGGTGGGCCCCTCGGAGGGCTCGAAGGCACGTGAGGTGCTCATCCGCCCGGATGACCTGCAGGCGACCCTGGCGCGTATTCGCGGTGAGGAGCCTCCGGCTGCCGACCCGTACGCGAACGCGGTGGACCCGGGCGAGGCGGTCACCGACTATTTCGATGAGCCCGATGATGATGGCTCGGAGGACGCCTGGCAGCTGACCGGCCGTTAGCCTTTCAGCGCCCTATCCATTCGGCTGAGTCCACTCGGCTGGGTGAACTCGCGACATACACCCCGTATCGTCCCCGTGATGTCTGCTACGGCACACGTATAATGGACGGTACGGGGTGTTTGCGTACCCCCGATACGATTAGGTGTCGGTGCGTATGCGGTCTCTCACCGTCGAAAGCCATCTACCCGTAAGGAGCCGATATGAGTGAAGCTCGCAATTCCGCACCCGCCGGTGCGGTCAGCACAGCGAAGCCTTCGAACTGGAACGTGCCGAATGTGTTGACGGTTCTGCGTATTATTGCGGTTCCTTTCTTCATCGTTGCCCTAGTCGCGGGCGGTACCTTTGGTGCCGCTGATCCGACGCACCGCTGGCTCGCGTGGATTATTTTCATTCTTGCCATGCTCACGGACTGGGCGGACGGCTACCTGGCGCGCTCGCGTAACCTGATTACGAGCTTCGGTAAGATTGCTGACCCGATTGCCGATAAGTTCCTCACTGGCGCGGCGTTCATTGTGCTGTCGGCGCTGGGCGAGCTGTGGTGGTGGGTCACGATTGTGATTCTGCTGCGCGAGTGGGGCATTACGATCATGCGTCTGTTCGTCATTAAGTACGGTGTGATGGCCGCTAGTAAGGGCGGCAAGATTAAGACCGTTCTGCAGACGGTGGCGCTGGTGCTGATGCTTCTGCCGCTGGGCCAGCTGGGTCTTGGCTGGCTGATTCCTGGTTGGGTTCTGATGGGCGCGGTCACCGCGATTACCGTGTGGACCGGCCTGGTGTATGTGCGTGATGCGTATATTTTGCGTCGTAACTGGTTGCAGGCTCAGGCCTCCCAGGGCGGCGGTCATTAGAGGCGAGGGGAGTGGCGTGTGCTGCTCCCCTTCGCTGTACCTGCGGTGCGTTGTGTGCCGCGTGAGGTTTTGAGCGGCGGTTCGCCGCTGAAAGGAGAGAATAATGGTTCCCCTCGTACTTGAAGATGCTCTGTCCCTTGAGCTTTCCTCCGCTGAGGTTTTCTCCGGTACCCCGGAGGCGGCGGCGCTGCTGCTACGTGATGCGGTGCAGTTGCGCGCCGCCCAGGAGGGGCCGGTGCAGGTGGCGACGGCTGAGTCGCTGACCGGCGGGGATGTGGGCGGTGCGATTTGTACGGTGCCGGGCGCATCCGCGTATTACCGCGGCGGCGTGATTTCCTATGCCTACGAGGTGAAGGCTCAGGTGCTGGGCGTGGACGCTCAGCTGCTGGCGCGTGAGGGTGCGGTGCATCCTGCGGTGGCGGTGCAGATGGCGGTCGGTGCGGCGCGTGTGTGCGGTGCCGATTATGCGGTGTCGACCACGGGTGTTGCCGGTCCTGATCCTGCGGATGGTCAGCCGGTGGGTACGGTCTATATCGGTGTGTGTTCCCCGGGTGGTTCTGAGGTGTTTGAGCGCCACTATTCGGGGGACCGCGCGCAGATTCGTGCGGCGGCGAGCGCGGATGCGATTGCTCTGCTGGCGCGTGCGGTGCGCGGCGGTGCCGGTGGGGTTCTGAAGGACGAGCTGGCGTAGCGTGCCGGGCTGTGCGGCGCCTACCTAAAAAAATTTACGGTTCAAATATATTCACAGGGTTCTTTCAGCTCCGCAGGAATAAAGGCATAGGTTCGCCTGTTTGAATAGATACAAGCCATAAGAAGAGGACGAAAATGGCGGGGCTCCTAGCTCACGCTCCAAAAATCAGTTAGGCTTAACTCTGTACAGTCCCGCAGGTCGGGAATACCTACTCAGGAAAGTGATATAGAAGCTCATGGCTAAGCAGCGCGTATCGATTAATGGCATTACTAAGTGGAAGGAAATCGAGGAGACCCCCCGACAGGTCGCCCCGGTCGTTGAGGAAGCTAAGGTTGTTCCCCTGCGACAGGCAATCGGTGAGGTTCTTCGCGATGTTCGCCAGCGTCAGGGCCGCACCCTGCGCGAGGTTTCCCAGCGTGCCCGTGTTTCCCTCGGTTACCTGAGCGAAGTTGAGCGCGGTCAGAAGGAAGCATCCTCCGAACTGCTGGCGTGGATTTGCCAGGCTCTGGACATTCCGATGTCCCAGATGCTGCGTGAGGTCGCCGACCGTATGGCGGTTCTCGAGGGCGTTCAGATTCCGGATACTGTTCCGGCTGAAATGTCTGAGCAGTACAAGAGCGATTACTACATTCTCTCGAAGTAACGAGAAGCGGCACATGCCGCGCTAAACGTGAAGCGATGCCGTGCATCCCCGTAAGGTGGGGGTGTGCGGCATCGCTTATTCTCGGTTTACTATCGGGCGATGTGACGAATTATGAAGCAAACTAGCGGTGAAGCGGAAGGAGCGCTTGTGAAGCTGAGCGAATTTTGGGCATGCATGGAGTATGAGTTCGGTGCCGGGTATGCGCCGGTGCTGGCGCGGGACTTGGTGCTGGGCTCTCTGGGGCATGTGACCGCTGCGGAGGCGCTGGACCAGGGGGTTAACCCGAAGGATGTGTGGCTTGCGATCTGCGAGGAGCAGGAGATTCCGCAGGAGCGCCGTTTGGGTCCGGATAAGGATCCGCTGCGTTAAGTAGCGGGGCTGGAGTTTTCTGGCGCGTGCGTCGGGTTTGTTCGAGCCCTGCCGTTTGTTCGAGTATGAGCGCTCGTGCGGGCGGTATTTTCGAATAATTAGCCGGGATTCCGGGGTTTTTCGAAAATATATGCCGAAACCCTATCCGATTCATTCGAAACTGGGTCGTAATTTTGTTCGACTCGTGCTAGACTTTTCCACATCAGGAATTTTTCGGAAAAATCTTCAAAGTTTTCCACAGATTTTAAAAAATGGCCTTATCCTGTCAGGCTGTGACCCTAGAGTAGTCTCAGAAGGAACCGGTAGGCCAAAACCTTCAAGGTCTCGATTACGAGTCCCACCGATTCCGAAGAAACATTACTCCCGTCAACCACTGACAACACAAAGAACGAGGTACTACCGTGGCTAAGAACACCAAGTCTCAGAGCGTAGCTCGCGTTCCCGAAGAGGGCCGCGCCAAGGCACTTGAAGCCGTGATGGCACAGATCGACAAGAACTACGGCAAGGGTGCAGTCATGCGCCTGGGTGATAAGGAAACCACCAAGACCGAGGTTATCTCCACCGGCGCTATCGCTCTGGATGCAGCTCTGGGCATTGGCGGTCTGCCCCGCGGTCGCGTCATCGAGATTTACGGTCCCGAGTCCTCCGGTAAGACTACCGTCGCACTGCACGCGGTAGCGAACGTTCAGAAGGCAGGCGGCGTGGCAGCGTTCATCGACGCCGAGCACGCACTGGACCCGATCTACGCGGCAAAGCTGGGCGTGGACATCGACCAGCTGCTGGTCTCTCAGCCCGACACCGGTGAGCAGGCACTGGAAATCATGGACATGCTGGTTGGTTCCGGCGCCGTTGATATCGTGGTCGTCGACTCCGTTGCCGCGCTGGTACCCCGCGCCGAAATTGAAGGCGACATGGGTGACTCCCACGTGGGTCTGCAGGCTCGCCTCATGAGCCAGGCTCTGCGTAAGATTACCGGTCGCCTCTCCGCAACCGGCACCACCGCAATCTTCATCAACCAGCTGCGTGAGAAGATTGGTGTCTTCTTCGGCTCCCCCGAAACCACCACCGGTGGTAAGGCGCTGAAGTTCTACGCTTCGGTCCGTATCGACATCCGCCGCATTGAGACCCTCAAGGACGGCGCTAACCCGATCGGTAACCGCACCCGCGCCAAGGTCGTGAAGAACAAGATGGCTCCGCCCTTCAAGCAGGCTGAGTTCGACATCCTCTACGGTGAGGGCATCTCCGTTGAGGGCGGCATCCTTGACCTGGCGGTGGAGAACGACATCGTCAAGAAGTCCGGCGCATGGTTCACCTACGACGGTGAGCAGCTGGGCCAGGGCCGCGAGAACGTTCGTAAGCTGCTCAAGGACAACCCCGAGCTCACCGAGGAACTGCAGTACAAGGTTCTGGTGAAGCTGGGCATCATTGAGGAAGAAGCTGACGAGCAGGCAGCCGCTGAGTCCGAGGGCAACGACCCGCTGGACGAGCTGGCTGAGGAGTTCTAATCCGGCCCGCGTAGCTTCTTGCTAACGCCACGACTGATTGCCGTGTGCTGTGCATTCCGCACGGTGCACGGCAATCTGTCGTTAACGGGAGCGCGTTACATGAAGTACCAGCGGGTGCCGGGACAACGCCTCGTTACAATGGGGGAGCGCCGTATAGCCCGGCGCACGGGTCATCAAGCGAGCCAACACAGGGGAGAGGAGGAACTGAACATGACGGAGCAGCGCATAACGGAACAGCACGGTCATGAAGAGCATGCGCAAAACAGCGCGCGTGACGGCGACGCCGGTTTTGCGGCGCTGGATGCGACCGAACCGCACTTCGGTTCCTCGGCTCTTGGTGACGCTGTATTCTCAGCGTCTATTTCCTTTGAAACTCCTGGTTCGTTTGAGCCCGCTGCCCCGCCGGTTGAAGTTGGCGGCTTCGAGGCGCTCAATTTTGAGGCGCCCGCCGCCCTGGCGGAGCCCACCCTCAACTGGGAGGTGCCGCAGTCTACCTCTGCTGTTCTGGAGCCCGTGCCCGCTGTGCCGCAGGCGGTAGAACCGTCGTACCCGGAGATGCCTCCGAGTCTTGAAGAGCCCCCGTACGAGGACGAACCACCGTATTCGGAAGAGCCCCCGTATCTGGACGAGCCTCCCTACCCTGAAGCAGAGTACGCGGGGTGGGTGCCCTCAGACGAAGCGGCACCCGCAGAAGCGGAGAAGCCCGCGCCCGCAAAAGCCTCTCCCCAAAAGCCTGCGCAGAAAGCGCGGCAGACCGAAAAGGCTGCACCCAAAAAGTGGGCGCGGAACAAGGTCGCAGAGCAGGTAGCCACTGAGGAGTTCCCGGACTGGCACCCCGCCGCACACGGCTTTATCGAAGAAAGCATTGCTCGGGATAACGGCGGCGACTACGCCGGTGAGTTCCGCGTACCCGAGTTACCCCTGCAGGCTGTGCCCGCCAACTCTGAAGGTGGCAGCTCTGAGGAAGACGGTAAATCACCGCGCCGCAGCCTGCTCATCGACCCGAACCTGCCCGCCGTCTCCATCGACGAAGCACCCCAGCGTGCCTTCACTCCCGGCGGTGCTGAGCCGCGCCCCATGGCGGCAGGCCGTATGAGCCGAGCCGGCGCCGCCTCCATCGGATCGGGGCTCACCGCCGAAGAGAAGGAAGAAATCGAGAGGCAAGCTGCGCAGCGGGATAAGCAGAAGAAACGCAAGCCTTCGCGAGTCTCTAAGAACACCGACTACAAACGCGGATTCCGTCGCATGAGCGCGGCGCAGGAAGAGAAAATGCGGAGCCGCTCGCCCTACGCGCCCGCTTTCGGGGCTCGCAGTGACGACGAGGAAACCCGCAAGAGCACCACGCGCCGCGGCTCGGGAAGCAACCTATTTAGGGAGGGAAGCGCCTTGAACGAAGAACTCACCCCCGCCGAAGAAGCGCTCATCCGCGGCATTGCCGAGGAGGAGGCGCAGGGTGTCGGCACCGGAAAGCGCCGCGCCGCTTCGGCTGGTTCCCAGAAGGGCGGTTCTCGAGCGCGTGGTGCTGTAGCTTCGCAGGCGGAAAGCAACGTGCCCTCCTGGAGGCAGAAGGTGCGTGCCGCCCGCGCAGCCGAGGAGACCGACCCTTACACTCGCGCGAAAACCATCGTGTACAACCAGCTTGCGTACTCGGCAAAAACCCGAGGTCAGCTGCGTAAGAAGCTACAGTCAGAAGGCTTCGAAACTGAGCTCATTGAGCCGCTGCTCGATAAGTTCGAGGCGGCAAAACTCATTGATGACGCCGAATACGCCCAGACGTTCGTGGCGCAGAAGAGCCGTACCAAGAAGCTCTCCCGCGCGGCGCTTCGCCGTGAGCTCGCTGAACGCGGGGTGCGCGGTGAAGAAGCAGAGAATGCCCTCGCACAGCGCACTGACGAGCAGGAACGTGAGGACGCCGCCGAGCTGGTGCGTAAGAAGTTGCGCCCCGGCATGGACCTGAGCGACCGCGCCGAAAAGGATAAGGTCACCCGCCGCCTGCTGGGGATGCTGGCTCGCCGCGGGTACTCCTCCTCGGTATCGATGTCGGTAATCCGTGAGGAGCTTGCCGCCTACGGCGCGGAGGACGAGCTCTGGTAGAGGGCGAATAAATACGTTCCGCACGCCCGGGTAGACCCGTGCCAGGGTGACTGCGAAAATAGGCACAATAAAGGGTGGGCCCGCCACAGAAATACTCTGTAGCGAGCCCACCCTTTATTCTTTTGAGCTGTGTAAACCGCCTTGTCGAAGGCTATATTCGCTGCCTAATCGACGGCTCCCAGACGGTCCGCGAACTCGGCGAGGGTTGAATCCTGAGAGCCGGCGATTTCCAGGAGCAGGCGCATCAGCTGCGCACCTTCGCGGCGGATACGCGGCAACAAGTTAGAACGCGCCGAGGAAGAGTAGAGCTCCAGCAGGGCGCACACGGTCACTGCCGCGCACACGGCAAGGTCCTCCGCCAGGTGCTCATCCAGCGGGGCGTCCTCAAAGAGTGCAGAGTACAGCGCCGGTAGCGCCTTCTTGCGGTCCACTCGGTAGCGCGGGTACTCCGGCGAGGAGGGGAAGCCCAGCATCGCCTCAACGAAGGGGAAGCCGCGGTGGTGCAGGCAGGTGCCTTCCGCATCGACCATGCGCACCTGCGCGCCGTCCGCTGAACCAATCAGCACGTTCTGCGGCGAAAAATCGCCCGACGAGAGCATATAGACACGTCCACGGTTGAGCTTGAACTGCTCGGGCACGGGCGGGCGCTTGGTGAAGAAGGGCTGCAGAACACGGCGGAAGCGGAAGGACAGCTCCTCAACTGCGGCGGGAAGAACGGGCGCATCCTCATGCTCAGCGGAGGCAGAGACGGGGCTAGAGTCAGCACCCTGCTCGGGTGCGCGCGCCTCATCAGCCACACCGTACAGCTTCTTCAAGCCGCGCTCAGCCAGTCCCGGCGAGGCGATAGCACCCGGGAACTGCGCCTTGCGGTCGGCACGCGCCAGGTTCAGGCGGTAATCCTCGACCGCCTCACCCATAATGCCGCTGGCGGCAAGGGAACGGTACGCCTCAATGTAGTAGTTCAGCGCATCCAGCGCCTGCTCCTCGGTGCCCTCCAGCAGGGCGTGGGCGACCGAATACTGCTCGCCCTCCACGGTTCCGTCGCTCACATCCTCCAGTGCCAGCACGCGCAGTTCAGCATCCGCACCGTAAAGCTGCGGGAACAGACCCGGAACCTGCTGGTTCAGCGCCTCCAAACCGTAGCGCTCACGCAGGTACCCGAAACCGCCCGCGTTCACCGTCGAATCCTTACGGCGGTAACGCTTCACAATAATCGAGGTCGGCAAAGACTGTGCAGACTCGAAAGACTGGGCAGACTCGGCCGCAGGCTCATACGCCACACGCACCACAACGGAACGCATACCGGTACCCAGAATCTGCACGCGCTCAACCGTGCGCCCAGCCACCTGCTCCAGGGAATGCGCCCAGCAGAGCAGCTGCATCAGGTTCTGACGCATCGAGGCAGAATCGGCGCTCGCCTGAGGCGGCACGGGGGAGTAGGCGGTGATTGCCTCCTCAATGAGGGCGCTCAGAAGCTCCCCGTCAGGGGCGGGAGCGGAAGAATCGTTCGGTGACAGAGCCGGAAAGTTACTACTAAGGGAAACCTGCATAGAGCCATTATCCCCCATCGGATACCCTATAGGGCATGACTTCGACCCTCAGCGATTCCGCCCAGACCCCCGAAACCAGCCCCCGCACCTACGAAGTGCGCACTTTCGGCTGCCAGATGAACGTGCACGACTCCGAACGAATGTCCGGCCTGCTGGAGGCTAACGGCTACGTTCGCGCTGAGGAAGGCACCCAGCCCGACCTGGTCGTGTTCAACACCTGCGCGGTTCGCGAAAATGCTTCCAACCGCCTGTACGGTCACCTCGGCCAGCTCGCGCCGGTCAAGCGCGCCCACAAGGGCATGCAGATCGCCGTGGGCGGCTGCCTGGCGCAGAAAGACCAGGACGCCATCATCGAGAAGGCGCCCTGGGTTGACGTCGTGTTCGGTACCCACAACATTGGTTCCCTGCCGGCGCTACTGGAGCGTGCCCGCCACAACCACGAGGCGCAGGCAGAACTGCTCGAATCCCTCGAAGTTTTCCCCTCCACCCTGCCCACTAAGCGCGATCACGTGTACTCCGGCTGGGTGTCCATCTCCGTTGGCTGTAACAACACCTGCACCTTCTGCATCGTGCCGTCCCTGCGCGGTAAGGAGAAGGACCGCCGCCCCGGCGACATTCTCGCTGAGGTTCAGGCGCTGGTTGATGATGGCGCCATTGAGGTGACCCTGCTCGGTCAGAACGTGAACTCCTACGGCGTGGAGTTCGGCGACCGTCAGGCGTTCTCTAAGCTGCTGCGCGCCTGCGGCGAGATTGAGGGCCTGGAGCGTGTACGCTTCACCTCCCCGCACCCGGCAATGTTCACCGACGACGTGATTGACGCGATGGCGGAAACCCCGAACGTCATGCCCGTGCTGCACATGCCGCTGCAGTCCGGCTCCGACAAGGTGCTCAAGGACATGCGCCGCTCCTACCGTTCCAAGAAGTTCCTGAACATTCTGGACAAGGTGCGCGAGCGCATCCCGAACGCCGTGATTACCACCGACATCATTGTGGGCTTCCCCGGCGAGACTGAAGAGGACTTCCAGGACACCCTGAAGGTTGTGGAGCAGGCTCGTTTCTCCTCCGCGTTCACCTTCCAGTACTCAATCCGCCCCGGCACCCCCGCGGCGACCATGGAGAACCAGATCCCGAAGGAGGTCGTGCAGGAACGCTACGAGCGTCTGATTGCCCTGCAGGACCGCATCGCCGGCGAAGAGAACCGCAAGCAGCTCGGTAAGACCGTTGAGCTGATGGTCGTTGCCGAGGCAGGTCGTAAGGCTGAGCAGACTCACCGCCTCTCGGGCCGCGGCCCGGACCAGCGCCTCGTGCACTTCTCCGTGCCCGAAGGTTGCGAGACTCCGCGCCCCGGCGACATGGTGACCGTGCCGATTACCGAGGCTGGTTCCTTCCACCTGATTTCTGACCCGACCGCCGAGCAGTACCAGCTGCGCCGCACCCGCGCCGGTGACGCGTGGGACCGCTCCCAGGCTGACTCTTGCGGTACCGGCACCACCCAGGTGCCCGGTGCGCCGGTGGGTCTGGGCATGCCGACCATCGGTCTGCGCCCCTAAAACCTAGATTCGAATCATGCGCCCTGTTCTTCGGGCCCTCATCCTCACCGCAAGTTGGGGGGGTGAGGGAACCGGTAGAATGGGGCGCATGACTATCTCCGAAACTCTGCCCGTTATCGCTATTGTGGGCCCGACCGGCACCGGTAAGAGCGCGCTCGCGATTGAGCTGGCTCTGCGCCTGAATGGTGAGTGCATTAACGCTGACTCCATGCAGTTCTACCGGGGCATGGATATCGGTACCGCGAAGGTCACTGCAGAGGAGACGCGCGGCGTTCCGCACCACCTGCTCGACATTATGGATGTGCGGGATGAGGCGTCCGTGGCGGAGTTTCAGGAGGGTAGCCGTGAGCTGATTGAGCAGATTCGCGGCCGTGGCCGCTACCCGATTCTGGTGGGCGGTTCGGGCCTGTACGTGCGTGCCGCCCTGGATAAGCTGGAGTTCCCCGGCACGGATGCGCGGGTGCGCGAGCGCCTGGAGGAGCAGGTGCGTACCGAGGGTATTGGTGTTCTGCACGCCCGCCTGGCGGAGGTCGATCCTGAGTCGGCTGCGCGCGTGAAGGATGAGCGCCGCATCATTCGTGCGCTGGAGGTGTTCGAGGTGACGGGCCGCCCGTTCTCGGCGTTCATGCCGGTGCGCGAGTACGTGACTGAGAGCGTGCAGATTGGCCTGGATATGGATCGTACCCTGTTGCACGAGCGTCTGCACCGCCGCGTGGAGCTGATGCATGAGCGCGGCCTGCTGGACGAGGTGCGCACCCTGAACGAGCAGGGACTGCAGGAGGGGAAGACCGCCTCCCGCGCGATTGGTTACGCGCAGTTTGCCCGCGCCCTTGAAGATGAGGATTACAGCGTGGAGCAGGCGATTGAGGATACGACGATTGCCACCCGCCAGTTTGCACGCCGCCAGCTGACCTGGTTCCGCGCGGACCCGCGCGTGCACTGGCTGGACGCGCTCTCACCCACCCTTGCCGACGAAGCGGAAGCCATCATCCGCGAAAGCACCCGATAAGCCACAATAACGAGCCGCAGCCGAACAGATACCTCGTCGAGTCGGTCGGCGCGGTAAAATCATAAACGGACAGGTCACCAACCTTAAGGACAGCATATGAGCGAGAACCCTTCCACCTGGGGCGAGCTGGCGGGCCTGACCCTCACCAAGGGTCACGGCACCGGTAACGACTTCATCTTTCTGACGGACGAGAACGCAGAAATTGCTCTCACCCCCGAGCTGGTAGCCCGCGCTTGCGACCGACACTTCGGCATTGGTGCGGACGGCTTCATTCGTGCTGCCCGCAGCACCGCCTCCCGCGCGGGTCAGAAGCTGCTCGAGGAGCACCCGGACGCTGTCTGGTTCATGGACTACCGCAACGGTGACGGCTCTATCGCTGAAATGTGCGGCAACGGTGTGCGCGCGTTCGTGGAGTACCTGCGCACTGAGGGCCTGATTGAGCTTGAGGTGGGCGAGACCGTCAAGATTGGTACCCGTGCCGGCGTGAAGACTGTGGCGCGCACCGAAGAGGGTTACGCGATTGATATGGGTCCGTGGAGCTTCATCCACGGTGAGGCTGCCCGCGAGGGTGGCGAGGACTGCCTGGTGTCTGCCCGCGGCTTGAAGACTCCGCGTGCTGGCCTGTCCATTTCGATGGGTAACCCGCACACCGTGGTGATGCTCGGCTCCGACGGTAAGCTGGACGGCCTGGACCTGCACAGCCTGCCTCAGGTGAACCCCGCCCCGGTCAACGGCACGAACGTTGAGTTTGTGGTGCCGGTCGACCTGGACGTTGAGAGCGGTGCGCATGTGGGCGCTATCCGTATGCGCGTGCACGAACGCGGCGTGGGCGAGACTCTGTCGTGCGGTACCGGTGCGTGTGCGGCGGCTGCGGCGACCCGTTTCTGGGGTGGCGAGGAAGCACCGGATGAGTGGCTGGTGCATGTGCCCGGCGGTACCCTCGCGGTGACTTTCGTGCTGGGCCCGGACGACCTGGAGCATGTTGTTCTGGCTGGTCCGGCGCAGATGGTTGCGACTGTCGTGCTGCGATAGCCTGCAGCGATAGTCGGCTGCGGTAGCGAGCAGTCCTAGACCAGAGATTTTATAGACAAAAGCGGCGGGTGTTTTCTGAGAACACATTCAGAAAACACCCGCCGCTTTTATATTTTTAAGCAATAAGCGCTAGAGGATTTAGCGCCAGAGGTTTTAGTCCTCGTAGCGGTGCACCTGCAGAATACGGAAGCCCTTCGAAGTCGCGTAGCGCGACACCTCAAACTCGCCGGGGTGCAGCTCCTCAAGCTGCGCGTCCATCCACTTCTGCAAAGAATCGGAGCCCAGGTTCTTCTGAACCACCAGGTAGGCGTCACCACCGGGCGCCAGGCGCGGCAGCCAGGTCAGCAGGATCTCGTGCAGAACCTCCTTGCCCACGCGAATCGGCGGGTTCGACCAGATGGTGTCAAAACGCAGTTCGGGGTCAACCGATTCGGGGGTTCCCACGGTGACATTCGACAGGCCGAGAGCGGCGGCGTTGCGTTCAGTCAGGCTAATGGAGCGGGAGTTCACATCCACCGCGTGCACCTGCGCCTGCGGTGCGAGCATCGCCAAGGTCAAGGTGATGGGGCCCCAACCGCAGCCGATGTCGAGCATGCGTGTACCCTGCGGGTCGGGTGCTTCCTGCAGCAAAATAGCGGTGCCCTTATCAATACCGGAGGGGCTGAAAATGCCGTTAGCTGTGGTGACGGTGACCTTGCGGCCGGCAAGCTCCACCTGCACCGGGCGGGGCTTGAATTCGGTCTCGGGGGTTTCAGAGAAATAATGCTGCTCGCTCATGCTATCCAGTGTACCGGTAGGGCAAGAACCCGCCGCACACGGGCAGAGTATGCACGGGGCGGGTCGGCAGCTTGCACGCCCTGAGCGCACAGACGACCGAACCCCCTACCTGATGCGGGCAACGGCGGTAGAATTAGAGTCGTATGAATTCTAAGAACATCCCCGTATCTGATACCGAAAAGCTACCCAGCGATGAGCAGCTGCGCCGCACCGTAGACCGCGTTCTGGGCCGCTCCCAGGTCGCCGCCTCCGTCACTACTTATGACGCAGCGGGTACCGCGCATCACAGCGATAATTCTTCCAGCACTCACGGCAACAATAGCCGCCGTGTGCTGGATACTCGCGCGCGCGAAATTTCTGACGTTCAGCGCGAGCATTCCGAATATGACGGTGACCAGGAAGACCTCGCTGAGCGCCGCGCACTGCGCCGTATCGCGAACCTCTCCACCGAACTTGAAGACGTCACCGAGGTCGAGTACCGCCAGCTACGCCTGGAGCGCGTGGTGCTGGCTGGTCTGTGGACTGAAGGCACCGTAGAGGACGCAGAGAACTCCCTGCGTGAGCTCGCGGCACTGGCTGAAACCGCAGGTTCCGAGGTTCTGGACGGCCTGGTTCAGCGCCGCCTCAAGCCGGACCCCGGCACCTTCCTCGGCTCCGGTAAGGCGCTGGAACTCAAGGACATTGTGGAGGCGACCGGCGCTGACACCGTCATTGTCGACTCCGAACTGGCTCCCTCGCAGCGTCGTGCCCTCGAAGACATCGTGAAGGTCAAGGTCATTGACCGCACCGCCCTGATTCTCGACATTTTCGCTCAGCACGCTAAATCCCGCGAGGGTAAGGCGCAGGTTGAGCTGGCTCAGCTGGAGTACATGCTGCCGCGTCTGCGTGGTTGGGGTGCGTCCCTGTCCCGTCAGGCGGGTGGCCGTGCCGCAGCCGGTGAGGGTATCGGTTCGCGTGGTCCCGGTGAAACCAAGATTGAGATGGACCGCCGCCGCCTGCGCGCTCGCATGGCGAAGCTTAAGCGTGAGATCGCTGCGATGGCGCCGGCGCGTGAGACGAAGCGTCTGAACCGTCGCCGTAACCGCGTGCCTTCGGTGGCTATCGCCGGGTACACGAACGCGGGTAAGTCCTCCCTGCTGAACCGCCTGACCGACGCCGGCGTGCTCGTGGAGAACGCCCTGTTTGCGACCCTGGACCCGACCGTCCGTAAGGCGCAGACCCCCGACGGCATCGGCTACACCCTCTCTGACACGGTGGGTTTCGTGCGTTCGCTGCCGACCCAGCTGGTGGAGGCGTTCCGCTCCACCCTGGAAGAGGTCGCTGACGCTGACGTCATCCTGCACGTGGTGGATGCTTCGCACCCGGACCCGGAGGGGCAGATTCGTGCCGTCCGCGAGGTCATCGCGGAGGTTGACGCCCGCCATATCCCCGAGATCATTGTGCTGAATAAGGCGGACGCTGCTGACCCGTTCGTGCTGGAGCGTATGCGCCAGCGCGAGCCGGAGCACGTGATCGTTTCGGCGCGTACCGGTGAGGGCATTGAGGAGCTGAAGCAGAAGATCGCGGACACCATTCCGCGCCCCTCCATTGAGGTGAAGCTGCTGATTCCGTATTCGCACGGTGAGATTATTTCGCGCCTGCACGAGTGGGACGCCGAAATTAAGAGCACCGATTTCGTATCGGACGGCACCTTCGTGGTGGCTCTGGTCCGTGAGGATGTCGCCTCCGAACTGTCCGAGTATGTGCTGGAGGGCGACCTGCTGGAGGTCCTGGAAGAGGAACTTGCGGAGGCACACGCCCTCACTGAGGCGACCGCATCTGACTCCGAGCAGCCCTCTAACTCTGAGGCTCTCTAAGGGCGGATGAGCGTGACCGAGAGCATCAACGCGCCCAAAAACACCCCGGGAACTGGGCCCGGACCGGGGACCGACGGCACCCGATTCACCGGACAGGAGCTTGAGACCCTGCCCGGTGCGAAGGATGCCCTGACCCTGCTGGATGAGGTGGTTGCCGCCACTGGCGGTCAGAATCGTGCCGGTCAGCGCACCATGGTGGCGCATGTGGCGCAGGCTCTTGAACTGCAGCGTCACCTGCTGGTCCAGGCGGGTACCGGTACCGGTAAGTCCCTGGGCTACCTGGTTCCTGCCCTGGCGAGGGTGGGGGAGTCGGACCAGCCGATTGTCGTTGCGACGGCGACCCTTGCCCTGCAGGCGCAGATCGTGAACCGCGATATTCCGCGTCTTCTACAAGCGCTGGAGCCGCGCCCGGAATCGCAGGCGCAGGTGGCTCTGCTCAAGGGCCGCAATAACTACCTCTGCGTGCACAAGCTGGAGGGCGGCTACCCGGAAGACGAGCCGGATGCTCTCTTTGACATGCCTTCTTCGACCTCCCGCGTGGGTGAGGAAGTGGTGCGCCTGCGCGAGTGGGCCGACCGCACGGAGACCGGCGACCGTGACGAGCTGAAGCCCGGCGTCTCTGACCGCGCCTGGGCTCAGGTATCGGTCAGTGCCGCCGAGTGTCTGGGCCGCCGCTGCCCGCTGGTGGAAGAGTGCTTTAGCGAGATGGCGCGTGGCCGTGCCGCTGAGGCTGACATTGTCATCACGAACCACGCCCTGCTGGCGATTAACGCTTTCGAGGGCATGAAGGTTCTGCCCGAACATGAGACGGTCATTATTGATGAGGCTCATGAGCTGGTGGACCGCGTGACCGGTGCCGTGTCTGGTTCTTTGACGGTTGCGATGGTTCGCCGTGCGGCGCGTAGCGTGAAGAAGCATTCAAAGGCTGATTCCGGCGCACTGGAAATGGCTGCCGGCACCCTGGAGACCGCGTTCGAGGGTCTTGCCGAGGGCCTGCTGAAAGGCCTGGACGGTCGCCTTTTGACCGCTATTTCTGCGGTCAATGATGCCGCCCGCACCGCCCTGTCCGATACCAAACCAGACGGGCAGGACGTTGACGCCGGCCTGCAGATGGCGCGCTCGCGTGTCTCTGAGGTACACGACATGAGTAGCCGCATTCTGGAGGCTTCGGGCGAGCAGGACGTTCTGTGGATTTCTCGTCAGGGTGGTTGGGAGAACGGCCGCTACGTGGCTGCTTCCGATACCGACCCGGCGACCCTGAACATCGCCCCCTTGAGCGTCGGTTTGCAGCTACGTGACGGTCTGTTCGCTGACCGCACCGTGATTCTGACGAGTGCGACCCTGACGGTGGGTGACTCTTTTGACGTTGCCGCCGGTGCCCTGGGACTGCAGGGCGAGGGCGCGCCGCGCTGGACGAGCATCGACGTGGGTTCGCCTTTCGACTACCGCAAGCAGGGCATCATGTACGTTGCCGGGGATTTGAAGCCTCCGGGATTCGGTGTGCACGAGGGCCAGCTGGATCGTCTGCGTGAGCTGTGCGAGGCGTCGGAGGGCGGTGCCCTGGGCCTGTTCTCCTCGAAGCGTGCCGCTGAGCGTGCCGCCGAGTACATGCGTGAGCACAGCGACCTGAACATTCTTCTGCAGGGTGAGTCTTCGCTCAAGGCTCTGGTGGAGGAGTTCAGCGAGGACGTTGACTCATGCCTGTTCGGAACGATGAGCCTGTGGCAGGGCGTGGACGTTCCCGGTGACTCTTGCCGCCTGGTGGTGATGGACCGCATCCCGTTCCCCCGCCCGGATGACCCGATTGCGCAGGCTCGTACGGAGGCGGTGAACCGTCATCGCGGTAACGGCTTTATGGCGGTTTCTGCTCACCACGCGGCGATTCGTATGGCGCAGGGCGCGGGTCGCCTGATCCGTTCGGTGTCTGACCGCGGCGTGGTGGCTGTGCTGGATTCTCGCGTGGCGACTAAACGCTACGGCGGTTTCTTGATGAAGGCGATGCCGCCGATGTGGTCGACGCAGAATAAGGCTGCGGTGACCGGCGCGTTGGCTCGTCTTTCGGCGAGTATTGAGCGTTAGCTCGGGCAAGATTCATCCCTGGCTACGCCGCCTCTTTCGCTTTGGAGATATCCGCTTCGGAAATATAGAAATCACCCCGGTGATACGTGAACATTCACGTATCACCGGGGTGATTTCTATATGGAGCTAAAAGCCTCGCGGCTATGTCTTTTAGAGGCTGTGCTGTCTAGAGACTGCGCAGCACGGAGACGACCTTACCCATGACGGTTGCGCGGTCGCCCATAATCGGCTCGTAGTTGGAGTTGCGCGGCATGAGCCAGGTATGGCCGTCGACCTGACGGAACACCTTCACGGTTGCCTCGTCGTCAAGTAGCGCAGCAACAATATCGCCGTTGTCTGCGGTGTGCTGCTCGCGGACAACCACCCAGTCGCCGTCGCAGATTGCGGCGTCAATCATGGAATCACCCTTGACCTTGAGCATGAACAGCTTGCCGCTACCGACCAGCTGGCGGGGCAGAGCGAGCACATCCTCCACGGACTGCTCGGCAGTGATGGGGCCGCCCGCTGCAATTCGTCCAACCAGGGGAACGGGTACGAGGTCCTCATCGCCGACTTCGAAGTTCGGCAGCTCGGGCAGGGAAGAGGAAGCGCTACCGTGGATGCCGATGCCGTTCTCATCCAGCACCTCAATGGCACGGGGGAGCTTGGGGTCGCGGCGAATGTAGCCCATGGTCTCGAGGCGACCGAGCTGGTGAGTGACCGAGGACAGGGACGCAAGACCCACCATGTCACCAATCTGGCGCATGGACGGCGGGTAACCCTTCTGTTCAATCTCGGTGCGGATCGCGTCAAGAATCTTCTGCTGGCGCGCGGTCAGCGCCGGACGGGGTGCTGTTGCCATTTCTTTTCCTTCGGTCTGTGCCCCGAATTCTGTACTCCGGTCTCTGCAGTCTGTTTGAGACACAGTCCGGTCGGGGCACGGATGGGTGCTTCACACGTTTTCTGGTGAAGTCCTAAAAATTTTTTGGTTCTGCCGAAATGGGTCTTATCTCGTCAGGGGGTGGAGGAATTCTATCCGTGCCGGAGCGATACCGGAGCGATACGCAGGCAACGAGTATGCGCCTCCGCCCTATAAAACTCAGTCAGCAGCACCTGCATTCGATACAGAATCAAACCGTAACGGGTACAGAAACCTGCTGTGAGTAGGACTCATCAGGAGCGTGTGGAACGTCTCTTGACACCAGTGTAGAACACTACACCGAAAAACTCAAACAAATATTCTAGATTTTTTCTTCGAAACTCGAAGAAATTTTTAGTACATCTCTGCTAGACTTTAGAACAAGAGTTCGTATATACTCTTGAATCTCTCCTGGAATTCAGGATTTACGGGTGAATGTTCGAAAAATATTCGAAGATTCAACCCGGAGTCTTTCGGGAGAGGAGAGTGAATGGGTGTTCGAATGTATTCGAATCCTCTGCCTCTCTCTTCGCATGATCTACCTTGGATGCTCTAGGGAGCATCTGGCGAAGAGAGAGCGCAGGGGATGGGGTTCCGGGGTCACCCAGTGCGACCCAGCGCAGCCCGGTGCATCCGACGCTCTGACCTAACTAGGGACTAGCTACCCAATAGTTATCGCCTAACAATCACCACTCCATAGTTATCACTCAACTAGGACCTCCGAGCGGGTATCGCTCGGCATTGCTAGACCCGCGGGGCAACCCCGGGGCGAGCTGAGAGAAAGGAACCACAATGACTACTGCAGCACCTATTGCTTCTCGTGGCACTTCTGCACACCTTCCGGCAGGTTTGGTGGTACTTCACCCCGCCCGCACTGCGTCCGCCAGCACCGTGTCGGCCCGCACCATGCAGGGGCGTTCTCGTGTGCCTGCGTCTTCGCAGTCTGTTCGCTCTTCTCGTGCGGCTCATGCACCCCGTCCTGCGCAGGTGGCTCAGCCCGCCCACGCTCCTGCTGTTTCTGCCTCTGCTGCTTCTACCCCTGCTGTTTCTACTCAGGCATCTTCTGCGGCTCAGGCGCCTGGCGCGAAGAGTGTTCTTCTGGCTAAGGGAGGCGAGCTTCTGCGCGCGGTTCCCGCTTCTATTCGTCGTCTTGGCACTGTGCGCGGTTTTCTGAAGGGCCTGCCTCTGTTGACTTTGGCGGCGCTGATTGTGCTCGGTGCTATTAGCTTCTTTGGCCCGGCGGCTTCAGCCTCCGTGGAGAACTCTTCGGCGACTCGAACCGTCGTTGTGGTCAAGCACGGCGAGACCCTGTGGGATATTGCTCAGGCAGTGGATCCGCAGGGTGACACCCGTGATACTGTGGTTCGTATTATGGAGTTGAATTCGTTGACCAGTACCTCTGTTGATGCCGGTCAGCGTCTGGAAATTCCTCAGACTCAGCGCTAAGCATGGACCCGTGTGTGGTTGGCTTCTGCATGAGGTTGATGTCTTGACTCCGAATCCTCTATCTCTCAAGCTAGAGCGCTTGAGCTAAATTCTTGAGCCTATGAAATAGGAGCGCACCGATGCCTGTTCCCGTTGAACCCACACTCACCGAAATTGAATCTGCACAGGAAACTGAATCTGTACAGGGCGCTCAGACCGCCCGTCCTGTGGTTGCCGTTTTGGGGGAACCCGGAACTCGTGGCGCCCTGGTGAAGCTTCTTCAGGATGCGAGGGCGGACGTTATCGTGACCGCTGTGCCCGATCAGCTGCGTGAGGCTGACGGTATGGTGGTTACCGGCGGTGCGAGCTCTCTTGAGGCGTATGAAGATCTGAAAGCTAAGGACGCTGAGCGCGTGATTGGTCGCCGTGTTGCTGGCGGTCGTCCGGTGCTGGTTGCCGGTGCGGCACTGAGCTGCCTCTTCGATTCGGTTACGGTGGAGCATCCGCAGATGGGGCAGGTTCAGGTGCAGTGTATGGGGGAGTGGCCCGGTGAGAGCGTGGAGCTTTCTACCCGCGACTTGGTGCCCGGTGTTTCTGCCCTGCGTTCTTCCTCCGATAGTGCGCTGCTCAAGGATCTTGAGGGCGAGGCTCACTTCAAATCTGAGCACGGCGTTTTTGAGTGGGCTTTTGACCAGAGCATTGAATATATTGCCCCTCCGGCAGTGACTTGGACTGTCACCGAGCCCGCCTATATCGCGGCGGTTGAGAACGGTCCGCTGACGGCGGTGCAGTTCTGTCCGGTAGGTTCTGGCGAGCTGGGGGCGGAGTTTATGCGCCGCTGGGTTGCGTCCCTGGCGGTGACCGGTCGCCTGTCTTCTGGTGACTCCGCTACTGCTGTGGGAGGTAACTAATGTCTGCACCCGTTCTTGAACTTCTGCCCGCTGTTGATATTTCTGAAGGCTACGCGGTGCGCCCGGTGGGCGGCACCCTGTCCGGTGGTGAACAGCGCCTCGACCCTGTTGAGGCGGCTCTGACCTGGGTGAAGTCTGGTGCTCGCTGGATTCACCTGGTTGACCTTGATTTGGCGTTTGGTCGCGGCACGAATACTGAGGTTCTGGCTGAGGTGGTTGCCGCCGTCCGTGCCGAGAATGCCCGCGGCTCCGCTCCGGTTCGTATTCAGGTCAGCGGCGGTGTGCGTAATGCTGAGAGTCTGGAGCGCGCCCTGAGCCTGAACCCGGATCGCGTGAACGTGACCAGCGCGGCTCTGGCGGATTCTTCCTGGCTTGAAGGTACTCTGGCTCGTTATGCCGATTCTGATCTTCTGGCTCTTGGCCTCGATGCCCGCTATAACCCTGAGTGGGGCTGGGTGACGGTGGCTCGCGGTACCGACTGGTCGGGCCCTGACCTGGCGGAGGCGCTGGCGTGGCTGGAGAGTGCGGGTGTGCGCCGCTATATCGTCACGGATGTGAGTAAGGACGGTTCTCTGGCGGGTCCCGGTGCGGAGCTGCTGGATGAGGTGCTGGCTCAGACTGCCTGCCGGGTGGTGGCGTCCGGTGGTGTGGCGTCGCTGGCTGATCTTGTGAAGCTGCGTTCCATGGTGCCTTCTGGTTTGGAGGGCGTGGTGCTTGGTAAGGCACTGTATGTGGGCAACTTTAGTTTTGAGCAGGCTCTTGAGGCCGCTGGCTCCCGCTAAAGCTACCGCTCCCGCTAACCCGAACGGACTTTATATATGGCGAAGCCCCGTCTTCCTCAACGTGAGGGAGACGGGGCTTCGCCGTGAATAGACCGGGTACGGTTTAGTAGACCGGGCCGGTGAGCTTTTCGCCGGGGCCCTTGCCGGGTTCGTCCGGGAAGGGGGATGCTTCGCGGAAGGCGAGCTGCAGGGTGCGCAGGCCGTCGCGCAGGGGTGCTGCGTGCTGGGAGCCGATTTCGGGTGCTGCGGCGGTGACGAGGCCTGCCAGTGCGGTGATGAGCTTGCGTGCTTCGTCGAGGTCTTTGAGGTCGTCGGCGTTTTCGTCTGCTGCCAGGCCGCACTTGACGGCTGCGGCGCTCATCATGTGGATGGCTGCGGAGCTGATGATTTCGATGGCGGGTACGTCTGCGATGTCGCGCAGCTGTTCGTTGACGGCTTCGACCTGCTCTTCGGTGAGTTCGGTGTGGCCGTGTACGGGGGTTTCTTCTTCCGCGGTGAAGCGGAAGTTCGTGTTTTCAGTGCTCATAGTCTTAGAATCTCATATTTCGTTTGTTTCGGTAAATGCGTCCTTAAGAGTGGGTGCTTCTGTGGACTTTCTGGAGGAGTCCCCGCAATTTTTATGGTGTTTTACGTCTAATTCCTTGCGCCTGTAGGGGGTTCTGCGGTATGGTTGTAGGCAGTTTGCAAGTGGAGCATGCCTCCCACCCGGTTGACCGCCGCAGGCGTTTGTTTGCGAGTTTTGAGGTGAACGGGTTCGTCCGCCGCTTTCGGCGTACGCTGGTTTGTGCCTCCGCTTGTGTAACTGCGGGGGCTTTTTTAGTGCCCGCAACGGATAGTATTCACGGGGAAACCCACAGAGCACAGGAGCTAGTCATTAGCGAACCACGCATTAACGATCGTATCCGCGTTCCCGAGGTCCGTCTTGTCGGTCCCGGTGGCGAGCAGGTAGGCGTTGTCCCTCTGAAGGACGCTCTGCGTCTGGCTGAGGACGCCGAACTCGACCTGGTCGAGGTTGCCCCGAACGCGAAGCCGCCCGTGTGCAAGCTCATGGATTACGGTAAGTACAAGTACGAAGCCGCAATCAAGGCTCGTGAATCCCGCAAGAAGCAGGCTAATGCCGTTCTGAAGGAGATCCGTTTCCGCCTGAAGATTGATACCCACGACTACGAAACCAAGGTTGGACACGCTCGTCGTTTCCTTTCCGGTGGTGACAAGGTCAAGGCAATGATTCAGTTCCGTGGTCGTGAGCAGCAGCGCCCCGAGATGGGTGTGCGTCTGCTGGAGCGTCTGGCGGCTGAACTGGCTGAGGTGAGCACTGTTGAGTCTCGCCCCCGTCAGGATGGCCGCAACATGGTGATGGTTCTGGCTCCGCTTCGCGGTAAGGCAGAGGCTCGCCGTGAGCAGGGCGCCGGCGGTCGCAAGGGTCGCGAGCGTATTGACACGACCAAGGCGAAGCCCGTAACTAATTCTTTGGCAGACGCTATGCCTGCCGAGTTGAAGGCACAGGCTTCCGCCGAGTAGGGAACCGGGTCGTCACTTTAGGATGGGCACGCGCCTCCACCGCTCGGTGGGTGTTGCGGGTTCACCCGGTGCCGGTTCCGAGGCACCTCGCGAGGGGTGCCTCACCTTTGGTCCTTGGGGCTGATGCGTTCGCGTACGCAGCCCCACTAAGCTACCCCGCCACTGTGGCGGGGGATGAATGTAAGGAGAACGGCAGCTATGCCGAAGCAGAAGACCCACTCTGGTGCTAAGAAGCGCTTCAAGCTCACCGGTAGCGGCAAGGTTAAGCGCCAGCAGGCGAACCGCCGCCACTACCTGGAGCACAAGTCCTCTCGTCTGACCCGTCGTCTGGCTTCTGACCAGATCGTTACCGGCGGCCAGGCAAAGGTTGTCAAGAAGATGCTGGGCAAGTAAGCAACGCTTACTCTCTGCACCTGGCGCACCGATAGTGGTGCGCACTGATTAAAGACTCGCTCCTGTTCAGCGTGATATGTGAGCTGTTCAGGACATAAGACGAAGGAGACACACGTGGCACGTGTGAAGCGCGCGGTTAACGCGCACAAGAAGCGCCGTACTATTCTCGATCGTGCATCCGGCTACCGCGGTCAGCGTTCTCGCCTGTACCGTAAGGCTAAGGAGCAGGTCACTCACTCGCTGGTTTACAGCTACGACCACCGTCGTAAGAAGAAGGGTGACTTCCGTCGCCTGTGGATTCAGCGTATCAACGCTGCTTCCCGCGCACAGGGCCTGACCTACAACCGCTTCATCCAGGGTCTGAAGGCTGCTGGTGTTGAGGTTGACCGCCGTATGCTGGCTGAGCTGGCTGTTAACGAGCCCGCTGCCTTCAACGCACTGGTTGAGATTGCTAAGAACAACCTGCCCGAGGACACCTCGGCTCCCAAGGCTTAATGAGCCTAGGTTGTGTTCTTGCCTCGAAGATCTAGGTTCGGGGTAGGATGCTTAAGCGTCGTGAGCGGCCGTCTGCACTTTGAGTGTGGGCGGCCGCTTTCTGCGTATCTGGGGGTTGTGCTTGTGGCTGTTCCGTGTTTTTGGGTGTGCCTTTGCCTGTACCCTTTAAGAGTGAACTTTTTTGAACGTATTAGTACCCCCGTTGTGATGTCCAATCCGCAGGCAGATCGTGTCCGCGATATTGCGAAGCTGCGTACCCGCGCTGCCCGCACGAAGAAGGGCCAGTTCCTGGTGGAAGGCCCGCAGGCTGTGCGTGAGGCGTTGAAGGCGCATCTGAAGAAGCCGATTCTGGATGCTGTCTACGTTACGGAGGCGGCTTTTGACCGTCATGAGGATATTGCTGAGCTGCTGGAGCAGGTGTACGGCACTCCCACCCCGGAGGAGGGTCGCCGCGTTTTTATGCGTGTGGTGACCGATGAGGTGCTGGAGGCGATGGCTGATTCGGTGAGCCCGCAGGGTATTATTGCGGTTTCCTTTATGGTGGATGCGTCGTTCTCGCTGCTGTGGGGTGAGGGCGCGTTGAACCCGAAGCTGATTGCTGTGCTGTCTCGTGTGCAGGATCCGGGTAATGCGGGCACTATTCTGCGTGTGGCTGACGCGGCCGGTGCCGACTTGGTGATTACGACTAAGGGCTCGGTGGATTTGTACAACCCGAAGACGGTGCGTTCTACTGCGGGTTCGCTGTTCCATGTGCCGATTATTCAGGGCGTGCAGCTGGAGGATTTCGCGGAGGATGTGAAGTCTCAGGGTACTGCTGTGCTGGCTGCTGACGGCTATGGTGCGGTGAATCTGCAGGAGCTGAGCGAGTACACTGCGGCTCGTCGTGCCGGTGTGGAGGCGAGTGCTCCTTCCGGTGTGAAGGGTAATTTTGATCTTTCTAAGCCGACGATGTGGCTTTTCGGGAATGAGGCGCAGGGCTTGAACGCTGAAGAGAAGGCTGCCGCTACGATGCGCGTGGCTGTTCCTGTCTATGGTTCGGCTGAGTCTTTGAATGTGGGTACGGCTGCTGCTGTGTGCCTGTATGCTTCGGCGATGGCTCAGCGCGGCGTTTCTCGCTAGGTTTTGGGCGGTTCACGGCTGTGGTACAGCGGTGGGCCGCTTTAGCATCATGGGTTTTAGAGTTTTAGTTTAGGGCTGAGAAAGGGAAATTATGTCTGCTCCTTCTGGTCATTCGGGTTCGGGCGCGATTATTGCTGCGCTGGGTGCGAACCTGGGTATTGCGGTGCTGAAGTTTTTGGCTTTTGCGCTGACTCGTTCTTCGTCGATGTTGGCGGAGGCTATTCACTCGGTGGCTGACTCGGGTAATCAGCTTCTGCTTCTTTTGGGCGGTCGCGCTTCGCAGAAGCAGGCTGATGAGGAGCACCCGTTTGGTTATGGCCGTAACCGCTATATTTACGCGTTTATTGTTTCGATTATTATCTTTGCCCTGGGTGGCTTGTTCGCTCTGTATGAGGGTTATGAGAAGCTGCATGACCCGCACGGTATTACTGAGTGGCAGTGGGTTCCGGTGGCTGTTCTGGTGGGTTCGATTCTGCTGGAGGGTAATTCGTTCCGCGTGGCGGTGAAGGAGTCGCGTGATCTGAAGGGCAAGCAGAGCTGGATGCGTTTCTTGCGTACTTCGAAGAACCCGGAGCTTCCGGTGCTTCTGCTGGAGGATGCGGGTGCGCTGCTGGGTCTGATTTTTGCGCTCTTTGGTGTGGGTCTGACTCTGTTGACCGGTAATGGTCTGTGGGATGCGTTCGGTACCCTGGCTATTGGTGTGCTGCTGGTCTTTATTGCTGTGTTCCTTGCGGTGGAGATGAAGTCCCTGATTTTGGGTGAGGCTGCTTCTCCGGAGGATTTGGCGAAGATTCGTGCGGCGATTGAGGATGGCGATAGCGAGCGCATTATCCACATTAAGACCGTGCACTTGGGTCCTGAGGAGATTCTGGTGGCGGCAAAGATTCGTATTCATGATGCTGATACTGGTCGTGCGGTAGCTGATGAGATTGACGCGGCTGAGGTGCGTATTCGCGAGGCTGTTCCTGCGGCGCGCATCATTTATCTGGAACCGGATATTTTCCGGGCCTAGCTCTAGGAGATTTTTGTTATGACCGTTGAGATGATCGTTGATGGTTTGCTAAAGATTTTCGTTGGCCTGATCATTCTTTTGGTGTACCTGCGTCTGACTCACCGTTCTCAGGCGGGGCACCAGACCCCGATTGATACCATCGGTAACTTTGTCATCGGTGGTGTGTTCGGTGGCGTGTTGTACAGCACGCAGATTAGCCTGTTCTACTTTGTCATCTACATGGTGTTTACGCTGTGCATGATTCAGCTGCTGAACGTGGCGACCACGAAGATTCGTTTTCTGCATATGGCGGTGCGTGAGCAGCGCGTGCCGGTCATTACGGATGGTGATATCGATATTAAGAGCTTCCAGCAGGCAGATGTGGTTCTTGATCCGATGCGCCTGATTGCTGACCTTCGTGCGCAGGGTATTTACGACCTGGAAGACATTGAGTTCGCTCAGATTGAACCGAACGGTGCGCTGAGCGTGATCCGTAAGGGTGACGGTGTGCCGAACTTTGCTCTGATTGTGAAGGGTAGCTTGGTCACTCGCGATATCGCGGATGCGCACAAGACCGAGGATTGGGTGTACCTACAGTTGCGTGCCGCTGAGGTCGAGCTTGAGGATGTCTTCCTCATGGAGTTCAAGAACGGTAACCGCCTTCTGATTCTGCTCAATGACGGCACTATTATTCGCCGTGAGGTGGCAGAAGCCTCGAATATGAATGATAAGGAAGAAGAGTGGCAGGAAGGCGTGGAGGAAGCTCCTGAGCCGGAGGATACTGAGGATGCTAAGAAGGAAGTAGCGGAGCACGCTGCTGAGGATGCGCATCCGACGAAGGATTCTAAAGCGTAGAAGAAGGTAGAGAAAGATGAGTGATATGTTGCTCTCGTTTGAGGTTCAGGTGGTTGGCGCCGCCGTGGTTGATTCTTTGGAGGCTCCGACCCGCATGCTGGTGGCTCAGCGTTCTGAGCCGCAGACAGTTGCTGGCATGTGGGAGTTCCCGGGCGGTAAGGTCGAGCCGGGGGAGAGCTGCGAGCAGGCGCTGGTGCGTGAGCTGAAGGAGGAGCTGGGCGTGCAGGCCCGTCTGGGTGCTGAGGTGCCCGGTGCGTACCCGCAGGGCTGGCGTCTGAGTGAGCGTCTGGCGATGCGCGTGTTCTTCGCGGAGATTCTTTCGGGTACTCCGGATACTCTGGAGGATCACAGCGCTCTGCAGTGGATGCCGCTGCCGAAGTCTAAAGATGACGCGCAGGCGTATGATGACCTGCTGGGTTTGCCGTGGATTCCGGCGGATTTGCCGATTGTTGTGGCTCTTCTTCAGCAGCTGCAGGATGCAGGTGTTGGCGAGGCATAATCCTAATGCTGTAGCGCTAAGACCCTGTATTAGTTCTCTGCGTTAGTTCGTTGCGAGGCTAAGTCACCGTTATGTGACACGTTCGCGGCGGTAACAGGATAAATTTTCTCTATCTTTTTCGACACTGTTTGAAGGCGGGATTTCCTGTGGGGAGTCCCGCCTTTATTCATATTTTGAGGGTGAGTTATGCGCCAGGTGATCCTGACTTGCGTGTTTGTTGGGGTGTTTATTCACAGTGCGTAAAGTTATGGCGACAGGTCGTGTCCAAGAGCCTGCACCGTAAAGATATAGGCGATTTTAGGCATGTTTTAGGCGTGCGCAGCCCCATAACCCGGGATGAAATCCGGCGCCAATCACCGTATGTTTATTAGGTAAGGAAAAACTGTCTAATTGGTGATACTGAAATGAACTTTTGGGGAGCCTTCCTCGGAAACTTTTTGATTGGCCTGCGCGAGGGCCTCGAAGCGGCACTGGTCGTAGGTATCCTCCTCGCCTACATCCGCAAAACGCAGCGTACCCACCTGCTGGCACCCATGTGGGCCGGCGTCGGTGTGGCGGTCCTACTGTCCCTCGGCTTTGGCGCTCTGCTGACCTTCGGTCCCCAAACCCTCACCTTCGAAGCGCAGGAAGCCATTGGCGGTTCCCTGTCTATCATTTCGGTTGGCTTCGTCACCTGGATGATTTTCTGGATGGCTGAAAACGCCCGCATGCTTTCTGCCGAACTCAAGGGCAAGCTGGACGCTGCACAGACCAGCGCCTGGGCTGTGGTTCTGCTGGCGGCGCTTTCCGTGGGCCGCGAAGGCCTGGAAACCACCCTGTTTATCTGGTCGGCTACCCGCACCGCCGGTCAGGAGGCGAACGCAACCCCCATGCTCGGTGCGCTGGTCGGTATCGCCATCGCCATCGTGATGGCGTGGGGCATGATGCGCGGCATGATGCGCATTAACCTTTCGCGCTTCTTCACCATTACCGGCGCGTTCCTGGTCATCGTTGCCGCCGGCGTGCTCTCCTACGGTATTCACGACCTGCAGGAGGCGGGTATCCTGCCGGGTCTGAACAGCACCGCGTTCGAGTCCTACCGTTACATCGACCCGAGCGGTTTCCTCGGCACCCTGCTCAAGGCTGTGTTCAACCTGTCCTCGACCACTACCTGGCTTGAGGCGGGCGCCTGGATTCTGTATGTGGGCATTGTAATGCCGCTGTTCATCCGTGCCCAGCGCCCGGGTCTGAAGGCGGCGGCTAAGAAGCCGGAAACCGAAAAGGCTGCAGCCTAATAGCCGGCATCCTCAACCGAAACTAGCCTCCACTTTTTGAGGGAAGGCACCCCTAGATTTTTTGCGGAAATGACTGGCCGCGAACCCTAACTATTCATACATTCACCCTTCACGGGACCATACATAACATACATAAGGAGAACCAATGCGTAAGACTCTCGCCTCCGCTGGTGCACTGCTGTCGGTTGGTGCGCTCGCCCTGACCGGCTGCACCCCCAATACCCAGGCTTCGTCCTCATCCTCTGCTTCGGGCACTGCGTCTTCTGATGGCGTCATTAACGTGACCGCAACCGATACCGCCTGCAAGCTGTCGGCGACCACCGTGAAGGCTGGCAAGGTCACCTTCAAGGTCAAGAACGAAGGCACCAAGGTCAACGAGTTCTACGTGCTCGGCTCCGACGGCCTGCGTATCGTTTCTGAGGTGGAGAACATTGGCCCGAACCTCAGCCGTGACCTGACCGTGGAACTGGCAGAGGGTAGCTACAAGACCGCGTGCAAGCCCGGCATGGTTGGCGACGGTATCCGCGGCGATTTCACCGTGACCAAGAACGAGAACGCGGCAACTATCTCCGCCGATGAGCAGGCACTGCGCGACACCGCAGTCACCCAGTACACCGCTTACGTCAAGGATCAGGTGGAGGCGCTGAAGACCAAGACCGAGCAGTTCGCTGAGCTCTACACCGCCGGCAAGGTAGAAGAAGCGAAGGCGCTGTACTCCTCCGCGCGCCTGCACTACGAACGCATTGAGCCGGTCGCTGAGTCCTTCGGTGACCTGGACCCCGCACTGGATGCACGTGAAGCAGACGTGGAAGAGGGCAAGGAATGGACCGGCTGGCACAAGATTGAGAAGGACCTGTGGCAGCCTACCGCTGAGAAGAACGGCGGCAAGGAGTACACTCCGCTGACCGCTCAGGAACGTGCAGAGCTGGCGAAGAAGCTCGTTGAGGACACCCAGAAGCTCTACGACGAGGTTCACTCCTCCGAGTTCAAGCTTGAGGCATTCCAGATTTCTAACGGCGCTAAGGAACTGCTCGACGAGGTGGTAAACACCAAGATCAGCGGTGAGGAAGAGATTTGGTCGCACACTGACCTCTCGGACTTCCAGGGCAACATTGATGGTGCTCGCGTGGCGTATGAGGACGTTCTGCCGATTCTGAAGCAGAAGGACCCGAAGCTGGCTGAGGACATCGCGAAGAAGCTCGACGTCGTTCAGAAGCTGCTCGACAAGTACAAGAAGGGCGATAGCTTCGCTGCGTACGATGAGCTGACCAAGGAGCAGGTGCGCGAGCTGTCCGATGCTGTTGAAGCTCTGTCTGAGCCGGTTTCGAAGATGACTGAGGTTGTGACCGGCGCGGGCACTAAGTAGCATCCCGCCGACGCTCACCTGCCGCGGTATGTGATATCCGCGGGGCTTGCCGGGTGGGGACTACGGTTGATTCGTGTCTCCACCCGGCACAGGTGCATTCTTCATGCAGGGCGCATATAGCCGCTGCATTCTTCAATCATTCACACATCACACGAAAGGCCTTCCCATGCCTACCGAATCCAACCACCACACTCCGGAAGTAGCCCCCGACGCTAAGCCTGCTGGCACCTCCCGCCGCGGTGCGCTCGGCGCCGCACTGGCGGGTGCCGGTGCTCTGGGCGCCCTCGGCGCGCTCGTCGGATGCTCCTCTAACTCCAGTGCGCAGGCTTCTGCGAGCGCTTCCTCGACTGCCGCGAAGGATTCCCACTCGTTCTACGGTGAGCATCAGAGCGGCATTTCGACTGCGGTTCAGGACCGCATGTATTTTGCGGCGCTGAACCTGAAGACTACCGACCGTGACGAAATCCAGTCCCTGTTCAAGGAATGGAGCGCCGCTGCTGCGAAGCTGCAGGCGGGCGAGCTGGTGGGGGAGGACCGCTCCTATGAGGCGCCTCCTAAGGACACCGGCGAGGCGATGGACCTGTCCGCCGCGAACCTGACCCTCACCTTTGGTCTGGGCCGTAGCTTCTTCGTTGACGATGAGGGCAAGGACCGCTTCGGCTTTGCTTCTAAGCTCCCGGAGGCACTGGTCCGCATCCCTCATATGACCGGTGATGCGCTGGAAGAAAAGCGAAGCAACGGCGATATCTGCATTCAGGCGTGTGCGGATGACCCACAGGTGGCGTTCCACGCGATTCGTAACCTGATTCGTATTGCTGGCGGTCGTGCCGTGGTGGCGTGGAACCAGCAGGGTTTCGGCCGTACCTCTTCGACCTCGACGAGCCAGGTGACGGCGCGTAACCTGTTCGGTTTCAAGGACGGCACGAATAATCTGAAGGTGGAGAGCCCGAACCTGCTGAAGAAGCACGTGTGGACTTCCTCTGAGAATTCGGCGAATAGCCCGGCGTGGATGGAGGGCGGCAGCTACCTGGCTGCTCGCCGTATCCGCATGAATATTGAGACGTGGGACCGCACCCGTCTGCGCGAGCAGGAGGAGATTGTAGGTCGTACGAAGGTGACTGGTGCGCCGCTGTCCGGTGGTGACGAGTTCACGGCTCCTAATTTTTCGGAGAAGGGTCGCTCGGGTCCTCTGATTCCGGCAGACTCTCATATGCGTCTGATGCATCCTGATCAGAATCAGGGTGTGCAGATGTTGCGCCGCGGCTTCAACTACACGGATGGTACTGATGAGCTGGGCCGCCTGGACGCTGGTTTGTTCTTCATTGCGTATGTGTGCGATCCGCGCACGCATTTTATTCCGATGCTGAGCACGATGACTTCTTCGGACGCTTTGAGTGAGTATCTGCGTCATACCGGTAGTGCGCTGTTTGCGGTGCCGCCGGGTGTGAAGGATGAGAACGACTACATCTGCTCGGGTCTTTTCAGCTAGTGGATGTGTGGGACTAGCGCCTGCTTAGGCTTGCTAAGCGGCGTGTTTGTGTTGTTGAAAGCAGGAGGTGTTGTCACCTCCTGCTTTCTCCTGTTAAGGCGTGCGCAGCCGCTATTTTGCGGGTGTTGGGGGCGCTTAGGCTGTCTCTTTGTGGGTTTTTGTGGGGGAGGGGATTTTGTCATATATGGGTTCGACACGGATACATACTTTGGAAACCAATCGGTAGGCGGGTAGTATTGAGGGAGAAATCACATACGTATTGGGAGACAATGATGACTGCTCAACCCCCGTTTGATCCGGGTGCCTACCGCTCCGACGCGGTTCCCTCGGACACTCAAGCTATTTATATTCAGGAAGGCGGCGCTGAGCCGCGCGGAATTCTGTTCCACTCGCCGACCAAGCACCCGAAGATTCTGCGTCTGCAGGAGATTATGATTGTCTCCGCGCTGCTCTGCTTGATCCACGGTGTTATTTCCTCGTTCGCACCGGATAACCTGTCCCCGCTGAAGGGTCTGCCGGAGTTCGGCGTTGCAGGCGGTATCGGCCTGCTAGTTGTTTCTGCGGTTGTGTACATTTGGGTGTACTTCACGATTCAGAAGGGCAAGCGTCTGGGCCTGACTGTCGGTCTGATTTTTGCAATTCTGGGTGCGTTCGTGGCGATCCTGTCTCTGATTGGTAATGTCATTGACGCTCAGCGCTACGGCTTCGTGCCCCTGTACGCGGCATGGTTCATTGCGAACGTGCTGTGGATTCGTGCTTCTTTTGACCCGGCTGTGAAGCAGGCTCTGAAGTAGAAGTACCCTCTTCAACCCTGTTGTTGAAAAGATATACTCTAGAACGCCCGGATGGACTATCCGGGCGTTCTGCTGTTTACGTTTCCTTCTCTGGTCTAAAATGGATAGGATATGCGCCCGTCGCCTTCCCCCCTGTTCCGCACCCGGTGTGGGCAGCCGGGGGAGAGCTGACGGTGCTACCTAAGGTGTATAACGAGCCAGCCGGTATAGTGCCGGTGGTATGCAGAGAAGAGTGACAATGACCGATTCCGTGCAGGAACACGAGGGTCTTAACGGCCCGGCTCAGGTTCTCGCCCGCATTGCGCAGGTTCTGGAGGAGAACCCCGAGAACGGTTTGGACGCTATCCGTGAGGCTTTTGAGGCTGAGCGTGAGCGCGCCCGCCAGGAGATTCGCGAGAAGGCTAAGGACTTTGACAGCCTCAAGGAGGTGCGCCTGAGCTTCTTCGGTGAGAAGGGCATCATGAGCATCGCTAACCGCCAGATGCGTGATCTTCAGAACCAGCACAAGGGCCCGGTGGGTAAGCTGATGGGTCAGGCTCGTGCAGCCCTGACTGAGGCTATTGAGGCTCGTACCGCTGAGCTGGAGGCTGAGCGTGAGGCTCGCATCCTGGCTGAGGAAGCTGTGGACGTTTCTGCTGCTTCGCCTCGCCGTTCCCTGGGCGGCCGCCACCCGATTGCTCTGATGCAGGAGCGCCTGACCGACATTTTCGTCGGTATGGGTTGGGAAGTTGCTGACGGCCCGGAGCTGGAGTCTGAGTGGTACAACTTTGACGCTCTGAACATTAAGCCGGATCACCCGGCACGCGAAATGCAGGATACTTTCTACGTTGAGCCGAAGAACGCTCACCTGCTGCTGCGCACTCACACGTCGCCGGTGCAGATGCGCTCGCTGCTTTCACGTGATTTGCCGCTGTACATTGTGTGCCCGGGCCAGGTGTACCGCACCGATGAGCTGGACGCGACCCACACCCCGGTTTTCCACCAGATTGAGGGCCTTGCGGTGGATAAGGGCCTGACCATGGCTGATCTGAAGGGCACCCTGGAGTACATGGCACGCGCCATGTTCGGTGAGGACGCTAAGATTCGCCTGCGCCCGAACTTCTTCCCGTTCACTGAGCCTTCCGCTGAGCTGGATTTGTGGCACCCGAACGCTAAGGGTGGCCCGCAGTGGATTGAGTGGGGCGGCTGCGGCATGGTGAACCCGAATGTTCTGCGTGCTGCGGGTATCGACCCTGAGGAGTACTCGGGCTTCGCCTTCGGTATGGGTATTGAACGTACCCTCATGTTCCGTAACAACGTCGCTGACATGCATGACATGGTTGAAGGCGACATCCGTTTCTCTGAGCAGTTCGGGATGGAGATCTAAATTATGCGTGTACCCCTGTCATGGCTGCGCGAGTTCGTGCCTGTAGCCGAGGATGCTTCGGCTGAAGATTTGATGGCAACCCTGGTGAAGGTTGGCCTGGAAGAAGAGGACGTTCACCGCCCCTCTGATGAGCTGTCCGGCCCGATTGTGGTTGGTCAGGTGCTCTCTATGGAGCCGGAGACCCACTCGAACGGCAAGACCGTGAACTGGTGCCAGGTGCGTGTGGTTCCGGAGGGCCAGGAGCAGACTCTGACCGGTAAGGGCATTGAGCCTTCCGGCGTTCAGGGCATTATTTGTGGTGCCCACAACTTCAAACCCGGCGACAAGGTTGTTGTGACCCTGCCCGGTGCTGTTCTGCCCGGCGGTTTCGAGATTACCGCTCGTAAGACTTACGGTCACAAGTCGGCTGGCATGATTGCCTCGACTCGTGAGCTGGGTATTGGCGATGATCACGGCGGCATCCTGGTGCTTTCGACCCTGGGCCTGGACCCGGAGCTTGGCACCGACGCGATGGAGCTGCTGGGCCTGTACGATCAGGCTGCTGAGGTGAACGTGACCCCGGACCGCGGTTACGCGTTCTCTCTGCGCGGTATTGCTCGCGAGTGGTGCCACGCTACCGGTTCTTCCTTTGAGGATTTTGTGCTGGCGTACGGCGAGCGCGCCCCGGAGGCGAACGAGTCCGGTCACCCGGTTTCTCTGCGTGATGAGGCCCCGATTCACGGTAACCCCGCATGCACTCGTTTCGTGATGCGTGAGGTGTCGGGCGTGAAGGCGGACGCGCCGGTTCCGACCTGGATGTCTTCGCGTCTGCGTCTGGCGGGTGTGCGCTCGCTGTCGCTGCCGGTGGATATTTCGAACTACGTGATGCTGGAGACCGGTCAGCCGCTGCACTTCTACGATGCTGACAAGGTTCAGGGTGAGATTGTGGTGCGTCGCGCCGCTGCTGGCGAGAAGCTGGTGACCCTGGACGGTGTTGAGCGTACTCTGCACCCCGAGGATATTGTTATTGCTGATGATTCCGGCGTGATTGGTCTTGCCGGTGTGATGGGTGGCGCCTCGACTGAGGTGACCGATTCGACCACCCGCATTCTGGTGGAGTCTGCTCGTTTTGATGAGGTGTCGGTGGCTCGTACTGCTCGCCGTCACAAGCTGATTTCTGAGTCTTCGAAGCGTTTTGAGCGTGGCGTGGATCCGCAGATTCAGGCTGCTGCCGCTCAGCGTGCGGTTGAGCTGCTGGTTGAGCTGGCTGGCGCTCAGGTTGAGCCGGGCGTGACCGACGTGTCCCTGGGCTACGAGCCGGTCGTGATTGACCTGCCCGCTGATTACACTGCTGGTCGTATTGGCGTGGATTACTCGCCGGAGCAGATTGAGTCTTGCCTGCGTGAGATTGGCTGCTCGGTGGAGCGTACCGAGTCTGGTTACGCGGTGACTGTCCCGTCGTGGCGTACTGACCTGCGTGCGAAGGAGGACCTGACTGAGGAAATCGCACGTATTGACGGTTACGAGAACATCCCCTCGACTCTGCCGGTGGCTCCTGCGGGTCGCGGTTACACTCCGGAGCAGGCGGGTAAGCGTCGTGCGCTGAACGCGCTGGCGGCTTCGGGCCTGACTGAGGTTTTCGCGTACCCCTTCGTGTCGGCTGATGCGAACAACCTGTGGTCGGCTCCGTGGGTGAGCACCCCTGAGAACCCGGTAACTGAGGTTCCTTCGGTTCGCCTGGAGAACCCGATTTCTTCGGCTGAGGGCTGGATGCGCCGTTCGCTGTTGCCGGGTCTGGTTGAGGTTCTGAAGCGTAACCTGTCTCGCGGTTTCAAGAACCTGGCTATTTTTGAGGCGGGTCACGTGTTCATTCCGGGTGAGCAGCTGGGTTCGGAGTCCATTCCGCCGCTGGGTGCTCGTCCTTCGAATGAGGTTCTGGCTGATTTGAACGCCGGTATTCCGCATCAGCCCACTTTCATTGCTGGCCTGTTTGCTGGTACTGAGCATGAGGTGATGCCCGGTGCTACTCCGCGCGCTTTCGATTGGCGTGACGCTCTGGACGCCGTGCGTCTGGTTGCTGACGCTGTTTCGGCTGAGATTCAGGTGCGTAACGGTGTGCACACTGCGTTCCACCCGGGCCGTGTGGCTGAGGTTCTGAACGCTGCCGGTGAGCGTGTTGGTTTTGCTGGTGAACTGCACCCGAAGCTTCTGCAGGAGCTGAACCTGCCTGAGCGTACCTGCGCGTTTGAGCTGGATTTCTCGGCGCTGTTTGCTGGTCGTGTTGAGGCGCGTCAGGCTACTCCGGTGCTGACTTTCCCGGCTGCTACTCAGGACGTGGCGCTTCTGGTGGACCGCGATCTGCCTGCTTCTGAGGTGGAGCGTGTTCTGCGTGAGGGCGCTGGCGAGCTGCTGGAGGACATCCGCGTCTTTGATGATTACCGCGGTGTCGGTATTGATGAGTCGAAGAAGTCTTTGGCGTTTGCTCTGCGTTTCCGCGCACCGGATCGTACGCTGACTGCTGATGAGGCGTCGGCTGCTCGTGAGGCTGCTGTGGCTGCGGCTGTTGAGCAGCTGGGTGCGGAACCGCGTGTCTAACCGGGTCTAACCCTATGGCGTAATGCCTAGTGCTGACGGGGTGGGAGTTGTTGGCTCCCACCCCGTAGCTTTTGGCGTTGCGTGGTGGGTTTACCTGCTGGGTTGGTTTATGAAGCGTTGATAAGCGCTTTCATTGGTGAACTCATGTGGTTATGGGTACCCTAGAAGATAGATGAAGTGAGGGAGAGAGTAATGGCTAATCGAGAGAACTCGCGCGAACAGGATGAGCTGTCGCAGTCTGAGGTCGAAGAAACCTACTTTGAGGATTCCCAGTACGAGGATTCTGAGTACGGTGATTCTCAGTACGAGGATTCCGAGTATGAGGAGTACGACGAGTACGAGGATTACGACGATGAGGAAGAGAACTCCTCTCTTTTCGCGATGAGTGAGGAAGAGCTGGATGACCGTCCGGGCGTGAACTGGCTGTCGGTTCTTTCTGCTGTCGTTGCGGTTATTCTTTCCATTGTTTTGGCTATTGCGGGTGTTCGTGCTTTTGCGTCGGTGAATAATAACGCCGAGTATGCCGGTAAGAGCTGGGTTATTCAGGGCACTTATCAGGATTTGACTCCTGACCTGATTACGAAGGGCAATGTGGCTCGTTATAAGGGCAACCTGCCGGCTGATGACGCGCTGAATGGTAAGACGTATGTGTCGAACCTGAAGGATAAGTATCAGGTGACTTCGGGCGCTCCGATTGAGTTCCGAGGTTCGCAGACTGGTGATGTTCCCTCGGAGTTCCCGCGTGAGGTGGATGGCCTGTTGGTGGAAAAGGACGGCAACCTTGAGGTCGTCTACACCGCTGAGAAGGGCACGTTGAAGCCTGTGACTGAGGACAGCGTGAATGCTGAGCGTTTTACCGGTATCGCAAGTATTGTTGGTGCGGTGCTGGTGCTTCTGCTGGGTATGGGTTTTGCTGTGTGGCTGAACCGCCGTTCGCGCGATGTCGAGTATGAGGACCTGGACGGTCTGGTGGAGGACGAGCGCTAGGCGTTCTGAATCTTGAGGATTGGCCGGTTGACGTTTTGTTGAGGGAGCCTGTTTCTGGCGCACGTGGTGTTGCTGGAGGCGGGCTCCTTTTTCGCGCTCGCCTACCGGAAAGTCTCTTGACCGGCGCAACGCGCCAGCCCACAATGTTCTTGCACGCTATGCATTCATTGCGAGGTTATGCGCCCGAATGTGTAGATACACGCTACATTCGCGGCGTTTAGTGTGACAGCTGGTGAGATAAACCCTGAAAATTCCCCCATATCTTGGAATAATCCATATTTGATGCGCATATTTATGTGCATATGTATTATCTTGGGTAGTAAAGAATGTTGCGCTGCGCCACCGTTGGGCAGCTCCGTTCTGAATTCGTGATTGGCACCGTAGGAAGAAGAGATATTATGCCTTTCCCCTCGACCAAGATCGCGCGTCAGGCACGCATCGTTGAATTGCTGCAGACCCGACGTATCCGCTCCCAGGCTGAACTGGCGCAGTACCTGACCGATGATGGTATGAAGGTTACTCAGGCGACCCTTTCCCGCGATCTTGTTGAAATTGGCGCTGAGCGCATCCGTGATGAAGGCGCCGGCTTGATTTATGCTGTGCCGAATTACCCTGCTCGTCGTGGCGGCGGCACTGCACCTGATGCCCGTATGATTTCCCTGTTTAAGGAGCTGCTGATTACCGCTGAGGGTTCGGCGAATATTACGGTTCTGCGTACTCCTCCGGGTGCTGCGCAGTTCTTGGCTTCGTCTATTGATCAGGGCGGTCTTGAAGCGATTATGGGCACTATTGCCGGTGACGATACGGTAATAGTGATTACTCGTGACCCCAATGGTGGGGCTGCGCTTGCCGAGAGCTTCTTGGATTGGTCTGCTGCTCAGTAGTAGTTGGGGCGTATCTTGCGCTGTTCTTCTGATGTTTCGGGGGAGCGGTTGAAGGTACGCCCTTCTGCTGTCTTCGGGCTCTTTTGTGGGCTTCTAGCTCGGCTTCTCTTTTTCTAGATATACCGATTTTTGTGGTGAGAGTTTTCTATCATGTCTGAAATGCGCGATTCAGCGAACAATATTGCCTACCTTTTGGCGGAGGCTGCTTCCGGTTCTGGGGCTAAGGCGGCTTTGACGATTCCGGCTTCTGACTCTGCTGATATGCAGGTGGTGAGCTACGCGCAGTTGGCTTCTGCTGCTGCGCAGGTCCAGCGTCATGTGGCGGCGCTCGGTGTTGAGCGTGGTGACCGAGTGGCGTTGTCTATGCCGAATGTGGCGTTGATGCCGGCGTTGTATTACGGCATTGTGGCTGCGGGTGCGATTTGTGTTCCGTTGAATCCGCTGTTGTCGGGCGCTGAGCTGGAGTATCATCTGCGCGATAGCGGGGCGAAGGTGCTTTTTGCTTTTGCGGGTACTCGTCTGGCGTCGGAGGCACTCTCGACGGTGCCGGTGAAGAACGGTTCGGTTCGTTGCGAGATTTTCACCGGGGGAGAGGGTTCACCGGTGGCTCCTTTTGATGCACCTGCCGATAGTGCGCTGTCAGCTGCTGTTCTAGAGCCTGTCCCGGTGGCGGCGAGTGATCCGGCGATTATTCTCTACACTTCGGGTACGACGGGCAAACCTAAGGGGGCGACGCTGACTCACGCGAATATCCTCTCGAATGCTCGTAGCTGCGTGAGCGTTTTTGGTTTCACCGCTGAGGACGTCATTTTTGGTGGTCTTCCGCTGTTCCATGCGTTTGGTCAGACGGTGTCGATGAACGCGGCGTTTGCGGCGTCGGCTACGGTGGCTTTGCTACCTCGTTTTACCTCTGATGGCGCGCTGAATCTGATGGAGCGTGCCGGGGTGTCGGTGTTGGCTGCGGTCCCGAGCATGTATGTGTCGTTGGCGGCGGCGCTGGAGGCTGAGCCTGAGCGTGCGCGCTCGCTGCGTGGTCGCATCCGTTTCGGTATTTCGGGTGGTTCGCCGCTGCCTGCGCCGGTGCATTCTGCGTTGAAAACGCTGATTGAGTGCCCAGTGTATGAGGGCTACGGTTTGAGTGAGACTTCGCCGGTGGTTTCGTTTAATCAGGCGGAGTTTGGCATGGTGCTCGGTTCGGTGGGTCGTGTGCTGCCGGGCGTGCAGGTGCAGGTGCGTTGCCCGCAGGGTTCCGAGTGTGCGCCGGGTGTGAGCGGTCAGCTGTGGGTACGCGGCGAGAACGTGATGGCTGGCTACTGGAATAATCCTGCGGCTACTGCTGAGGTTTTTGATGGCGAGTGGTTTGCGACCGGCGACGTTGCTCGTGTTGATGAGCAGGGCAATATTTTTATTGTGGACCGTATTAAGGACATGGTTCTGCGTAACGGCTATTCGGTGTATCCGCGTGAGATTGAGGATATTCTCTATACCCATGAGCAGGTGCAGTCGGTAGCTGTGTTGGGCGTGCCGGATGAGCGTGTGGGCGAGGAGGTTGTCGCCGTGGTCAAGCCGCGTCCGGGTGCTGATGAGGGTGTGCTGCAGGCGGAGTTGAATGCGTTGGCGCGCACTCGTTTGGCGGCGTATAAGTATCCTCGCCGCTACGTGATGGTGGAGAGCATGCCGCTGGGGCCGACCGGCAAGATTCTTAAGCGTGACTTGCGGGTTGTGATTCAGCGGGGCTAATCCCGGCAGATGGTTCTTATCTCTCATCTGAGGACAAGAGCGGGTGAAGAGGGTAGAATTTTGTAGGCGGCTTCTACCGCGTTATTGTTCCCGGGCGTTTTTTCCGGGGCTATCCCCTTCACGAAAGAGAGAGCATGAGCGTTCCCGCTTCTGAGGCTTCGCGAACCCCTATTGAGCAGTTGATTCCGACTGCTTGCGCTACGATTCCGAATTACCCGCACGAGGGTATCCTCTTTTACGATGTGACCACTCTCTTCGCTAATGCTGAGGTGTTCAAGGCGTGCATTGATGAGCTGGCTACTCGTTTTGAGGGTCAGTTTGATGTGGTGGCTGGTGTTGAGGCTCGCGGTTTCTTGCTGGCTTCTGCGCTCGCGTACGCTACCGGCACCGGCATTATGACGGTTCGTAAGGCGGGTAAGCTTCCGCGTGAGACGTACCGTGAGGAGTATGCGTTGGAGTACGGTAGCGCGGCGATTGAGATTCACTGTAATGATTTCGCGCCGGGCACTCGTGTTCTTCTGCTGGATGATCTGCTGGCAACTGGCGGTACCCTGGTTGCCGCCGCGAAGCTGGTGGAGCGCGCGAACCTGAAGGTTGCCGGCGTTGGTGCTCTTCTGGAGCTGGAGGGTCTGGGCGGTCGTGAGGCGCTGGACGGTTACCGTCTTGAGACGCTGAGCTTGGTGTCTGAGTACCCGCTGCCGTCGAAGTAGTTTTATAGAGTTTGAGGCTTACCGCCCTTTGGGTGTGTAGCTGATAGTGATGAGGGGTGCCCTGCCGGTTGAGCCGGTGGGGCACTTTTCTGTGGGGGTAATATTTCTACCCTTCGGAGCCTGTCCTGTAAAATAGTGACCCGTATTTTTGGGTGCCTGTCGCGCCCTGTCTTTGAGACACCATAGGTTTAAGGAGCTTACGTGTCATCTGAATCTTTACCCCAGCAGTCTGCTGATTCTTCGGCGGCTGAGAAGCTGTTTGCTGAGCAGATGGCTGCGGAACGTGAGTATGTTGCTCGCGTGTATGCTCGCCTGGATGAGCTCCGTGAGGAGACGGCTGAGAAGCTGGCTGCTGTGCGTAAGAATCAGGCGGTGGGCGGTCATCAGAACCGTTCGGAGCGTGACTCTTTTGCTACTCACTATGAGGATCGTTTGGCGCAGCTGAATGCTGTGGATTCTCGTCTGACGTTTGGTCGTTTGGATATGGACCGTGAGGGCGCTGATGCGGTGCGTTATATCGGTCGTATTGGTATTACGGATAGCAATCAGCAGCGTCTGCTGATGGACTGGCGTGCCCCGGAGGCGGGTACGTTCTATCAGGCGACTGCTTTCCACTCGATGGGTGTGCGCCGCCGCCGTCACCTGATGCTTGAGGGCCGCACTGTCGTAAATATTGAGGATGAGGTCTTCGATTCGGAGATGCTGCAGGATGAGAACACTCTCCACGGTGAGGGTGCTCTGTTGGCGGCGTTGAATAAGAAGCGTACCGGCCGCATGGGTGATATTGTGGCGACGATTCAGGCTGAGCAGGATGCGATTATCCGCTCGGAGCTACCGGGCGTGCGTGTTGTGCAGGGTGGTCCCGGTACCGGTAAGACTGCTGTGGCGCTGCATCGTGCGGCGTACCTGCTGTACACGAACCGTGAGCGCCTGTCGAAGGCTGGCGTGCTGGTGGTTGGTCCGTCGAATTCGTTCATGTGGTACATCGAGCGTGTGCTTCCGTCGCTGGGTGAGACCGGCGTGGTGATGGCTTCGTTGGCGACCCTGTACCCGGGTCTGCGTGCTGTGCCTGAGAAGGACCGCGCGGTTGCCGCGTTGAAGGGCGATTTGCGCATGGTGAAGGTTATTAAACGTGCGGTGGCGGATCGTCAGAAGGTGCCGGCTCAGGTTCAGCGTCTGAATGTTGAGGGTACTGATGTTGAGCTGACTCCGGAGATGGTTCGTTCGGCTCGTTCTCGTGCTCGTTCGACGGGCAAGCCGCATAATGAGGCTCGTGAGACGTTCGTGAAGATTCTGTTGAAGGAGCTGACCGCGAAGCTGGATGATCAGCTGAACCGTGCGGCGGGTCGTGTGGTGGAGCGTCCGTATCTGCAAGATGATGTGCGTGCTTCGATGGATGTGCGCCGTGCCTTGAACCTGGCGTGGATGCCGCTGTCGCCGGAGACTCTGTTGCGCTCGCTGTTTTCGAAGCCGCACTATCTGGAGTCTGCGACTCGTGAGTTGTCGAAGGCTGAGCGTGAGCTGCTGGCTCGCCCGGCGGATGCCCCCTTCACGGAGGCTGATGTTCCTCTGCTGGATGAGGCTGCTGAGCTTTTGGGTGATTTTTCGAAGGTGACCGGTGCGGCTGCTGCGGCTCGTGCTGCGGCGGAGCATCGTGCGAACCTTGAGAATGCGGCGAAGGCTTTGGAGAATGTTCACCAGTCGCTGGAGGATATTGGCGCTGATGGCGTGATTACTCCTGAGCAGATTGCGATGATGAATGAGGTTCGTGGCGAGCGTATGACTGCTGCGGCTGCGGCGTCTGCTGATCGTACGTGGGCGTATGGCCATATTGTGGTGGATGAGGCCCAGGAGCTCTCGCCCATGCAGTGGCGTTTGCTGATGCGTCGTTGCCCGATGAAGTCGTTTACGATTGTGGGCGATATTGCACAGGCCTCTTCTGCTGCGGCTGCTTCGTCGTGGTCGCAGGCGTTGGAGCCGTTTGTGGGTGAGCGTTTCACTCTGGAGGAGCTGACGATTAATTACCGTACTCCGGCTCAGATTGCTGAGGCAGCGGTATCGGTTGCTCAGGCTGCTGGTTATGAGGTGTCTGCACCTCGTGCGGTGCGTGAGGGCCAGTGGCCTCCGCTGGTTCATGAGGTTGCCGCCGAGTCTGTTGTGGAGCAGACCGTGTCCGTGGTCAGCGAGGAAGTCGCTCATTCGGGCGGCGCTCTGATTGGTGTGGTGTGCCCGCCGAGCCTGTATGTTCAGACGGCTCAGGCCGTGGCTCGTGCTCATGCTGATCGTACGGGTACCGCGCAGACTGCGTTGGAGAATCAGGTGCTGGTTCTGACTCCGTGGGAGGCGAAGGGCCTTGAGTTTGATGTTGTGGTGATTGTTGAGCCGCAGCAGCTGATCGATGATGCTGATGGTGCTGTGGGTGACTTGTACGTGTCGATGACTCGTCCGACTCAGCGCCTGCACATGGTGGGTTCGCGGATGCCCGCGGGTCTGTAGCTCTGTAGTACCTTTCTTGTTATTTCTTTGAGCCGGTGCCGCACCGGTTTGGGCGCTCGCCTGGGTTTTTCTGAGCGTTTGTGCCGGTGCGGTGCTAGGCTTGTTACATATTTTGTTCGAGCGCCTTCGGGCGTTGTTACCTTGTGAATGGGAGAAGCATGTCTGCCGAGATCCTCAACGCGCAGCATAATGACGATACCTTCGAGAATATTTGGCAGGAGCTGAAGTGGCGCGGCCTGGTGCACGTGAGCACTGATGAGGCTGCTCTGGAGAAGGCGCTGAGCGAGGAGAGCCTGACTTTCTATACGGGTTATGATCCGACTGCGGCTTCTTTGCACCTGGGTCACCTGGTGCAGCTGCTGGTGATGCGTCGTCTGCAGCTGGCTGGTCACAAGCCGCTGGGTCTGGTGGGTGGTTTCACCGGTTTGATTGGTGATCCGCGTCAGACTTCTGAGCGTGTGCTGAACTCTCCTGAGGTTGTTGCTGAGTGGGTTAAGTCTCTGCGTGCTCAGATTGAGCGTTTCCTCTCTTTCGAGGGTGAGAACGCTGCCCGCATGGTGAATAACTTGGACTGGAGCGGTCAGATGTCTGCTCTGCAGCTGCTGCGCGATGTTGGTAAGCATTTCCGCGTGGGCACCATGGTGAAGAAGGAGATTGTTGCGAAGCGCCTGAACTCTGATGAGGGCATTTCGTACACCGAGTTTTCGTATCAGATTCTGCAGGGCTTGGACTTCTTGGAGCTGAACCGTCGTTTCGGTTGTACTCTGCAGACCGGTGGTTCTGATCAGTGGGGTAACCTGACCAGCGGTACCGAGCTGATTCGTAAGGTGGAGGGTAAGAGCGTTCACGCTATTGGTACCCCGCTGATTACTAACTCTGATGGCACTAAGTTCGGTAAGAGCGAGGGTAACGCTATTTGGCTGAACCCGCAGATGTGCTCGCCGTACGCTTTCTACCAGTTCTGGCTGAACACTGCGGATGCGGATGTGCTGGATCGCCTGAAGGTGTTCACTTTCTTGACTCGTGCTGAGATTGCTGAGTTTGCGGAGAAGGTTGAGAAGGAGCCGTTTAAGCGTGAGGCTCAGAAGACTCTGGCGTACCTGGTGACTTCGCTGGTTCACGGTACTGAGGCTACTGATCAGGCTGTGGCTGCTTCGGAGGCTTTGTTTGGTAAGGGCGATTTCGCTGCTCTGGATGAGGCTACCCTGGAGTCTGTGGTTGCTGAGCTTCCTTCGGCTAAGCTGTCCGAGGACCGCCTGGACATGATTTCTGTTCTGACTGAGCTGGGTTTTGCGAAGTCTAACTCTGAGGCTCGTCGCATTCTGAAGGAGGGCGGCGCTTCGGTGAACGGCGTGAAGGTTCAGGGCGAGGACGCAGCTATTTCTAAGGATGATTTGCTACACGGTCGTTTTGCGATGGTTCGCCGTGGCAAGAAGAACCAGGGCGCTGTAGAGCTGATCTAATACAGAGCTGATTTAGTCTTCTCGATACATATAGATGGGGAGGGGTTCTTCTCTACTGAAGTATTCATTACTGAATGTTCGGTGGGGGAGTGCCCCTCCTTTTCTGGTCCCTATATACATTCCCTATACACACAGAGCCCCTCCGTCAGGAGGGGCTCTTCTTGTATCGTTCTGCTGCCCTCTGGCTCTGGGTTTTCTTGGTTTGTCTTTGTTGGCGAGGGCTTTAGGCACCGTTCGACCCTGTTTTGGGGCTCCCGAGAGGGGAATTCGCAGATTTTTGAGGTTTTTTGGAAGTTTTTTAAAGATTTTTTAGCACCCTTAAAACGCACTGACTAGGCGGTTTGGTGTTTGTGAGGGTGTTTGGGACCCTTTCAAGGCCTTATTTGTGGTCTACTTCACCCTATTTCGGGTTGCAGACC
>ERZ1674203.6-NODE-6-length-88123-cov-16.200686_pt1 | contig 88123 bp, 59 predicted proteins | sample MGYA00581297_ERZ1674203 | MGnify/ENA primary metagenome ERZ1674203 (study PRJEB41354, sample SAMEA4873349) | human saliva metagenome | biome: human-associated habitat [ENVO:00009003]; feature: mouth environment [ENVO:08000002]; material: saliva material... | reverse complement strand
AAGCTCTCCAGTCGAAAGACTGGGGAGCTTCTTTGTTTATCCGGTGAAAAATGGTTTTAGATTCTATGGTGCCGCCGTGAGCCTCTCACGGCGCCGCTCCTGACGTCGCGGCACTGCGGGGCATGATGGATTTCCTCGCACGCTCGGCATCATGCACCCTCCGTCACCGGGTCACATCCAGCTGCGGTCACCATTAGGAAAGAAGCCCTTCATCTTCGGATGGAGGGCTTCTTTGTTTATATCTGCATCTGTCGGAAAACCTTTTAGATTCTATGGTGCCGCCGCGTACTCCTCGAAAAGCCACTTGTGTTTCGAGAAGCCACCACTTTGGTTGCTTTTCGAAACACAAGTGGCTTCTCGGCGGGAATAAAAACGGGAAGAAAAAAAGGGGAGCGCAAAATTTGACCTTCACGCCAAGCCTCGGTATAGTCTTATCCGTAAGCGTGATTGGCGCAGTGGTAGCGCGCTTCGTTCACACCGAAGAGGTCACTGGTTCGAACCCAGTATCACGCACCAATAACCCCCGTTTCAAGGAACGGGGGTTTTATTATGCCCACCGGTATTTGTGCCCACACGCAGTACAAACCCAGCCGCGGACACAACCACCCGAGAATGAGGTACCCCGTGACAACACCCGAACTCGCCGCAGCCACCGACTACGGACGCATGTACGCGCGCGTCCGCGGAGGAGAACTCCTCGTCCCCTCCATCACCACCGTCATCGGGCAACACGCCAGCGACCTCAGCGGCTGGCACGGGTACATGGCAGCCAAAGCCGCCCTCGAAGACCAGCGCGCCTACCGCGCCACCGGATCCCACGGCCTCAAATTCGCCATCATCCGCGACGCAGCCAGCGCCTCCGAACGATACCGCGACGCAGCCGCCGCCCGAGGCGACCGCGTCCACAACTACGCCGAAAACGTCGCCCTACGCGCCATGGGACGCGAACACAACCTCGACGAAAGCCGCGAACAGCTCATCATGAACGGCGAACAAGCCTACGCCGACCGCTTCGACGAATGGTGGGAAGCCTTCAAGCCCCGCCCCCTCGCCGCCGAAGTCACCATCTGGAACGACACCGTCGGCTACGCGGGAACCCTCGACCTCGTCGCAGAAATCGCAGGCCGAACCTGCATCATCGACTACAAAACCAAAGGCACCGACAAACGCGGCCGCGTCAAAGCACTCGACGAAAAAGTCGTCATGCAGCTCGTAGCCGGACTCAAAGCCGAAGAATCCCTCCTCGACCCCGACGCAGGCACCTGGGAACCCTGGAAATACGGCGACGCACCCGTCCTCATGGGCGTGGCCCTCGGCGAAACCCAAGTACTGCCGCAGCAGGCAAACCCCGCCGTGCTCGAACGCAACTGGTACAAGTTCTGCGCCCTGCGCCGCGTCTGGGAATTCGACCGCCAGGTTCAAGAATTTGAAGACCCCGCGCTCATGCCCGTAGTGCCGCCGCCGACGGCATAGGGGAGAGGCAGCAAGCCCCGGGGAGATGAGGCTCAGCCCTCACCCTGCCGCCTCCACCCCCAGCGCCTCGATTCGTTCTAGATTCGCGCTACTGAATCGGCGACAATAGAACAATAGGCAGAACGGCGCCCGCGCACCTGCTGTGAAGAACCCGCTACTGGGAGAACCCTCCTGCCGAGAGAGTCCGCCAGCGCGGTTTCACCCGCGAGGTTCTACCAGCGCAGTTCTGCCGCCATATTGAAATCCGTAAGCACATTCCCGGCACCCCGCCGGCAAAGGAGGACCATGACCATCCTGAGCATCCGCACCGTAGGCGACCCGGTGCTGCGCAGCGTCTGCGACCCCATCACCGTCTTCGACGACGACCTGGCACGACTCATCGACGACATGCTAGAAACCATGTACGACGTGGGCGGCGTGGGCCTTGCCGGCCCGCAGGTTGGCATCTCCAAGCAGATCTTCACCTTCGGCGGCATTGACGACCGCGAAGGCTACATCATCAACCCCGTGCTCGAAGTCGGCGAAGAAGACCAGGAAGGCGGCGAAGGCTGCCTGTCCGTGCCCGGTCAGAAGTCCGCAACCCCGCGAAAGAACTGGGCGCGCGTGACCGGCGTGGACCGCCACGGCGAACCCCTCGTGCTGGAGGGTGAGGGCCTGTTCGCGCGCATGCTACAGCACGAAACCGACCACCTGCACGGCAAGCTGTTCATCGACCGCCTCGTGGGAGAAGACCGCCAGCGCGTGATGCGTGCCCTGCGCGCCGCAGACTACAACAATGTCGCCGCGAAGACCGTGACCGAGCGTGCAACCCGCGTGGGTGGTGCGTTCGGTGCAGGCTCTGCCGGTTCCTCCTTCGGTAGCTTCGGAAAGTAGGCTCACATGCTCAACATTATTTACGCAGGCACCCCCGACGTTGCCGTGCCCCCGCTCGACTACCTGGCGAACTCCGATAAGGTTCGCGTGGTCGGCGTGCTCACCCGCGAAGACGCCCCCGTGGGCCGCAAGCGCGTGCTCACTCCCTCCCCGGTCGCGCAGCGTGCCGAAGAGCTCGGCCTGCCCATCGTGAAAGCAAACCGCTGGAACGACGAAGCCGCCGCAGCCATTGCCGAACTGAACGCTGACGCAGCCGCCGTGGTTGCCTACGGTGCCCTGCTGCCGCTGCCCGCGCTGGAATCCCTGCGCTACGGCTGGGTCAACCTGCACTTCTCTAAGCTGCCCGCATGGCGCGGCGCCGCCCCCGTGCAGCGCGCCCTCATCGCCGGTGAGCAGGAAATTTTCTCCACCACTTTCCTGCTCGAAGAAGGCCTGGACACCGGCCCCACCTTCGAACAGGAATCCACCCCCGTAGCCGCTGACGACACCGCAGGCACCGTGCTGATGCGCCTCGCCACCAGCGGCGGCGCACTGCTTGAACGCACCTTCGAACGCCTCGAAGCGGGCGAGAGCGGCACCGTGCAGGTCGAGGACGAGTCGGTCAGTTACGCCTCCAAGATGAGCATTGCCGACGGCCGCCTCACCTGGACCGAACCTGCCGAACAGATTCTGGCACGCTTCCGCGGCGTGACCCCCGAACCCGGTGCATGGTGCGAACTGGGCGAAAACCGCTTCAAGATCGGTGGCCTGGCGGTTGCCGACGAACGACTGGTGCAGTCCCTGACCGAGGCAAACGGCGGCCCCCTCGCACCCGGTGCGGTGCGTCTGCACGCAAAGAAGGTACTGGTCGGCACCGGTACCGAACCCCTGATGCTGCTGCAGGTTCAGCCTGCCGGCAAGAAAATGATGGATGCGCCCGCGTGGGCTCGCGGCGCTGGCAAGGACATGGCGGAAGGCCTGGTGGTACTCGCATGAGCAACGAAAAGCGCCCCTACAAGGGAGGACACGGCAAGCCCGGTCACGCTGGCAATGGCAAGCCCGGCAACGGCAAGTTCAGCCAGGGTAGCGGTCAGGGTAAGTTCAATCAGGGCGGCGGTCAGGGTGAGGGCGGTGCGAAGCGTAAGCGTCGTCGCCGCTCCGGCGCTGGCAACGGCTCGAGTTCTGGTGTGAGCGAGCAGAACCGCCAGCAGTCCCAGAATTCCCAGCGCGCTCAGAACCAGCGCTCGCAGAATCAAAGCTCGCAGGGCCGCCCGCAGAAGTGGGACGACAACTCCCGCAGCGAATCGCGTACCGGCCGCCGCTTTGACGGCCTGACCAGCGTCGAACGCGCCGCACGCCGCGCCAAGACCGAGCACGACGACACCAAACGCGGTGGCGGCGGCACCTCCCAGCGCAATAAGAGCGGCCACGAACGCAACCGCCGCTCCATGTCCGCCCGCGAATTCTCCGCGGCGGCACCCTCCGCACGCTCGCGTACCGCAGACACCGCACGCGCAACCGTCTTCGACGTACTGCGCTCCGTGGCGGAATCTGACGCCTACGCGAACCTCGTGCTGCCCAAGGCGATTCGTAGCCACCGCCTCGACCACCGCGACGCAGGCTTTGCAACCGAGCTGACCTACGGCACGCTGCGCCACCAGGGCACCTACGACGCAATCCTCAGCCGCTGCGTAGACCGCCCTATCGAGAAGGTCGGCACCACCACCCTGATTGTGCTGCGCATGGGCGTGCACCAGCTGCTGAACATGCGCGTTCCCGCCCACGCGGCGCTGAACCAGAGCGTGTCCCTGGCACGCGAAAAGATCGGTGCGGGCCCGGCAAGCTTCATTAACGCGGTGCTGCGCCGTGTCTCCGAGCGCACCCCCGAAGAGTGGTACGAACTCATCATCGAGGACGCGAAGGACGACACCGAACGCATGGCGCTGCTCGCCTCGCACCCCGCCTGGATTGTGCGTTCCATGCGCCAGGCACTCGTTGCGCACGGCCGCCCCGCCTCCGAAATTGAGCAGCTGCTCGAAGCGGACAACCTCGCCCCCGTGGTGAACCTGGTGGCGCTACCCGGCCTGGGTAGCCTCGACGAGGCACGCGAACAGGGCGCCGTCGACGGCGAGCTGGTTGAAGGTTCGGCGCTGTACGCCTCCGGCGACTTGGCACGCCTGGAATCCGTACGTGAAGGCACCGTCCGCGCTCAGGATGCCGGCTCCCAGCTGGTAGCACGCGCGCTCGCCGCAGCACCCCTGGACGGCACCGACACCGCATGGCTCGACCTGTGCGCAGGCCCCGGCGGTAAGGCGGCGCTCCTCGGCGCGCTCGGTATTCAGCGCGGCGCATCCCTGGTCGCCAACGAGGCGGCACCGCACCGCGCGCAGCTCGTGGAATCCTCCATGCGCCCCCTGCCCGAGGACAGCTACACGGTACTCACCGGCGACGGCCGCCAGATCCGCGAGACCCTGCGCAAGAACGCCTCCGACCTGCCCGGATCCATTGAGCCCGGTCAGCTTTTCGACCGTGTGATGGTGGATGTGCCCTGCTCCGGTCTGGGCGCCCTGCGCCGCCGCCCCGAGGCGCGTTGGCGCAAGTCCCCGCGCGATATTGCCGAGCTGCTGCCCCTGCAGCGTCAGCTCCTGGATGCGGCCATTGAGGCGACCCGCCCCGGCGGCGTTATCGCCTACGTGACCTGCTCCCCGCACGCGGCAGAAACCCAGAACATTGTGGCTGAGGTGCTCGAAAGCGGCGCGGTCAGCCTGCTCGATTCCGCCGCAGTACTGCGCGAAGTCGCCCTGCACACCGAAGGCGCGAACGGCGAGCCCGTGAGCGTGCTGGCGGGGGAGAAGGACCCCGGCCACACCCCCGAGATCAAGGTCAAAAAGGGTGCGCCGGTCGTGAAGGCTTCGGAGAACCCGACCACCGCGCAGCTGTGGCCGCACGTGCACGGAACCGACGCAATGTTCCTCGCCCTGCTGCGTAAGAACTAGCCGCTTCACCGCCTAGCATCACCCGCCATACGGCACGGACTTGAAAGGAACCCCATGGGTATTGCCATTAACCCGTCGATTCTCTCGGCGGATTTCGCGAACCTGCAGCGCGAGCTGGAGCGCATTTCCACCGCAGACGCCGCGCATATTGACGTGATGGACAACCACTTCGTCCCCAACCTCACCTGGGGTCCGCCGGTGGTCAAGCGTCTGCGCGAAATCTCCCCGGTGCCGTTCGACGTGCACCTGATGATTGAGGACGCCGACCGTTGGGCACCCGAATACGCCAGCATGGGCTGCGAATCGGTGACCTTCCACGCGGAGGCGGCTATCGCCCCCATCAAGCTGGCGCGCACCCTGCGTGCTGAGGGTGCGAAGGCGGGTATGGCGCTGCGTCCGGCAACCGCCGTGGAACCCTACCTGGACATGCTCAGCGAACTGGACATGCTGCTAATCATGACCGTGGAACCCGGCTTCGGCGGTCAGGCGTTCCTGGAGGTGACCCTGCCGAAGATCGCCCGCGCCGCCAAGGCGATTGAGGGCGCGAACCTGCCGGTGACCGTGCAGGTGGACGGCGGCATCACCGAAGAGACCATCCTGCGTGCCGCGGAGGCGGGCGCAACCTGCTTCGTTGCCGGTAGCTCGGTCTACGGTGTGGATGAGGCGCTCGGCGGTCCGGAGGCGGCAATCGCCTCCCTGCGTGCGGCGGCCGCATCGGTCAAGCGTTCCGGCACCGGATGCGGTTGCGGCCACTAGCGGTGCACGCTGGTAACGGCGCCCCGCATCGATGACACCCCCGCGCCCATAAAACCTCATACGCCCCGTTGTGAAGACTGCATCCCGTCGCGGCTCTTCGTGGCGGGGCGTTTTGCGTGCCCGGCTTTCTCAACCGCCGCAGATTTATAGTGAGACGACAGCAGGGGAGAGATACCTGTTTAAGCGACATAGTGTCAGCAAGACTATGACAAAGGGTGATATATGTTACCCCGCGCAATTCCGCGGCAAAACCGGGTATCCTGGCGGTCAGAGAAGGCAAACAGAACACATCTTGATGTAACACTCAGATATCTGTAAGGTTAGGTATAGTTTAGTCAAATCTAGGGGGAACTATGTCTTTCAACCGAACCGAGCTGACCGACGCCGAAAACCACGGCGCATCGGGCGTTAACCGCCGCGCATTCTTCGGCCTGGCGCTCGCCTCCTCGGCTGCTCTCGCCCTCGCGGCATGCAGCAGCGAGACCACCACGACCACCACTTCCGGCGGTTCCACCTCCGGCGGCAACAGCGGTACCCGCACCATCAAGGACATTGATGAGGAGAACGTAGAAGTTCCCGCCAACCCGCAGAAGGTTATCGTCCTCTCTGAGCCCACCCTCGACGGCCTGCTCGCCCTCGGCGTGACCCCCGTCGGTTCTGTCTCCGGTCGCGGCCAGTCCGGCGTGCCCAACTACCTTGCCGACCGCGCCAAGGGCGTGCAGATTATCGGCACCGTCGCCCAGGTCAACTACGAGCAGATTGGCAACCTTGATCCCGACCTGATTCTGGTCGACTCCACCGGCGTGGACAAGCGCTCCGAGGCCTTCGAAACCCTCAAGAAGATCGCTCCCGTCGTCTACTGCGGCTACGCGGGCGGCGACTGGCGCATCAACTTCCGCAACGTCGCCAACGCTATGAACATGGTCGACAAGGGCGAAGAAGTCATCAAGGCATACGAGTCAAACGCCGCAACGTTGAAGGATCAGCTCGCCCCCAAGTACGGCGACAAGACCTTCTCCATCGTCCGCTGGGCAGGCAACGGCCCCGCCCTGATCCTCAAGGAACTGCCTGCCGGCCAGGTACTCAACGACCTGGGCCTCAAGCGCCCCGAGGCGCAGGACCGCAACGGCCAGGGCCACTCCGAACCGGTCTCTCTGGAGAACCTGGCAACCATCGACGCGGACTACATGTTCCTCGGTACCCTCGGCGGCGCAAGCCAGAAGAACCCGAACGCACAGGGTACCGCAGGTCTGCAGGGCGCCGAAGAAGCACTGAATAAGGCGAAGGAAACCTCCGGCTTCACCAACCTGAAGGCAGTCAAGGACGACCACGTGATTCTCGTGGACGGCTCCAAGTGGACCTCCACCGGCGGCCCGCTACTGCTCGAGGGCATTATCGAAGACGTCAAGAAGGCGCTTCCGCTCTAAACGCCCCGCTCTAAATACCCTGTGAAGCAATCACCCGCTGAAGCTTCCGCCACCCTTCCCGCCGCGACCTAAAAACCGCGGCGGGAAGGGGATGCACGACCCACCACACCATCCTCAAGGACCACCATGACCGAAACTCGACCCGTGCGCACCGCAGCCCGCTATGGTGCCGTCGTGGCTCTCGCCGGCGCGCTCATCACCCCCGGTGCAGCGCTGACCGGCTCCACTCTCGCATTCGCGGATACTCCCGCCGCCACCCAGCAGGAAGCTAAGGCTGCCGTGACCATCTCCACCGAGAAGTGGCGCGAAGGTAAGCTCGTGCTGCGCGGCACCGGCTTTACCAGCACCGCACCCGGTCGCGGCGCAGTGTTCGCAGTGAAGTTCCTCGACGCCCTGCCGGATGAAGCGCACCAGGCGATTAACCCGATCACCAAGAAGGGCGGCAACTCGCCCGCGAACTTCATGGCAACTGCCAAAGAGGACGGCACCTTCGAGGTTGAGGTGTCCCTGCCGACCCCCGAAAACACCGGTCTGACCGCTGAGCAGCTGAAGAACAAGGGCTGGACCGTGGAGGGTACCAGCCACCGTATTCAGGTGCTTTCCGGCTCCCTGGGTGGTACGGATGCGGACGGTAACACCTACGACCGTCGTGCATCTGTGTCGCAGAATATTACGCTGAGCGACCCGGCTCCGAGCCCGGCACCGACCGCAGAGCCCACCGCTGAGCCCAGTGCAACTGCAGAGCCTTCTGCAACTGCAGAGCCTTCTGTGACTGCCGAGCCTACCGCGGACCCCTCTGCTACCGCTGACCCTAGCGCAACTGCAGAACCCACCCCGGCACCTACCGCAGAACCCACCCCGGCACCTACCGCAGAGCCGACCCCCGCACCCAGCGAAGACTCGAAAACCTGCGCCCCCGCCGATGACTCCTTCACCCCGCGCCTGACCATCGAGAACCCCAAGGCGGTTCAGGGTGGCAAGCTGCACCTGACCGGTGACGGCTGGTGCAACCCCGAAGACAAGAAGGCATCCGTTATCGGTCTGAAGATTGACGACGGCAAGGTATCCCGTAACGACGCCACCGCGGTCAACGACAACCGCACCATCTGGGCTATCGTCACCCCCGACGAAAACGGCCACATCGACGCCTGGATTGACCTGCCCACCCGCGATAACGCAGCTTTCAAGAATGACGAAGACGCGGCAAAGTACGCCTCCGGTGAGCACACCCTGCGCCTGCTGACCGGTAGCCTGCGTGAGGGCGACCGATCCGGAACCTACGGCGGCGCCAACAGCCAGGGCGGCATCAACACCACCTTCACCATCGGTGAGTACGCCCCCGGTGACGCGCCCGAGCCGGTCAATGCCTCCGAACTGACCGCTGGTAATGGCGTGCAGGTGAGCCGTGACGGCTCCACCGTGACCGTGACCGTGCCGAACGCTGAACCGGGCACCTGGGTGTACGCCGCAACCTACCTCGGTAACTCCCCGCAGACTCTCTACGGCTCCGGCTGGAAGCGTCTGGATGGCAACCGCAGCTTCAGCTACGAAACCAGCGTGAGCATGCCCGCCGCAACCTACCGCGTGGTTGTGCACAACGGCAACCAGGGCGCTGAAAATGCGGTGCTCGGTTTTGCTGACATGACCGTGGAACGTGCTGTTACCCCTCGTCAGGACGTTTCCCGCGATGAGCAGGACGCTACCGACCAGCTGGTCGAAGAGCTGAACGAAAACCCCGCAACCGCAACCTCCACGGCACCTGTGCCCATGCGTAACGCGGGCGGCCGCATCAGCACCCGCGCCACCGACGTGGACGCATCCCTCGCCGCGCTCTCGCAGAGCACCGCTCCGGTCGTGAACCGCGTGCAGGCTAAGGCGAAGGTTCAGAGCGCGCAGAAGAACCTGGCAACCAACCTGCAGAAGACCGAAGCCAACGCGAAGAAGGCAGTGAAGGCTGCCGCCGGTTCGCAGAACTCGCAGAACACGCAGGGCTCGCAGAACTCCGCCGCAGGCACGAAGGCACAGGGCCCGACCATTGAGGGTACTGAGCTGACCGGTCTGACCAAGTGGCTGGTCAACAACGCCAATAACCTGCTGCTCTCGGCGGCTGGCCTGGTGGTTTTGGCTGCGGCTCTGCTGCTGCGCACCTCCAAGAAGTAAGCTCTCTGACCACACATTCACATCGGCACCGGTCCACGCTCCACACTTTTGACCCTGCACCCTTGAACAGGGGCGTGGATCGGGTGCCTCCAACCATTCGGGTCACGACCCGCTGAACTGCACCTCCACGAACCCGGTAGCGTTCAGCTTCGACCCCGGTAATTTTGAAAGGACCACCATGCGTGCACCTTTTTCGGGAGCCCCGAAGGCATCCCTGACCTCTAAGGCACTGACCGCCTGCGCTGCCGCAACCCTGGCGCTGGGCTTGGGTGTTGGCACCGCATCCGCTCTGCCTCCGGGCGGTGCGAAGGCATCGACTCCCGGCACTTCCTCGACCGTTTCTTCGTCTGTGAGCGAGCACGGCGTGATTTCCTTTAGCGTGAGCGGCTTCCCCGCGAACACTGTGGTGTCCGTGAAGGTGGACGACGGTAACCTGTGCCCCTCCGATGCGGCACAGGGCGCTTGCGTGGTGCACCAGCAGAAGACCGATGGCAACGGTAACGTCTCCGGTTCCTTCGTTCTGCCGGATGTTGGCGCTGGCACCCACACTCTGCGTTTCCTTGCAACTGGTGAGAAGCGTGACAAGGACGGCAAGTACCTGGGCACCGAGGCGTACAGCAACCGCAGCCCCGAGTTCACCGTGGTGGGTGAGGGCGGTTCGGATAATTCCTCCTCGAACTCTTCGGGTTCTTCCTCGAACCGCGGCTCTTCCAGCTCGAAGAGCAACGGTGGTTCCTCGAATGGCGGCTCGAACTCTAACAACTCAGACTCTGCAGACGAGGCTCAGGGCTCTAACGATTCCAACGAGTCCTCGTCCAATGGTGGCTCGAACGGCTCCTCGAATGGTTCTGCGGGTGGCGCGGCTGAGGCTGAGACCGTGTACACCGACGCTGACGGCAACACCATCACCAAGGAGGAGTACGACCGCCTGAACGCGGAAGCTGACTCTTCCGGTACCTCTGGCTCTTCCGCTGCGCCTGCTGCTTCGGCTTCTGCAAATGCCCAGAAGAAGGCGACCGCTTCGGCGAGCGCATCTTCTTCGGCTGCTGCGCGCGGTACCGCGTCGAACCCGAGCGCTTCGGCTTCGGGCGCGGCTAACACCGCATCCACCGTTCAGACCGTGACTTACGGTGCTGCGTTCCCGTGGATTGGCGTGGTGGTTCTGGGCGTAAGCATTGTGGGTGCCGCTGCGCTGCTGCTGACCCGTAAGCGCTAAGACTTAACGTCGGATGCGGGTGGGGGAATACCCGCCCGCTCCGGCGTTTCTCTCATTATCTACCGGTGTGCTGGGTGCCCCTTCTTGTGGGTGCGCCGGGCGCGCCTCCCCGTTTTCTTGTATCGAGCATAAGGAGCATAGTGGCCCGCACGAGCTCATTGTCCCGAGATGTTCAGCAGGAGAGTACGTCCCGTCAGGGTTCTGTGATTCAGGGGCAGAAGTTGGGTAAGCGCCTGGCTTTTCTGTTCTTGTTTGCGGTGCTTTTGGTGGGGGCTGTGGCTGCTTCTTTGCTGTTCGGGTCGAATAATCTTCCGCCGGATCAGGTTCTGGCTGTTTTCAATGGCACTGCTTCTGAGCAGGCGCAGACGATTGTGATGGAGCAGCGCATTCCGCGTACCCTGGTGGGTCTTGCGGCGGGTGCGGCGTTGGCTATTGCCGGTTCTCTGATGCAGTCGTTGACTCGTAACCCGTTGGCTGAGCCCGGCCTGATGGGTGTGAACGCCGGTGCTGCGGTGGCTGTGATTGGCTCCGTGGTGGTTTTTGGCGTGATGGGTATTTGGCAGTACATGGTTGCTGCAACGATTGGTGGCGCGTTGGCTGCGGTGCTGGTGTACACGCTGGGTCGTGGCCGTGACGGGTCGATCGTGAAGCTCGCTCTGGCGGGTGTGGCAATTTCTGCGGCGCTGTCGGCGATTGCGCAGGGCCTGATTTTGGCTGATCAGGATGCGTATAACGAGTTCCGTGTGTGGGTTGCCGGTTCGCTGGAGGGCCGCGGTATGGATATCGCGTCCACGGTGGGTCCGGTGATTGTACTGGGTATGCTGGTGGCGTTCTTTGTGGCTCCTGCGATTAATGCTCTGAGCATGGGCGAGGAGGCGGCGACCAGCCTCGGCGTGAGTGTGCGTACGACCCAGAATCTGACGTTGCTGGCGGTGACGGTGCTTGCCGGTGCGGCGACTGCTGCGGTGGGTCCGATTGGTTTTGTGGGTTTGGCGGTGCCGTTTGTGGTGCGTGCTTTGCTCGGTAATGATGTGCGCTGGGTGAATTATGGTTCGGCGCTGTTGGGTCCGGTGTGGCTGCTGTGTGCTGACGTGTTGGCGCGTGTGCTGGTGGCTCCGCAGGAGACTCAGGTGGGTATTGTGGCGACTCTTGCCGGTGCCCCGGTGTTCTTGTTCTTGATGACTCGTCGTAAGGTGGAGGCTCTCTGATGTCGAATTCTTCCGCTGTTTCGACGGCGACCGTCACCACTGCAGCTAATCGTTCTGCGCGTCGTAGCGGCCGCGATTTGGGTGGCCGCCCGGTGTTGACTGTGCGCGGTCCGCTGAGTGCTCAGGTGCCGTGGCGTGTGCTGATTTTGAATGTGGCGTTGGTGGTGCTGATTGCGGCGCTGGCGTTTTGGGGCATGTTGCAGGGTGATTATAAGCTCGCCCCGGAGAAGGTCATTCCGGCGTTGATGGGTGAGGGTAAGCAGATTGCTGTGACTTTCGCTCAGCAGCGTGCGGCGCGTATTGTGGCGGCGCTTCTGGTGGGTGCGGCGCTTGGTCTATCGGGTGCGATTTTCCAGGTGATTTCGGGTAATGCCCTGGGTTCGCCGGATATTATCGGTTTCACGAATGGTGCCGCGACCGGTGCGCTGTTGCAGATTATTGTGTTCAATTCCGGTCCCGTGGAGGTTGCTCTGGGCGCTGTGGTTGGTGGCTTGGCGACTTCGGTGCTGGTGTGGCTGTTGACGCGCCGCACGGGCCTGCATGGCTTCCGCCTGGTGCTGGTCGGTATTGGTGTGGGTTCGACCCTGGCGGCGTTCAATGCGCTGCTGGTGGTGCGTGCTTCGCTGACTCAGGCGCAGACCGCGGCGTCCTGGCTTGCCGGTTCGCTCAATGACATCACGTGGGAGCGCACCTACGCGCTGATGGGTCTGCTGCTCGTGGTGACTCCGCTGCTGCTGATGCTGGTCCGCCCGCTGGGTGCGATTCGTTTTGGCGACCAGGTGGCATCCGGTTTGGGTGTGAGCGTGAACGCGTACCGTGTGGCGGCTCTGTTTATCGGTGTGCTTCTGGTTTCGCTGGCGACCGCGACGACCGGCCCGATTGCTTTTGTCGCCTTGGCGGCACCGCACATCGCGAAGACCCTGTCTCGTAGCGGCGGGGTGGGTTTCACCTCCGCGGCACTTATGGGTGCGCTTATGGTGCTCGGCTCTGACCTGATTGGCCGATTCGCTGTTCCCGGACGCATCATTCAGGTGGGTGTGGTGACCGGCGCGATTGGCGGCCTGTACCTGATTTACCTGATTTACCTCGAAAGGAAGAAGAGCTAGTGAACGCTAGTGTGACGACCCGCCTTGAAGGCGAGAACATGGTGGTTGCCTACGGTGAGCATACGGTGCTCAACGGGGTAGATTTTCAGGTGCCGGAGGGGGAGCTGACCGTTATCTTGGGCCCGAACGCCTGCGGTAAGTCGACCACCCTGAAGGCTCTTGCCCGCGTGAACCCGCTCAAGAAGGGCGAGGTTCGCCTGGACGGCACCTCGCTGCCGCAGATGAAGTCCCGCGCTATCGCCAAGATCCTGGCGATGCTGCCGCAGACCCCGGAGGCGCCTAGCGGCGTGACCGTGGCGGATGTGGTGGCGCGCGGCCGCTACCCGCACCAGTCGCTGCTGCGTTCCTGGTCTGATGAGGACGAGCGTGCCTGCGTGGAGGCGATGCAGGCGGCGAATGTGCTGGAGCTTGCGGAGCGCCCCATTGAGGCGCTTTCGGGCGGTCAGCGTCAGCGCGTGTGGATTGCCATGACCCTGGCGCAGCAGACCCCGCTGATTCTGCTCGATGAGCCGACCACCTACCTGGACATCACGCACCAGATTGAGGTGCTGAACCTGACGAAGAAATTGCATTCCGAAGGGCGAACGGTAGCCGTGGTGTTGCATGACCTGAACCTTGCTTTCAGGTATGCTACTCATGTTGTGTTAATGAAGCAGGGCCGGATTATCGCTCAGGGCGATCCGCGTGCGATAATTACACCGGAACTTATCCAGGAAGTTTTTGACCTGCAATCGGTCATTATTCCTGATCCATGCACTGGTACCCCTTTGGTTATTCCGAAGGAGAACCAAACAATTCATATTGCCGCTGACGCTATTTCGGCGGCCCGCGAAAGCGAATAGTTTTCGCCCCTAAGCCGCGTGGGAGTTAGCACCAACCGTCTCAGTACGGGTGGAAAAGCTCGGCATTGCGCCAAGCAGCGAACGCTAGGATCTGAGGGACCCAGGATCCCCTGCGCGTAGGGCGCCTACCCGGTGCTCGCCCGTCTTTGACGCATGAACGGATCCGAGCACTGGGTAGGTTCCATTTTGGGAACCCGTAGATGAGGCACCGAGACTGCCGCATGAGACTTTGAAAGTTGCGACTTGAGAGGTTTGATGCACGGTCTCGGTGCCTCATCTCATTTAACTGCCCGGTTTGTGGTGGCCACTGTTTGCGATCTACAGTTGGGGCCTGTATTTGAACCCCGCGCTCGCTGTCATGAATGTCATGTTGTGGTTCTTTCGCTTTTTCCTTTGGCTGGAGTTTGGGTAAGGGATACCATAGAGTGAGGTAGTAGAGGCTAACTAATGATAATGCGCCTCCTCACCGATTCTCACCGATTGAGTGTTTCCACAGACCAAGGAGGAACCGTTGGGCGAGCACGAACCCACCGCGACCGTTCCCGCGCAGAGTATTTCTGCACAGAACACTTCTGAACAGGCTACTTCGGCGCAGCCGCGTACCGTTGCGCCGTCCGTGCGCCCGGCCCCTCCCAAGATCCCGCGCCCCGTACCGGCACCGCGCGTGGATAGCCCCCTTATCAGCGCCCTCATTGCCGAGGCGGTCAGCCCCGAAGAGCTGAACGCCCGCATCGTTGAGGTCGTCTCCGAAGGCACCCCCATTATCGAGCCGGTGCACCGCGAAGACGGCAGCATCAGTGAGAACGAGCGAATCGTCACCTTCCTGTACCGCAACGAGCAGGCGGAGCAGGTGCTCATGTTCATCAACCGTCTGACCGATGAGAAGAACCTTGACCGTTCCCTCATGGCTCGCATCGAGGGCACTGGCTGGTGGCAGCTGAGCATGCAGATGGAAACCACCTGGCGTGCCTCCTACAACTTCTTGCCGGCGCTGCCCGGCGAGCGCCCCGCCTGGCTGGGCGATGACGACCAGGTGCGCCTGCGCGCCGCCCTGGACTCCGGCGAGGGCGACCCGCTGAACCCCGAGACCGCGTGCAACCGTATCGGTCGTTGCATGGGTGTGGTGCAACTTGAGCACGCGCCGGTGCAGGAGTTCCTCCTGACTCAGGAAGAGATTGACGTGCTGCCCGCCCCCGAGTGGATGCAGACCTCTGACGGTCACCAGTATGTGCTCGGTCGCGTGGGTGACCCCGCCCCGGATGCGCCGCTGTTCATCCAGTTCGACGGTGAGATGTGGTTCAGTCAGGGTATGGAGCACACCCTCAACCGCGCCCACGAGGCCGGTCGTATTCCGGCGATGCACGTGTTCTTCCTGCACTCTGGCGGTCGTGAGAACCGTTGGAAGGAGCTGAACGGCGACAACCCGATTGCCGACTACCTGGTAGAGATTGCGTTCCCGCACCTGGAGGCAGTGCACGGCATTAAGACCGCGCCGCAGAACATTGTGATTAACGGTCAGTCGCTGGGTGGGCTGTCCTCCCTGCTGGCGGTGCTGAGCCGCCCGGAGGCGTTTGGCGGCGCGATCGCGCAGTCTTCGTCGCTGTGGCAGCCGCAGGTCATGGACCGCCTGGACGAGCTGGAAGCGGCGGGTGAGATCGACCGCCTGCGCCACCTTTACCTTGAGATTGAGGTGGGGGAGCAGGAGTGGGTTCTGGTACCGCCTCACCGCGAGCTGAAGGAGCGCCTGGAAAAGCTGGGCCTGAAGAATGCGCGTTGCACGACCTTCAACGGCGGTCACGATTATGCGTGCTGGCGCGGTGCGATTGTGCCGGCGTTGGAACGTATTATTGCTGCCCGCCGGGAGGCTGAGCGCGCTGAGCGGAGCTTAGCTGAGGAGTAGCGAGAGATCGCCTAGGGATCCTGCACGGGTAGAGCACACCCCGCATGGTGGGCGTGCGGGGTGCCCCGTTAGGGTAAACACCGCCGCGCCCGTATCCTAGAGAAGTACAGCCTAAGAGAAGTGCAACACTACCGCGCCGCGAGGGGTGCCGAAGGGTACCTGGCGCAGGTTGCGCACCCGCCCTCATTGACGAGATGGCATCACGCTGCGAACGCACGCAGCACGTGAGCGCTATAGAAACCGCAAACGACACAGAAATCGAGAGAAGATGACCGTAGAACGTAGCCCCCTGGCCCCCACGCCGCTCATCCCCGAGTCTTTTGCCGCGAAGTACCGCGAAGCCGGCTACTGGATTGACCAGACCATCCCCGAGTTCCTGCTGGACGCCTGCCGCGCCAAGCCGCACTTCCCGGCGCTGGTGGCGCTTTCGCACGCGCAGCTCGATGAGAACGGCAAGCCCCAGCAGATTCGCCTCTCCTACGGTGAGCTGGAGGCGGCAGGCCGTGCCGCTGCGGCGCGCCTCGTGAAGGCGGGCGTGCAGCCGGGTGACCGCGTGCTGCTGCAGTTGGGTAACACCGCCGAGTACTTGGTGTACCTGCTGGGTATTTTCTGGGCGGCTGCGCTGCCGGTATTCTGCCTGCCGCAGCACCGCACCACCGAGCTCGTGCACTTCGCGACCCGCACCGACGCGGCGGCGCACGTGTTCTCTTCGCTGACCCCCGGCGCGGATTTCACCGCCCTGCACGAGGACGTTGCCGCCGAGCTGCGCAAGAACTCCCTGGAGCCGCCGGTTGCTATCGACGTTGCGGAGCCGCTGACCCCGCTGACCGAAGAGGAGCTCGCTGAAGAGTTCGTGCCCGGCGTCATTCAGAACACCGAGAACCTGCGTGCGAGCGAGCAGGTGGCGTTCCTGCAGCTCTCCGGCGGTACGACCGGCATTTCGAAGCTGATTCCTCGCACCCACGCCGCCTACCTGTACTCGGTGCGCGGCTCGGTCGATATCTGCAAGCTGAACAACAACACGACCATGCTCGTGGTGCTGCCCGCCGCGCACAACTTCACGATGAGCTCGCCCGGTATCCTGGGCGTCATGTGCGCCTCCGGCAAGCTGGTGTTTGCGGCGGATCCGTCCCCGCAGACCGCGTTCCACCTCATTGAGATGGAGGGTGTGACCACCTCCGCGCTGGTGCCTCCGCTGGCTCAGGCGTGGGTCGCCTCCGCGGAAAAGCGCGGCGTGTCCCTGCCGTCCCTGCAGACCCTGCAGGTGGGCGGTTCGAAGCTGGCTCCGGCGGTTGCGGGCAAGATCGAGTCGGTGCTCGGTTGCACCGTTCAGCAGGTGTTCGGCATGGCTGAGGGTCTGGTGAACTACACCCGCTCGACCGACATGATTGAGCTACGCCTGCGAACCCAGGGCTACCCGATTAGCCCCGACGACGAAATCCTAATCGTTGATGATCAGGACCAGCCGGTCAAGCGCGGCGAGAGCGGCCACCTGCTCACCCGCGGCCCGTACACGATTCGCGGCTACTACCTGGAGGAGAACGCGAACCGCTACGGATTCACCGAGGACGGCTTCTACCGCACCGGTGACATTGTGCGACTGGTCGCAGGCAAGTACCTTGAGGTGACCGGCCGCGCGAAGGACCAGATTAACCGCAATGGCGAGAAGATTGCCGTGGACGAAATCGAAGAGCTGGCGCTGACCCACCCCGACGTTTTTGACGCCGTGGTCCTGGGCATCCCGGATGAGACCGTGGGTGAGCGCGTGGGCCTGGTCATTGTGCCGCAGGAAGGCGCCGACTTGGGCGAAAACCCGCGCCGCACGATGCACGAGTTCTTCACCTCGAAGAAGCTCGCCGACTTCAAGATTCCGGAGCGAGTGCAGGTTCTGCAGGAGCTACCCACCACGAACGTGGGTAAGATTTCTCGCCGCGAACTGCGCGCCAAGCTTGCCGAAATTTTCGGCTAAACCCTTTGAGCTGACCATTTTCAGCTAAACCGTACGCCCTTATTCCTACCCCTATTGAGGAGAAAAATGTCCGCATTTGAGACCCTGCGCCCCATCATGGAGAAGTACATCGTCGAGCCCGACTCCCTGCAGACCGCTTTTGACGAGCCGACCACCGACCTGTTCTCCCTAGGCATGGACTCTATGGGCGCATTCGCCCTGCTCGACGACCTTGCCGCTGAGGGCGCCGTGATTGAGTTTACCGAGCTGGTGGAGAACCCGACCGTGGAGTTCATCGCCTCCCGCCTGGGCTAAGCGTTACCGCACCCCGAGTGCCCGCCTGCCGCGAATGCAGGCGGGCGCCCGGGGTGTTTGCTACTCGCCTCGTTTTTCTTTGCGCCGGTTTTACGCCGTGTTGTGTAGCTGCGTTTACCCTTGTCAGCGCACTTCTGTCAGCGTGAAGCGGCGGGGCAGTAGCCTACCTTTCACACCTACCTTTAACACACCGCATATCATCCCTAATCCAGACCCCTAATCCAGACCTTTGAGAGGCCACCATGGGCGTAGCTGATACTACCGCACCCGCTAGCTTCGGGACTGCTTCCGACCTTCGCACCGCCGCGAACCCCTCCGCACAGCACAGCGCTGACAGCCCCTGGCTACCGCTGACCACCAACGCACGCGGCATCTACTTTGCCGCCGCGATTGACCCGACGAACCCCTGCTACAACACCGCGGAGGTTCTGCAATGCCCCGCAGACACCGACCTCGCTCTGCTACGTGAGGCTTTTGAACAGCTCTACCGCGAGAACGAGGGCTTCCGCGTGCGCACCCGCATTGCCGATGGTGCCGCCTCCCAGCAGATTCTGCCGCTTGAGGCGTTCCTTTCGGGCATTGACCTGCTCGTGGACGGAAGCAAACTGGACGGGGGCGAACTGGAGGAGCGCGAGCTGAGCGGCACCGCCGAGGCGGGGGAGGAGAACGCCTCTAACCTGCCTGAATCAGCCCTGCCTGACTCTAACTTGCCCGCGCCGGTGCGCGCCTGGGCGCAGCGACTGCTCGCCCAGCCCCTCGCCACCGATGAGGGCGTGACCGTGCGCAGCGCAGTGGCGCGTTACGGCGGGTTCCTCTGGGTGTACCATTCCTTCTCCCACGTGGTTGCCGACGGATTCGCCGCGTTCAACGGCCTCTCCCGCGTGGCGGCGGTATACCGCGCCCTGTCCGCCGGTCAGCCGGTTCCGGCAACCCGCCGCATGAGCCTGCAGCAGCTGCTCGACGCCGACGACGCCGCCTCCACCGCCCGTGACGAAGACGTCGCCTTCTGGGAGGCGAGCGGCGCCCTGGAACAGGAAGACACCTCCCTGGCGGGTCGTACCGCCTCCCCGTCGGCGCAGTCTGTGCGCCTGGCGTTCAGCATTGACGTACCCACCCAGCAGGCCCTGCTGGATGCGGCAAAGCAGCACGCCGTCTCCTGGCCCGTGCTGGCGACCGCCGCCGTCGGCTCGTACCTGGCGCGTGTGGGCGGCTACCCGCAGGCTTCGTTCGGCGTGCCGCAGATGAACCGCATGTTCGCCCGCACCCTGCCGGAGGCGACCCGTGCCCTGGGCACGGCGAGCGCGCAGACCGGCTGTACCGCAGTGAACGTGCTGCCGGTGCAGGTTGCGGCGACCGGCCCCATCGCGGAGTCCCTGCACTCGGTGAAGGAACAGTACGCCCGCAATGCGGAGCATCCGCTGGCTCGTCAGGAAGACCTCGAGCGTACCGCGCGTAACGCCCAGTCCAGGCTGTTTGGCGCGCAGATTAACGTGGTGCCCTTTGACGCGGTGCTGCCGCTGGCGGCGCCCTCCAAGGACGAGTCCGGATTCCCGGTACCGACCGCGCGCATTCACAATATCTCTGCCGGTCCCGTTGCTGACGCGACCTTCACCCTGCGCGGCATGCCCGGCCGCGGCAACAGCATCTCCTGCGAGATTGACATGAACCCGGCGCTCTACACCGCTGAGGAGCTGGAACGTCACGCCGCCCGCCTGCGCGAGTGGCTACCCGCCTACGCGGCGGAGGCGCAGCGCGAGGGTGCTTCCCTGAACAACCTGGGTTTGGCGACCGAGGCTGAACTGGCGACCCTGCACGAGCTGACCGCCCCGGCGCTTACCGACCACCCGCTGGAGTACAAGACCCTGCTGGGTCGCTTCCGTGACGCGGTGGCGGCGCATCCGCAGGCGCTCGCCGTGCTGGATTCTGCCCCCGCACCCGGTGAGGTGCTCACCCCCGAGTCGGATCGCGCCTACGCTTTTGACCGCGCCCTCACCTACGCCGAACTGGACGAGCGCGCCCGTGCGCTTGCCGCGCAACTGCTGGACTGGGGCGTTCGCCCTTCCGACGCGGTGGGTCTGCGTGTGCACCGCGGTGCCGAGCAGTACGTGGCGCTGTACGCCCTGCTGTACGCTGGCGCCACCTACGTTCCGGTGCTTCCGGATCTGCCCGCCGAGCGTGTGGGCGTGATGATGGAGGACGCCGAATGTTCCCTGCTGCTGCACGGCCCCGGTCTGCATCCGCTGAGCGCGGAAGAGCTGAACCCGCAGGAGCCGCAGCGTCACGCGAACCTGCCGCAGCATACTCTGCCCCTACTGAGCGCCGAGGAACCCAACGGGGAACACTCCTCAGCACCCGCCGCTGAGGAGCTTCCGGGCGCGAAAACCGGCCTGGACGAGGACGCTTACGTGCTCTTCACCTCCGGCTCTACGGGCAGGCCTAAGGGCGTTGCCATCAGCCACCGCGCGATTGATAACCGCCTGCGCTGGCAGCAGCACCAGATTCCGGTGGGGGAGGGCGACCGCGTTCTGCACAAGACCCCCATCTCCTTTGACGTGCACGTGTGGGAGCTGTACTGGCCTCTCGCCGAGGGTGCCGCCGTGGTCATTGCCGCCCCGGAGGGGCACCGCGACCCCGCCTACCTGGCGCGCGTGATTGCCGAGCAGTCCGTCACGGCGGTGCACTTTGTGCCGACCATGCTGTCGGCGCTGACCTCTTCGCCGGCGGCGCGCCGCATCCTGGCTGATGCTGGCTTCGGCCAGGATCGAGAGCAGCCCCTGCGCTACGTGGTCTGCTCGGGTGAGGCGCTGCAGAAGGACCAGGTGCAGGCCGCGGGCGAGGTTCTGGGAGTGTACCCGCTGAACCTCTACGGCCCGACCGAGGCGGCGGTGGACGTGACCTTCTGGGAGACTTCCGGCGACCCGCAGCGCGAGAGCGTGCCCATTGGTGAGCCGGTCTGGAACACCGGCACCCTGATTCTTGACCCGACCGGCCACCCCGTGCCGGTGGGTGTGACGGGTGAACTGCACCTGTCGGGTGTGCAGCTGGCGCGCGGCTACAAGAACAACCCGCAGGCGACCGCGGCGGCTTTTGTGGAGCAGGCTCCTGCCGGTGCGCTCGCAATGCTGAACGGTGAGAGTCAGCGCCTGTACCGTACGGGTGATTTGGCATGCTGGGAGATTCTTCCCGATGGTCGCGCCGTCATTGGCTACCGCGGCCGCACGGATTATCAGATTAAGGTGCGCGGTCAGCGCCTGGAGCTGGGCGATATTGAGATGGCTCTCGCCGCGGTTGAGGGTGTGAGCGCTTCGGTGGCTCTGCTGTACCGCGGTCTGCGTGAGCCTGCCCTGGCGGCGGTGCTGGAGGTCGGCGACGTGCCCGCTGAGCGTGCCGAGCAGCTGGTGGAGGCGGCGCGTGAGCATTGTGCGCAGGTGCTGCCGGACTACATGGTTCCGACCCTGTGGCACACCCTGCCTGCTCTGCCGGTGAGCCCCTCCGGTAAGGCGGATCGCAAGCTGTTGGCGTCCCTCGACCTGACCCCTCAGACTTCTGATGCTGAGGGCCCGCACGGTCTGCTGGAGCAGCAGCTGTGCTCGATTATTGCCGGTGTGCTGGGTCGTGAGCGTTTTGGCGTGGATGAGGATTTCTTCGCCTCGGGTGGTCATTCGTTGGCGGCTCTTGAGGTGATTGCCGCGGTTGAGGAGCAGCTGGGTCTGAGCGTGAGCATTGGTGCGCTGTTTGCGCATCCGACCGTGCAGGCTTTGGCGGCGTCCATTGCGGGCGAGCGTGGCGAGGGTGGGGAGTTCGCGCCGGTTCTGCCGCTGCGTGAGCAGCCCGTTGTCCCCGATACTACCGAGGCCCCCGCGCCGCTGTTTATCCTGCCGCCTGCGGGTGGTTTGGGCTGGTGCTATGCGGGGTACCTCTCGCATCTTCCGGCTCAGCAGGGCGTGTACGCTTTGCAGGCTGAGGCGTTCTCTGACCCGCAGGCTGGGTTTGCGTCGAGCCTGCAGGAGTTGGCTGAGGGCTACCTGAAGCTGATTGAGAAGACCCTGGCGGAGCGTTCGTTGCCGCGTCGTTTTGCGTTGATGGGCTGGTCTGTGGGCGGTACTGCCGCGGTGCAGGTGGCGGCTTTGGCGCAGGCTGCGGGTGCGCAGGTTGAGCGCGTCATCCTGTTGGATGCGTATCCTTCGGAGCAGTGGCAGGGCGTGCCTGCGCCGGATGAGCAGGAGAGCTTCCGTGCGCTGCTGCGTATGGGTGGTTTGCCGGAGCCTGCCGCCGATGAGCAGCTTGACCTGCCGGGTACGTTGGAACGCCTGCAGAAGGCGGGGTCGGCGATGGGTTACCTGCCGGAGGAGAAGCTGGGCGTGTGCCTGGGTAGTATGCGCGCTTCGGCGGCGTTGATGCGTGGTGCTGAGCAGGCGTTCTTTGAAGGGGACGTGTTGCTGGTGGGTGTGCCGCATGAGGATCAGCCGTATTTGGATGCGGCGGGTTGGGCGGCGCATGCGTCGTCGTTCCGTTCGGTGCTGCTGGAGGGTACGCACCCTGATCTGGTGAATCCGGCGCGTTTGGCGGAGGTGACCGGCCACTTCGCCGATTAGCCTGCTCTATCTTGTAGAGTAGTTAATATATATAAAGGTCCCCGATTGATGATTTATCAATCGGGGACATTCTATTTATTGGTTTTTGAGAACCCACTCTTTATATCGGAGATTAACTTCTGATAGCTGCTTTCGCTGTTCTTCTAGTTTTGTTTCATTATCCCGGATGAGCGGTTTTTGATACGAAGCTACAAGATTAGCAAGACCTTGAGCCATTCCTGTATCTTTACTGCATTGTGCTTCAATGACGCTGAGTCGAATTTCTTCTTCTGATGCCGGGGCATTATTATCACCGCTAGCACGAGTTGCATTTGATAGTTCTTTTGTACCCCATTCTTCGTCGCCTTTTCGTGGCGTTAGACCTTTATCCGATAGGCATTTCCACCATGCTTCACGGTATTTTTTCCATTCAGGATGATTCATGGCAGCTGCATAGGATTCGCCGTGGATTCGACGATAGGCTTCTGTGAGGCCACTTTGCTCTTCGAGGCTGATGCCCGCGATCTCTTTCAACGTGGCTAAGATTTCAGGCATGCACTGTTCCATGATTTTTGTGTCATAGCCCCCGGATGATGGTGCATTCCCTCGCTTGTAGTTTCCATATTTGGCGGCGTATTCGGGGTTCCAGAGGCCAAACTCGCGACCGGACGAAAAGAATTTCCTATCTTCTACATCCGGGATATATATTTCATAGGATTGGCCGTGTTTTGCGAAACAGCGCTGCCTGAGAATTTCCAAGGCTCGAGTGTAATACTGGGAATTTTCATCTAAAAGGTCATTGTATTCTTCGAGTGGAGTAATGATTTGGTTGTTTTTATAGTCTAGAGTTGCTTGGGCTGTTTCATCACGTTCTAGTTGCGGGCCTGTAGAACAGGATGTGCAGGCTAACGTGAATGCAAACGTTATAGCCATTGCGGGTTGAAAGAATTTCTTGAGGTTCATAATTCTCCCTCCTTAATTGGATAAAGAATATGCGGTAGTAAAGAAAGCGGGGCTGTATTTTGCTGATTGTTGCAAAGCATATGACCCGGTGAATATGGGTGTCGAGAGAATCTGGAATCTATGTGAATCCCAGAGCGATAAGCAGAATCTCGGGGGAGTACCTGCTAGCTTGGGAGCGCACCCATAGCGAAAGGCCAAGACGCTATGGCAGACCACGCACAAGGGTGTTTCTGCAGCGTCGTTACTGCTGGGAGAGTGTTCTAGAGCTTCATCATGAACCCCTATGGGTTATGGAGGACAAATACTCGTAGATGAGTGAGTCGTGCCCCCCGTAATGCTGGTCGGGCACCCTAAAATATCCACCGATACTATGGCGAATATCATAGTTGAAGGGTGGTTAAAGCCTACCACCGGCTAGACGCACCAGGCAACCAAAACTCCGGTCACGTCTGATTTATTACATGAGAAACGCATAGTCAACGAGCATATCGACAGGAATCAGCTCGGGTATCCTGCACCCATTCACAGTTAAAACACGAATGCCCCCGGTTGATAAATCATCAACCGGGGGCATCGTTTAGCTTCTAACGCAGAACCGGGGTTCTACCGCCAAATGCTTAGTGCTGCTCCAGTTCGGAGTTAGCGTTCACGTTCAGCAGGTCGTACTTAGCGAATGCCTTCGCGGGAACATCTGCTGCAACCTCGCCGCGCTTTGCCAGCATCTGCAGGGTGCGGACAACAACCGACTCTGCATCGATGTGGAAGAAGCGACGTGCACCCGGGCGGGTGTCTGCGAAGCCGAAGCCGTCAGCACCCAGGGTTGCGAAGTCGTTCGGAACGAACTGGCGGATCTGGTCGGGAACCTCCGAAGCGAAGTCGGTGGTCGCGACGATCGGGCCAGCAGCGCCAGCCAGCTTCTGGGTCACGTAAGGAACGCGAGCGGGCTGGTTCGGGTTCAGCAGAGCCTCTTCCTCAGCGGCAATGCCGTCGCGGCGCAGCTCGGTCCACGAGGTGACAGACCAGACGTCTGCGGAGACGCCCCAGTCCTCAGCCAGCAGCTGCTGAGCCTTCTCAGCCCACGGAACAGCAACGCCGGATGCCAGCAGCTGTGCCTTGGGGCCGGAGGTCAGCGGGGACTCGCTGATCTTGTGGATACCCTTGACGATACCCTCAACGTCAACGTTTGCCGGCTCAGCAGGCTGGTGAATCGGCTCGTTGTACACGGTCAGGTAGTACATGACGTTGTGGTCTTCGTCCTTGGTGCCGTACATCTGCTCGATACCGCGCTCCACGATGTGAGCAATCTCGTAGCCGTAAGCCGGGTCGTAAATCTTGAACGCCGGGTTAGTGGACGCCAGAATCGGGGAGTGACCGTCAGCGTGCTGCAGACCCTCACCGGACAGGGTGGTACGACCTGCGGTTGCACCGATGACGAAGCCGCGGCACAGCTGGTCAGCAGCAGCCCAGAAGGAGTCGCCGGTACGCTGGAAACCGAACATCGAGTAGAAGATGTAAATCGGAATCATCGGCTCGCCGTGGGTGTCGTAGGACGAACCCAGAGCGATGAATGCAGCGGTTGCGCCTGCCTCGTTAATACCCACATGAACAATCTGGCCCTCGGGGGACTCGGTGTAGGTGAGCATGAGCTGGTGGTCAACGGGCACGTAGTTCTGACCGTTGGGGTTGTACAGCTTAGCCGAGGGGAAGAAGGAGTCCATACCGAAGGTACGTGCCTCATCGGGGGTGATGGGAGCGATACGGTGACCGAAGCCCTTCACACGCATGAGGTCCTTCATCAGGCGGACGAACGCCATGGTGGTAGCAGCGGTCTGCTTGCCGGAGCCCTTCTTGGTCTGTGCGTAGACCTTGGACTCGGGCAGGATAATCTCAGGCTGGGTGTTTGCACGGCCGGGGATGTAACCGCCGAGTTCCTTGCGGCGTGCCTGCATGTACTGCAGTGCCGGGTGGTTTGCCTCGGGCAGGTAGTACGGCGGGTTGTACAGATCCTTCTCCAGCTCCTCGTCGGAGATGGGGATGTTCAGGTGGTCACGGAAGCCCTTCAGTGCTTCCATGGTGAACTTCTTGATCTGGTGGGTGGAGTTACGTGCCTCGAAGTAGGGGCCGAGCTCTGCACCCTTAATGGACTGTGCCAGGATGACGGTGGGCTTGCCCTTGGTCTCCATAGCTTCCTTGTAGGCTGCGTAGAGCTTCTTGTCGTCGTGGCCACCCAGGCGCAGGTTGAAGATCTGCTCGTCGGTCAGGTCTGCAACGAGTTCCTTGGTTTCGGGGTACTTGCCGAAGAAGTGCTCGCGGATGTAGCCACCGTCTTCGCCACGGAAGGTCTGGTAGTCACCGTCGAGGGTCTCGTTCATCAGCTGGATGAGCTTGCCGCTCTTGTCCTTCTTGAGCAGCTCGTCGTAGTCGGAGCCCCACAGGACCTTGATGACGTGCCAGCCTGCGCCGCGGAAGAATGCCTCGAGCTCCTGAACGATCTTGCCGTTACCACGAACGGGGCCGTCCAGACGCTGCAGGTTGCAGTTGACGACGAAGGTCAGGTTGTCCAGGTGCTCGTTTGCAGCCAGCTGCAGTGCACCACGCGACTCGGGCTCGTCCATCTCGCCGTCGCCCAGGAATGCCCAGACGTGCTGCTCGGAGGTGTCCTTGATCTTGTGGTTGTGCAGGTACTTGTTGAAGGATGCCTGGTGGATTGCGTTCAGGGGGCCCAGACCCATGGAAACGGTCGGGAACTGCCAGAACTCGGGCATGCAGCGGGGGTGCGGGTACGAAGGAATACCGTTTGCGCCCTTGGTCTTCTCCTGGCGGAAGCCGTCCATCTGCTCTTCGGTCAGGACGCCTTCAACGAATGCGCGGGAGTAGACACCGGGGGAGGAGTGACCCTGGAAGAAGACCTGGTCACCGCCACCGGGGTGGTTACGGCCGCGGAAGAAGTGGTTCTGGCCCATTTCGTAGAGGTCAGCCACACCTGCGAAGGTGGAGATGTGACCGCCAACGCCGATGCCCTTCTTCTGGGCACGCTGAACCATGATTGCTGCGTTCCAACGAATCCATGCGCGGTACTGGCGCTCGAGTTCCTCATCACCGGGGTACTCGGGCTGCTGGTCGGCGGGGATGGTGTTGATGTAGTCGGTCTTGACCAGAGTCGGGACCTTAACGCCCTTTGCGCCAGCCTCCTTGAGCAGTGCGCGAAGGATGTACTCTGCACGCTCGGTGCCGTGAGTCTTGATAAGGTCCTCGAGGGACTCGGCCCACTCCTGGGTCTCTTCTACGTCGATGTCCTTGAAGCCATCGAGAAGGGTGCTCAGGGAGTGCTCGTTCGGTACGTTAGCCAAACTAATCCAACCTCTCTTCTGTGCGGTTGTGAGATCGCCCGCCGCGCGTTGTTGCGTTGTCGAACAATCTTTGTGTTTAAGCGCTATAGGTCCGTAAGACCCACATCGCTTCTTATCTCTACTATCTTAGACCTAAAGGCGCCTCTCTTGGTCTCAAATGAGGGTTTTTGTGATGTGGGTTTCGCATTGTGACTATCTGAGTGGGAAAAATACGCATCAAAAGTACTAGTTAGGGTCTTTTTGCACCTAAATGGCGCGGAATGGTGGGGGTGGCGGAATGGTGCGGAACGAAGGGGTGTGACCCATCTGAGGGGAGGGTGTCAACTATGGCTTGGTGTGGCTTGGTGTGGGGTGCAGTGGGAAAAGGAAAAAAATATTGAGACATAGAACACGCTCCATGGATTTGCATGTCATATCGAAAGTCCGTATAGTTTTTTCTTGTGTTCGCCACTGGGTCGTCAAACGAAACAGTGAGAACTACGGGTCTTTAGCTCAGCTGGTAGAGCGCCACGTTTACACCGTGGATGTCATCGGTTCGATCCCGGTAGGACCCACCAATTACCCCGGTACCGCAAGGTACCGGGGTTTTTCCGTTCTAAGCACTTTCTCCACACGCTATATTTCTCCAAGAGTGAGAAGGGTGACTCTTCAGAGCATAAAAGTGCACTCCACCTATATATAGCCTGCCCTCAGCGCGTATCCTTATATACATGACTGAAAACAAGAAGGCACAGATTGGTGTCACCGGCCTTGCTGTCATGGGCGCAAACCTCGCCCGCAACCTGGCACGTAACGGCTACACCGTGGCACTGCACAACCGTTCCGTAGAGAAGACCGACGCACTGCTGGCTGAGCACGGCGCAGACGGCGACTTCATCCGCACCGAGTCCCTGCAGGAACTCGTCGACTCCCTCGAGTCTCCCCGCCGCATCCTGATTATGGTCAAGGCGGGCGCACCCGTCGACGCAGTGATCGAGCAGCTCACCCCCATGCTCGATGAGGGCGACATCATCATCGACGGCGGTAACTCCCACTTCCCCGACACCATCCGCCGCGAGCACGCCCTGGCTGAAAAGGGCCTGCACTTCGTAGGTGTTGGCGTCTCCGGCGGTGAAGAGGGCGCTCTCTGGGGCCCCTCCATGATGCCCGGCGGCTCCGCAGAGTCCTACAAGCACCTGGGCCCGCTGCTCGAAAAGATCGCAGCGAAGGCACCCCAGGACGGCGCACCCTGCTGCGCATGGATCTCCACCGACGGTGCGGGTCACTTCGTGAAGATGGTCCACAACGGCATCGAGTACGCCGACATGCAGGTGATTGGTGAAGCTTACGACATTCTGCGCTCCATTGCAGGCATTGAGCCGGCACAGCAGGCAGAAATCTTCAAGACCTGGAACGAAGGCGACCTGAGCTCCTACCTGATCGAAATCACCGCTGAGGTGCTCGCACAGGTAGACGCAAAGACCGGCAAGCCCCTGGTTGACGTTATCGTTGACGCAGCGGGTCAGAAGGGTACCGGCCTGTGGACCGCTAAGGCTGGCCTGGATCTCGGTTCCCCCGTCTCCGCTATCGCAGAGTCCGTGTTCGCACGCGCCCTCTCCTCCTCCGAGCGTGAGCAGCGCGAGCAGGCACAGCGCGAACTGCCCGCAGGTCTGATCGCAACCACCGGCATCGGTGCAGGCGACCCCGAGTTCGTTGAGGATGTGCGCCGTGCACTCTTCGCATCCAAGCTCGTTGCGTACGCACAGGGCATGGACCTGCTCACCCGCGCAGGCAAGGAATACGGTTGGGACCTGAAGCTGGACACCATCGCATCGCTGTGGCGTGCAGGCTGCATCATCCGCGCCGAGCTGCTGGGCGACATCATGGCTGCCTACGCAGGCGAAGCACCCGCGAACATGCTGCTGGCACCCGCATTCAAGAACCTCATGGAGGAGCTCGTTCCTTCCTGGCGTCGCGTGGTGGCTAAGGCAACCGCACTGGGCATCCCCGTGCCGGTGTTCGCTTCCGCACTGTCCTACTACGACGGCCTGCGCCGCGACCGCCTGCCCGCATCCCTGATTCAGGGTCAGCGTGATTTCTTCGGTGCACACACCTACGGTCGTATTGACGAAGAGGGCGCCTTCCACACCATGTGGAGCGGTGACCGTTCCGAGGTGAACGCAGCGGACATTCACGTTCACTAAGCTCCCGTAGCTGAATACGTCAAAGCCCGCCTTCGGCTGGATGAGAATCCAGTCGAAGGCGGGCTTTCGTTATGTCTTGATGGGGCACCCCCCGAGATGCCTCAGGGGCATATAGCAGGAGAGAAGACCTGCAGCCCCTAGAGCCTAGAGCCTCGTGAGGAGCCGCCAGGTGCGCCTCTACCGCCTCAAAACGCTTGCCAAGCCTAAATCCACATGGCGGGGTCAATGTACTCCACAGCGTCCACCAGCGGTTTCTTCTTCTCCGGGGTACGCGGGCGGTGCTTCGCCGGAATGCCGGTAATAATCGAATCGGCGGGGTGATCATTGACGACCACAGCGTTCGCACCAATAGCGCTATCGGCACCAATCTCCACCGGGCCCAGCACCTTCGCACCGGCACCAATGGTCACACGGTCACCAATAGTGGGGTGACGCTTCACCTTCTCCAGGGAACGACCGCCCAGGGTCACGCCGTGGTACAGCATCACGTCGTCACCAACCTCAGCGGTCTCACCAATCACAATGCCCATGCCGTGATCAATGAAGAAACGGCGGCCAATGGTCGCACCGGGGTGAATCTCCACACCGGTCAGAAAACGAGCAAACTGCGAGAGAGTACGAGCCAGAGCCTTCGTCTCATCCTTCTGCCAGAGCTTATGGGTCAGACGGTGAACCCAAATCGCGTGCATACCCGAATAGTTCAGCGCAATCTCGACAGCGCCGCGCGCAGCAGGATCGTGCTGGCGGACGTTCTCAATATCTTCACGCAGACGCGCAATAAAACTCATGGGTTCCCTTTCCCTCATCGGTCGCGCTCTGTGTATGCGACCTTTCCAAAGGTACCAACAATGAGGCCCATTCACCTATTCCCGCACCCTCAGCTGTCATAGTGGACGCCCCCTCCGAAATCTCAGTCACAATTCCGTGCAGAACGTAATATTTACGCCCCGTACGGCCCCGCCAAGAGCCTCCACCCGCAGACGCTAGATTGGGGCACGCAAAAAGCCCCGCCTGCCGTGTATGCAACCGGCAGACGGGGCGTAGCACTATAAACCTGAAACCTCCCACTAAAGGGGGCTCAGAAGCTCAATTAGCCGCGGATATCCTCGTACAGAGCGGTAGAGATGTAACGCTCACCGAAGTCAGGAACGATAGCCACGATCAGCTTGTCCTTGTTCTCAGACTTCTTAGCCTCCTCCAGAGCAGCCCAAACAGCCGCACCGGAAGAAATACCGCCCAGAATACCTTCCTGGGTAGCCAGCAGGCGGGAGGTGCGCATAGCGTCCTCAGCACTGACCGGGGTCACGGAATCGTAGATGCCGCGGTCCAGGGTGTCGGGAACGAAGTTAGCGCCAAGGCCCTGAATCTTGTGGGGGCCAACGCGACCCTCAGAGAGCAGCGGGGAGTCCTTCGGCTCAACCGCAACAACCTTCACATCCGGGTTCTGTTCCTTCAGGTACTTACCGGTACCGGAGATGGTGCCGCCGGTGCCAATACCCGCCACGAAGATGTCGACCTTACCGTCGGTTGCTTCCCAAATTTCGGGACCGGTGGTGTTGTAGTGAATAGCGGGGTTTGCCTCGTTGGAGAACTGAGACGCCAGGATAGCGTTCTCGGTGGTAGCAACGATTTCCTTAGCCTTCTCCACAGCGCCGCGCATACCCTCGGTACCGGGGGTCAGCACAATCTGAGCACCGTAAGCGCGCAGCAGGACACGACGCTCAGCAGACATGGTCTCCGGCATGGTCAGGATGACGCGGTAACCGCGAGCAGCACCCACCATAGCCAGCGCAATACCGGTGTTACCGGAAGTACCCTCAACAATGGTGCCGCCGGGCTTCAGCGCACCCGACTTCTCAGCAGCGTCAATGATGGCGCGGCCGATACGGTCCTTGACCGAACCAGCGGGGTTGTAGAACTCAAGCTTGACCGCGACGTTACCGGGAAGACCCTCGTCCAGTCGGTTCAGCTTAATCAGGGGGGTCTGGCCGGTTGCTTCAACAATGCTGTTGAGAATCTTTGCCATGGGGTGCTCCTTACATGAGCCTGGGGGAGGCCAGCCGCGACGGGGTCTCCGCAATGAATAATCGGTTACGTGGCAACTCTACTACTCACCGGCGGCAGGTTTAAACCTGCGGTCACAGTTCGTAATAATGCCAGAGAAAAACCTCAGGGAACGAGGTTCAAAAAGAGGGTACAGAAAAGCGCCGCACAAACCCTTTCTCGATAAAGGATGATGAATGTGCGGCGCTCTCTAGAAACATTATGTAGCCCAAAAGACAACCTCTGTATATAAGAGTAGTGATGAACTCTGTTCACCGCAAGCTGGAGCCACAAATTTTATTGCCATCAATGGAAAAAACAGTGAAAAACCGCATCCTGAGATGGAAAAGACGCAAAAGCGGGGGAGAGAACCAACCCAGAGGACTAGTTGATGTCCATGTGCAGATCCCACTTGTTGTTCAAGTAGCGGCCAACAGCCTCACCGAACATCTTCACGTGACGCTTATCAGCCGCCACGGTCTGCTCCTTGCCGTCCTTGAACAGCTTCTCACCCAGATCCACGTTCAGAGTCACGGTCCAGTTGTACGCACCCTGCGCCAGAACCGGCTGCTTGGTACCGATAGTCAAAGTAGCGGTCGGGTTCACGTACCAGGTCTTCTTCTCTTCAATACCTGCCTTAGTGGAATCCGCGTACTTCTTCATCGCCGCCAGGGTCTCCTGGTCGGTGCTGACCTCGTTCATGTAGCGCATATCGCCGGTACGCAGCAGGTACTCAAACGCCGCACCGAAGTACGCCAGAGCCGCCGCGAAGCCAGCCACCGAATTCTGGTGCATAGCCTCCGGAACAATCGGGGACGGCACGTTCTGCGGCGGGTGCTCAGCATTACCCGGCTGGTACTCGCCGTGCTCCTCCATCTTCTCCAGCTTTGCCACGCCGCTGTAATCCTTATTGTCATTAGGCAGCGGAGAGCTCGACGCCGAAGCAGAAGCCGACGCAGAAGCGGAAGGGGAAGCAGACGCCGAAGCCGAAGCGCTCGGCGAAGCGGTAGCAGACTCAGAAGCCGCAGCAGAAGCGCTCTCAGAGCCAGAAGCGGAAGCAGACGCCTCAGAAGTAGCCTTAGAGCCACAAGCCGCCAGCAAAGCCATAGAGCTGACGCCCAGCACACCCAGCGCCGCGCGGCGGGTCAGGTTCTCGGACATAGTGATACCTTTCAGTCAGTCGGTGATTGCAACCAGTTTAGCCGCAAACCCAACAGGATACAGAGTTGAGCGGGCGAAGCGTGAGAAGCGCCTCGCAGATAAAAGCGTTATGACGAACTAAGACGCCGCGGAGGTGGCGGACGCCTCAGCAGAAGCGGAGGCAGAAGAGGGCTCGGAAGCCGAACCGGATGCTGCCGCGCTCGCAGAGGAAACACCACCCTGAGCAGCGCTACCCTGAACAGTGGCACCGTACGCCACGCTCAGCTCCCACATCTTCGAATCAGCATGGTAGCGGCCGCGGAAATCGCACTCCTGAACCGTTACCCGAGAAGCAGGAACCGCAGCAGAAGCAGAAGCACTCGGGGACGCCGCGTCAGACACCAGCGCATCCTCAGAAGGCTCAGTAGGCTCAGCAGACGCCGAAGCGCTCGCCGAGGCAACCACCGGCTGGATCTTGCCCTCAGCCACCGCCTCCGTACCGAAGTCCAGAGTGTACTTGCCCTTAAACAGCAGGTTGCCATCGCTCATAATGGACGGCTGCGCACTCGAAAGCGCATAGGAAGCCGACGGATTCACATACCAGGAACCCTTCTCCACACCCGCAAGAATAGAAGCCGACAGAGCATCCACCTCAGAGCGAGTCTTCGACGACAGCTGAATGCCGGTCGAGAACGCATCCGTGCTACCGGTCTTCACCAGATAATCCATAGCCGCCGCAAAATAAGCAATCGCCTCATGAAAACCCGTCACCGTATTCGCCGACAGAGCATCAGTCACCTTCGGCTTCGGAGCATTACGCGGCGGATGCTCCACCGTACCCTGCTCATAATTCAGCGCACCCTCATAGTGGGTGTACTCCACCAGACCCGAATAGTTCTTACCATCATCACTGTACCCATTCGGGTTAGCGCTCGACTTCGAACCATTCAGGCTACCACCCTGAGAACCTGACTGCTGGCTAGATCCACCCGAACCGCACGCGCTCAACAGCGCCGCAGAACCGGCAACAGCAGAAACGCCCACACCCAGGCGCATCAGGGAGCGGCGAGAGAAAGACTGAGAAAAAGAAGACATAAGAGAAAAACCTTGAATCCAGGAAAGCTCGTTACTACCAGAGTAAAACAAATCATGCCCTAACCCGAGTGCGAGTTAGGGCATGATGCCTCATCCATCTGAGGGCTTAAAGGTTGTCACCATTAGAATTGCCGCCATTACCGGAGTTGCCGGAATTGCCAGCATTACCGCCGTTAGCGGCACCACCATTAGCGCCACCATTCTGCGGCTGAGCCGAAGCCTGAGCCTCGTACTCATCCTGAATCGTCAGAGTCCAGTCATTATCGTGGCGCACACCGGTAACCACCAGACCGCGCTCAGTACGGCGCACCTTCTCAGACATCTCCGCGGGAGCACCGTCAATCACCACGGTCGGACCCAAATCAATCACCAGGTCAAAGGTCCACTGCACGCTCTTCTTCACCAGCGCAGGAACTGCAGTGAACGCAGACATGGTCACCTTCGGCGACACAAACCAATCACGATTCTGCGAGCTCTCATTCGACTCATCCATAAACGAGGAGAACGACGCAACGAACTTCTCATCAGCCTTCGACTCACGCAGCGGAGCCGCATCACCGGTCAGCACCAGGTAGTTAATCGCCGCATACACGAACGCAATCGAATCGTACAGACCCTGCACCGAGTTCTCCGAAGCGCTCGCCGGGCGCTTGGGGAACGGCACGTTCTGAGCGGGCGCAGACTCGGTCGCCGGAACGAAAGTACCCTTCTTCTCATAGTTGTCGAAGGTGACCTCGCCGCTAAAATCAGTACGCGAAGAAGCCGAAGGGGAAATCTGAGGGGTATCCGCATCAGCGTTTTCACTGGTGGAAGAAGAACCACCGCACGCAACCAGCAGGGCGCTCAAAGACACGCCCGCAACGCCCGCACCCGCATAACGCAGAGCAGAACGGCGGCTGATGCCGGTGGTGGAACTGGGAAGCCCGGAGGTCATGGGGAAAAGCGCCACGGAATACCTTTCGAATGAGAATCTCAGGTGAGAGACGAGTGAGAGAACGCCTCGACGAGCGGATATCACACGCGGACATCCCTCTAGAGACAGTCCTAAGTATAACGCGCCCCCGCCTTCACACCCGTGCGTACCAGTGCTCAAAGGAGCGTGATATGCCGCCCATCAGCGAACTTACCGTGACTAGGAACTTAGCGGAACCAGCGGGAGCATCGCACCGGATGGGGTGAAAGAGGGGACGCGTTCAACGTCTATAGGGATTGTCTATAGGGGAGGGGCTACTGGGCGCCCTCACCGGGAACACCGGCAGGTGCCTCAGCGCCGCCAGCTGCACCGCCCGCATCAGGGGCACCGGGTGCTACGGTCGGCTGAGCTGTCGCAGCTGCAGGCTGAGTCGCCACAGGCTGCGCGGGAGCCGCAGGTGCCTGGGTAGCGGCAGGCTGAGGAGCCTGAGCCGCGCCACCCTGACCAGCAGAACCCTGACCGGCGCCACCGTTCTGGGAGCCAGTGTACTGACGGGAACCGCCCTGGCCTGCAGAACCCTGGCCGCCGCCATTCTGGGCAGCAGGAGCCTGCGCACCACCGTTCTGCGCGGCACCATTCTGAGCAGTGCCCTGAGCCGCGCCGTTACCCGAAGTATTCGCGCCGGTGTGTGCGCCAGCATTAGCTGCCACGGTGCTGTCATCAGTCACCGTCGGGGTATAGGTCGAGGAAGGATGCGCACGCGGAGTCTGCTTCGGCTTCGGGGTCAACGCGGGATCGTACTGCTGAGGCGAGATGACGACCCAGCGCTTCGCCTCCTCATCGTACTCAGCGTAGAGAGCCTTAATCTCCTGTGCCTCAGTATCTTCCAGAGGCTTGGTCGTATTAGTCGCCTTCTCAACCTGCAGACCGTGCGCCTGAGTCACAGAACACGCCCACGAATACTTGGTACCGCGGGTCGTCGGCTGCTTATCGGTCAGGCGGAAGGTCCACTCACCGTCAACCAGCCAGTTCGTGCCGGTCGCATAGAACACACGCAGCTTCTCCAGCGCCGCACGGTCGGTAGAGTTCTGAGCCTGAACCACCTGCAGAGCAGGACCGGGGTCACCGGTCATGCGGGCATAGTTCACCGCCGCCGCAAAATACGCGAAGGTGGCGCGCAGACCGCGGGCGTTCTTGTCGTACATGCTCTCATCCTCAATCGGGATGGGCACGGCACTCGCCTTAGAATCAACGCTTGCCGGGCCGGCAGTCGGCTCAATCGTGTACACCTGACCGGTTTCCGGGTCGGTGCTGCTCATCGGGGCCGCACCGTTGCCCGCAATGTACTTAGTCCACTTCAGCTCGCCCGACAGGTTGTCGTAGGCACCCGCAATCGAAGCGGAAGCAGTGGGGGAGGCGGTCGCCTCCTCAGTCTTTTTGGAACCGCAGGCGGCAAGCATAGCGCCCAGGGCGGCGGTGCCCGTAAGCGCAATAAAATGGCGGCGGCTGTGAATCATAGTGATCCCCTTGAATGTGCTGTGATGCGGAAGTATCGGTGATAAGTGAAGAGCTCACGCTCCAATTCTCAGCCTAACATCACGCCCCTACAGGAGGGCGCGAAGCAGTCACCCGCAGGGCGGGTAGACGCGTATTGAGGCGAAAATGGGCGTACCTCATCTAGCCCTAGCCTATAGATTTCACGCGTGGCACACAAATAAAAGCCCTCATCCGTGCCTCATATCACCCAATATGACGGGTTTTTTGAGGCACGGATGTAAAGAAGTTTTAGGCTGAGCCTCGAATATAACGAGCCGCCTTAGAAGGGGTGCTCTCATTCGGGGTCGGGTGCGCACTCGGAATATTCGTGGACGGTTCAGCGGTAGCCGCCGGGGTTGCGGTAGCGCTCGGGGAAGACTTCGGATCCTCCAGCATCTGCCAGCCCTCTTTGCCAAAGTAGACGTACGCATCCGCCTTCTGATTGCTGCCGTAGATGCCGGTGAGCTGCTCACGCTGACGGGTCTCATGGTTGAACAGGAACGCGTTCTCGTCCACCTTCAGGGTTGCCTTCCAGCAGTAGACGTCCTGCTCGGTAGCGGGCACCGGCTGCGGGGAGCTCAGGTTAATGCACATGGGGTGGTTGTTCTTAGAGACCAGCCAGCCGATGTTGTAGCGGTAGATATCGCGGTACATCTGCGCCATCTGACTAAAGTGTTCCTGGCCGGGCAGGTTCATGAAGGGGTCGGTGTCGCCTGTGAGGAGCATGTAGTTCTGCGCCGCACCCCAGTACTGCAGGAAGGCGTGCAGGCCCTCGACGGTGCGTTCCTTAGCTTCCGGAGGCATGGTGGGGCGGGGGACATTGACGGCACGGTGGCTCAGGGTGCCGTTCGAGAAATTTCCGGAGCGCTCAAAGAACTCATCGGGCAGGACCGCCGGGCCGCGACCGTCCAGGGCGGATGCGGGCAGGGGCTCGGCGTAGGTGATGCTGCGCGTGGTGGTCGCAGATTTAGTCTGGGTGCTCTGAGGATCAGCCTTAGCGGGGGAAGGGTTAGCGAGTGGTTGAGGGCGAGAAACTGCGCTGGGGCTGCAAGCGCTTGCGAGTGCGCTCAATGCTGCTCCGGAAGAAAGAGCAAGAAGATGGCGACGTGACAGCGAACCGAACATACGCAACCTTTCGCAAGAGTAAAGATGGGCAGGCAGTAACGGGTAGCTCGGATGCAGTGAACCTCAACGGCAGTTGATTGCAGTTGCGTGAGGGGTTGGTGAGCGTTCCCGATGGGTGTGGCATACCGCGGTGAGTACGGATGCGATAGAAAAGGGCAGGTCAGAAGCCGCCTGAAGGAATCGGTATGGGTTATGACCTGCCTGGTTGTCGTGCTCAATGATTCTAAGCGTACTTTCAGGTTCGAAACGACCATATCTGCGCTTGAGCGTAAAAAGTTATCAAATCTTAATATTTGCCCGTTTTATGCGGGTTATAAAACGTACCAATGTGTTTGGGATAACCGCATTAAAATCTGTTGTTTCCCCTAGAAACTTGGGGATTTTTCGGCTTTTTCTTGATATGAGTAAATCATAAATTGGAGTTGTTGCACCATGTGTGTAAATAGTATTTCAACCTCTCCACGTTGTCCGAACACCCATCAAAAACACCCCGAAAAGCGAACCCAAACTCCCCGCCGCCGCAACGTGCCCACCGCAACGCCCACACATGGCATGAAGTGGGTTCACCCTATGGGACAATAGCGCTGTGACTACCACCGACTATGCGCAGCTCAAAGCAGCTCGCGAACTGCTCACTCGAATCCCCCTCCCGCTCGACGTAGAACCCGGCGAAACCCCCGGCACCCCCTACACCGTCACCCACGACGGCACCGCAGAGCACGGCACCGCCACCGCGCGCACCCTACTCGCCGCCATGGCACGCCAACTCGATGACTACATCCTGCCGCGTAGCGCCAGCGTCGATAACCCCCTCACCATCGTGGTCGGCGGCTCCACCGGCGCCGGCAAATCCACCCTCGTCAACACCCTGCTCGGCGAACCGCTCACCCAGTCCGGCGCGATTCGACCCACCACCCGCCACCCCGTCCTGCTGCACCGTGCAGAAGACGAGGCGGCGCTGTCACCCGAACGCTTCCTGCCTACCCTGCCGCGTACCCGCACCTCCGGCATGAACGCCGGATCGCAGGCACTACCCGGCCTCGACCCGAAGATTGCGCGCGCCCTCATTCCTATTACTACCTCGGCGCTGCCGCAGGGCATTGCGCTCATTGACGCGCCCGATATCGACTCCGTCTCCGAGGAAAACCGCACCCTCGCCAAGGAGCTACTCTCCGCCGCAGACCTGTGGCTCTTCGTCACCACCGCCAACCGCTACGCCGACGCCGTGCCCTGGGAACTGCTCCACGAGGCCGCCGCACGCTCCATCGCAATCGCCGTAGTGCTCAACCGCGTGCCCGAAGGCGACGAAGAAGCCATCGAAAACGACCTGCGACGCATGCTCGACGAGGCGGGAATCCACGCCGTGCTGATTCACACCGTCACCGAACAGCAGCGTGACGAGAAGGGCATGCTCGCCCCCGTCAGCCTCGCCCCGCTGACCCTGTGGATCCGCGAACTCGGCGCCGACGCACCCGCCCGCGCCGCCATCGCCCGGCAGACCCTCGCCGGTGCCGTCGAAACCCTCGCCGGTAACCTGCAGGTGCTTGCCGCCGAACAGGCACGCCAGCAGGCGGCGCACCAGTCGCTTGCCACCATCGCCGCCGAAGAATACGAGGACGCGCTGACCACCATCGACGGCGCCCTCTCCGACGGCTCCCTGCTGCGCGGCGAAGTGCTCTCGCGGTGGCACGACTTCGTGGGAACCGGCGACTTCTTCCGCTCCCTCGACAGCACCATCGGTCGCCTGCGCGACCGCGTCGGCTCCGCCCTGCGCGGTCAGCCCGCCGCCGCCCAGAAGGTAGAAGACGCCCTTGAAAGCGGCATCCACGCCGTCGTGCTGGATGCAGCCGCCCGCGCCTCCGAAAACACCCGCACCCGCTGGCGTGCCAGCCGCGCCGGACGCTCCCTGCTGGCGCGCCTGGATGCGCCGCAGGCTGTTTCTGTTGCGCCGCAGACGGCCTCCGCCGCGGCGCCCGAACAGAACGCAGGCGCAAACGGCGAGGCGAAGGGCGACGAAGCGAAGGGCGAGGTGCAATCCGCCGAGGACATCTTCTCCGCAGCCGTTGCCGAGCAGATTCGCCTCTGGCAGGGCTCCGTGCTCGAAATGATTCGCGAAGAAGGCGCCGATAAGCGCAAGCGTGCCCGCTTCCTCTCCCTGGGCGTGAACGCCGCCGCCGTGATGCTCATGGTCGCCGCGTTCAGCCTCACCGGTGGTATTACCGGTATTGAGGCGGGCATTGCGGGCGGTAGCGGCGTGGTCGGCACCAAGCTGCTCGAGTCCATCTTTGGTGAAGATGCCGTGCGCCGCATGGCAACCCGCGCCCGCACCGACCTGCTCGAACGCATGTCGGACCTGCTCACCGAGCACGCCCAGCCCTTCACCGCCGTGCTCGAAGAAGCCGACCCGCAGGCTGACGCCGAGGACATTCACCGCGCCGCCGAGCAGGTACAGGCAATCGCCGCAGAAATGAGCGCGCAGAGTCAAACCACACAGCGCCAAGCCGCGGCCCGCGCTAACGGCTCAACTGCCCGCTAAACCACTCCGGACAGGCACCCCGCACCACAGACAAAGAAAAACGCACTATGACTACCCCCGAGAACAAACTCGAGAACACTGAGCGCGATACCAAGCGAGGCACCGCCCCCGGCGTGGCGACCTCGCCCTTCGCGCGCTCCGTCGCATCCCTCAAGGAAGCCATCGGCTACGGCGAAGGACGAGTCCCCGAGACCGTCCTGCTCGACGCCGCCGAAACCCTCGAACGCCTCAGCCAGCGCCGCGAACTCTCCACCGAGCACACGGTCATCGGCTTCTTCGGTGCGACCGGCAGCGGCAAATCCACCCTCTTCAACGCCATCGCAGGGCAGAACATTGCCCTCTCCGCGCCCACGCGACCGACCACCTCCACCGTGCAGGCGGCAATCTGGGAGGCAGAAGGCAGCGAAGAGCTGCTCGACTGGCTCGGCATCGACAAGCGCGTCTACCCGCAAACTCAGGCGCTCGCCGCCGAAGGTAACACTGCCGAGGGTAGCGAGGCTGCCGGGGGAGTAGCGGCACCCAACGCGGTAACCGAACCCGCTCCCGGACTCTTCAACCGCATCCGCCGAGCCGTCGGCGGACGCGGCGAAATGCGCACCCGAACCGGCGGCCTCATCCTGCTGGACATGCCCGACTTCGACTCGGTCACCACCACCAACCGCGACCTCGCCGCCCGCATGATGCGCTACGTGGACGTGCTCGTCTGGGTTGTCGACCCCCAAAAGTACGCCGACGCCGTCATCCACCGCGACTTCATGGTGCCGCTCGCCGCTTCCGGCGCGCAGGCGCTCTGCGTGCTCAACCAGGCGGACAAACTCGCACCCGCCGAAGTACCCGCCGTGCTCGCCTCCCTCACCCGCCTGCTCCAGGCTGAGGGTACCGAGGCGCACCTGCTCGCCGCACCCATCGCCGTCTCCGCACGAACCGGCGAAGGCGTGGACGTGCTCCGCGACCTGCTCGCACAGGTAGCCGCCGCCAAGAGCCTGTCCCTGCAACGAACCGACGCTCAGCTGCATGCCACCGCCTCCCAGCTGCGCACCTACGCCGGGGGAGAGGGCACCGTCCTTGCCGGAGCCTACGCCCTCGACGCGGAGCAGAAGCTCGTGCAGGCATGCTACACCTCCAGCCAGGCCGAGCAGGTTCTGGAGGCAGCAACCGCCTCCTACCGTCGTGCCGCGGGTCAGCACACCGGCTGGATCCTCACCCGCTGGATGAGCCGCCTGAAGGCCGACCCCCTGCGCCGCCTGCACCTGGGACAGCAGGACGAGAAGAAGAGCGAATCCAAGGCTGAGAAGTCCGCGGGAATGCTCGGCTCCGATAGCGAGAACGCACCCGAGCTGGTGGCATCCTCCCTGCCCCCGCTGAGCGCCGCCCAGAAGGCGGGCATGGCAAACGCCGTGCGCCAGTACAGCAAGCAGATGGCGGCCCGCATCGACGAACCGTGGAAGCGCAGCATCAAGGAAGCCGCCCTCTCCCGCGAGGCGGAGCTACCCGAACTGCTCGAACGCGACATGGTGCGCATCGACTACGGTCTGGGCCGCACCCGCGCCCCCTGGGTCATCTTCAACGCCCTGCAGTGGATCGCGCTAATGAGCGCCCTGGTAGGCGTCGGCTGGCTGACCCTGATTTCCGGCATGGCGTACCTGCAGATTCAACTGCCGCCCGCCCCGACCCCCGAAGGCTCCCCGGTGCCCCTGCCGACCCTGCTTCTGCTGCTGGGTGTGCTGCTCGGTATCGCTTCGGCGGGTGTGGGCAGGTTGCTCACCGCCATGGGCTCACGCTACTACGCACGTAAGCTGCGGGGTCGCCTGCAGACCGGCGTGGAGAAGGCGGTGCAGTCCTGCGTGGTCGCACCGGTACAGCAGGAAGCTAAGCGCCTCACCTCCTACCGCAAGGCGCTGGACATTTAGCGGCGTATCATCCGAGAAGCCGCATCAGGACAAGCTGCATCAAACTAAGAGCGCACAAAAGAATCCCTCCCTACCTCAATCGAGGCGGGGAGGGATTCTTTTCGTTAAATCTATACGCTACTGAAGCTTAGTCCTCTTCAGTACTCTCAGCGCAGGGAGCCTGCTGAGACGCCGCAAGCTCACGCAGACCGTCCGTAATCGCCTGAGCAGCCTTAACGACCAGCTCGGGGTAGTTGCGGTTCGGCTGGCGGGTCATGCGGTCAATCGGGCCTGAGATAGACACTGCCGCAATCACCTTGCCACCGGGCGCACGCACCGGAGCAGAGACCGAGGCGGTACCGCGCTCGCGCTCACCCACGGACTGCGCCCAACCGATGCGGCGCACAGCCGCGAGCATGGCGGCGCTGAAGTGCGCATCGCGCAGGCCTTCAACAATGCGGTTCTGGTCTTCCCAAGCCAGCAGAACCTGGGCGGCGGAACCAGCCTGCATGGACAGCTGAGTACCGACCGGGATGGATTCGTGCATGCCGGTGGGGCGTGCCGCGGTTGCCGCGCATACACGCCAGTCGCCCTGGCGGCGGTACAGCTGGGTGGATTCGTCAGCTTCGAGGCTGAGCTTCTGCAGAATCGGGTCTGCCACGGTGATGAGCTCATCGGAAATGGTGGCGGATGCGAGTTCGGTCAGGCGGGGGCCGAGCATGAAGCGTCCCTGCACATCGCGGGCCACGAGGCGGTGGTGAGCCAGCGCCACGGCGAGGCGGTGCGCGGTGGGGCGTGCCAAACCGGTTGCCTTGACGAGGTCGCCCAGGGATACGGGGCCTGCCTCGAGGCAGTCAAGAATGAGGGTCGCCTTGTCGAGCACGCCAACGCCGGAGGAGCCGTGGGAGTGTACCTCTACCATCTGCTCGTCGGCTGCCATGTGTTCGGGCGGCTTGACGGGGTCAACAATCGGTGCGTTGTGGTGTGTGGATGCGTTGGGGTGACGCATTCCGTGTGCGTTAAAACGTGAGGCGGAAGGAGTCATTCTTATATTCTATCTCAGAATATGAAAGATACCCCGGACTTCATGGACTCTTTGGGGTGCAGAGCTGAAGATGGAATCACCCCCTACGGGATAAATTATGAGCTTTTCATAATAAGTGTTTATGTGGGTTTGTGGGTGAAAATATGCGAAAAGACGCAGAAAAATGCGAATAATCTCGCAAAATTACCCTGGAGTCATAGAGTAAACCCACATAAAAACACTCGCTAGTTCGGGGTGTTTCTAGGCCGTCTCACAGGCTAAGAATTCGTGAAAAAATACGCGACACGCCGCAGAGAAATACCGGTTTGAGGATCCCATCGGGTACATAATCCGCCCCTCAACTCCGCAAACTTGCGGCACGCACCACACCGAACGCATCCACCGTAGGAACGCATCAAGCAGGAGAAAGCATGACTAGCGAACAGAACGCAACCACCGCGGGCACCCGTCCGCGCACCCTGGCAGAAAAAGTCTGGGACGCACACGTCGTCGTCCCCGGTGAAAACGGCAAGCCCGACCTGCTCTACATCGACCTGCAGCTACTGCACGAAGTGACCTCCCCCCAGGCATTCGAAGGCCTGCGCATCGAGAACCGCCCCCTGCGCCGCCTCGACCTGACCATCGCCACCGAGGACCACAACACCCCCACCGACAACATCTTCGGCACCATCGCCGACCTGACCAGCCGTACTCAGATTGAGACCCTGCGCCGCAACGCCAAGGAATTCGGCGTGCGCATCCACTCCCTCGGCGACGAGGAGCAGGGCATCGTGCACGTGGTCGGCCCGCAGCTCGGCCTGACCATGCCCGGCATGACCATCGTCTGCGGTGACTCCCACACCTCCACCCATGGTGCGTTCGGCGCTCTCGCGTTCGGTATCGGCACCTCCGAGGTGGAGCACGTCATGGCCACCCAGACCCTGCCCCTGGCACGCTTCAAGACCATGGCCATCAACGTTGAAGGCACTCTCAAGCCCGGCGTGACCGCTAAGGACATCATCCTCGCCGTCATCGCGCAGATTGGCACCGGCGGCGGTCAGGGCTACGTGCTCGAGTACCGCGGCTCCGCAATCCGCTCCCTCTCCATGGAGGGCCGCATGACCATGTGCAACATGTCCATCGAGGCGGGCGCACGCGCCGGCATGGTCGCTCCCGACGAGACCACCTTCGAGTACATCAAGGGCCGCCAGCACGCACCCAAGGGCGAAGAGTGGGACAAGGCAGTCGAGTACTGGAAGAGCCTGCCCACCGACGAAGGCGCCGTCTTCGACAAGGAAATCTTCATCAACGCTGACGAGCTCGAGCCCTTCGTCACCTGGGGCACCAACCCCGGCCAGGGTGTACCGCTGAGCCACACCGTTCCCTCCCCGGACGACTTCGAGGACGAGAACGATAAGGTCGCAGCAGAGCGCGCCCTCGAATACATGGGCCTGGAGGCGGGTACCCCCATGAAGGAAATCCCCGTGGACGTCGTCTTCCTGGGCTCCTGCACCAACTCCCGCATCGAGGACCTGCGCGCCGCAGCGGACATCGTGCGCGGCCGCACCATCGCCGAGAACGTGCGCATGATGGTCGTTCCCGGCTCCCAGAAGGTCCGCGCGCAGGCAGAAGCAGAAGGCCTGGACAAGGTCTTCAAGGACTTCGGCGCCGACTGGCGCTTTGCCGGATGCTCCATGTGTCTGGGCATGAACCCCGACCAGCTGGCACCCGGTGAGCGTTGCGCCTCCACCTCGAACCGTAACTTTGAGGGCCGCCAGGGTAAGGGTGGTCGCACCCACCTGGTCTCCCCGGTGGTTGCTGCCGCAACCGCTGTGCGCGGTACCCTGTCCGCCCCGTCCGACGTCGTGGCCTAGCACGCCGCTATAGCTAAGGAGCCATTATGGAACCCATTATTAAGCACACCGGCATTGGCGTGCCGCTGCGTTCTTCGAATGTTGATACCGATCAGATTATCCCCGCGGTCTACCTCAAGCGCGTGACCAAGACCGGCTTCGACGACGCGCTCTTCGCCAACTGGCGCAAGGACCCCGAGTTCATCCTGAACCAGGAGCCCTACAAGCACGGTAGCGTTCTGGTGGCCGGCCCCGACTTCGGCACCGGTTCCTCGCGTGAGCACGCCGTGTGGGCGCTGCGCGACTACGGCTTCAAGGTCGTTATCTCGGCCCGTTTCGCTGATATTTTCCGCGGCAACTCGGGTAAGCAGGGCCTGGTCACCGCGCAGGTTGCACAGGACGATATCGAGCTGATCTGGAAGGCGCTGGAGCACGAGCCCGGCACCGAAATCACCGTTGACCTGGAGTCCAAGACCGTAACCGTGGGTGCGCTGGTTGTTCCCTTCGAGATTGACGACTACGTGCGCTGGCGCCTCATGGAGGGCCTGGACGACATCGGTCTGACCCTGCAGAACCTCGAGGCTATCGAGGCGTACGAGGCGAAGCGCCCCTCGTGGATGCCCCGCACCCAGGAACTCTAAATAGGGGGAGCTCTAAGCCGAGCGCTCTAAACGCGGAGCTCTAAGGCATAGATAAAGCTCGAAGGCGGTGACTGAATCAGTCGCCACCTTCGAGCTTTTCTGTGCCTTGAGCTTTTCTAAGCTCTCTAAAACCTTGGTACACATACAAATGCGCCTCCCCGGAGTATTCTTCCGGGGAGGCGCATTCATTGACTATCTTAGAGTGCACCCTCAGTGATGGGGGTGTTCAGGGTTGCGTTCTCGGTGCAGCTGTACAGTGCAGCCGAACCGGGGGAACGCACGCCCGCGGTCGGGTTTGCGTTCTGCGCGGTGGCAAGAGCGAAATCAGAAACCACCTCGTGGTTAATGTAGCTGCCGCCTGCGCCGCCGCCGCTGCTCAGGGCGCTGAGCGAGTAGATGTTGCCTTCGTTCTCAAACTGCACCTGGCGGCCGAAAACGCCCTCGTAGTATGAGCCAACGGTCCAGATGTTCAGGCCTGCGCCGCCGCCGCCGTAGCCTGCGCCACCACCGGATGCTACGGAGGCGAGGGAGAGCTTGCCCTGGGTTCGGGAAAGCAGTGCGCCCGAGCCGCCCTTACCGCGGTAAGAGCCGGTTGCGTTCGCACCGCCGGTGCCCTTTTCTCCCTCATGCACGGAGTCGCCCCCGTAGAGGTAGTAGCGCGGGAAATCGTACGACTCGAACCAGGAGGTAGACATGGGCATGAGCTTCAGCTCGTTGTTCTCGTCGAGGATGCCGATCATTGCCTCGCCGAGGGCGCCCGCCACGCCGGAGCGGCCAGCGGTACCGCCGGTGACCATGAAGCGCATGTCGAGGGTCTTGTCGTCCTCGTCGAGGGGCTTGAATTCCTGGTAGGGGCTTGCCACGAGCATGCCACCCTGACCGGTGTTGTCGGTGCCCAGGTCGCCGCCTGCGCTACCGCCTGCGGTGCTGTTGGCATCGCTGTGTTCCATGGCGATACGCAGTGCCGGGTTCAGCTGATCCTTGGGCTGGGTGTCGAAGATGCGCTGGTGGGTGGTGAGGGTGCCCAGCTGCGCACCGCCGCCGCCCGCGCCTGCCACGGCTACGACGGTGACTGAGCCGTCACGAACGAGCTCGACCGCGGAGGAACCGCCGCCGGACGCGCCGTACACGTAGCCGCTGTCGGAGCCCACTACCTGCGCACTGCCGGTTGCATTGCTGGAGCCGGTGGAGTCGCCGCCTGCAGCGTAGCCTTCGCCGCCGAGTGCGGGGTTCGCGCCGGATGCAGAGCCGACGCCGCCGTTACCCGCCCAGACGCGCAGGATGTCGCCGGACTTGACCGCCAGAACGCCGCTGAGCTGTGCACCGGCACCGCCGCCAGCCAGGGAGGCGTTCGTGACGTCGGTCAGGTAGCGGGGGGTGAAGGAGGTTGCGGCACCGCCGGCACCGCCTACAAGGTCGAAGCGGACTCGTCCAACGCCTTCGGGGACGAGCCATTCGGTGTATGCGCCTGCCTTATCGTCGTAGCCGGTTGCGGTCGGCTTGAGAGTCAGGGCGGGGGAGCAGGTGGGCTCGCCGCTTGCCGCCCATGCGGGGACGGTTGCGCTGGCGAGGATGACGGGGGCGCTCCATGCTGCGCCCTGTACGAGGCGACGGCGCGAAATGCGTGATGCAGTGTTGTGATGTGTCATTTTTGGGGTCCTCCGGTAGTTCGCGGATGCAGCCGCGAAGTAACCTGTGGTTGGTTGCGATGCGCCGTGGTTTTCGGTTGACTTTCGAATATTTACGGTGATGTTGAAGTGAATTTTTGAAGTTGAAGTGAACCAGGAAGCCGAACCGTTTTAGCTGGGCGTCATCGCAAGGTTGTATGCAGTGAATGCACGCCCGTTCCCTGCCGTGTGGCCCCGTACTGCGAGGAGCAACGGCAATGCCGGCGCCGATGCCGCAGTTGAGAGCTGGTTGGCTTCTCCTTGAGAGTGGAGGCGCCGCTCAGCGGGCACGAGTGTGCACGTTATTGTAGGGGTGAGGTTGCTCTCAAGTTCAAATTCGTGCGTCAAAAAGACGAAACTAGCGTCAAATTTCGGTGAAGAACCTAAAAATGTTTGCATTAGTGTGAATGTTTGTGTATCTTTTTGTTTTTTCCGGCTCTGAATCTGAGGGCTCAGACCGGTTTTTCACATACACATCAGAGCAAAATCCCAGTCACGAGTTCCAAAGGTTCTTCAGTGTTTGGAGCACCTTTACGCAGGGCTTAGAATAATGATGAATATATGCGCCCGTTTCGCCCTGCTACCGGCAGGGGCGCGGCACGACAGAACGCGGCGCATCGGCACACTGTTAAAGTTCGGCGTAAACCAGCCGACTCCACAAAGGATTTTTAATGACTGAGAACATCAGCAAGCTTCGCATTGAAGGTGGCACTCCGCTCGTTGGTGAAGTTCACGTTCGAGGCGCCAAGAACCTGGTGCCCAAGGCTATGGTCGCAGCACTGCACGGTTCGACTCCCTCGACCCTGCGTAACGTTCCCGACCTGAGCGATGTTGAAATCGTTACCACCCTCGTGGAGCTGCACGGCGCGAAGGTTGACTACGACCGTGAAGCCGGTGTTCTGACCCTCAACCCCGCACAGGATGCAACCACCGCTGCAAAGAACGCAGAGGAGATTCAGCTCTTCGGCGGTAACTCTCGCATCCCGATTCTGATGGTGGGCCCGCTGCTGCACACTCTCGGTACCGCGCGCATCCCCAACCTGGGTGGCTGCAAGATCGGTGACCGACCCATTGACTACCACATGTCTGCATTGCGCAAGTTCGGTGCGGTCGTTGAGAAGGACGACGAAACCGGCACCACCCTGATTGTTCCCGAAGAGGGTCTGAAGGGTGCAGAGATTGTGCTGAACTACCCCTCCGTGGGTGCTACCGAGCAGGTTCTGCTCACCGGTGTGCGCGCTAAGGGTAAGACCATCCTGCGTAACGCTGCGATTGAGCCCGAAATTATTGACCTGATTGCTGTTCTGCAGAAGATGGGTGCAATCATCTTCATTAACGAGGACCGCACCATCGTCATTGAGGGCGTGGACGAGCTGACCGGCTACGACCACACTTCCCTGCCCGACCGTAACGAGTCCGCTTCTTGGGCTTCTGCGGCTCTGGCTACCGGCGGCGACATTTTCGTGCGCGGCGCAGCTCAGAAGGATATGACTGCGTTCCTGAACCAGTTCCGCAAGATGGGCGGCCTGTACGAGGTGACCGCTGACGGTATTCGCTTCACCCACCCGGCTCAGCGCACCCCCGGTGCTCAGCTGAAGCCCATCGTCTTTGAGACCAACGTGCACCCCGGCTTCATGACCGACTGGCAGCAGCCCCTCGTAGTGGCGCTGACCCAGGCTAAGGGTGCGTCCATCGTGCACGAGACCGTGTACGAGGAGCGTTTTGGCTTCACCAACGCCCTGAAGCAGATGGGCGCAGATATTGTCGTTATGCGTGACTGCGTGGGCGGCGCACCCTGCCGTTTCGAGGGTAAGGGCTACGGTCACTCCGCTATTATTTCTGGCCCCACCCCGCTGACCGGTGCCGACATTGAGGTTCCGGACCTGCGCGGCGGCTTCTCCCACATTATTGCTGCTCTGACTGCTAAGGGCACCTCTCACGTGAGCGGTGTTGAGCTGATTGCTCGCGGCTACGAGAACTTCGAGGAGAAGCTCAAGGGCCTGGGTGCCAACTTTGAGGTGCTGGCACGCAAGGCGTCGAAGGCTCCCAAGCCCGATGCAGCAATCGTCGTTGTTGAGCCCGAGGAAGTTGAGGTTCAGGACTAGTGAGCGGACAGCAGGGAAAGCAGGCTCTGCCTGAGATTGAGCCCACCGCCTCCGGTGATGCTCTGTACAAGGTGCTCGGTAACGCTGCGCGCGGGCTGTACAAGCTCATCGCGCGCGTTGAGATTACCGGCCGTGAGAACCTGCCTAAGAGCGGCGGGTACATTATCGTGGCTAACCACACCACTGAGCTTGACCCGGTGACCGTGGCTTTCCCTGCTTTCGTTGAGGGCGCCCTGCCGCGCTTCTTGGCGAAGGATTCGCTCTTCCGTGCTCCCGTGCTCGGCTACATTATGCGCAAGCTCGCGCATATTCCTGTGGTTCGTGGTTCGGTGGATGCGCGTAAGTCCCTGATTACTGCCCGCAAGATTGTTGAGGCTGGCGGTGCCGTCGTGATTTTCCCGGAGGGCACCACCACCCACGATCCGCAGCTGTGGCCCATGCAGGCGCGTACCGGCGCGGCTCGTCTGGCTCTTGCGACCGGCGCACCCGTCTTCCCGGTGGCGCACTGGGGCGACGAGCAGATTCTCGGTTACGTGGACGAGGCCGGCGAGGACGGCCGCATCAAGGAGAAGCGTAAGATTTCGCTGTTCCCGCGCAAGACCGTTCGCGTGAAGGTCGGCAAGGCTCTGGATATTGCCTCCCTCGTTGAGGACTCCAGCCCCGAGGCTAAGCACACCCGCACCGAACTGGGCGTGGTCACCGACGCAATGCTGGACGCTATCACCGCCGAGCTGGAGAAAATCCGCGGCGAGAAGGCTCCGGAGGGTCGTTGGAACCCGCGCACTAAGCGTCGTGAAGCCCCCGGTACCCCCTCGGGGCCGGTCGGTGGCGCGCTTGGTGAACCGGACGAAAAGTAGCATCCCAGCTGGGAGAATCGTAGAGGCCCTGACAGATGCCGCGGCTATTCGCTGAGGCGCCTGTCAGGGACTCGCACAATAACCTCGCAAGGAAGAGAGGCAGGTGTTTTCGTGACCTTCTTTGGACGCACCCCCGCAGCAAGCCCTGAATTTACCCCTCCGGCAACCGTGCAGTCTATTGCGGTGCTCGGCGCCGGTAGCTGGGGCACCGCTTTCGCTAAGATTGCGGCGGACGCTACCCGTGAGCGCGGCGATGACACTCGCGTGACCCTCATCGGTCGTGATGAGCAGGCGATGGCTGAGTGCGAGCGCACCCGCGAGAACGCCCGCTATTTTCCGGGAATGAAGCTGCCGGATAATATTCACTTCACGGCGGATGCCCCCGCGGCGCTGACCGGTGCCGATATTGTGGTTCTTGCCCTGCCCGCGCAGGTGCTGCGTTCGCAGTTGCAGAGCTTCGCCCGCTATATTGAGCCGAACGCCATGCTGGTGTCTTTGGCGAAGGGCCTGGAGACCGGTACGGGTCTGCGCATGTCGCAGGTCATTACCGAGGAGCTGGAAGAGGCTATGGCTCTGCGCGGTGCCGATGTGCGCGCGATTGGCCATATTCCGCACCGCGTGTGCGTGCTGTCGGGCCCGAACCTCGCGAAGGAAATCATGGGGGAGGAGCCTACCGCCTCCGTGGTTGCGGCTCGCACTCTGCCGGTGGCTGAGGCTGTGGCTCACGCGATTGCGTGCGGTTACTTCCGCCCGTACACCAACACGGATGTGGTTGGTACCGAAATTGGCGGCCTGGTCAAGAACGTGATTGCGCTCTGCGTGGGTATCTGCGAGGGCCGTAATTACGGCGATAACTCGAAGGCATCCATTATGACGCGCGGCCTGGCGGAGATTACCCGCCTGGCGGTGGCGTTGGGTGGCGAGGCTGCGACCATGAGCGGTCTTGCTGGCATGGGCGACTTGATTGCGACCTGCTCTTCGCCGTTGTCCCGTAACCACACGGCGGGTCGTCTGCTGGCTCAGGGTATTTCCCCTGACCGCCTGCACGAGCACATGAGCCAGACTGCCGAGTCGATTAAGTCGGCTCCCGTGGTGGCTGAGTTGGCTCGCCGTCACGGCGTGGAGATGCCCATCGTGGAGGCTGTGGTGGCGGTGCTTTCGGGTCGCATTGGCATTGAGGACTTGGCGCCTCAGCTGCTGGGGCGTTCCCTTAAACATGAAGGGCATTAAGAGCACGCAATGAACCTGAGCTCGGTAACCACCGCTGTGTTGGGCTCCGCAGGGTATGGGGCGCTGTGTGCTGCAGCTACAGGGTCGGTAGCTCAAAAAACCGAGTGCGATCGCCCGGTATACCTGTGGGAACCCGCCGATATGGGAGAAACCGCGCACCAGCTTCCGGTGACTTACACCACCGATATATACGAGGCTCTTGAGAGCGCCGATATTGTGGTGGTTCCCTGGGGCGAACAGGCTGATTCGTGCCCCGAGGAGATGACGGGGGTCATGGCATTCCGCCGATGGGCATACCTGCTGCCTCAAACCGCTATAGTGCTCGCAGCCGCAGGTTCTGCCGAGGACACCATGAACGTGTCTGAATATCTGCGGCAGATACTGCACACTGAGTTTCCAACGCGGCGTGAACGTGTGGCGGTGCTAACTATTACCGCTCATCATCTGGCGGGTACAGGTGTGATGGAACCGGTAAAAACTCACCCCAGGCGCCCCCGCACCGCCACTCTCACCACCGACGATGCGCACATGCATCAGCTGATTACCGCCTTATTTGATGGGCCTGTGCTGCGTATTCACCGTGCGCCATGACCCCGGTATCTGCGGTTACCGCAGCTTGGGTACTAGTGTCAGAAAGGCCCGTAAGAGACGATACAATGGGCTGTAAGTGGGGCGGGTACGCCCCGAAACGAACAGGGAGAAATATATGACCGAGAAGAAGACCGTCGCCCTGCTGTGCGGTGGCCGCTCCTCCGAGCACCCGATTTCGCTCATTACCGCTGCCGGCGTTCTGGGCGCTATTGACCGCACCGCCTACGACGTCATCACTATCGGTATTACCCGTGACGGCCGCTGGTACCTGACCGACGAGCAGCAGCTTGCCGAGCTGACTGCTGGCACACGCGGTACCGCAGAGTTCCCCGAGGGTACCCAGCAGGTGTTCCTGCCAATGGGCGCCGGCGATTCCCGCCTGACCCTGGTGGATGCTGAGGGTAACGTTACCCGCACTGCACCGGTAGACGTTGTGTTCCCGCTGCTGCACGGCCCCTTCGGTGAGGACGGCACCGTGCAGGGTCTGCTGGAAATGGCTGACTTGCACTATGTGGGTTGCGGTGTGACCGCATCCGCTGTGGGTATGGATAAGCACTTCATGAAGGTTGCTTTCGAGTCCGCTGGCCTGGAGGTCGGCCCCTACGAGGTCGTCACCAACCGCCAGTGGGAGCACGAGGACCGCGAGCAGATTCTGGAGCGCGTGCTGAAGCTGGGCTTCCCCATGTTCGTGAAGCCGACCCGCGCAGGTTCTTCCTTCGGTATTACCAAGGTGGATTCGGTGGAGGAGCTCGTGCCCGCGATTGAAGAGGCACGCCGCCACGACCCGAAGATCATTATTGAGGCGGGTATTGTGGGCCGCGAAATCGAGTGCGCTGTGCTCGACGGCCACCACGGCGAGATGCCGCGCGCATCCTACCCTGGCGAGATTGAGGTTGTGGATCAGGACCATGGCTTCTACGACTTTGAGGCAAAGTACGTTTCTGAGTCTTCCGCTGTGACCGTGTGCCCGGCGAACCTGCCGCAGGACGTGCAGGATCGCCTGCGTGAGCTGGCTGTGAAGGCGTTCCTGGCACTGGATGGTGAGGGTCTGTCTCGTGCGGACTTCTTCTACACAGAGGATGGCCGCCTGGTCATCAACGAGGTGAACACCATGCCCGGCTTCACCCCGATTTCGATGTACAAGACCATGTGGGAGAACACCGGCATCTCTTACACTGACCTGATTAGCGAGCTGCTGACCCTGGCGATGGAACGCCCCCTGGGCCTGCGCTAGTTCTTGAGGTAGCGCTAGTTCTGAGACTGCGTTAGTTCTTGGGCGTGCTGTCGTTTTGACTGCGCTCAGTTATTGAATACGTAGTGGCGGGGGGAGTATCCCCTGTTGTAAGGCGCCTCGGTGCGGATTCTTGAGGGATTCGCGCCGGGGCGCTTTTTGCGCGGTGGGCAAGTTCAGTCTGTGCGGGAGGGGTAATTGGTACGTATTAGCCTCTAAATCTTTATGAGAATCGCTCGAATTTCACCCGTGGGAAAAATCACTCATACTCGCCTCGGGGCTGCTTGGATGATGGAGTGCAAGTTTTAAAGTGCTATTGATAAGGCAAAACGTAATTCTGCTCATAAGTGCATGAAATGATGCTTCTAGGTAACGAAAAGGTATTGTTGGTGGTCGTTGCACATCTTGAAGCTCAAAGATTGGTATGAAAGCGCTAAAATGAGTAATGAAGAAAAAGCCGATTCGGTAGAATAGATGAAGGTATATCCAATCTGCCCTAGCGATTGGGTATCTATTCACTCACAACGTATCAGAAAGTCAAGGACAACCTTTGGGAAAACGAAACCGTAAGGTGGTCTCTGCGAGTCTGGCGACAGCACTGGTTGCTTCCGGAAGCCCCTACGTAGCCTCATTTGCTCAAGATGTGCAGGAGGCAGCGTCTCAGGTTCCGCCCAACCCTGTCGGCACCGCAAGCCAAACCCTGGACCCCACCGCAAACGCGGCATCTTCCTCTCAGACGGCAGTACCCACGCTCGCAACCGTGAGCGCATGGCCCACCGCTCAGGGGGACAATAAGACTGACAAAGCGCAGGCAGAGCCCACCGCTCAGCCTAGCGCTTCTTCGAGTGCTCAGCCCACCGCTAGTGCTGAGCCTTCCGCAAGTGCTACGCCCAGCCCGGATGCGAACGCTACCGCGCAGCCTACTGCCGAGCCCACCGCTTCTGCTAGTGCGACTGCAAGCCCGAGTGCTACGGCGAGTCCTAGTGTAGAGCCCTCTAAGGATGCGACCGCTGAACCTACCGCTACGCCGACCGTAGCTCCTAGCGCAAGTGCTGAACCGAGTGTTGCTCCTACCGCAACTCCGACGGCTGAGCCGACTGTAGCTCCGACTGCGGAGCCTACGGTCCAGCCGACGGTAGAACCTACTGTTGCTCCCACTCCGGAACCGACCGTTGCGCCTACTGTGGAGCCCACCGCGGAACCCACCAAGGATGCAACTCCTGAGCCTACGGTAGAGCCCATCCCTGAACCTACTCCCGAGCCGACGAAGGACGTAACTCCCGAGCCGACCCCGGAGCCCACTCAGGATCCGACTCCGGAACCTACTCCCGAGCCTACTCAGGACCCCACACCGGAACCGAATCCGGAGCCCACTCCTGAACCGAACCCGGAGCCCACTCCTGAACCTACTCCCGAGCCGACCCAGGACCCCACTCCGGAACCGAACCCGGAGCCGACCCAGGATCCCGTCCCGGTTCCCGAGCCGACTAAGGACGTAACTCCCGAGCCGACCCAGGAGCCCTCTCAGGTTCCGGTCGTCCCGGCCCCGGTTCAGGATCCGACTCAGGAGCCCTCCAAGGAAGCTAAGCAGGAGCCGACTAACGAGCCGACCAAGGACGCGGTTATCCCCGTGATTCCGGTAGCTCCCGTAGCTCCGGTAGAGGATAACAAGGACAGCTCGGACTCCAAATCGGTTACCCCGATCGAGACCGAACCTGTTGCTCCGATTCCTCCGGCGAACAACCCGGTGACCGTCCCCGGCAATCGTCAGGAAGTCTCTGGGGAAGATGTCATCATCTCCATTGAGCTTCCGCGACCGGGCAACTCCTCTGAATCCTCAAGTTCCTCTTCGGGATCTTCGAGCTCTTCACCGAGCAAGGCACCGAGCGACAGGCTTGATGGCGAGGATGACGATCCGTTGCGTTCCGGCGGTACCACCCTTGGACGAATTGCAGCCAATAACGGCTCGAATGACTCCATCCCGGGTGCGGCAGACTGGGTTGCTGGATACCTCTCGCGCAATAAGACCGACGAGGACCACTCCCGCGAGGTAAGCCCCTCGAGCTCCTCAAGCTCGGTATCCGCTTCGAAATCGCCTAGCTCCTCCACCTCGGCTAGCGCCAGCCGCTCCGCAAAGAGCGTGGCAAAGGCTGACGGCGCGAACGCCGCCCAGGAGCAGGCTGTGAAGAATGCGGACGCGGACGATTCCGGACTTTCCGGCATTGCACCGCTGATCCTCTTCTCACTCATCGGTCTGGTGCTGATTGCTCTTGCAATCCGCTACTTCAGCCGCGGAGCATAAGGCAAACATAACGCGTAAGAATACGCGATAATAGAGGATGTGAATCCTCAGATTTTTAGCGAAACGCGGGACAACCCCATGCGAGAGACACCTCTCTCAAAGCTGGGGGAGTCCCGCGTTCTGCGCGCTTTCATGCCGATTATCAACGCCCACAACGAGCAGGTTGCCGCAGCAGCACGCCAGGCGGGACGCATCGAACCCCTCGAGGTGGGCCCCGGTGACGACTGCGCTGTCCTCGCCGCGCCCGCGCCCGGTCAGCGTACCGTGGTCACCACCGACACTCTCGTTGAGGACCAGGACTTCATGAACCTCTGGCCCGGCGGTATCGCACGGGCGGGTGAGGCCGGTGAGTTCATTCTGGAACCCGCCCGCAGTAGCGGCTACGATGTGGGGCGCAAAGCCGCGACCCAGAACCTCGCCGACGTTGCCGCCATGGGTGCACGCCCGGTGAGCCTCTTCATCTCCCTGAGCCTGCCCGGTAGCACTCCTTACGGTTGGATTGACGGCTTCGCCCACGGCATTGTGGACGGAATCAACGCCTGCGGAGCCACCGAATGCGTGATTGGCGGCGGCGATATTGGCGACTCCACCGAAATGTCGGTGACCGTCACCGCCCTCGGCTACACGGATCGCGCCGTGTTGCGCTCCGGCGCGCGCCCCGGCGACACCATCGCCCTGGCGGGGCGTACCGCCTGGTCCGATGCCGGTCTGCGCCTGCTGCTCAACCCGCTCTCCCTGCCCGCCACGGCACTACTGCGTGTCATTGTCGCAGGTCAGGATGCTGAGGCGGCGCTGGGTGCGGTGGCTCAGGCGTGGGCTCAGCGGCAAGCTGAGAAGCAAGCTGAAGGTACTGGTGCTCTTCCTGCTGGCGCTCTTCCCGAGGGGCTTATCGAGCTCGTCCGCACCCTCACCCCCGAAGATGCCGCGCACATGATTGCGGTCTGCGAGCGCGCCGTCGAATCACAGCACCACCCGGTCAGCCCCATCCCCGCCGGTGAGGTGGCGCGCCAGCATAAGGCAAGCTCCATGCTGGATCTTTCTGACGGACTCGTCAAGGACGCCGGACGAGTTGCCGCCGCCTCCGGGGTGCAGATGCGCCTCGACCGTGCCGCCGTGGATGCGTTCGCCGAGCCGCTGCTACCGTTGGCGCGCCTGCTGCTGGCGATTGGTGAGCGCAACGAAGCGGGGGAGAGCCCCGCATCCCTGGCGCGCACCTTCGTGCTGGTTGGCGGGGAAGACCACGGTCTGCTGGCGACCTTCCCCGGTGAGGTGCCCGAAGAGTTCGTGCCCCTGGGCACCTGCGTGGCGGACGCCCCGGAGCGCGGTCTGAGTGCCGAGCTCTACGGTGCCGAGCGCCGCCACAATGCGGTGACCGGCGCGGCGGTCGTCATGGACGGCCGCTCCCTGGACGGCATGGGCTGGGAACACTACGGGGCTTCCGCGTAGGAGCTTCTGCGTAGGAGCTCCACCGAGCGTCGCGAGGTGCGTGCGGTTTGTAAGTTTAGTCCGGGCTTTCATCCTCCGTGCTTTCATCCCGCGGGATAGACGACGGGCAATACCGTACATTTAACCGAAATTGCCTAGAATAGAAGTACGAAATAGGCTGGATCCCGCCCGTGCCGCGGGCACTGAGAAATCAGTTGGGAACTAACCGGGAAATCAGTCGGGAACTAGCCACAAACTCAGCCGAGAACTAGTCGAGAACCGCGCGAAACCGACGAAACTGACGAGGAGGGTAGCGTGAACGCAGAACAGAACCAGCGCACCGAAGAACGCGAGATTTACCGCCGCGCCTGCGTGCGCGCCTACCGCTTCGGTGTAGCGTGGTCCACCGCCGCCCGCACCACCATCGAACGCTACCGCGAGGCGCTCAACGAGCTCAACGGGTTCCCCGTGCCCGATAAGGACACCGGCTCCAATATCGCCCACACCCTGCTGACCCTGACCGAAGAGTTTGAGCGGGGCATGGAACAGGTTCTTCCCGCTGGCGAAATTCCCGGCGGGGAGAGCGCGTGCGTGCCCGAGGCGGCGGGCGCCTCCGAAGAGGAAACCCTCGCCCACCTGTGGATTCAGCTGGGCGGAATCTACGAGCACGCGATTATGCGCGCATCCCGCGTGGCGCGCGGCAACTCGGGGACCCTGCTCTGCGCCTGGGCGCTGGAGGCGGTGCGCAGCTACTGGTTCCTGCCCGGAAACCTTGCCCAGGAGCTCGGCGACACGGGCGATGAGCTGCCGCTCGTGCGCACCCTGGAAGCAGACTACGAGCGTGTGCTGGCTGGCGGTTCCCTGCCGAAGCATCGCGAAGTGAAGCTGGAGTACGCCCACGCGGAGGCGCGCGCGATGGCGTTCGCGGCTGAGCGTATTCGCGCCAGCGTGGGGGAACAGATGGTGCCCTCCACGATGCTGTCGGTCATGGTGGAGCTCGCCCGCCTGGACGCACACTATGATGCATCACAGGACGCAGAAGCTGCCGACGAGGCGCTGAAAGAGCGTCGACGTGCGCTGATGCGTGCCGCTCTGGAACGTACCGCGCAGTTCCCGCCCTCACCCGAGCTTGCAGGTTTCGTGGATGCCGGCGCGCTCGGCTTCTACCTTGCCGTGGTGCACTCCAACCCGCGTTGGGAGGGGGCGACCCTGAACGAGGCGCAGGTGGAGTCCATGCTGCGTGCCCCCTCTGCCGGTGTGACTTCTGTAGCCGGTTCTGCGGCACGAGTGGGTTCTGAACAGGCGGACGCTGAACCTGCCGAGCACGCAGAAAGTGAGGGGCAGAGCGGCTGGGAGCTTATGGGTACGCTGACCTGCGAGCCCCTCGCCCTGGCGCAGCTGCGCCCCGAACTTGAAGCCATGGGCGACAGCCTGCTCATTACGCCCCTGGACATGGCGGCTGGACTCTGGGCGCTGCACGTGCACGTTCCCGACATCGACCCCGCCCGCGAGCTGATTATGGGCTACGGTCAGTGGTCGGATGAGCGTATTTCCTCCCTGGCGGATGGTCGTCACGCCGACCACGCGTGCGGTGCGGAGGGCGGCGCATGAGCCCCGCCCGACGTTCCGTGAACCCGCAGCAGGAAGCCCTGGACTTGGGGCTTCCCGAGCCTGTTCCGGTCAAAACTAAGCCGACAAATAAGCCCGCGAAAGCTGAGGCAGCGCAGGGTGAGCCCGTAGACCCAACGGCTGTGGAGCCTACCCGCGCCGGTTCTGCGACCCGAGCTGGTTCTGCGACCCGTGCTGATTCTGCGACCCGAGCCCAGCCGCGGAAAAAGGATGCGCCGCTACTGAGCGATGAGCAGCTCCGCACCACCGCCGAGCTGACCGTGCGTGATCTTGCCGCCTACGCCCGAGGTGAGGTGAGCCGCACCGAGCTGAGCGAACGCGCGGCACAGCGCGCCAGCGCACCCTACCGTAAGGCGCTCAAGACGCTCAAACATTCGCTGGGCCCCGCCGCGCACACCATGACCGACGACGCTATCTACGAGCTGGTCGATATTGCGTTGGCGGCGCGGCAGGCAACTCAGCCGGAAGCACATCAGCCGGAATCACATCTGCCGGGGGAACCTGCACGGAAAGCACTCGCCCGGACGAAACCGGCTCAGAAGGAACCTGTTCAGAAGGAACCGAGCCCGCAGGAGAGCGAAATTGCCGCGCGGGCTACTTCGGCGCGCCCGCAAAAGGTAAGGAAGGCAAGCGAAGAGGGCGAGCAGAAGCCCGCGCTGAAGAAGAACGCGCCAAAGAAGATCGAGCCCGAGACAGAAGCTGAAAAGTCCGCGACCAAGAAGGCCGTAGCGAAGAAGACCGCTCCCGCAGAGAAAGCGCCTGCCGCTCAACCCGCTACCGCCGAGAAGACTCCGGCAAAGCTGAAAACCACTGCGCAGAAAAACCCAGCACAGAAGAGCCCTGCGAAGAAAGCGTCCGCGAAGAAGACAGCTACTAAGCAAGCTACTACTCAGAAAGCTGCGGCTGAGAAGCCCGTATCAGCCGCCGCGGAGGCTAAGAGCCGTGCCCTGGCGCGTTACGCCTCCGAAGACCGCATCGAAAATGCGCCGCTCAAAAAGTACCTGCCAGCGCCCAGCGCCAAGGCAATCGCTACGCACCTGGACCTGCACACCGTCGGGGAGATGCTCGAATACTTCCCGCGCAAATACCTGCCGCGCGGTGAGCTCAGCTCCTTCGCCGAACTCGTTGAAGGCCAGGACGTCACCATCATTGCCCGCGTGGTGCACGTGAGCACCCGAACCATGGCGGCACGCCGCGGCAAAATCACGGAAGTGACCATCACCGACCGGCTTTCCGACGCCACCGGGCAGGACGCACCCGCAGGTTTTGGTGGCCCTGTATCCGTGGTGCCCGGGCGCGCTAACCGCCCCGGCACATCTGGCACATCTAGCGTATCCGGCGTGCCCGCGCAGAACTGGCAGGCGACCGGGATGCACAACCCGCGCATCAACGCGCTCGCTAACTCCAGGCAGAACCCAGCTGCCCAGAACCCTGTGCAGGGCAGGGGCGCGCAGCCCGCCTCCTACAGCGGCTACGCAGATAGCTACGGCCAAGATTCGTTTGCGCAGGATAGTTTTGCGCAGGATAGTTTCGCGCAGGGAGGCCTCTTTGGCGTGCCCGCACCCAGCATGACGAACCCCGGTGCGCTCATCGGCTCGCAGATGAAGCTTTCCTTCTTCAACGCCTGGACCGCCGCCCGCGAAATCCGCGAGGGTGAAACCATGATGTTCTCCGGCAGGGTCGGCATCTACCGCGGCGAATACACCCTCACCAACCCGCACTACGCCCTGCTCTCGAAGGACGCCTCCGGCGCGGACGTTACCGACGCCGCCACCGCCCCCGTGCCCGTCTACCGCGCCCCCGTGAAGCTGCCCACCGACCGCATTAGTGGCTACATGGCGCAGCTGCTCGAAAAGGTGCCGCTCAAAGAACTTGAAGACCCGGTACCCTACACGATTCGTCGCGCCCGTAAGGTGCCCTCGCTGGAGTGGACGTACCGCGCCCTGCACACCCCCGACTCGGAGGACACCTGGCGTGCCGCGCAGGCGCAGATGCGTTACCGCGAGGCATTCGTGCTGCAGAGCGCGCTCGCCCGCCTGCATTCAGTGCGTGCCGCGCACCTGACTCAGTCGCGCCCCGCCGTGGAGGGCGGCCTCGCCGATCGACTGCTTCAGGTTCTGCCCTACGAGCTGACCGAGGGGCAGCAGAAGGTGGGCGCTGAGATTGCCGCGGATTTGTCGAGTGAATCGCCCATGAACCGCCTGCTGCAAGGTGACGTGGGTTCCGGTAAGACCGTGGTGGCTCTGCGCGCCATGCTGCAGGTTGCTGATGCGGGCGGCCAGTCCGCGATGCTCGCCCCGACCGAGGTGCTCGCCGAGCAGCATTTGCGTTCGGTGCTGGACATCCTGGGGGATATGGCGGCGCCCGAAGACTCTGATGCTGACGATTCAGCCGCCGGTTCTGCCGAGGGAATCCCTACGGGGAGCGGGGAGGAACCCCGCCGTGTGCGTGTGCGCCTGCTGACCGCCTCCATGGGCACCCGCGCCAAGCGCAAGGTACTGCAGGAACTCGCCGACGGCACCGCCCAGATTGTGATTGGCACCCACGCCCTGCTTTCCGATGAGGTGAGCTTCCACGATTTGGGTCTGGTCGTCGTGGACGAGCAGCACCGCTTCGGCGTGGAGCAGCGCGACAGCCTGCGCGGCACTGACGGCGCCCTGCCGCACCGCCTGGTCATGACCGCAACGCCCATTCCGCGTACCGTCGCCATGACCGTGTTCGGTGACCTGGACGTATCCGTGCTCGACACCCTGCCCGCGGGCCGCCAGAAAATCTCAACGCACGTGGTGCCCCTCGCCGAGAAGCCCGCCTGGGCGTCCCGGCTGTGGAGACGCGCCCGCGAAGAAATCGACGCGGGCCACCAGGTGTATGTTGTTGTACCCAAAATCGGGGAGGATGGCGACAGCTTGGAGGAGGGCGCCGCGTTCTTTGGCGCATCCAGCCTGAACGGTGCTGGAACTGGCGCGGGTGCGGGCAACTCTGCCCAGGGATATTTCGGTCAGGGCGGTAGCGCCAGTAGCGACGGCAAGGTTCAGCTGACCTCGGTCGCCTCAATGTACTCCTACCTGAGCGCCGAGGACGCCCTCGTCGGCGTGCGTATCGGCACCCTGCACGGCCGCATGGACCCGGCGGAGAAGACCGCCGCCATGACCGCTTTCGAGCGCGGAGAGATTGACCTACTCATCAGCACCACCGTCATTGAGGTGGGCGTGAACGTCCCGAACGCCACGCTCATGATCATCATGGACGCCGACCGCTTCGGCATCTCGGGCCTGCACCAGCTGCGCGGTCGTGTGGGTCGCGGCGGCTATGCGGGCACCTGCCTGCTGGTTACCCGCCAGGAGGAGGGCGGCGTGTCCCGCGAGCGCCTGGATGCGGTCGCCTCCACCACGGACGGCTTCGAGCTCTCCCGCATCGACCTGGCGCAGCGCCGCGAGGGTGATATTCTGGGTGCTGCACAATCGGGCTCGAAGAGCACTCTGCGGTTCCTGCGGGCGCTCGCCGATGCCGACATTATTGAGCGTGCCCGCGAGGATGCCCGCTCGGTGGTCGAGAAGGACCCGACGCTGGCTAAGCACCCGTCGCTGGCGCGCACGATTGACCGCGCCCTGGACGCTGACCGTGAGGCGTTCCTCGGCAGGGGATAAGCGCCCAACGGGACAGAATGCCCCGCCAGCCCCGCCTATCTATCAACCTGCCCCGCCCACCACCCGCTGAAACCGTGACGTCAACACACCGCACTAGTTAAGAGGAGAGACCTATGAGCCGTATTATTTCCGGTGCTGCCGGAGGCGTTCGCCTTGCTTCGGTTCCGGGGGATAATACTCGCCCCACCACCGACCGGGTGAAGGAATCCCTCTTCTCCAAGCTGGAGAGCTACGACATTATTCGCGGCGCCCGCGTGCTGGATGCTTTCGGCGGATCGGGTGCGCTCGGCTGCGAGGCGCTCTCGCGCGGTGCCGCCTCCGTGACTCTGCTGGACACCTACCCGAAGGCTGTTGCGGTGATTCGCAAGAACGTTGCCGCGGTGGAGAAAGCGATGGGTCGCACCGGCTCTAGCTCTACGCGCGTGCAGCAGTCGCAGGCGCTGACCTACGTGAAGTCCGCCTCCGGCCCGTGGGACCTGGTGTTTGTTGACCCGCCCTACGCTATGCCGAACGAGCAGGTCAGCGAGCTGCTGGAGGCGCTGACCCCCAAGCTTGCCGAGGGTGCCGTGGTCGTGATGGAGCGTTCTTCTCGCGATCCCGAGCCGGTGTGGGGCGAGGGGCTGTACTGTTTTTCGACCCGTCAGCACGGCGAGACGGTGCTCTACTATGTGGAGCCTGACGAGGTGGAGGAGCAGGCGGGAGACGAGTTCGGCGAGGACGCAGAAGAGCTCGCCGCCTAATCTTGTCGCCTAAGCTTGCGCTCGCCCGCATGCCGCTAATCCGCATCCTAACCAGCTCGCATCCTAAATTCGCCCGCATCTACTCATTTCAACGTCTGATATTTATTTCGTGAAGGGACCGCCATGATTGCCCTCTGCCCCGGATCTTTTGACCCCGTGCACCACGGCCACCTGGAGATTATTGCCCGCGCCGCTCAGCTCTTTGACGAGGTGATCGTGGGCGTGGCGCACAATAGCTCCAAGAAGTACCGTTTCTCCCTGGAAGAGCGTGTGCAGCTGGTGCGTGAGTCTCTGCAGGAGCTCGGCATTGAGGGCGTGAGCGTGGAGCCGATTCCGCCGGGCGTGCTGCTTGCCGAGTACGCGGCGGAGCGTGGCGCGAAGGTGCTGGTGAAGGGTCTGCGTTCGGCGACGGACTACAGTTATGAGGCTCCGATGGCGAGCATGAACCGCCACCTGGCGAAGGTTGAGACGGTGTTCTTGGCGGGTGAGGACCGCTACGGTGCGGTGTCGTCCACGATTATTCGTGAGGTGGCGTCGCTGGGTGGTGACGTGACTCCCTTCGTGCCGGAGGCGGTCGCCCGCGCGCTGAAAAACGCCTAGAAAAACCCCTAGAAAAACGCCTCATCAACCCGGGCGCGCACCACCGGGTGCGCACCCATCCGACACGCCCACTGCACAGCAAACTGTGCCGCCGACCGGGCAATTAAGTCCCCCAGCAGTAGCCCCGACCGGCCGATTAAGCGCCGCGCGGCGCCTCCTTAAGGGGATATTTAAGAGGTGAGCGCCACTTAAAGAGATTTAAAAGGCGCTTAATCTTGATTAACGGTGCGAATGACCCCTAAAATGGGACTTTGGTTTATACATTTCGTAAGGAGAAACGCCATTTCACGTGCAGACGCATCGCCGCTGGTGGTATCGGTCACTAACCTGATTCACCGCCCCGGCACCATGGAAACCCTCACCGAGGTCGTGCCCGCACCGGCAGACCTGGGTAACACGCTCATCGGCGTGGAAGAGGGTTCGGATATTGACCTCGATATTCGTATGGAGTCTGTTGTTGATGGTATCCTAGTAACCGGCTCCGTCGTTGTGGATGTACACGGCGAGTGTAGCCTCTGCTTGGATCCGATTGATTACGAGATGTCGGCCAATATTCAAGAGCTTTTCGTCTTTGAGAAGGCCCCGGCTGGCGGCCCCGAAGACGAAGTAGATGAGCAGTACGCCGTTGAGGATGATTCCATCGACCTTGAACCGGCTCTGCGGGACGCAGTAATCCTTCAACTGCCGTTCCAGCCTGTTTGTAGGGACACCTGCCAGGGTCTGTGCGCCGATTGCGGTGCGCGCCTGGAGGATGACCCCGGGCATCATCACGAGGTGTTGGATCCGCGCTGGTCGGCCCTACAGGGCCTGCTCGGTGCAGATACCGAAAACTAAATTGTTGTTACTAGAGATTGTGAGATAGCTGTGGCTGTTCCCAAGCGCAAGATGTCCCGCGCTAACACCCGCGCACGCCGTTCCCAGTGGAAGGCATCCGTGCCCCAGCTGGTTAAGACCGTTGAAAACGGTCGCGTGACCTACAGCCTGCCCCACCAGGCAAAGGTTGTAACCGACGCTGCAGGCAACGCCCTGTTCCTGGAGTACAAGGGCCGTAAGGTTGCAGACGCCTAAGAAGCGGTGAATCCTTATGACTGAATTTCCTAGTGTTGATACTAGGGAGTTGCGTAAACGTCTCGGAGTCGATATCGACGCCGAGACGTTTTTGCTATCCCTAACCCACCGCTCCTACGCCTTCGAGAACCCCGGAGTGGAGCATAATGAGCGCCTGGAGTTCCTGGGCGATTCGGTGCTTTCCCTGGCGATCGCTGAAGAAGTGTACCGACGCTACCCCGAGCTGCCCGAGGGTGAGCTCGTGAAGCTGCACCACGTGGTGGTGTCTACGGTGGCGTTGGCGAAGGTGGCACGCGACCTGGATCTGGGCAGGTACATCCTGCTCGGTAAGGGCGAGATCCACACCGGCGGCGCCGATAAGGACTCGATCCTTGCAGACACCATGGAAGCGATTTTTGGCCTGACCTACCTGCAGTGCGGTCGTGAGGCGGCTCGTGACCTGGTGCTGCGCCTGATTGCGCCGCTGCTCGATGATGAGAAGGTCCTGAACTCTGGACGCGACTGGAAGACCGAGCTGCTGAACCTCGCCACCGCCCGCGGCTGGGGAGACGTGCGCTACGAGGTCACCGGCGAGGGCCCCGATCACGCGCGCGTGTACACTGCGGTCGCTATTGTGGCGAACCAGCAGGCCGGTACCGGTGTGGGTCCGAGCAAGAAGGAGGCGGAGCGTCTTGCCGCTGAGCAGGCGTACCGCGTTCTGGTTTAGGCTCATTCAAGCATCCTGCAGGTCTGTTAGCTCTGCGGGCTCTTGATTCTGCAACCCCGCTGATTGGAGGGAATCATGCCCGAACTGCCCGAGGTGGAAACCGTTCGTGCGGGCATCGCCGACCATTCGTTGGGTCGGCCCGTGCGGGCGGTGCGCGTGGTCGATGCCCGTTCGCTGCGCAGGCACCTGCCTGGTCCCGCCCACTTTGAGGCGGCACTCACCGGCAGGACGCTGCGCGGTGCCTACCGCCGCGGCAAGTACCTGTGGCTGACCCTGAGCGAGGCGGACGGCACGCTTGCCGACGAGGCGCTCGTGGTGCATCTGGGCATGAGCGGTCAGCTGCTCGTGCGCGATGAGCCGGGCGAAGATTCCGGCAGTGACTCGGGCGGCGACTCGGGTAATGAATCTGAGGCTCGCGCGGCCTTTGATGAGCAGCCGCGGCACCTGCGCGTGGCGCTCGAACTAGGACCGGTGGGAGCTACCAGCGCTACGGGAGCCACCGGCGGCGCGGTAAGCGTCAACCGGGCAAGCACCGGGCAGCGGTTGCTCTTCGTGGATCAGCGCATCTTCGGCGGCATGTTCCTCAGCCCGCTCGTGCCGGATGTCCCCGCGGCGGTTGCAGCGAATAAAGTAGCGGCGGGTGAAGTACCGGAGCGTTTTCTGGTATCTGAGCGTTTTCTAGTACCGGAGGCGGTCAAGCACATTGCCCGCGACCCGCTGGACGAATTCTTCGACCCCGCGGCGGTGCGCCGCAAGTTCCTGCGCACCTCCAGCGGCATTAAGAAGGTGCTGCTGGACCAGTCGGTGATCTCCGGCGTGGGCAATATCTACGCTGACGAGGCGCTGTGGCGTGCGCGGTTGCACTACGCGAAGCCCGCACACACCCTCAGCGCCGCGCAAACCCGCGAACTGCTGGAGGCGGTCACGCAGGTGCTGCGCGAGTCCCTGGCGGCGGGCGGCACAAGCTTCGACGCCCTGTACGTGAACGTGCTGGGCGAGTCGGGCTACTTTGAGCGCTCGCTGAACGCCTACGGCCGGGCCGGGGAGCCCTGCCACCGTTGCGCGGAGGCGGGCCGCACAACCCTGATGGTGCGCGAACCGTTCCAGAACCGTTCGTCCTACCGTTGCCCGCACTGCCAGCGGGCGCCGCGTTCTCGCTAGATAAAGGCTCATGCTAGGTGAAGGCTTACGATAGGTACAAGCTCACGCTAGATATGCGAATGACGGCGTAGCTACGTTCCTCCCGTACGGGGGATGTAGCTACGCCGTCATCCGTTTAAAGCTGGGTTAGGAAAACCCACTCGAAAAGAAGCAACTTAGCGGCTGTACCTGTCGCCGTAGAACAAGCCCAGACGCTCGTAGCCTTCCTCAATTGACACGGAGGGCTCCCACTGCAGAAGCTCACGGGTGCGGCGCTGATCAAACCAGTGTGCGGTCGACAGCTGCTCGGCGAGGAACTCCGTCATCGGCGGCTCATCACCGGCGGTCACGTTCTTCGGCAGACGCTCCCAGACGCGCTCAATGACCTTACCCGCCAGGGCCGCAACCTTTGCCGGAACCGAGAAACGCGGGGCGGGAACGCCCACCGCCTCACAGAAACCACCCAGGAGCTCAGCGATAGTGCGCGGCTGACCGTTCGTCACCACCAGCGCCTTACCCGCAAAAGCGTCGAGGCGCTGATAGCCGCGCACCAGCGCATCCGCGGCGTTATCAATGTAGAGTGTGTCAATTAGGCCCGTACCGCCCGAAAGCAGCGGCAGGCGCCCGGCGGCGGAACGCTCCAGAATACGCTCGACCAGCTGGGTATCGCCCGGACCCCACATCAGGTGAGGACGCAACGCACCCACGCGCAAAACCCCGCCACCGGGCAGGGCAGTGCCGTTCGCCTCCAGGGCAAGAAGCTCAGCGGCAGCCTTCGAACGCGCATAGTTACCGCGCGCATGCTCCGGGGACGCCACGCCGGCACCGTCACCCACAATCGCCGCACCGGCATGAGCCACCGACGGCGAGGAAATGTACAGGAACGAACCCACCGAATGGTTCAGTGCCGCCTGCAGCAGGGTGCGGGTGCCCTCAATGTTGATGCGCTTATAATCAGCCCACTCGCCGCTGACCGAAACCTTCGCCGCGGCATGCACCACGCCGTTCACGCCGGTCATCGCCAGAGCCACCGCCTGCGCGTTCGTAATATCGCCGCGCACCTGCTCAAAACGCGGGCGAATCGAATCGGGCAGAAGCGCCGCAATACCCGAATCGCCACGCTGAAAAACGCGCACATCGTAGCCGGCACGCAGCAACGCCAGCACGCTCTCACGACCCAGCAAGCCGCTCGCACCGGTAAAGAGGATGCGCTCGCCAATACGCGGCGCGAAATCGGGCTCCTCAACCGGGCGCAACGAACGCGGGGCGGGGTCGGCGTAGCGTGCCGCCAACGGCTGCGCCGGCTTGCGGAACCGAGCCGTCGGGGAAGTCACCGCATGCGAAGTCGACAGGCGGTGACCAGACGGGCGGGGCGCAGACAGGCGGGATGCGGGCTCGTGGGAAGAGGACTCACGCGAAGAATGAGGGGACATCATACTCCTTAGACTTAGAGATCCGGCAGGCGCTTACGCCCCCGCAAGGACCTTCGACGCCCACTCACCCAGGGCGGGGCGGTCAATCTTCGAATTATGGCGAATATCGGTCGGATGCTCGTGCACCACCAGCACCGCGGCAAGTTCCACGCCGGTATCCTCGGCAACCTTCTGACGCACCAGCTGCGACAGCTCGAAGGGAGCCACGCCCTCCGCAATGGGGAAGCGGCGAGCGCCGGGCACGCGATCGAGCAGGGCACGCTTGAGACCCGATGCTGACTGGCGCGCCTCCAGAGCGGCAGTATTTGCGGACGCCTCAATGACCAGCACCGGGGCGGCAGTACCTGCAGGACCCACAGCGACCAGGGCGGCGCGGCGCACCTCGGGCAGGGACTCTGCGGATTGCTCAGCCGCAACCGGGGTCAGTACACCCTGCGAAGTCAGCAGCACGTGCGCGAGGCGACCCTCAACCCATAGGCGACCCGAAGCGTCCAGATGACCGACATCACCGGTGTGATGCCAACCCGGAGTGCTAATGGACTGCTCCTCGGTCACCCACAGGGTGTCGTAGCGGTCCTTCACATGCGGCGCCGACACCAGAATCTCACCGGTCACACCCGGCTCATGGGTCAGCTCATCCGCCACTGAACCGTCCTGCAGCAGCGGCGCAATGGCAACCGCCGCACCGTACACCGCAAAACCAACGCACACGCCGTCACGGGCGAACGGGTCGAGCACCTCACCGGCGGCGTTCGGGGTACCCTCAGCAATCGCCTGGCGAATCATCTCGAAAGACACATCGGTCACCGGCAGACCCTCGGTCATGCCGTACGGGGTGTGTAGGGAGGCGTTCGGCACCAGGGCGGAGAGCGCCTCCAGTAGCGGCACGGGAATCGGTGCGCCAGCACTCAGCACGGTCTGAACCTTAGCCAACGCCGCACGCTGCTCAGCGTTCAGCTCATCGGCGGTCGCCACCACATTCACCAGGGCGGCGGGGGACGCAAATACGACCGACGCATCAATAGCCGCCGCAGCCGATGCCAAAGCAGAAGCCGTCAGGGTCTTCGGGCGGGTCACATCCATCGTCGGGGTCACGCTGGTAGCACCCAGCGCCGGGCCCAACAGCGCAAACGGCGCGAAGCCAGCCACCAGGCCGCTACCGGGCGCAAAACCGTACGTATTCGCAATGGCATCGCGCATACCCGCCAGCTGACGCTGCGTGTACACCACACCCTTAGCCGGGCCGGTCGAACCGGAGGTGTACAGCACCGCCGCATCAGCATCCGGCACGGGGGAGGGGAACTCCACCACGGTCGGGGTGGGCACCGGCGCACCCGGAGTACCGTCAGCGGAGGGCGCGGTAAACACCGAACCGGCAACGCCCAACAGCTTCTCCTGCACCGAACCCAGCGGCTCCACAGAAATACGCACACCCGGCCACAGCAGGGTACGGGCGGCACTGAGCGCGGCGGGAATACCCACCAGGAAGCTCGGGTTAGCGCCCTTCAACGCGCGAGTCAGACCCGGAATACCCAGACCGGTATCAGCCACCACAATGACAGCGCCCAGCTTCATGCAGGCGTAAATCAGGGTGGTCAGGCGGGCACCCGGAGGCACCATCAGATTCACGCGATCGCCCGGACGCACACCCAGGGCGTGCAGGCGGGTTGCGGCGGCGTTGACCTGCTGGTTCAGCTCAGCCCAGGTCAGGGTCACAGAAACGGAGGTGCCGTCGCCCTTGGGGTCCATGTCCACCACGGCGGTGGAGGCATCATTGGCGCGTTCGGTCAGGGCAGCGAGCATGGGGCGGAACGCCGCGGGAACAGCGCCCCCAGCACCCTCAGCGGCAGCAAGACCGTGGCGGCGCGCGCGGGCGGCACGATGCTCCGCCTCAACGTTGTGCGGGGGCACCAGAGCGCCATCCTCCCTTGTGCCGAAAGTCTGCGCAAGCCACGAAATCATGGGGGTGGCAATATCGTAATCCTCAATGACCAGGTGCGAGGCCTTCTCGTAGCGGTGCACCTTCGCCTGCGGCATGCGCTCCATCAGGTCGAACAGGTAGCGGCGCTGGAACACCGGGTCCTTCGTGCCCCACTGGAAGAACGCGGGCACGTCCAGGTCACGGATCTGCTCGGCAATACGCTGCATCGGCGTATAGGAAGGAATATCGGTGCCGGTCGGAATATCGCCCACAAAATTACGCACACCCTCACGCCACGCCGAATGAGCGTACGGCGCACGGTACGTACGGTAAATCGCCTCGTTCAGAGGGCTCGGGTACAGGCGCTTGGGCTGCTGACCCACCGGCTGCGGCAGGGCACCATCAAGCGCCCCGGCACCGGCAGAACCCGGCGCGGGCAGGCGGCCCTCATTCTGAGCCAAACCCAAGGTCACATCAATAAACGCTGTCGAATCGTGAGTACCCCACTCGTGCACACCCAACGCCAGGCGCAGGGCGGCAGGGATATTCTCAATGCCGTCATGGTAGACCGCGGTGTTCGTCAGCATCACGCCCGAAAGAATCTCACGATGCTCCAGCGCCCAACCAAAGGACACCAGCCCACCCCAGTCGTGGGCGAGAGTCACGACCGGCTTATCAGTCTCATCCAGGCCGAGCGCCTTCGTGAAATCCCCCAGGTCAGCGATACGGTCGGTCAGGGAGCGGCGCTCACCCTCCAAATCCAGGTGGGTTCGCTCCGAATAACCCATATCAATCTGATCAACCGCAACCACACGCCACGGGGCGCGCTCATTCACGCCCGCATCCAGCACGGTACGCCACAGGTACGACCAGGTCGGGTTACCGTGCACGCACAGGATTGTGCCAATCGGCTCCAAACCCTGCTCGACCAGCACCGGAAGGTTATCCAGGTAGTGCCAGCGGCGCGCGCCAGCCTGCTGCGCCCGCTGCTCAATGGGGGCGGAGGTGGGCACCTCCAGAAGGTGGGAGTAGCGCGGGTTCACGCCCGCCCATTCCTCCGGGTTATACGGGGGCTGAGCCTTAGGGAAGTTCAAATGGCGCATGCTGGGGGAATCCTTCCGGATCGAATCGGTGAATGTCTACCGCAAAAGCTTAACGGGTTACCACTGAATCTCAAGCAGGGCAGTGTTCAGGCCAGAACCCACACCCATGCACAGAATACGGTCGCCTTCCGTGTAGGTCGGCGCGCACTCGGCGAGAGTCATCGGCAGAGCCGCCGCAGCCACATTGCCCCACTTCGGGAAGGTCAAGGGGATGCGCTCACGCTCAATACCGACCGCCTCAATAATGGCGTTCGTGTGGGCGTTAGAAATCTGATGGGTCACGTAGGAGGTCATGTCGTTCCACTCCCAGCCGTCCTGATGCGCCTGCTCCCACGCCTGCGCCACCAGCTCCAGGCCGTGCTTGAGCAGGCCCTCGGCGTCAGTGTTCATGCCCTGATCCGCCTCGCCACCGATGCACAGGTTACGGTGCTCAGTGCCCGCGCGGGACACCGAACCGACGATGCGGTGACCCTCCGGATGGCGGTCAGCGCGACCAATCACAGCCGCCGCCGCCCCCGAACCGAGGGTCAGGGTCGCGAACTGAGCCAGTACATCCTCGCGGGTCGAATCGGGGTTGTTCAGGATGCGCACCGCGGTACGGTGCCACGGGGAGGGGTCCTCGCCAGCGACAATCAGGGCGTAGTCGATAGCGCCCGCATCAATCATGGTGGAGGCGACAGTCATCGCGTTCACAAAGCCCAGGCAAGCATTCGTAATATCGAAGTTCAGGGCGTGACGCGGTAGTTCCAGGCGGTCGTGCACACCCACCGAAACGGCGGGCTCAAAGTTATCGCGAGTCACCGAAGCGTTAATCAGCAGGCCAATCTGGGAACGGTCAATACCCGCCTGTTCGATAGCCTTCTCGGCTGCGGCAACAACGCCGTCCTCGAAGGTCTGGCCCTCAGCCCAACCGCGGCGAGTGCTAATACCGGCTAGACGCTCCAGCAGGCCCTTCGGCATGCGCAGACGCTTATAGGTTTGGGCCAGCTGCTCATCGAAGTAGTCGCTCGTGACGACCTCCGGAGGCAGCTCATGGGTAATAGACAGCAGAGCTGCGTTAGCGTGGCGAATGTCAGAGTTCGTGCCGACCTTATCGGCGGATGCATTCATCAATGGTGTGGCCCTTGAAAATAGAAGTCAGTGGGATACATAGAAAAACGCGGGGATGCGAACAGCGGCCCCGCAGAATTCGTGATGCTCATTCCAATCTACCGCACCGACCGGGCGAACCCGTATCCGTAGACCCAATATGAACGCGCCCGTTCACCCCGCGCGTAAGATGATGCAGAATGAGGAACTTTGAACCCTCTTCACCCCGTGCACGTTCACGCCGCCCGCCCGCCGCACCGCGTACACTAGAGGGATGCCGCCACGCACCACAGAACGTGCCCGGCACACACCAGTTCTTCTGCAGAAAGGCCCCTTGTGCACCTGATGTCGCTGACCCTGCGCGGGTTCAAGTCTTTCGCCTCCGCCACCACTTTTGAGTTCACCCCCGGCATTAACGCAGTGGTCGGCCCCAACGGCTCCGGCAAGTCCAATGTGCTGGATGCGCTCGCCTGGGTTATGGGCGAGCAGGGCGCTAAGAGCCTGCGCGGCGGCAGCATGAAGGACGTTATCTTCGCGGGCTCCGGCGAGGCCGGTTCAGGCGACGGCGCCCAGCGTGCACCCCTGGGCCGCGCCAAAGTCACCCTGACTTTCGATAATTCTGACGGCACCCTCAGCATTCCCGCTGATCGGGTGCAGATTTCGCGCACCATGTTCCGCTCCGGCGGCAGCGAGTACGAGATTAACGGCTCCCCGGCGCGTCTTGCCGACATTCAGGACCTGCTCTCGGAGGCGGGTCTGGGCCAGCAGATGCACGTGCTCGTCGGCCAGGGACAGCTGGATGCGGTTCTGCACGCCACCGCGCAGCAGCGCCGCGACATGATCGAGCAGGCGGCGGGCGTGGTCAAGTACCGCCGCCGCCAGGAGAAGACCAGCCGCAAGTTGGAGTCTGTGGCATCGAACGTTACCCGCCTGAGTGACCTGGTTGCCGAGCTGGACTCGCAGCTGCAGCCGCTGAGCGAGCAGGCAGAATCCGCCGCGACCGCGCGCCAGCTACAGGCGCGCATCCGCCAGCTGGAGGCGGTACTTTTGGCTCGTCAGCTGGGTGTTCTGCAGGCTGAGCAGGCGCAGGCTCTCGCCTCCGAGGCGGAAGGTACCCGCCGCGCTGAAACCCTGAAAGAACAGCTGGAGGCGGCGCGTGCGGCGTCCGCGAAGCATCAGCAGGAGCAGAACCGCCTGAACGCCGAGGTCACCGCCTACCAGAAGGCCGTGTCGACCCTGCGCGAGTCCGCCGCGCGCGTGCGCACCGTGCAGTCCATCGCCGCCGAGCGCGTGCGCACCTACCGCGTGGAACTGACCGAGGCGACCGCCGCCGCCCGCGCCGGATACGAACGCGCCCTGGAACTGCTGGAGGAACGCCGCGAAGAGGCCGAGCGCGCGGTGGAAAGCTACGCCAGCTTTGAGGAGCGCTACGATGCGGCGCTGAAGAACGTTGAGAAGACGGCGTCCGAGGTGGCGCAGACCGAGCGTGCTTCGGGTGAGGCGGCGCAGTCTCGTACCCGCGCGCAGGCCCAGCTGGATGCCGCCCGCGCCGCTGCGGTGGAGGCGACCCGCGCCTACGCGGCGGCGGCTGAGCGTGCCGCAACCCTGCGTGAGGCGCTGGGCCAGAGCCTGGGTGAAGCATCCGCCGAACTGGACACTGAATCTGCTGAGGCGGTGTTCGACCCTGAGACCGGCGAGCTCATGGATTCTTCGAGCGAGGGCGCGAGCCTGCTGCGCGTGCTGGATGCCGTGCAGATTGACCCCGAGTACGCGCGTGCGGCGTCTGCTGCGCTGACCTCGCTGGCGACCGCGGCGTTGAGCGTGCCGGTTGAGGGCGCCGAGGTGTCGCAGCTGCGCGGTGATAAGGGCGATGAAAGCAGCGAATCTGCCGCGAAGGAACTTTCAACAGAACTGCCCGAAACCACCCTGCCCGAATCCTGCGCCGCCGAACTGCGCGAGCTGGGTATCCGCCCCGCAACCGAGATCATTGAACCGCTCAGCGAGGATGCCGCCGCGCTCGCCGGCATCGACGAGCACGCCCTGGCGCGCGTCACCGCGGCGCTGGGTGAGCGCCTGGCGGGCGTGCTGTTCGCGCCGGATGCCGCCTCCGCAGAGCACGCCCTGCACCTGCTCGCAGAGAATACCCTCGCAGGTCAGCGCACTATGTGGCGTATTTTTGACCCCGCAGGCACCGAGCACACCCGCTACAGCCTGCTCTACCCGGCTGAGGGCGCCAGCCCCCTGGAACTTGCCGCCGCATACCGCGCAGCCTCCCAGGTCGTGACCCGCACCCGCGCCAAACTGGACGAAGCCGAGCAGGCCGTTCAGCAGGCTCAGACCGCGGCAGAATCGGCGGTCGAAGCAGAACGCGAGGCTGCGAAGGCGGCGGGCGTGGCGAGCGCCGAGCATGCCCGCACCCGCGCCCAGGCGGAGTCCCTGGAAGCCTCCGCGCAGAACATTCAGAACGAGCGTGCCCGCCTGAACGAGCGCCTCACCGCCGCGGAGGAATCCGTAGCCGAAGCGCGCACCGCCTACGAGTCGGCACGCACCCGCGAGGATTCCTACCTGGCGGGCACGGGAGAGCAGGCTCCCGCGGCGACAATTGAGCACCGCGCCCAGCGCCTGGGTGAGGTGCTTGCCGAGCAGGTGAGCGAGCGTGAGCAGCAGCTGCACGAGCTGAGCGGCGCCCTGAAGAACGCCCAGGAGGGCCTGACCAGCACCAATGATGAGGTGCAGGATTTGCAGGCGGCGCACGCGGCGGCGCTGACCCTGCTGGCGCGCACCCAGACGGAGGCGGCACGCGTGCAGGAGCGCGTGCAGGCGCTGGCTGAGCGTGCCCGCCTGGTGACCGGTTTGACCCTGGAGCAGCTGGAGGAGGAGTATTCCGAGCAGCTGCCGGTTGATGTGCCCGCAGATGAGGCTTCCGAAAACGCCGCCTCCGAAAATGCTGCTACCGAAGCTTCCACCGAGAGCGTCCGCGCTCGCCTCAAGGCAACCCGCGCCGAACTGGAGGCGCTGGGCGCCATTAACCCGCTGGCGCTGGAGGAGTACGAAGCGCTGTCCGAACGTCACGCCTACCTGAACCAGCAGATTGAGGATTTGAAGGCGACCCGCCGCGACCTGAACACGGTCATGGACGAGGTCAGCAGCCACATTGCGGAGGTGTTCACCGCCGCAATGGATGACATTAACACCCACTACCGCCGCATCTTTGAAACCCTGTTCCCGGGAGGCGAGGGCCACCTGGAGTTGGACGACCCCTCCGATCCGCTGAACTCGGGTGTGGAGATTCACGCGCGCCCGGCGGGTAAGAAGGTTAAGCGCCTGTCGTTGCTGTCTGGCGGTGAGCGTTCGCTTGCTTCGCTGGCGCTGTTGATTGCGATTTATATGTCTCGCCCGTCGCCGTTCTACGCCCTCGATGAGGTTGAGGCGGCGCTGGATGACCGTAACCTCTCGCGCCTGCTGCAGGTGATTGGTGAGTTGGGGGAGCGTTCGCAGCTGATTGTGGTGACGCATCAGAAGCGCACGATGCAGATTGCGGAGACCCTGTACGGGGTGTCGATGCGCGGTGGCGTGTCGACGGTGCTTTCTCAGCAGATGGAGGAGTTGCGCGAGCTGCTGTAGCCCGCCGCGCTTTCCCAGCGTTTATACCTTCCCATGCGAGCCGTCCATACCCGCGGGCGCACCCACCCCGGCGAACGTCACATGTCCTAGGAATGGTCATGTGCACCCCGGGGTACAGGTCACCGCCTGCGCCCGGGTACTATAGGGGGATATGTGCGAACACCGCCCACCTATTCGCGGTTGGCGTGGTGTTTCGCTGTGATCAGGCCTGATGCCCCGCCCTACCCGCGGCGTGCATCCGGCGGCAACCATCCAGGGAAGGAATAGTGATGAGCGAGAACCTGGCAGATGCTTTCCTCAACGGCGAGTCGTTGAAGAATGCCCCCGGCCCCTATTTTGGTGAGTACGGCGGGCGGTGGATGCCCGAGTCGCTGATTGCCGCCATGGATGAGCTGGAGGCAACCTTTAACGAGGCGAAGAACGACCCCGAGTTCATTGCCGAGTTCCAGCGTCTTTCTGCTGAGTATTCGAACCGTCCGTCGCTGCTGACTGAGGTTCCGAAGTTCTCTGAGCATGCTGGTGCGCGTGTGTTCCTCAAGCGTGAGGACCTGAACCACACGGGTAGCCACAAGATTAATAACGTGATTGGTCAGGCTCTGCTGGCTAAGCGTATGGGTAAGACCCGTCTGATTGCTGAGACCGGTGCGGGTCAGCACGGTGTTGCGACTGCGACTGCGGCTGCGCTGTTCGGCATGGAGTGTGTGGTCTACATGGGTGAGGAAGACACTGAGCGTCAGTCGCTGAACGTGGCTCGTATGCAGCTGCTGGGCGCGAAGGTGATTGCGGTTCAGAACGGTTCCCGCACCCTCAAGGACGCCATTAATGAGGCGCTGCGCGACTGGGTTGCGAACGTTGAGAACACCCACTACCTGCTGGGTACCGCGGCGGGTGCCCATCCGTTCCCGGCGATGGTGCGTTTCTTCCACGACGCTATTGGTTCGGAGGCGCGCGAGCAGATTCTGGCTGAGACCGGCCGCCTGCCCGATGGTATTGCTGCCTGCGTGGGTGGCGGTTCGAACGCGATTGGTCTGTTCCACGCGTTCTTGGATGATTCTTCGGTCGAGATTTACGGTTTCGAGGCTGGCGGCGACGGCGTGGAGACCGGCCGTCACGCGGCGACCATTACTCTGGGCCGCCCGGGCATGCTGCACGGCGCGATGACCTACCTGATGCAGGATGAGGACGGCCAGACCATTGAGTCCCATTCGATTTCTGCTGGTCTGGATTACCCGGGTGTGGGTCCGGAGCACTCCTACCTGTCCGATATTGGTCGCGTGACCTACGAGCCGGTGACTGATACCGAGGCGATGGACGCTCTGCGTCTGCTCTGCCGCACCGAGGGTATTATTCCGGCGATTGAGTCCTCGCACGCTCTGGCGGGCGCGTTGCGCGTGTGCCAGCGTTGGGCTGCTGAGGATCCGGAGGCGGCACGCGAGAAGACGATGATTGTCTGCCTGTCGGGCCGCGGCGATAAGGACATGGAGACCGCGCTGAAGTGGTTCGGCCTGGGCAAGGCGATTCCGTCCTCGACCCTGATGACCGGTAATAAGGAAGCTGCCGCATCCGCTGCACAGAACGCACAGGCTGAAAGTGAGGCTATGTAATGAGCTACCAGGACGCTATTTCTCAGGCGGCACCTTTTACGGTGCTGGATGGTTCTTTCCCCGCTCCGAATGCGCAGTCGCCTCTGGCGGCTCGTCTGGCTGAGTGCGAGAAGCAGGGCCGTGCGGCGCTGATTGGCTACCTGCCGGTGGGCTTCCCGACCCTGGACGAGTCGATTGACGCGGCGATTGCTCTGGGCAATAACGGCGCGGACATTATCGAGCTGGGCGTGCCTTATTCTGATCCGGTCATGGACGGTCCGGTGATTCAGAAGGCTACCGGCGTGGCGCTGGAGAACGGTTTCAAGCTTCCTCAGCTGTTTGAGGCGGTCCGCCGCATTACCGAGGCGACCGACGCGGTGGTTGTTGTGATGACGTACTGGAACCCGGTTCTGGCGTACGGTGTGAAGAACTTTGCGCGTGATTTGGCAGCTGCCGGCGGCGCGGGCATGATTACCCCGGACCTGGTGCCTGATGAGGCGTCGGCGTGGTTTGAGGCTTCTGACGAGTACGGTCTGGATCGTATTTTCTTGGCTGCTCTGTCTTCTTCGCCGGAGCGTCTGGCGACTATTGCGAAGGCGTCGAGTGGCTTCGTGTACGCCGTGTCGGTGATGGGCGTGACCGGTGCCCGCACCTCCGTGTCGGAGGCGGCTCGCACCCTGGTTGCGGACATTAAGGCTGCCGGTTCCGCTCGTGCGTGCGTGGGTCTGGGCGTTTCGACTCGTGCTCACGTCGAGGAGATCGGCGAGTATGCGGACGGCGTGATTGTCGGTACCGCGCTGGTGAAGGCTTTGGCTTCTGGCGGTGTTGAGGCGGTGGCTAAGCTGACCCGTGAGCTGGCGGGGCGTGAAGGCTAATGTCTGATGTGCTGTCGCTGGCGAGCGTGCCGGTAGCTAACGTGCTGGCTTCGATTCCGCTGGGTTCGATTCCTTCGCCGAGCGTTTCGTACCTGCAGTTGGGCCCGTTCCGTGTGCATTTCTATGCCCTGTGTATTCTTGCGGGTATGGCGGTGTGCTTGTGGTTGGGTTCTCGCCGTTGGAAGGCGGCGGGTGGTACCCCTGAGCGCGTTTTTGACGTGGCGATGTGGGCTATTCCGGCGGGCATTATTGGTGCCCGCGCCTACCACGTGCTGATTACTGACCCGGGTAGCTATTTCGGTCCGAATGTTGCTGATCCGTGGGCTTTCCTGAAGATTTGGGAGGGTGGCATCGGCATTATGGGTGCGGTGTCGGTTGGTGCGTTGGGTGCCTGGTACGGTTGCCGCCGCTATGGCATGAATTTCCCGGCTTTTGCGGATGCGGTAGCGCCGGGTATTCTGCTGGCTCAGGCGTTTGGCCGCTGGGGCAACTGGTTCAACCAGGAGCTGTTCGGCAAACCGACGACTCTGCCGTGGGGCTTGGAGATTAGCGCGTCGAGCGGTAATTTCCCGACCCAGTATCCGGCGGGCACGCTGTTCCATCCGACGTTCTTGTACGAGTCGCTGTGGAACCTGCTGGGTGTGGCGTTGCTGCTGTGGCTGGGCCGTAAGGGCGTGCTGAAGCTGGGTCAGACCCTGTGGCTGTATGTGTTCTACTACGGTGTGGGTCGCCTCTTCATTGAGATGTTCTTGCGTATTGATACGTCGGAGATGCTCTGGGGCGTTCGTATTCACGTGTGGACTGCTCTGTTGCTGGTTCTGCTGGGTGCTGCTGGTTTTGTGGTGGCTGGCCGTCGTGCGGCGGCGAAGGCTGCTGCGGGTATTGAGCCTACACCTGCGGAGTTCGCTCCGAAGCCTGCCGCAGATGAGTCTGCAGATGGCGCTGAGGAGAAGGTATCTGAGAAGGCACCCGAGAAGGCAGAGCCCGCCAAGGATTCTGACTCTTCTGAGTCTTCGACGAAGAGCTCCTAGCTTTCATCTTCTAGCTCTATCTAAATTTCATAGAAAAACCGCCGGATGGGGGAGCGCCCCCATCCGGCGGTTTTTTATGCCCGCTATTTGTGCTTGCTGTCTGCTTCTTGCTGGTGGATGTTCTCATGGTGGCATGTGCCGGTGCCCTGCGTGGATTTAGGCTGTTGAGAAGGCATAATAGAGATATTGCGTGTGGCGGGTTCCCGTGTAAGGGGCATGAGGCTCCGTGTAAGGAGTATGAGGCTCTTCGAACGCCCGTCGCGTCTGCGTTTAGAAACACCCACTCAACGTACAGGATTTTTATCGTGAGCTCTTCTGCCGGCGATTCTTTGCGCCCCATTTCTCCTTCTTCTCGTCCGGGTCTGACCCGTCGTCGTCTTGTGGCTGGTGCGGCGTGGGCTACCCCGGTTGTTGTGGCGTCGTCGGTGATTCCGGCGTATGCGGCTTCTGATGAGGAAGGCGAGTGCACCGGCCCTTACGAGGATTCGACGATGATCACTGCCGGTGACGGCGTGAAGAAGGTTGCCGTGCTGACGGTTCCTGCGGGCGCTAAGCGTATGCGTTTTACTGCTGTGGGCGGTGCTGGCGGCACGAACTACACTGTGGCTGATGCCGGTTCCGGTGCCATGGTGGAGGGTTCTATGGCTGTGCGCGGCGGCCAGACTATTACTCTGACTGCCGGTTCGGGTGGTATCGGTAATGGTGAGCTGAAGCCCGCTGAGGGCGGCGACGGCTACGGTGTGGGCGGCTCCTCGAAGGCTTCTTCGCCGGTTCCCGCGAATGTTGTTTCTGCGATTAATGCTTTGACCCGCATTTCTGGCGGTGTGACCGGTCGCGGTGGCATGAGCGCTGTGCTGTATTCGGCGTCCGGCGGTGGTTCCTCCGCTATTGAGGTGGATGGCGTGCCGATGATTGTTGCCGGTGGCGGCGGCGGTGCCGGTGTGCTGGCGTCGTATGCGACGGTTCTGCCGAACCCCGCGAATGCGGGTGCTGTGCGCCCGACCGCGCACTATTCGCTCGATAGCTCCGGTGGCGAGCACCAGTTCAGCACCGGTGGTGGCGCTGGTTCGGGTGATGGCGACGGTTCGCCCGGTTTTGTTGGTTTCACCTCGTATGAGGCGCAGTCTAATCCGATTCTGACGGTGAACCCGGGTTCGGGTGCCGCCGGTGGTGTGGGCGGTGCTGGCGGTGAGAAGCTGAACCCGCCGACTGTCAATGGTCCGGTGATTGGTTTTTCGAGCACCTCCACTCAGAAGCTGGTGAGCACTGCGACTGCCGGTGCGGCGGGTGCGAGCGGTTTCCGTGCGAAGGGCGCCGATGGTGTGGCGAGCTATTCGTACCAGTGGGATCAGACTCCGGAGGGTACCGATAACCGCCCGTCGAATGCTGGCGAGCTGTTTAACGGCTACCAGTCGGTGGTTTCTGGAGGCGGTGGCGCCGGTTATGGCGGCGGCGGTTCCGGTGCTGCGTTGAGTGTTTCGGCTCGTGTGGTGTCGCAGAAGTGGAATAACGATTCGGCTCGTGCCCGCTATGCGGTGGGTTCGGTGCAGCTGGCTGGCGGTGGCGCTGGCGGCGGTACGTTCATGGATTCTACGGTGCGCATCATGGATCTGGGTTGGGCGTTGAATGCTCCGAACGGTCCGGGTGAGCGCGGCGCTGGCTATATTGAGGTTGCTTTCTGCTTCTAGGCAGCTAAGTCTCATCGGCTAAGAGTTCCTATGAGCCTGTAGGAATCGTATAGGTGTAGATTGAACCCTTTCTTTAGGGTGGTATGCGCCTCAAACTTAATATTTAAATTTTTTCTGAGTGCCTCCCAAACCGCTTATTTGGGAGGCATTCTCATCTTCTGTGTTGTTTCGTCATAGCGTCATATCAACCTTTGGCGGTTTAGCGCATTGGTCGGAATAGACCTTATCGAAAGCTCATTCTTGCTCGTGAGAACGCCTCTATCTAACCCCTCTGTCATATTCGGGGAAGGTCCTTTAGATTGGCGGCTCATCATTTTACGGTGGAAATGTAAAGAATACGCGCGCTCACCCCGCTAGGTTGCAAAGCGCAGATTGCAGATTGCGGCTTGGGCGCGGCCACCGATAACTAAGGAGTTTAGGTCATGTGCAAGGAAACCATGAAGGCTGTTGTTGTCCCGGAGAAGGTTGACGGTTCGGTTGTTGTCCGTGAGGTTCCCGTTCCGGCTGTTGGTCACGGCCAGGCGCTCGTGAAGATTGAGTACTCGGGCGTGTGCCACACTGACCTGCACGTGGCTTCCGGTGATTTCGGTGAGGTTCCGGGTCGTATTCTGGGCCATGAGGGCATCGGCCGTGTCGTCAAGGTCGGCGAGGGTGTTGAGTCCCTGAAGGAAGGCGACCGCGTGTCGGTGGCTTGGTTCTTCGAGGGCTGCGGCCACTGCGAGTACTGCACCTCGGGCCGTGAGACCCTGTGCCGTTCGGTGAAGAACGCAGGCTACTCGGTTGATGGCGGCATGAGTGAGTACACCTTGGTGACCGCTGATTACGCTGTGAAGGTTCCCGAGGGCCTTGACCCGGCACAGGCAAGCTCCATTACCTGCGCTGGTGTGACCACCTACAAGGCAATTAAGGAGTCGCTGGTTCGCCCCGGTGAGTGGCTGGTTGCTTACGGCGCTGGCGGTCTGGGCAACCTGGCTGTTCAGTACGCTAAGAAGGTTTTCGGCGCCAAGGTTATCGCTGTTGATATCAATGACGACAAGCTGGCTCTGGCTCGTGAGACCGGTGCTGATCACGTCATCAACGGCCGTGAGGTTGAGGATGTTCCGGCTCGTATTCGCGAGCTGACCGGCGGCGGCGCTCACGCTGCTGTGGTGACCGCGGTGTCGAAGGTTGCGTTCAACCAGGCTGTTGAATCGGTTCGTGCGGGCGGTTCCGTGGTGGCTGTTGGTCTGCCCTCGGAGATGATGGAGCTGTCCATTGTGAAGATTATTCTGGACGGCATCCGCGTGGTGGGCTCCCTGGTGGGTACCCGTCAGGATTTGGCGGAGGCATTCCAGTTCGGTGCTGACGGCATCGTGGTTCCGGTGGTTCAGCTGCGTGAGGTTGACGAGGCACCGGCTGTCTTCGAGGAAATGGCGGCGGGTAAGATTACCGGCCGTATGGTTCTGGACTTCGCTAGCCTCTAAGCTAGCGGATGGGTCGAGGCGCCCGGTAGGGCTTCAAGGTCTCACTCGGCTGGGGTCTTGCCGGTAGTTTCGATGGTTATAGCGCCTAGGGCGCATCCCGTGTGGCGGGGGAGTAGGGGTACTCTTTCTGCTGTGCATACGACGCGGGGTGCGCCTTAGTGTTTTTAACGCGGCGTTTTAGGGTTCCGAGTTTTGAGAGCCGTTATCGTGAGGAGCTGAAAACCTCTGTGAGTACTAGGCACCTAAACGTAATATACGCGGGAATTTATTTTGAAATATTCGGGGAATATCTCAAAATTTTCACAAAATTAGTTCAATATAGCATTTTGTTTGACATCTATAGGCCTCAAAATGCATACTTGTATTGTAAACATTCAACCACTGGTTGAAGCGTAATATTTGCCGAAGAGATAGGTTTCGAACGCCCCTGCACCTACCCTAGATGTAACGGGATATGACGTGTGAAGGTTTCGGCCCTCCTAGATATCGATTCCTTCTCCCAGAACGCCATACCCGGGTGAATTTCAGCATCTTCGTACCGTGCCGTTATTCACCGTTGAGTCCTTAATTCCGGCCAGGCGCCCCTCTAGACACCTTCGGATTGAGGTCTCACCAACGATTAGTGTGGGCCCCACGGACATAGTCAATGGGGACTATGTCCGCCACACTAATCCGGGGCTTTTAGGACACTGCATGACTTCGTGGTGGTTCGCCCGCCACGCTATAAATTTACCTGCCGGCACGGGTAACATAGCCGGGTTCTCTACTCACTCGGTAACCCACCCGCTGCAGAACGCATCTTGATTTTTGTGTTGTTCAGAAGATGCTTCCTGTAGCAAAAGAACGAGGGGCACCTCTGCCAGGTGCCCCTCGTTTTTATATGCGCGTTGCAGTGTTTATTAGCTGCCGCGCCGTTGAGTAAATGCCACGCTCTTAGTAGATACCGCGCCGCGCGGTCCAGCGGATCGTGCCACGCTCAAAGTCCATGTAGTACACGCCGTTCGCGTAGGACTCGTCGCCGCGTGCCGCACCGTAGCGAGCGGTATTCTTCTCCCAGTGCTTGAAGATTGCGCCGTTACCGTTGGTCTCGTACGCACCGTACGCATCCGACCAGAGCAGTACCTTGCCGGAGGCGAATCGCACCTGAGCACCCGTGGAGGTGGCGGTTTCATCGGTCACCGGTGCACCCCAGGTGCCGCGGTGCTGCAGGAAACGGTGGTAGAACGCGCCGCCGGTGTGCAGGCGGTGGGTGCCGGTCTGTGCGGACCACACGTAGGTGGTGCTGCCGGTGAATTCCTGCTTGATGATGCCGTTGCCCAGATTCTGCTCGTCAGTGGTAGGCACGCCCCTCATGCCAGCTGCACGCCAGGTCGCGTAGATGGAGCCGCGCTCATTGATGATGTGGGTGCCGTACGCGTTGGACCAGTAGGCGCCTTCACCGTTAGCGAAGGAGACTGCGATGGTGTCGGAGCGGGTTTCCTCGTCGGTGGTCAGGCCGCGGAATCGTGCCACGTCCGAGCGGAACTTATAATCCAGGCCGCCGTTGGTGACCAGCCAGTGCGAACCGTGAGAGTTCGTCCAGTAGATGGTCTTGCCGTTGGTGAACTTCTGCGCATACACGCCGTGACCCAGAGAGTACTCGGTGCCAATCGGGTTGCCGTAGAAGGAACGATTCTTATTCCAGAAGTTACCGATGCCGGTGCGAATATCAATGGAACCGGTCGCGGTGGTCACCACGTTCGAATCCTGTACCGCGCGGTCTTCTGCCGAACGGTCTTCCGCTGCGCGATCCTGGCCGTTCGACCAGTTGCGGTGCACCGCGTTGGGGTTCTTTGCCAGAACCTTCAGATCGTTCACGGTGCCGGGGAAGAAGTTCGAGTCACCCACGAACGGGCCCGAGTCAGTGAACTGCCAAATGTCGTAGCCGCTCCAACCCGCCGGAATCGCACCGACCACGGTCGAGTAGCTTGCCAGGTGTAGCGGCAGAGCGCCGAACTGCGGCGAACCCACGCAGTGCGACCACCAGGAGGTTGCGGTGTACACCATCGGGGCGCGACCGGTCAGTGAACGGTAGGTGTCCACAAAGTCGCGGGTCCAGGCAGTCAGCTGCGCCGGGGTCATGTTGTAGCAGGTGTTGCCGTAGGCGGGGTAGGGATTGAACTCGATGTCCAGCAGACCGGGCAGGGTCTTGCCGTCGGCAGTCCACGCGCCACCATTCTGCACGAAGTAGCGTGCCTGATCGGCACCCGAGGAGGTGCGGGGGTTTGCGAAGTGGTAGGCGCCGCGCACCATGCCGACCTGCGCCGAGCCGTTGTACTGCTGACCGAAGTAGGGGTTGGTGTAGTAGGTGCCCTCGGTTGCCTTCACGTAGGCGAAGCGGGAACCTGCGGCGTAGGCGCTCGCCCAGTCCACGTTCTGCTGGTGCGAGGAGACGTCCATACCGAGGGTGCCGCCGGAGGGGGTCCATGCGGAGCGGCCCTGTGCCAGCGCTTGACCGGGTGCCAGTGCCTGACCGGCTGCCGGAGCTCGACCAGCTCCCAGACCCTGCGCGGAGCTCTGGGTCGCGGAAATACCGCTCAGAGTTGCGGTAGAAGCGGGGGAGATGGCACCGGTGCGTGCATTGGCGGTGCCCAGGCGTTCGCGCTCGCCCGCACCCATGGCGGGGTTGGAGCGTTCGACCAGGGATGCATCCGGGGCGGGGGCGTAGGTGAGCTCCTCGTAGGATGCGTTGGGGTTGACCTCTGCGGCTGCGCTCGCGCTGGGAGCGGCGAAGGCGGCGGGAACGGAGGTGAGGGATGCGGCGACCAGGGAGAGTGCACCTGCGGACGCCATGATGGAGCGGGCTGCCGCGGAGCGCGCGGCAGTCTGGAGTTTCTTCATAGATTTTGCCTGTGTTTGAGAGGTGGATGTGCCGATGTGGCCCTGTGCGGGGGCTTCTGGCACGAGTGAATATGTGGGGTAGTTGAAGTGATGTGTGTCGGTTGCCGGGTATGTCAAGCGGCTGACACAGCTAACAGCGTACGGTACCTGCACCGATGTGCGCAATGATTTGGGGTGTCATTCTGGCGGCATATCTTTCGCAGAGTGCACAGTAACCTGGAATCTTTGGGGTGTCTGTTTTACTTTGTGGCTTGTCGGTGCATTTATTGGCTCAAGTTTTTGGGACAAAATTTTAGGCACGCGACACGCCGAGGCGTTGCGAATTTCACTCTGTGGACTGCTCTGTCGGAGGCTACGCTGCCGGGGCTTTGGTTTGTGGGCATAAGGAAAGGGGTGGGCCGCACACACAAAGACCCACCCCTCATGTTCCGGGTACTGTATTTGGCGCGGCCTCGCACCGGCACCCGGAGTTTCATGGTCGATGCAGGAGAGATGAAGAGTCATCGACCACGTATATGGTGCCTGTTGGCACGTTTTTCTCGGCTCTTCCCGCCCGCTCTTTCAGGTTCTGGTGTCCGGCTGAAAGAGACGGGTGGGAAGAGGCGAAAGCTTGTGTTTCCCGAAAGGCTTAGAGGAACTTTGCGATGTCCTCAATCAGCGGCTTGAGGGTCTCGCGATCGATGTACTCAGCCTTGCCAGTCTTGTAGCATTCGAGCATCTGCTGAATGCCCTCGTTCGGGTGCGGGTTCGCCATGAGCCATGCGCGCACCGGGCCCTTCAGGGCGGTCTTGTGAGCCAGCGAAATCTTGTCGAAGTCGATGCCGCCACGCAGGTGGTAGACGGGGCGACCTTCGGTCAGTTCGGGGGTGTAGCTCTTGGCGACAGCCTTGTCCAGTAGCTTCTTGGAGTATTCACCGGTGAAGGAGACGGTGAAGAACGCGGTGCGGTTCTTCTTGGGCGCAATGATCGGCAGGATCTTCTTGCGAAGTGCCGGTGCGCCGTTGAGGAATCCACCGTAGTCGCTACCGGCAATGACGAAAGCGTCGAATGCCTCAGCCTGCTCGGGGGTGACCTTGGAGGCGGGGACAGTCTCAACCTCGGGGGCCTGCGGGAGTGCACGCAGATCTTCTGCCAGCCAGGTGGCGTACTGTTCGGTGTAGCCGTAGGTGGAGCCGAAGATAATCAGCACGCGAGTAGTCATCTGTGAACCTTCCAGATATATTTCGCATTTCAAATACTAATTATGGGTTCCAATATAGGCTAGGCGCGCGAAAATGTGAAATCGCCCAGCTTTTGGATACCCCATCTATCTTCTCATAGCCCACTCTGAGTGTCTCTATGTTTTTGAAACACGCCCGAAGGTTCTCGAGTGTGACTAAATATTGCACAGTGCCCATTTTCTATAGGTAAAAAGCACCCTAATTTACTTTCTGGGCGACATGGAGGCGCGGGGACTGTGAAGTGGGTTTGGGTGAGGTGAACAGTAGGTGGGGAAGGGGTGTATAAAATGCGACGTGAAACACAATTTCTTTGGTGGAAAGAGTTGGGAGAAGCATACCCAAGAGGGCGCAAAACCCCTATAATTGAGAAAGAGTCCCACGCATCCGGCATGTGGTTACCTGTTAGAACACGTGGGAATAATTGGGAATTTGACGTTAGTCTTCCCCGGAAAATCAGTGTGAGCCCTCAGGGGTCACATGAAACAACACACAAAGGTTAGGTACATGAGGCGCGCAAAAATCGTTGCAACCATCGGTCCGGCAATCGAGTCCCCCGAGAAGATCTCCGAGGCAATCAAGGCTGGCCTGAACGTCGCCCGTCTGAACATGAGCCACGGTGACCACGCCGAGCACCAGGCACGCTATGACACCATCCGTGAAGAGTCTGCAAAGCTCGGTAAGGACGTTGCTATCCTCGCCGACCTGCAGGGCCCCAAGATTCGCCTCGAGCGTTTCGCAAACGGCAAGGAATACCTTGAGCCCGGCGCAGACTTCACCATCACTTCCGAAGACGTTGAAGGTACCGCAGAAATCTGTGGCACCACCTACAAGGGTCTGCCCGGCGACGTAAAGCTCGGCGACAAGCTCCTGCTCGACGACGGTAAGATCCGCCTCGAAGCTATTGAGGTAACCCCCACCCGCGTTCGCACCCGCGTGGTCGTCGGTGGCCCCATCTCCAACAACAAGGGCATCAACCTGCCCGGCGCAGCAGTCTCCCTGCCCGCGCTGACCGAGAAGGACGCAAACGACCTGCGCTTCGCACTGAAGATGGGTGCAGACATCATTGCACTCTCCTTCGTCCGTACCGGTGCAGACGTTGACCCCGTCCACAAAATCATGGACGAAGAGGGTATCCGCGTACCCGTTATCGCCAAGATCGAGAAGCCCCAGGCAGTTGAGAACCTGCAGGACATCATCGACAAGTTCGACGGCATCATGGTCGCTCGTGGTGACCTCGGTGTTGAGCTGCCCTTCTCCGAGGTTCCCCTCGTCCAGAAGAAGGCTATCGACATGGCACGCCGCTGGGCAAAGCCCGTCATCGTGGCAACCCAGGTGCTCGAGTCCATGACCGACAACCCCGTCCCCACCCGTGCAGAGGTTTCTGACTGCGCTAACGCAATCCTCGACGGTGCAGACGCTGTGATGCTCTCCGGTGAGACCTCGGTCGGTAAGTACCCGATCCTGACCCTGCAGGCTATGGCTGCAATCGTTCAGGATACCGAAAAGGGCGGCCTGTACCGCGTGCCCGAGCTGGACCGCAAGCCCCGCACCCGCGGTGGCGCAATCACCCGCGCAGCAGTGAACATCGCTGACCAGCTGGACGCAAAGCTCATTGTTACTTTCACCCAGTCCGGTGACTCTGCACGTCGTCTGGCACGTCTGCGTCCCGAGACCCCGATTGTTGCGTTCACCACCAGCTCGAAGGTTCGCTCCTTCCTGTCCATGCTGTGGGGTGTTGACGCTGAGCAGGTTGAGATGATCACCGATCAGGAAGGTCTGTTCCATTTCGTGGACGAGTACCTGCTGAAGAACGGTCTGGCAGAAGCTGGCGACCTGGTCGTCGTTGCTGCCGGTGCTCCCGCAGGCCGCGCAGGTACCACCAACATGGTTCAGGTACACCGCGTCCACGGTGCTGAGGGCGAGCGCGAGGCTCTGCGTCCTTACGAGGAGGACGAGGTCAAGCGCTAAGCCGCTCACCAATCTTTTTCGATGCGTAGCTGAGGGTAATCCTCAGCCTGCACGCTAGGTATATAGAACCGCCGCCCGGTCGTGAACTCTCACGGCCGGGCGGCGGTTTCTTGTGCCTTTATTGTTGCCGCATCTAATGCGCGGGTGAGCCAGGTGGGCCAGGTGAGCCAGGTGGGTGTAGGGTAGATACGCAAAAAGCGGCGGGAAAGCTTAAAGCTTTCCCGCCGCTTTTGGGTTGGTGCC